>Ga0222715_10000712_pt1 | contig 33153 bp, 6 predicted proteins | sample C33_9DmetaG_FD_165056 | JGI IMG/M metagenome (GOLD analysis project Ga0222715, IMG submission 165056) | Estuarine water microbial communities from San Francisco Bay, California, United States - C33_9D | ecosystem: Environmental > Aquatic > Marine > Unclassified | place: USA: California...
CGCACGGGCACAGCACAAGGTGGATCCGGCGGATTATTGGGTTTTTGGGCACCGGCACTTCCCAATCGCCGCCCCACTGCTCCCTGAATTAGGAGCGGATTCTCCCGTGTTTTGCAATCTCGGGGACTGGATTCAGTGGAACAGTTGGGCCAGTTTTGACGGCACGACGTGGACACTCCACCGTCCCGACCAAGCATAAAAAAACCCCTCGATGCACCGGGCAACGAGGGGCTAATTTTTTCGGGGTCCGAATTACTTGGCGGCTTGGTAGCGCGCAGAAACCTCTGCGTATGAAATCATGACCCTAGGCTTTGAGGGGTGATTCATTGCATGCTAAAGTTTAATCATCTTTTTTAGTCAATGGAAATGGACGCAATTCACAGTCGAATGCCATCTGGTAAGTCTTTAGTTTAAATGGAATACCTGTATTTCGGATTTTAACGTGTCCACTCGAATCCGAAATATCATAAAAGTATCTATTATGGGTCAAGAATTATTTGATTTTAGTGATAAAGAAACTTGCTTTGCTCTTTCGTTCTGAAATTCTCTGTCTTAAATAATACTCCATGAAAAAAGTTTATTCATTTTTAGTCATGTCCCTCATTTCAGTGTCCGCTTTTGGGCAAAATTGTTGGGTAGATTACACGTCTTCTAATACGGGTTTGCCCCCTGGCGCTTCGAATGCCATTGAGGCCGTTGGATCAGATATTTGGATTACTACAGACTATGGGGTGATTAAATGGGACGGCAACCGGCTCAATGTATTAAAGCCAACGCAAATTGCCATCGGCGCGGCGAAAACTGGACCCATTAAGTCATTGAATGAAGGTTTGTTTATTGGCTCTATGAAAGGTCTAGCTGAACGTGAATATGCTTCGGGAAATTGGCACCAATATAATGTAGCCTATTCCGGAATTATTAGCGATAGCGTTACGGCAGTCAATGAGGATACAACGGGGCACATTTTTATTGGCACGCTGAATGGATTGAGTGTGGTGGAGGGAATTAATTGGTTTAATTACACGACGTCAAACTCTGGATTGCCTTCTAACCGAATTCGCTGTATTTATTCAAACGATTCATCCATTTGGATGGGGACGGATAATGGGCTAGTGAAATGGAATTTTGGATCCCCTACCTGGACCGTCTACAATGCCGCAAATACGGGCAACGGTCTTGGGTCCAATATTATTAATGATGTTTTTCAGGATACAAGTGGCACCTATTGGATTGCCACAGAGCAGGGCATTACTCGTTTTGACGGAAGTGCATGGACCAAATACACCCAACTCTCAACCTCGAATGGTTTAGGGTCGGATCAAATCAATGCGATTTCTCAAGACGGCAATGGACGATTGTTGGTTGCCACAGATTATGGTTTTTCTACGGTGCCTCTGAATAACCTCAGCGCTTGGACCTTGTATTACAGCTTTAACTCTGGCTTGAACCAATCCATTTTTAATGACGTGTACTATGATGACCTGCGGATGACCGTCATCTTGGCCAGTACACAAGGTATTCACATGTGGGACGGGTCAGGGTCTACAGGCTTCGTGAATTTTGACTACACCAATACGGGACTCACCACCAACAACATCAAACTACTACATTCTGACGCATCGGGTGTATGGTCTGGATTTACGGGAGGTGTTTTCGAATTTTCCGGTGGAGCCCAAAATCTTCTTAACACCGCGAATTCGGGAATGCCCTCTCAGACTGTCAATGATATCTCGAAGGATGACTTTGGTCGTCTGGTTGTGGGTACAACAAGTGGTCTACTTGTATGGGATAACACTTCTTGGCAACAATTTAACGTCGCCAGCGGCCTGCCTTCAAATGCCGTGTACATTGTAGAAGGAGGAGTGAACGGGACAGTTTATGCCGGGTATGCTACAATTAGCAATGGTTTGGTGGTCATTGATACAGCTGGAACCATCACTCAGTACAAAACAAACAACTCGTCCATTGTCTCAAACCAAGTCATGGACATTGCCCAATTGGCAAATGGCAGCGTTGCTGTTGCCACTCCTAGTGGTTTGAGCATTTTCAGTGCAGGGTCGTTTACAAACTTTACGACGAGTTCCGGCGGATTGCCTGCTAATAACATCAAAGCGTTGGATGAGGATGATCAAGGAAATCTGTGGCTTGGCATTAGCGGTACAGGACTCGTCAAATATTCCGCAGGGGCATTCACGACAATCACAGGTTTGCCCAATGCGAGCTCCATCAAGAAACTCCGTTGCAACGGGACCAATGTGGTGGTTACTAATGGGAATACGGTTTCTGTTTACAGTACGATCACTTCCACATTTACACATTATGACGCTACATCTGCACCGTTTGGTAGCGCTACAGTCAATGATGCCGCACATCAAGGAGCGTCATTGTGGGTAGCTACAAACCTGGGAATCAAGGTATTACTCGACAGTGAATCACTTAGAACTACTCCGTATATCCTGGGCCGAAGCTCGGCATGTACCGAAGACACCGTTTATGTGAAGGCCCCATTAGGTTTTGACAGCTATGCATGGAATACTGGGGACACAACCGTGATGGTGGACACAGATTCTACGCAGTCTTTCTGGTTCTTCGCGACCGATGTTAACGGTTGTGTGCACAAGTCAGATACAGTCAATATCATCGTCAACCCTCTTCCGCAGGTGAATTTTTCACTGACGAATGGATTAGAATTTTGTTTGGGCGATTCTCTGGTTATCGACCCAGGTCCCGGATACCTGAACTACTTCTGGAATAATGGTTCAACAGTCCAAACTCAAACTATTAAGGATCAGGACAGTACACTATGGCTTACGGTTCGGGATGTCAATGGTTGTTATGCGAATTCGGATACGTTGGATGTAACGGTTTGGAAACCATTTGATTTAGAAGAAATCTGTCTGGTAACGGTCGATTCCCTAAACCGAAATCAAATTATTTGGAACAAAACTTTGGGTAAACGCACACTAGAATATGGTGTTTACAAGCAGAACCCGACTACAGGGACGTATGTGTGGATTGGATCTGTTCCAGCCACAGGCCAGTTGAGTGTTTTCTCAGATCCTAACTCCAACGCTCGCGAAACGTCATCGCGCTACAAATTAAGTGTTGTGGATTCTTGTGGTAATGAGTCGGAATTAAGCGACAATCATAAAACGATGCACTTGACTTTGAACGAAGGTATTTCTGGCGAGGTCAACTTGATTTGGGATGGATATGAAGGGATTGACTTCTTGCAGTACGAAATCTACCGAGGCCCATCACCCAAGACTATGTTGAAATTGGCGGATGTCTCTTCTGCGAACTTCACCTATTCAGATTTGAATCCGCCTCCCGGCTTGCTTTTCTATAAAGTTTTGGTGGTCAATCCAGACCCTTGTACACCGACGGGTAAGACCAATGCATTTGGCGAGTCTACCTCAAATATTGCGGAATACGCGGCTACGGACAATCTGATTATTTACCCGAACCCTTTCAGTGATTACGCTCGCGTTGTGTTCAAAAACCCTGATTTACAGACGTTTGACTATAAAATCTTTGATGCAACAGGAACCATCGTTCGGTACGTAACGGGCATCAACGAAACTTTCATCGACCTCTATCCTGAAAGCTTGCCTCCCGGCATGTATACGATTGAGGTATTTAACGAAGAAAAATCACTCCGCGAGAATTTCGTGATTTATTAATATTCTGGAAGTAAAAATTACTTATTCGCCACATCATGAAGAAGTTATTGGCTATTGCATTTGGCTTTGTTTTGAGCAATACATTATTCGCTCAAAGTGCATTTGAATACGGCATACCTAATAGAAGCGTAAGTCATTCATTCTACACAAAACAAAGTGCGGAATTATCGAATGGAAAAATTGTAACCGTTGGATACAATTCTAGTCTTTCGAATGGTCAGATAATTATTCATAATACATCTGGAGACACCTCGAAGATTATAGTTAACAATTCGAGTGATGATAACACGTTCAATGCTTTAGCTGTATTTGGAAATAGCTTTATTGTTGCAGGTGATATTAATACAAGTTCGGACAGAGATTTAATCTTAAAAAAGTACACGAATTCTGGCACGCTACTATGGACGAAAACCTTAGCGCTTACTAACAATCAATATGCGAAGGATATTTTCTGCTTATCCAATGGTCAGATCATTATAGCGGCTTTTACGAATTATGGCAAGGTGGAATTCTTCAAAACGGATTCTTTAGGTGTTGAGTTAACGGGTTGGCCGAAATCCTACAATGCAAACAATCAAATGTGGGTCCACCAAGATTTGAATCGAATGGCCTTTACGTACAATGGTGCACATGTGATCGGAGCAGTACAAGATGGTTGGCAAAATAACAGGGTGAGAATATTCACTTTTAATCCGGCAACTGGAAGCTTAGGGCAAGACACGTTGATTGGAGCGTCAAATGTTGATATTCAACCTAGAGCAGTCATATCCTCAGGTTCGAAAGTTTATGTTACGGGATATAGTAACCCTAATAATGAGTACAAAGAGTTTGTAGCGGCCTGGGATACGGCTGCAGGAGCCAGCGGCAATTGGCTGGTAAATAATATTGACATGTCACCTGGTGCACAAGGCGGACACACATGTGGTATTGCCCTTAGCATTAAGAACGGTGATTTATATGTTCTTGGCCAGGGGTGGATTCAAAACGTTGGCTGGCACCTAGAACTACGAAAGTTGTCTTCAACTGGTAGTACTTTGTGGTCTAAACAATATGTAGGCGATGGTGAAATGTCCTATTCGGAACGAGCATCAATTATAAACTTGACATCTGGCCAATTCTTCATTACAAGTCAAATGCGAGCTTCATGGCGTTCTTCCCGAAATGACAATTGGAATTATTTAACCTATTTCGCGCGAGTAAATGCGGATGGAACACTCAACAGGATGAAGTTTCGATTGGGTGAAGACTTCTTCTGTGAAGGGGCGAATACTTGGGTGTATTCTTGGGCGAGAGACCGCAATAGTAATTACTCTTGGACACAGCCAAGTGGTAATTCTAGCACAAATAATGGGGTTGTTGTTGGATCTGCAGGTGATTATTATTTCACAGCAACTGATGTTAATGGAGACAATGTTAGTTCAGATACACTTACAATCTATGCCGGTTCAGCTCCGATTATGTACAATGACCTTGGGGCTTATTCTGCTTGTATTGGAGATTCCGTTGAGCTCAAAGCGTTTTCTACTGTAAAAACATGGCAAAGACAGAGTGTATTTAACTGGTACAGGGATAATGTTTCATTAAATCTTACAGACACCATAATCTATGCAAAAGTTCAGGGCACTTATAAGCTCGTTGAAATTGATTCTAATGGCTGTCAGGCAAGCTCTACTCAGCCTGTTGCCATTAACAATCCAATAGTTGAAATTACAGGACCAACGTCTGCGCTGGACTTGACTAACGGGACCGGTTCAACAACAAATGCGTCTACAATAAACCCGGATGTGCTTGGAGTGCCATGGGGATATTTTGCTTTATCTGGTCAGACAGCAAGAAGTCAATTTATTCTCACAGCTGCTGAACTTCAAACTATGGGGTTACGCAAAGGAATGGAGATCAAATCCATTGCTTTTGATGTGGCAACCATAGGTCTAAATTCAGGAACATCAACTTATTTGAGCGATTTTAGGATTGGAATAATTAATGCCCCATCAACATTTTCTGGATTTACGGCCACTGGCTATTCAAAGTGGGCAGTTGTTCACGTGCGTGGAAACAATACCTCAAATCTCTACTATGAGAATAATTGGTTCGATCCAGGAACTTCCACAGGGTGGAAAACGCTGACATTCAATCAAAATTCGAATTTTACCTGGGATGGCGTTTCTAGTGTTGTAATTGATGTAAGCTACTCAGGACAGGGAAGCGCTGGATCGACAAACTATCAATTTAACCAGTCAGCTACGAGTTACGTGGCTTCCAAAACTTCACGAACAACCTCTGCTTCGACATCAACTGGAAATGTCTTAAACACAGCATCTCAAGCGCCTACTTCCTCATATCGCCCAAACATGCGATTTGGCGTAACACAGGTGAAGCGAGAAGGTGTTGTCATTTCATGTGAAAGCCCAGTCTCATTGGGGATTTCTACAGAGAATATTTCAAATTTGAGTTCATCGTTGAATACGATAAACTGGTCTCAAGGCAATCTAACTGGAACAAGTACAACATTCTCTGCAACCTCTGATGGCGAAGTGACATTACATTTTGTCGATGCCATAGGGTGTAATGCTTACGATACTATTAACCTTAAGTTTAGTTCGGTTAACGCATCCATTAGTACTTTAACAGGAGACACCGCTTGTTTTGGTTCAACCATCGACTTAGCTGGCAATGGGTCTTCTGATTATGCCTATTCTTGGTCAAATGGTATTACTACCCAAACAGCCACGGTAAGTGCTTCTGGTAGCTATACCTTGAATGTAATTGACTCTTTGGGCTGTTCGGACTCGGAATCAATAACTGTTCGAATTTTAGATGAACCAACCATTTTTTCGGGAGATGAACCCGCCCACACCGGGGATGCAATTAGCAACTACACCTATTTGGGCGAATATAATGGGAATCATTATTATTGGACGGATAGTTGGTTCAATTATAATGATGCTAAAGCAAGTGCCGAAAGTTATGGTGGACATCTTTGGAAAATTGAAGATTTACAAGAGAACAGTGCTGTTTCTCAACTTTTTAGAGATGCGGTAGGGTGTTGTAATGATTTGGCCATAGGCGCCATTAAGGTAAACGGGACCTATCAATGGTATGATGGAACACCTGTCTCTTTCACGAATTGGTATTCTGGCCAGCCAGATGAACCAAGCTCATACTACATTCAAGTCCACCCACAATGGGGAACATCAGGTGAATGGGATGATTGGGGCAATCAATGGGATGGAAGACGTTGGGTTGTGGAATTTGAGGACTTAACTCAGACTGTAACATCCAGCACTCAAATTTGTGATTCAATTCTATTGAAAGCGCCCAAGGGCTATGATAGCTATACGTGGAATGACAATACAAACAATGTCATTTTAGGTACGGATCGAACTGTTTGGGTTTCGGATGCCATCAATGTAAGTCTTTCTGCTAATTATAGCTATGATGATGGTACTTCATGTAATAGTTCTGCTTCAAATTCAGTAGCATTAACAATAAATGCATCTCCAAACGCTTCGATAATTAATCATTCTGGGACAACAGATTTAAATGGCAGCAATTCTATTGTTTTAGGAGTTAACGCTTCTCCGGGAGCGACAATTGAGTGGTTCGAATCAGGAAATTCAACAGCCTTAAGTTCAAATGATACTCTTTTAGTGACGAATGCAGGTACATACTTGCTCACTGCGACATTAAATGGATGTAGTGTTAGCGATACGATTCGAACTTTTGTCCCAATTTTTGTCGCTACGACCGGTGACAATTCTACCGGAGACGGAAGTTTGTCTAACCCTTATAAAACAATTACTTACGGAATTTCACAGGCGTCGACTGGAGATCGTATTTACGTGCTTCCTGGCACATATCAAGAGAATCTTGTAATTGGTAAGGCAATAAATCTCCAGTCAGACTATGACCGCCTGGGTGATACAAATGCCTTGCATACCACAATTATTGATGGAGGCGGAGCGGGCATTGTTGTCAAGTTAAACAATTACAACAGCGCTTCGGCAACTGTAATCTCAGGATTTACCATTAAGAACGGGTACAATTCAAACAACCATGGTTCTGGCGTCTTAATGCAAGATGTTACAGGTGAAGGGCTCCAATTGTTGAATGTAAAGCTTACGGAAAACACAAGGCAGTGCTGTAATGAGGGAATTTCATTTACCCAGTTTGGTGGCAAATCCAATCTGAATAATGTCCGATTCATAAACAACGGATCTCCAAGTTATTGGGATGAGCGTAGAGATGTTGCCATTCGATCTTCTGCTACATCTACGTGGGAGAATGTACGCTATGCTGGAAACGAATCCCAATATGATCTTATTTCCATTATGGATGGATCTGTTTTGAAGATATCCAATTCAATATTTACAACCGGACAGCCAGACAATAGTCACGGGCTTTTTGGCATACATGGAAACAATGGTAATCTGACCTTAAATCATGTTACAGTTTGGGGGAATAAACTAGGCGTTTACAATGACCAATATGTGATTAGAAATCACAGTAATTCAAATTCAACGGTCACAATTCTGAACTCTATTATTGATGCTGGACAAGATCAAATTCTAGAGATTCAACAAAACAATTCGTACTACTTTAGAAATAACATCTTCAAGGGAGATATCTTATCTGGAACAGGAACGCTTGATAGTTCCAGAGTAATCTGGTCAAACGGTTACGTAAACGGTAATGGGTCTGTAGCCGCTACATCGCGTGCAATCGGACATGCCCGTCAAAGCGTCACTGTGGGATCTAATACGTATACTTCTCCGGCAGCGGACATTTTTGGAACCTCAAGACCCTCTCCATCTGGAAGCAACCCTGATGCGGGGGCATTTGAATCTAGCTTGTCATTTGGTGCATTTGGCTTGGGCGTGGAGGCATGTGGATATGCTATCAATGTGGAAGTTCTGAATTCTACCAACTACAGTACGAGTTGGTCAGGACCAAACGGGTTCACGTCCCAAGACACTAGCCTACTTACGACAGAAGAAGGGACTTATGTCCTGACCGTGATTTCAATAGACCGTGGAGACACGATTAGTGAAACCATTGAAATTTCCAACCCGCTTCGCGCAACTGTTACAACAAAAGATGTTTGTTTGGCTGCAGGAACGAATTCCGGGGTACTTGACATTCGTAATGTCCAAGGAGGCACGCCATTTAGCGGCATTAATGTTGCTTCTCAGAAGTGGGGATTGAAAAAGAATGGAGTCTATGTTCAGGGTCCGAATTGGGATATCTGGGGGTCTACATGGTATTGGAGAGGAAATGTAAACGCAGGAGACTACATACTAGAGATTAAGGATGATGTTTGTACGTTGGAATATCCATTTACAATCAACTCAAAGGCTCAAAGAAGCGTGTTTGTTGATGGATTAAATGGCTCAAATTCCAATAGCGGAGTTCAATCTGCGCCATATGCTAGCATTCAACATGCCATAAACCAGGCCTGTGATCGCGATACCATCTTCTTGCTTGATGGCGTAATTACAGAAGATTCTATTGTAGTTGACAAGGACATCATTATCGCTAGCTTGTACGCGCGTGATGATGACAGTTCACACATCGCAAATACTGTTGTAGATGGGAACAACCAAGAGGCTGTCTTCTATATAAATGTTACAACAAATAACTGGAATCAGCCAAGCGATACAGCCTATAAAAAGTTCATTGGATTTACTATTAAAAATGGACTCAAATATGCTGGATTAGGCGGCGGAGTCAACGTAACGCGAGGAAACATTGTTTTCAGAAGAATGAATTTTGTAAACAATGAAGGCTCAAATGGTGGTGCAATTCAAGTAAATCAAGATGCGGGTACTATTTTGGTAGACAACAGTGTATTTACCGAAAATCGTGCGATTCATGGATCTGCATTTTACGCCCGAGGTGGGTACTTTATAATCAAGCGTACAAGATTTGTCCGAAACGTCGCATCTCAGAATTCAACAGTTTCGTTTGACAATTGGTGTTGTGGACAAGGGGGCTATGTGAATGACAGTAAGTTCTATTATAATGAGGCTGCCAATTATGCAATTGGAGCATGGCAGAATTGGATAGATGGACAACCAAGAACTATCTCTAAGAATATAGTTGCAATTGGAAATAAGTCGAGTAATGGACCACTCTTTAGCGTAAATGGCGAAGGAAATGGATCCGAAATTGTTCTTAATAATTGGGTTGTCGTAAACAACCAATGGCCGTCATATCAACCCATGTTTGAATATAATTGGATGATACTGCAATTAAATCATGCCACTATTTCGAACAACTTAGGGGGTAAATTATTCCGACTGGGTGAAGAAGCAAAATTGTATGTAACTAATAGCATTTTGACTCATTCAAGCGGTGTCTTGGAAGTGAATAATTCACAATCTCCAACGACCACCAAGACGTACTTCAGCAATGTTGCATGGAATCCGTCTATCCCAAGCCTAGGAACGCATGCCCATGTGAACAACGTGAGCTTATCTGGACTCTACTTCGCAGATTCGTCAAACGGGAATTTTAGCCTTAGCAGAACAGCTTCGGTAATTGGTGCGGGTCAAGCTTCCATTACCATGGGCAACAAGACTATTGTTTCACCGACTAAGGATGTTCTTGGTAATTCCAGACCGAACCCTTCTGGCTCAAACCCAGATTTGGGCGCATATGAAACCGTTTATCAAACACCCCAAGTTGGCATCAACATTTCCGTTACAAATCCGACAATCTGTGATTCTTTGTCTGGCTCTGTGACGACTTTGCTTGTGAACGCAGTGGGCAACTTTACACCTACATGGAAGAACTATAATGGTGATGTACTCGGAACGGGAGTTACGCTTTCAAATATTGGCGATGGTGATTATGTAATTTATTATGTTGACAGTACATCGAATACCATCTACTCTGATACCGCGCATGTTGTAATTCCTGACGATATAACTGTTAGTATGAATTTCACTTCGGCAGTATGTTCAGATGATAAAACACTACTTACAATTCAGCCTTCAGGAGGAACCCCGATAGCTGGGGGAAAGTACTCCATTACAGTTAATCTAGATTCGTCACTTACCCATAGTAAGTCATATTTTACAACTTCGAGCGGTACGGTCTTTAGCGAAGAAGTCCCAACTGGATATTATTCGATAACAATTGAAGATGGGGCTAGTTGCTCGAAGGTGTTTTATGTAGTTGTTACCTACAACAAACTTTCTCCCACAGTCACAATTCTTTCCAAGAATGGAAGCTTTGAATACTTGGGCACGCCATTGAAATTGTACACGAGCAGGAGTGCGGGTAGCACCCTTACTTGGTCAGGTGGAGCGACAACGGATACACTCATGGTGCAATCTCAACAATGGATTATTGCCACGGCAAGTAAGGACGGATGTAATACTCTGGATTCACAATTTGTATCAGTTCCCAAATTTGTTTCAGTAACTGGGGATAATCAAAATCCTGGATCTCTTCAAGCTCCGTTTAAAACCATTCAACATGGAATTAATCAATCATCCACAAATGGGGTACTATATGTTTTGCCTGGTACGTATGAGGAGCGAATTTTAATAGACAAACCTCTTAAAATTGCTTCAGACGTCGTGCGAACAGGGGATACTAACGCGATGCATACGACAATCTTAAAGCCAGGTTCAGTTGGAATCATTCAATCAGCTTCAAATTCAAACATTTCCGCTTATGGTGGCGTAAATGTTATTCAAATGAACGATGGTCAAATCCAATTCATTGGCTTCACCATCAAAGATTATCAAGCCAATTACAGTGGCTCTTGGTCTGCATCATCAGCTATTTCGATTGAGAATAGTACTGCCGATATTGACTTTGAGAAAGTTGTCGTTACGGGCGCCAAACAAGCCCAAGGACAAGGTTGCTGTAATGCCGCGGTTATTCTTGATGTGGAGTATAGCTCTAATGTCAATTTTACAGATTTAAGATGCAAAAACAACGGGAATCCTAGTTCCTCTTCTCATCGTCTAGCCTATATCCGACAGTCAAATGTTGGTTTTGAAAATAGTCGTTGGGTTAATAATGACTATTTCGACGAAATAATCAACTTTGCGAACGCTGCTAATGTCACGTTTGAGAATAATCTTTTCGCAAATAATGGTGGAGGGCAATTATTGAAGTTGGATGCCTCAAATATTGAAGCAGAATTCAATCATGTTACTGTAACTGAAAATGATGGTTTAAATAACATCTTTGTTGTAGCTGGGTCCAATAATAAAATTTGGTTTGCCAATTCTGTTTTGAAAGGCGACATGGCGAACAATTGGATGTATGCTTATGGGTCGAACAATTTTATGTACGTGGCGAACTCAATTGTTGGGGGCACGTCTAAATCGTCCTACACGAGCAGTAATCTCACATTGGATACGAATGGGTTGACGGTCTTCACATCTCCCTCATTGAATAATGGAGGCGGCTTAAAATCAAATTCTCCCGCGATCGGTATTGCTCGAACCCCTTTGAATCTTGGGGGAAAGACGTTAGTTAGCCCAACTGAAGACCTGAAGGGGGTATCGCGTCCGAACCCAGCTGGTTCTAATCCGGATGCTGGCGCGTTTGAGAATGCTAAAGCAGTGGGGGATTTCGATGTTACGCTTACTTCTTGTGGCTATGACATTACACCTAGTATTCTCAATTCGTCCAACTACTTAGTTGAATGGAATGGCCCGAATAACTTCTTGGCATTTACGGATGAAATAACTGCCCCCGTTAAAGGAGTTTATACGTTGAGTGTCTACTCGCTTGATAGAAATGATACGATAGTTAAGACGTATAACTTAAATAATCCACTAGAGTTTGAAATCCTCCTTTCAAAGGATGTTTGCGAGTCCGTGAGTAGTACTTCTGGTAAATTCAGATTTGGTCAAGTTAGCGGAGGCACCCCTTATAATACAAATTGGTGGTCGCATTCGTTCCAGGTCAAAAACAGTGCGGGAACAGTCATCGACGGTTGGCAATTTAATAGTGTGAATGACCCAAACTGGTCTTATCAAAGAAATAATGCTGCTGCTGGCCGTTATTATATCGAGGTCACGGATGGCGCTGGCTGTACAATTCTAGACTCTCTAACTATCAATTCAAAGAACAGTCAGCGATTATATGTTTCACCTAACGGGAATGATGCCAATCCGGGAACCGAACTATTACCTCTGAAATCGATCCAATATGCAATTGATCAGACATGTGACAGGGATACCATTATTCTTTTGAATGGTACGCACCTTGAAGATGGTATCGTTGTAAATAAACCTCTGTTTATTGCATCTAAGTATATACTATCAGGGGACACCAATGACATCAACACGACGATTGTAAAAGGCAATTCTGAAACGGTATTTACTTATAAGGATTTCTATTCGAATTTATCAGATACAGCCTATTCTCAAATTATAGGCCTGACCATTACGGGGGGCTCTGGTAATAATGGCGGGGCTGTTAATGTGAGAAATTACAATGGCGAAGCCTCAGTGAAAATTGATAAGTCGGTAATTATAGACAACAGCGCCAATTATGGAGGCGGTGTTTTCAAAGAAAACTGGGCACACCTAGTCATATCGAATTCAATAATCTCTGCAAACCAAGCCTCCTCTCAAGGTGGAGGTTTGACTGCACGCGGAGGAGGATCTCTTTACCTCAGAAATGTTACTATCGAAAAGAACAATGCAGGCGATTTCGGCGGCATTCAGATTGAAGTTCAAATGAGGAGTTCCTATGAAAACCTCATCATTAGAGAAAACACTGGCAACGTACCTGCTGGAGATTTATCTGCAAATTCTGGAGCAAAGCTTAAGAACATTACGGTAATTGAAAACGTTGGCGGCTCGAATTCTCAGCAGGCAATGAGGATTTATTTTGATCAATGGAATTCCCCGTATCAAGGTGATGGTTTGGTCTTCGAGAACTTCTTGTTTGCGCGAAATGTCACGGACTACAGGCCTGGACTATTCATTCAGAACCAAGGCAATTATAGCTTCATTAATTCAACATTCTCAGATAATACTTCCCGAAACACTCAACTTTGGCACGACAAGGGTAATATCACGATTAAAGACAACGTTAATCTTCGTTTGCTCAACAGTATTGTTACGAAAAACAATGGATTGAGTATCACAGGGGATGGTTGTGGAACATCGAGTGTTTCTGCTCGCTTCTCAGTCATTGAAGGAGGCTCTACCGCTATCAAGAATGAGTCTTGTGGTACTTCTGGGTCAATCACAAAAACTCTGGGCACAAGCGTAAGTACTACTGCGCCTTATTTTGTCGATCGTTCACACGGTGACTACCGACTTGCCAACTTTGCTTCATCGATCGGAGCGGGAAGGACAACTGCTGATGTTGGTCCCACTGGCTCAACGAAGACGTTGACAGCGCCTACTGTTGATATCGAGAATAGCATCAGACCAAACCCTGCGGGCTCTAAGCCTGACCTAGGCGTCTATGAGCATCCTGATTCTGTGGGTACGGCTGGTCTGGACTTCATCATTGTAAACAACGGTGTATGTCAAACTAATTCGGGTTCTATCGCTGTTCAGCTCATTGACCCAACGGGTTCTACGGCTGGTATTGCAAAAGCCTTCTTGTGGACGAAGGTAGGTGATGCCGCATGGGGTCAAAAGACCACAAATTCTATCACAGGTTTGGCTTCTGGTAAGTATTATGTGGTGGTAACTGCTGGTACGGTCTTGACTCTTACAGATACTGCGGTTGTTGTTACGGCTAGCCCAATCAGCATTGCGAATGCTAGTATTTCGGCGACCTGTTTTGCTGGAGATGACGGCAAGTTGAAGTTCAATATTTCTGGAGGCTCTCCTTTCACTGGGGGCACCTACAAGTATGATATTCAATACCTGGATATAGATGGCATTGGATATTCTTGGACGGATCAAAGCGCACAAGAAAGAACGGCTAACTACACAAGCTATCAATCACGCCCAGGGTCATACCGGATTGTGGTGACAGACAAAAAGGGGTGTCAGTTTACGGATACTGTAGTCGTTGGTTACAGAAATAGTCTGCCAGACTTGACATTGACGGCAAGTGGCCCTGTTACGATCTGTAATGGGGAGACCGTGACGTTGACTGCTGCTACGACAGACGTGACGGACAGCTACTTGTGGCAGGACGGAGCGAACCTAGCCCAAATCACAGTAGGCAACACCGCGATGTGGACAGTTACTGTCACGGACACTGCGGGTTGTACTACATCAGACTCTGTCTACGTAGAGGTCAAGCAAACACCACAGGTGTTCCAAGGGGCAACGCCTCTGCACACAGGCGATGCCATAAATGGGTATACATATGTAGGAGAATACAATGGAAGTTATATTTATCACTCTCCCAATTATACTTCTTGGAACGGTGCAAAATCTGCGGCTGAATCCTTGGGTGCAGAGTTGTGGTACCCAAGTGATGCGACGGAAAACTCCTTTGTAACTTCATGGTACAAGCAGAATGTTTCTTGCTGTGGAGGACAATGGATTGGCATTTCAAGGGCATCAACGACGTCAAGTTGGGTTGCCATTGACGGGTCAACTCCGACGTATACGAATTGGGATCCAAACTGGAACCAGTCATGGAATCATGGTTTTATTCAAATGTCCTGGAATGGCAATTGGGATGCAAACAGCCAAGGCACAAACTATCGTTATTTCATTGTATTCCGAAATAACAGTGTAGCCCTGAACGCAGTTGAAACCCACTGTGACAGCATCACGGTATGGGCACCTGAAGGTTTCGATGTGTACAGCTGGTCAGATCCGAACACGGGAACTGTATTCGGAACGGATCGCACGTTAAAGGTTACCTCAAGCAAGACTTTGAAGGTGACGACTACGTTGAATAAGACGGACAACACGTCTTGTCAGATGGAGTCTCAGAACTACACCATCAACATCAATAATTCCCCTGTAGGCCAGATTGTCAATCATTCTGGAACGTTGGATTTGTTGGGTGGAGACACTGTGACCCTGGGAGCAAACTATACCAGCGGTTCTACAATAGCATGGTTTGAGTCAGGAGTAACGACTTCGCTCGGAGCAAATGACACATTGTTGGTGACCTCACCTGCTACCTATGTGTTGAGCGTTACAAATACGGGCTGTGAAACGCGGGATAGTGTTCGCATTGACGAGCCCATATTTGTTGCTACAACAGGAAGCAACACGACGGGCGATGGTTCATTGGCGAATCCTTATAAGACCATCCAGCATGGTATTAACCAAGCATCGGATGGCGGCAAGGTTTATGTTTTACCAGGAACGTATGAGGAAAGAATTATTCTTGACCGCAGTGTCAAGGTCTACAGTGATGCAGTACGCCTCGGAAATGCAAATGCAGTAGCAACTACGATAATCAAACCTGGCACAGATGGCTCGGTAACTTCAGTTCTTGACTCCAATGGAAATTATACGTCTTATGGTCTCATCAACATCAAAGGAGTAAGCGGCAAGAATATAGAGCTCAAGGGCTTTACTGTGAAAAACCACAACGGAACAGCCTATTGGCCTGATGCTGGATTTGGCGTCATCACAGTTTGGAATGCCTACAGCACGAATGTTTTGTTTGAGGATATCGTGATTCGTGATAATAGCCCTACCCAGTGTTGTCAAGATGGTTCCATACTAACTATCCGAGATAACAATAGCTACGGCGAGGGAGTTATTCGATTTGAGAATGTTCAATTCTTGAACAATTATTCTACAAGCTCAGAGATTCACCGTTTTGCATGGATCCAGAATTCAGACGTCGTCTTCAGCAACGTCCTTTGGAAGGACAATGGTGCCCGATACCGTTTGATAAAAATCCAGGATAATTCAGATGTTGATTTCATCAATAATGCTTTTGTAAACAACAACAAGCATTACAATGAATACGGCATTATTAGTTTGAATTCGAACAGTACAGCTGACATAGTGGGCACCACCTTTGGCGCTAACTCTCAATCGGTAAATGGTCGTGTATTCACCTTTGAAGGAGGTCAGAACAACAGTATTCGATTGATCAACTCTGTAGTGGAAGACCGTTCGGGCCAGACCCAAATGGTCTACTTGCCAGGGGGAAGCAACAACTCGTTCACAGCACGTAATAGCGTTATTCCAGGCTGGGCAAACAATGAGAACTATTCAGCGCTAATTAAGGATGTAGACACTACAAACACAACGCAGAGCGCCTCGTTGACGACAGCCAAGAAGTTGAACAACAATTCACCTGCAATTGGCCTTGCTCGTGCAAATGTGACGGTTGGTTCAACATTGTACACCTTGCCAAGTACCGACTTGGCGGGCAATGCGCGTCCAAACCCAGCGGGTTCTAATCCGGACGCAGGTGCGTATGAGAACGCCAAAGCAGTGGGTGACTTCGATGTTACGCTTACTTCTTGTGGTTATACAATCACTCCTAGCATCTTGAACTCGAGTTATTACCTAGTTCAATGGAATGGACCTAGTGGTTACATTTCTTTTGATGAAGAAATCGTTGCACCTAGAAAAGGCCTGTATACGTTGAAAGTGTTCTCGTTGGATCGCAATGACACTATTACAAAAACACTCAATCTCAATAATCCATTGGAATTTGAAATTTCCATGGTCAAGAATGTATGTGAGAGCGTTTCGAGTAATTCTGGAAAAATTGAGGTTCGAAATATGCGAGGTGGAACCATTTTCCAACAAGGTTTTGGCGATTACTACCTGCGTGTATTTGAGAATGGCAATCAAGTATGGCAAAACAATATTTGGAATGGGCCAACCAACGTTCAAACCATAGGAAATCTTGCCGCAAGCACCTTTGCGGTTCGTCTAGAGGATGCCGTTGGTTGCTATGTGTTTGACACAGTTACACTTGATTCTCAATTAGGCCGCAGATGGTATGTATCGACATCAGGTAGCAACAGCAATTCGGGTACAGAACTTGCTCCGCTGAAATCCGTTCAGCTAGCTTATGACTTGGCATGTGATCAAGACACCATCATTATTGAGGATGGAATCTATTATGAGAACATGGAACTAGGTTCTGTCAATGGATATGAATATGCAAAGCCAATCACTATAGCTTCAAGGTTTATACTCGATGGTCTAGCAAGTCACATTGACAATGTAATCCTCAATGGTTCAGATGAAGATGCTGTTATCCGGGCGCGCTACAATGGCACTTCTGATTCATCTGGTTCAAATGTGGTTCGCTTTGTAGGATTCACCGTAACACGTGGTAATGCAACGGCTAATTATTGGCATGGTCAGCGTGGCGGAGGTTTAGCCCTTTATGAAAAGGGGTATGTACTTTCAAACTTGAAAGTCCGCAACAACACTAGTTCTAACGAAGGTGGCGGAATCTACATTGAAAACACTGCATTACTTTATGATGTAGACGTTTACAACAACTCAGCACCCAGAGGCGCGGGCATTTATATGAATCATACTACGGATATGCCATGGTCCAATGTTAGGGTCTTTGAGAACACTTCTAATGACTGGGGCGCCGGAGTTGGCATAAATGGCTACATGAGTGGTGACGCCATTATTACTGGTATGGAAATCTTTAATAACACCAATACTGGCTGGGGAGGTGGATCAGGCCTTGATATAAATTCAAATGGCAATGGAAAACTAACCCTTTCGAATCTCATAATTCGAAACAACACCAGCATGAATAATGAATATGGTGCGGTTAGAGTTTCCAGTGGTCCCAACAAAGGAGTCGTTTTTGAAAATGCCTTGATTGCTGACAATAAGGGAGGTTTTGGTTCTGGTTTGACGATTATGTCATCAGCCGACGTGAGCCTAGTTAACAGCACGATTTACCGTAATACAAGTCGTACCGGCTATACGGGAAGTAATCCAAACTCCTCTATTTATATCAGGGATAATTCTGAGCTGAATCTTTACAACTCTATCCTTGGCGGACAATCCGGTTATAATATTATTTTCCATCAAGGCAACTACAGTTGGGGCGGTGCGGACTGTGATGTGAACATCAAGAGTTCATTGGTACAGGGCGGCACCACGAGTACGAGCATTTTGACAACCCCTGGAGTCACGGGCCAAGTGACAGCTACAGATATGCTGGTTGAACCGGTTTATTTGAAGAACCCTGGCCAGGGCGACTATGGGTTAGCGGTGATGAGTGCAGCCATTGGGTCGGCAGATACAAACATGTCATGGCTGAACCCAGGGTCCACCAATAACCCGGTATATCTTAACATGCCACTTCAGGATTTGTACGGTCAGAACAGACCTAACCCTGTAGGCTCAAACGCAGATCTTGGCGCGATTGAATCAGACTTGAGTTTGGCTCAATTTGGTGTAGCGTTTGAAGTCACAAACAACCCTGCATGTAATCCTTCTGTAGCCCAGATTAAAGCAACAGCCAAGCATCCGAATGGCGGCCCCTATAAGTACTCTTGGGTTTCTTTGGATGGCCATACTATTACTAATCCAAATTCAACTTCTACGAATAACCCTTGGACTATTTCCAACCTTTATGCAGGCTGGTATAGGGTGACAATTCAGAAGCTTTCGGGCTCCACAGTGATTGAAACCATTGTAGACAGTGTGGAGATTACCCAAGACGCTCCAATTGTCTTGAATCTGGATAAGATCAATGAAAACTGTGAAAACGAGAACAATGGGGCTCTTCAAGTGGATGTTGCAGGTGGCTCGGGTCGTTACTTTATTACCTGGACGTATCCTGGAGGTGGAAGTATTGCGAATGCACCATCTACCATTAACAGCTTGGCCCCTGGCAACTACAGTGTCACCGTTACAGATGACCGAGGATGTACGGCTCAAGACACGGCTGTAATCATTACGGCACATCCTACCCCTGTGATTACAATCACAAGCAGTATTGCTAAGCCTGGTTCTACGCTCAACGGTAATGACGAAGTCCGCATGTGTGTGGGCGACATCGTAACCCTAGATGCGGGTAGTGGATTTGTAGATTACAACTGGACATCTTTGACCGTAAGCGTAAATCAGTATTCAACTCGTACTATCGAAGCGTTTGAATCTGAGACGTACTATTTGAGTGTAGTAGACAGCTTCGGATGTGCAAATACAGATACAGCTCGGGTCTACGTGGTCTATCCTCCAGTAGTCTATGCAAGTAATTTGAATGTTGCAACAGGGGCTTCCCTTCAGGGAGTCACGACCACTGTAATGGGGAACAATGAGTCTGTTACTGAATGGTGGAACTCTTCAGACCCCCACCCCTATGGAAGCAATCAACGTTATGGTAAAGTGCAGTTTGTCATTCGTGCCTCAGAGCTCTATCAGTCAGGTCTGACGCAGAATACGAATATCAACAGCCTCTCCTTGTACGTCGAGCAATCTGGCTTGTCTGCCATGAGCAACATGACAATCTCCATGGGTCATACAGGCCAATCTGCGATGACCAACTGGGAAACTGGTTTGCAGCAAGTATTTACCATCAATAACTACTTCCCTGTAAGCGGCACCTGGAACATTCACAATTTTGCGAATGAATTCAAGTGGGATGGGGCCCAGAATATCTTGGTAGAAGTTTGCTTCGACTATGGGGCGAACAATCCGAGCTCTGTAGAGATCTTGAAGCATCAGATCTACGGAAATGTTCAGCTGTCCATGAGTTCGCATTCAAACTCTAATGCGGATAACTGCTCGCTTCCTGGCAATACGCAGTATTCAACCTGGAGACCAAATGTTCAGTTGGGCATTGACAAGATCCAGGCTGTTGATACAATTCGAGTATGTGACTTCTCTGTCTTGAATACAGCTCCGATTTATGACACCTACAAGTGGTATGTGAATGGAAGTCAGATTCCTGATACGACGGTGATCACCGTAGCAAATACCGCGACGTCTATGTTGCGTGTTACGGATGCAGCTTCTGGATGTATCCTCTGGTCGGACACCATAGTTGTTCAGGTGGATTCCACGAGTGCCGTCAATATCACGAGTGACTTGCCTTTGAGCGGTACGCTTTGCCTGGGTGATACGGTAACCTTGTCTACAAACAAAGCATTTGCGCAGTACTTCTGGTCAAATGGCTCGACGACCCAAGAGCAGCTTGTAACCAAGAGTGAGACGTTTGTCTTGAAGGCTGTATCTGAAAATGGATGTCCTTCTTACGACACCGCCCGCGTGGCCATTAATATTCCGCCGGACGTATACTTCCGATTGAATGGACGTGTTCTCGCATCCACAGATCAGTCGCTGGTTTACAGTTCGGGTGCGGAGAATTGTACAGAGGTGCGTTATGTGCCTTCTGAGGATAAGTTTGATGTGAATTGGGGAGCTACCAACTTCATCATTGCCACAGGGTATCAAGCTGTTGTCTCTGAGATGGATAGCCTGCTCTACCCATGGGTTGTGGATCACGCTCAAGCAAAAGACTGGATCCTTCACCGTGATACCACGGATACGCAATACAGCGGGCCAAATACGGATGCCACATCTGCAGATGGCCATGGCGGATACCTCTTGTTCAACCCGTACTCGGGCACGGATGAGAATAAAACTGCTGCCATTGTCTCCCCTTGTATCAACTTGTTGGGAACCAATCAGCCTGCAATGGTATTCAACTACCATATGTTCACCAATGTTATTGCACTAGGCAATCCAAGCTATGCTCAGCAAATGGGAAGCCTGAAAGTGGAAGTTCAGGACGTGACAACAGGAGAGACCGGTTGGACAACGGTTTGGATGCGCGAAACCCCAACCTCAACCAACGTTTGGGTAACGGATACGGCTGATTTGTCTGCGTATGCTGGACACACAGTCAAGCTCCGCCTGAAGGCTCAAGCCGGTACGGGTGGACCAAATGGGGAAATTGCGGTGGATGGAATTTCATTCACGGATGTAAACCCATCCAATCCTGTACTGAATCGCTTGACGCCGGAGACGGTTTGTGAAGGAGATATTCTGGAGGCAGGTAGTTCAGATGTGCTTAGCAACAACATGAGCTACGTCTGGAATACGGGTGAAACCGGAGCCAACTTGACCCTTCACACAACAGGGTGGTACTCCGTCACGCTTGTGGATAGCAACAACTGTGAAATCTCCACGGATAGCGTTTATGTGCTTGTTAATTCAGAACCTGTATCAAATCTCACCGTTTCTGCTTCTGATACGCTACAGTACTGTGATGGCCAAATGGGCAATGTAGTCTTGCAAGTCCCAGGAGGGTTTACTGAGTATGCGTGGTACCTCAACGGAGGACTGGAGAATACTTCCACAGATACGCTGAACACAGGTGTATTGGCTGTGGGCGGATATAGCTACAGTGCCATTATTACGGACTCCATTGGATGTACATCTACCTCTGAGGCTATTGGAATTGACGTTCGTGCCTTGCCTAGCCTGCAAGCAAGTGTAACCGACGCAAATTGCTACGGTGACACGAATGGTGTCGTCGCATTGACGGTCACGGGCAACGGCGGATACACATTCGATTGGAGCAATGGTGACACGACTGCGACGATCCTGAATTTGGGTGCCGACACCTTGACGGTATTTGTTACCGACAGCTTCAGCTGTGAGAGCACCATCGATGTTGTGGTAAATCAACCTACAGCGGTGAATAGCTACCATTACAGTGTTGAGCCAGATTGTTTTGGCGGAAGCGATGGTAAAGTGGTGGTGAACACCTTCGGTGGAGTAGCACCGTACCATTTCAACTGGACCAGCTTGCCAAATGCATTGGATTCGGTAGAAGTAACCTTCCAATTGCACGGTTCAAACTGGAATAGCACGACCTATTCGGTGGCCTTCACAAATGGTCAAATTGTAACCTTGCAACCAAACTATTTGGGTGATAGCACGCTGCGTGCTACGGTTAAATTGCCTGCAAACCAGACGATTTACTACCGTTATTACCAAGGAAGTATCCCTGAAAACGTGCCCATCAGCTGTGGTCAGATCCCTTCAGGTAACTCAACCATGCACCGTACCCTTAACGTGAGCAGCGATGTCACATTGGGAGCAGTTTGTTACGGCCAGTGTTCAGATTGCAATGGGGTATTCCAAAATCAAATTGCAGGGAATACGACGTATGGCAATAAAGTCGCACGTGGATTGAGTGCTGGCCCCTATGCCTACACGGTTACGGATGCGCATGGTTGCTCTTACTCTGTAACAGATACCATTGTTCAGCCTACGTTGTTGACGGTGGCCATGGATAGCTACGGCGACTTGTCTTGTTACCAGAGTGGTGATGGCTTCATCAACTTGACGGTAGCAGGCGGCACCTTGCCATACAGCTACAACTGGAGCACGGGAGCGATCTCTGAAGATTTGACCAACCTCCAGGCAGGCACGTACGCGATGACGGTTACGGACGGTAAAGGATGTACGGCTAGCTGGTCTGGTCAGATTTCTGAGCCTGACGTACTGGAGGCACAAGGCGTTGTATCGAGCTATGCAGCTGGAATGAACGTAACGTGTAACGGAGCGAACGACGGAAGCATTGATGTGAGCGTCACGGGAGGCACGATGCCTTACACCTACACGTGGAGCAACAGTGCTAGTACGCAAGACTTGTCAAGCCTTACGGCGGGCACGTACGCAGTAACTGTGACGGACACCAATGGTTGTACGGATGCATTGAGCTTCACGCTTGTGCAGCCTGCAAGCATGGCAGCAACGACTTCGCAGACGGATGTGGACTGCTTCGGCGGCGACAACGGAAGCATCACGGTGAACGCTACGGGCGGGACGGCACCATATGCCGTGGATTGGACCAGCGTAACGGGTGCATCCAGTGGCGAAGTAGCGGTGAGCTTCCAGGTTAACATGGGAGGTCAGACGTGGTCTGTCGGCGGTATTGAGTTGTTCGTACAGTCATACGGCACGCACCTGATGACGGACTTTGCGGGAGACTCTATCTACCGCAAGACATTGACCTTCATGCCTGGTGATACGATCTACTACCGCTATGCGAAGTCAAGCGTACCAGAGAACGTACCGACGAGTTGTGGCATCATCACGGGTAGTACGTTGGTCCAGCGCTATGTAGTAGTTCCTGCACAGGATACGACGCTTAGCATCGTATGTTTCGCAAGCTGTACAGATTGTGATGGAGTGGTTCGTGGCAATGCCAACGGAGCCTTCATGAATGGAGCACGCACGCTCAACAGCTTGACGGCGGGCGTCTACACGTTCAACATGGTAGACCTCAACGGGTGCTCCTACTCTGTAACGGATACGGTGGATCAGCCTACGTTGTTGGTCACGGTAGTCGATACGACCTTCGACGCAACATGTCCGGTGAATAACGATGGCGGCATTGAGCTGCATGCGACGGGCGGTGTAGCACCATACACCTACCAGTGGTCAAATGGCTCATCGCAAAACAACCAGTTGTTCCTGTACGCCGGTATGTATTCTGTCTTGATAACGGATATGAATGGCTGTACGGATAGTTCGAGCTATATCCTGAATGCACCCCAACCCTTCGATCAGCAAGAGATCTGTGTATTGTCCGTGGACAGCCTTACAGGTAAGAACTTGATCGTTTGGGAGCATACCCCAGGATACCGTACGTCGGATTATGTTCTGCTCAAGGAGAACAGTCAAGGTCAATATGTACAGATTGGAACACAGTCCTATACAAGCTTGAGTGTCTTCACGGATCTGACAAGTATTCCTCAGCAGCAACCCGATCGATATCGCATAGCTGTTTTGGATTCTTGTGGAACAATGAGTGATACAAGCGACCTGCACCGAACCATTCACTTGCAGTCGAACATCGGTTCTGGCGGTGAAATCAATTTGATCTGGACTCCTTACGAAGGCCGAAGCGTTCAAACGTATGAGATCTTCCGTTGGATTACATCAGGAAACCTGGTCCAAATTGGTAGTGTCTCAGGGGGAACTACGACGTTCACCGATTTGAACCCACCTGTCGCACCAAATGTCTACTATGTCATTAATGCGGTATTCAACGGAGATGCGTGTTCGCCGACCTTAGGTAAAACGTCCGCGTTTGAAGGTTCGAAGTCCAACATCTTGAATCAGACGGGCATTGGAACGCCTGAGCTTCCATGGCGTGGACGTGTGCTTCTCTACCCGAATCCTTCAACTGGAAACTTCCGAATCGAGGTACCCACAGACGAGGAATACCAGATAGTGATCTACAATGCGGTTGGAAAGCGACTCTTAGCAAAGTCCTACATGGAAACGGCCGAGATTAATCTTGAAAACGTTGCGGAAGGTCTCTACTATGTGGAGATTCAGCAAGAAGGCTCGGTTATGAGCATTGAGAAAATCAATATTGTTCGTTGATAGATGAAGAATTTGATTCTAGCATTGGCTTTGACCTGCGCAGGTGGATTATCTGCGCAGGTCATCCAAGGCCAAATCAATAACTGCCCCAAGAATTGGGTCAAACTAGCCTATTTCTATGGGCAAGAACGGCTCTTGGAGGACTCTCTTCAAGTTTCGAAGGATGGACGAATCGAATTCACAAAAGGCTATCCACCTGGGCTGTACACCATCGTGGTGGATGAAGGAGAATATTTTGATCTCATAATCCCAAAGGATGGCGAGATGGAAGTTTTTTCGACGGAGTATCCTGAAGTGGCAAAAAACCTTATCTGGGAAAAAGGGCTAGAAAATTCCGCGTTTACGGCCTTCAGAAACAAAGGGGATCAGATTAACCAACTCGTTCAAGAAGGACAATTAACACCTGAGAATGCGCAAGGAGTATTTGCCTCTTTCGAAGAGGGCTGGCTGAGTGAGAATGGGATGCTGGACATAGCGAATATTATCCAGGCAAGGAATCCGCAACCCATGGATATTGATATCAATACCAATTTCCGCCTTTGGACTCGCGCGTATTGGGAGAATACGGCGGTGGCGCATCCTGGTGTGGTGCGTTCGCCCTTTTTACAATTAAACTATTCCACGTATTTCGATAAAATTTGTCCTCAAAGCCCGGATACACTGTTGGCAGTAATTGATGTCCTCTTTGATTTGAAGATGGATACGCTGGTGCGGAACTATCTAGTGGCCAAAATGACCCAAAGATTTGAATCGTCGAAAATCATGGGTATGGATAAGCCATTTGTGAAAATGGTGGATTTATTCTACCGAAATGGTGTAGCCTATTGGGAAAGTGAAGAAGCGTTGGGGAAGATTTTGGACAAGGCGAATGAATTGTCTTGGAATCTAATTGGTAGCCAGGCCCCGAATTTTTCTTTTACAGATTCAAAAGGGTTAAAGAGAAATCTGCATGACGTAAAGTCCCCATTTGTCCTTGTTGTTTTTTGGGATGCGACGTGCAGTCACTGTAAGAAGACCCTGCCCGAAGTGGTGGATTTTTATAAGTCAAATAAGGAAAAAGGGTTAGAGGTTTTAGCCATAACGGTAGAGACGGAATTGAATGAGTGGCGCAACTATTTAAAAGAACATGATCTCGCCTGGATTAATGGCTTTGACAACGATTTTTCAAAGCAAACATTTAGGCATTATTACTACATCCCTACAACCCCCACGACCTTATTACTTGATGCCAGTAAAACCATTTTGGCTAAAAATTTAAAAACCGCAGACTACCAACAATTTATAAACGAGCAACCATGAAAAAAGTTTTAACTCTCGGATTGATCCTAGCTAATGGGTTGTACGCATTTGCCATTAACCCTGTATTGATTGCATTGCCGCACAAAACACAAGCAATGAGTGCCTACACATTGAGTCTAGGAAACAGCATTGGGCGCTCTTATTTTCACGGCGACATTTTTAATTCAACCGTTCTAATACAATCAGAATGGAATGGCGTATCAGTCAGTGCCGTTCCCATTTTCACATCAGGAGTCAAGGGGTCATCTCTATATCAAGGGGCCGCAAGATTTAACATTGGCTCGGGGGTATTGTCAGCAGGAGGAAGATTTTTCCAGGCTGGTGAAGTGACTTACAGGGATATTGACGGCAATGATCTTGGAATTATAAAGCCCTATTGTGCAGACTTTGGCTTGAATTACAGCCTTCCGGTAAGTGAAAAAATTCATTTGGGTGTTGGACTGGGATATGCCTATGCGGACTTATTCCAAGGTCAATCCAATGCGGCTAAAGTAGGAGGAATAGATGTTGACCTAGGTGCTGTCTTTCTTTTAAGCGATGATGATCAGCTTACAGTTCAGTGGAACGATTTGGGGGGGCTTTTGAAGACCTCTACAGAATCATATGGATATCAGCCTAGTACTTTCCGTTTGGCATACACACGAAATATTCCCGTTGGCAATTTTGAATCTTTCGCTGGAATTCAAATCGAAAAAGTACTTGCTCCTACCGCTCCCATTCTAGATGCACAGGGGGAAGTGGTGTCCGGCAAACCTCTACCGAGTGCTTTTGGAGCGCTCTTCCAAGCGTGGAATGATGCACCGGGCGGAATGGCCGAGGAAATTCAAGAAATCCGCCCTTCCCTTTTCTATTCTATAAACCTCATGAATGGACTAGGAATTAATCTAGGATATAGCAATCAGTCCTATGAAAAGGGCCGTCAGAATTTTATAGGAATTGGTGTCCTTTATTCGAAAAACGCCATCACAGCCAATTTGGGGTATGCCATTCCAGTTGGGATGAGTCAAGCCATGTCAAATCACTCCATTATTTCATTGGCGTATGCGTTCTAAGTGGTACTATTTTATTTGGGGTAGCCTTTTCCCACTGTTGGCAAGTGCTCAGTTGTCGGGGTCTTATACGATTGACCCGAACGGGACTGGAATAACTAACTATTCTTCGTTTTCTTCCGCAATCAGTGCATTGTCTGCCGCTGGTGTAAGCGGTGCAGTTACGTTCAATGTCAAGCAAGGCACGTACACAGAACAGGTAACCATTCCTGCTGTAACGGGCGCTTCGGCAGCGAACAGAATCACCTTCCAAGCAGATCCGACCAATACGGCGGCCGCAACGGTAACCTACAGCCCTACGGGACTCACCGACAACTGGACCATCCGATTGAATGGCTCAAGCTATGTTACCATTAAAGGTTTGACCATTACTTCTGGTGGCACCACGCATGGTCGCTTGTTGGACTATACCGGGTCGGTTGGTAACATTGCGATTAAGGATAATGTCTTTGTTGGAGTTGCCACTGGAACAAATAATGTTTTCGCAGGGATTTATTATACGTCACCAGCTGAAGCGCAAGGAACGTGGTCTTTCACCGGTAACACAATGGACAGTGTTTCATACGGTATTTATGTCTTCGGTTCTTCGTACACAACCTCATCGGACTCGGTCTTCATTGAGAACAACGTGATTAACACGAGCTACTACGGCTTGTATGCACGTTATGCCAAGTACCAAAAAGTGCATGGTAACACCATCAATGCAACGGGCGCCTATGCGTACAATTACTTGTACTACCCTTTGTATGGTGTGGACGTTCAAAATAACACGATTAATGCTGGTACTGGTTATGGATTTTACATCTATACCTCAGCACCTAGCGGCAACGCGCCTTATTTGACGGTTGAAAACAACACCATCAACGCGGGCACGTATGGTATCTACGCCTCATGTTCAGGGACTTCAACAGCTTCTCAGTGGGCTGCAGCTAGCATCAAAAAGAACAACATCGTTCTCTCGGGTACAACCAACTACGGCATCTACCTTGCGTACGCCAACTTCCCTTCCACGGCCCCTGGTGTTATTGAAAACAACATGATTGCTTCCAGCGGTACGGGTTCTATCTATGCGATTTACCCTTACCACTGTGCGAATGCGACGATTCAGCACAACTCGGTGAACATTAGCGCTGGATCTGCAACAGCCGGTCGTGCCGTTTACTTGAACGCGTCAACCTCTACGAGCTACTTTACGCCGGGCGGTAACGTAATCAAGAATAACATCATTGTGAACGCAGGTGGCGGTTACGCATTGGAAGCTGCTTCTAATGCTCCGGCCGGCACTTACTTCACCTCGGATTACAACAACTTCTTCGCCTCAAGCACCACCCCATTTGGCTCAGGTAGCTCTACGCTTTCTGCATGGCAGACGGCTAGCTCTCAGGACGCCAACTCTGTATGGGGCGATCCTTTGTTTGTAAGCGCTACGGATCTGCACGTTCAGGGCTCCTCTGCGAACAACGCGGGTGCGGCACTGGGTGTCTTGACCGATATTGACGGCCAAACGCGTTCTACGACCACGCCTGACATCGGTGCGGATGAATTCGCTCCTTTGACCTGTTTTGGCGTTTCTAGCCTAGGCTCATCTAACGTTTCAGACGTGAGCTTTGACGCTACCTGGTCGTCGAATAACAGCACGACGATTGGTTCTCAAGTGCGTTACCGCGAAGCGGGAACCACGGGAGCCTACACGGTTATATCCGGCTCAACGGGCACGGCAACAGTGTCAGGTTTGATGGCTTCTACGAGCTACGAATTCTCCGTTCGTGAGATTTGCTCTTTAGGGGACACCTGTTCTTGGAGCGCGGACGCTACCGTTACGACTGCAGCATGTGCTATTTCGAATCAGTGCCAGTATACGGTATACATGATTGACAGCTATGGCGACGGTTGGAATGGTAACATTGTAACCTTCTCACAAGGCGGCAGTGTTAATAGCTCTGTGACGTTAGCAACCGGATCGGCTGGAACAGCAACATTGAGCTTGTGTTCTTGGGATTCTGTAAGCGTTAGCTTGGGCACGTTGGGCTCTTATAGCTATGAATTGAGCTTCCATGTGGTGAGCGCTACGGGTGACACGGTTGTTTCCCACATTGGAGCCTCTGGTGTTAACCTTACCGCTGGTCAAAACTTCGGCAACTTCTTGCCCGTTTGTACGGCTTGTCCTCCTGCTGACATGTGTGCCTTTACGGTGAACATGACGGATAGCTATGGCGACGGCTGGAACGGCAACACGGTTTCTTTCGTCCAGAATGGCTATACGGTCGGCACAGTAGGTGGCGGCTTCACCACGGGCTCAAGCTACACGGAAACCGTCATGCTTTGCGACGGCGTGCCCGTAACGGTTCAAGTGGGCACCCTCGGGTCATGGACTTCTGAGGTAGGCTTCACGGTAGTGAACCCTGACGGCATCACGGCGTTGACGCGTGCTTCTGGTACGACCTTCACCGCGTCTACGGTCTTCGGTACGTTCACGGCGGCATGTACAACGCCTTCTTGCCCAGTTACGGACACCTTGGCGATCGCGGCGCAAACGTCTTGTGGCCCGGCACCTGTGACCTTCACGGCAACACCTTCAAATCCCGCAAATACTGTGGTTTGGATGAACACGGACTCTGCCACTGTGGGCAATGGAACGAGCTTCACTACGCCAATCATCACGACGAATGCGGACTACTATGCAGCCGTATACGCGGATGACAACTCTGTAGGCGCGGTTCACGTTGGTCCTCCCACTACCCTCACCGGTGGTTACGGAAACTTCACCAACGGTATGTGGTTCTCGGTATTGAAGCCTATGACGATCGATTCTATTTCGGTCATCTCCAACGGTTTGGTGAACTTCCAAGTTCGCATCTCCGAAGGCGGTGGTAACAAGACCTCAGGCCACAGCGGTGCTGAATTGATGCGCTCGAATCCGATCACAGTTGGAGCAGCAGGAACGCATCAAGTGCCTGTAGGATTGACCCTGACCCCAGGTGTTTACTACATCAACATGGCCTTCTTGACAGGTACTACAGGTGCACTGCATCGTGCAACAGGTGGTGGTGCATACCCCTACCAAATTGCAGGTGTGATGGGTCTGGACTCCGTTCAGTTTGGAGCGAGCGGCACGAACACGCGTGTGTACTATGCGTACGATTGGGTAGTTTCTGAAGGATGTGTGGGCCCCTTGACAACGGCTTCTGCCATTGCAGGATCGGTTCCTTCTTCGGCTATTCCTTACAGCGTAGACTTCAACAACGGCATCCCTTGTAACTGGATCACGTCGTCCAACACAGCCCAAAACTGGGAAGGTGTTGCCACGTACGGCACGAGCAGCTTGAACGGATCGGCGTTTGTGATGATCGACGACGATGCGGCAGGCCAAACTGCGGGCGCGGTAAACGCGGCGTTGACCTCTCCCATCATTTCCGCTTTGGGCTATGACACGTTAACAGTGGAATTTGATCACTATTTCTACCAGTATACTGGTACGGCAGGTTACGTGGAAGTATACGACGGTACCAACTGGGTGACCATTGATACTATGACGACTACTCGTGGTTCTTGGACGGCTCCTGCTCATGAGATGTATGACGTTGCCATATACCAAAACGCTGACTTCCAGGTTCGCCTCCGCTACAGCGACGGCTCTGGAACATGGGGCTGGTATTGGGCGGTCGATAATTTCATGGTTGACGGTGTTTTGACTCCCTGTACGAACGTACGTGTAGAGGTATTGACCGACATCTATGGTTCTGAGGTTTCTTGGTACATTAAGGATGTCAACACTGGCGTAACATGGGCTACAGGTGGGCCATACGCCGACGTGTCTCCCTACAACGCGGCTGCGGCCTTGCACGTAGACACCGTTTGTATCCCTGATAACGGCACCTACGAGTTCCGTATCAATGACTCTTATGGTGACGGTCTGGACGATGGAACCAACGCAGGATGGTACCAAGTGGACATCTTGTGCCCATGGGGTGACAACAACGTGATCACGATTGACACGACGTTGACCTCTGTGAACGGTGCTCCTTGGGGTGCTTACCACTACGGTTCTACCACGAATCCTCCGATGTATGACTCTACGGTCTTCAACATCTCTTGTACACAGTACTCGAATGTGACCTTCCAAGTTGACATGAACAAGGTGACGCAGAGCTTCACTACGCCTGAAGTCAATGGCTTCTGGAACAACTGGTGTGGCAACTGTAATGCCATGAGCGATCCCGACGGTGATAACATCTGGACAGTAACCTTGCCTTTGGAAGTAGGCAGCTACCAGGAGTTCAAGTACTCTGCGGACGGTTGGAGCATCCAAGAGATGAACGACCCCACGGCGTCTTGTACCAACGGTAACGCGACGTACACGAACCGTGTATTGACGGTGCCTGCGAGCGACACTACGTTGCCCGTTGTTTGCTGGAGCTCTTGTGACGCATGTTCTATCGAAGTGACCTTCAATGTGAACATGGCATGGGAAGTCGCCAATGGTGTCATCTCTACGGACGGTATCCACGTAGCCGGAAGCTTCCAAGGTTGGAATCCTGCCACGACGGAAATGACGGACCCTGACGGCGACGGCATCTACTCTGTAACGGTTGAAATGCCTTTGGATCAGGACTTGTTCTACAAGTTCATCAATGGCAACAACTGGAACGGTGCGGAAGCAAGCGGCGACCTCGCGGCTTGTGGTGTCAGTGACGGCTTCGGTGGCTACAACCGTAACACGGCTGTTGGCAATGCCGACACGTCTCTTGCGGCGGTCTGCTTCACCAAGTGTTACGACTGTGCCGTGAGCATCGACGAGGCTTTGGGCAACATTAGCTTGTTCCCGAACCCGACTTCGGGTGCCTTCACCATGGAGCGTAGCGAATTGGCGGGCAACATCGAGGTGACCGTGATTGGTCTCCAAGGTCAGTTGCTCCTTGCTACCGAGTGGGCTGCAGGCCAGAGCGAACTCAACATTGATTTGAGTGACCTCGCTGCCGGTGTCTACATGGTACGCTTGACCGCTGAAGAAGGAACGCGCACCTTGCGTGTAGCCGTTCAGCGCTAAGACAACCAAAAACAGCTAGGGCCTTCGGGCTCTAGCTTTCTCTTAGACCGCCCCAGAGATGGGGCGGTCTTTTTTTTGGCCCGGCCCGAGGTATCTTTAGGGCCTAAGGCTCAAATACCCATTTATGGCACGTATTCTTTTGATTTCGGCAGCAGTCGCTGGCCTTTTAACCGCTTGCAACATGCCCACCAAACACTCCTCTGCCATGACGGCAGCGTATCCAGAAACGCTGTACGATTCTGCGGATGTGAAAACGTATTTGGGCCATGCGGTCCCCGATCCCTACGGATGGTTGGAGAACGACCGAAGCGAGGAAACGGCGGATTGGGTGACTCGCCAAAATGCGGTCACGCAAGACTACCTCAATCAAATTCCCTACCGTCAAGCCTTGCGTGAGCGCTTGACCACGCTTTGGAACTACGAGAAAATTGGCGCTCCTTTTGTGGAAGGGGCCTACAAATACTATTACTACAACGATGGCTTGCAAAGTCAGTACGTTTTGAAGCGCGTCAAAATCAAAGTCTACGACTTGAGCGAAGTGGAAGTTTTCCTCGACCCCAACACCTTTAGTGCGGATGGCACCGTCCTTGGGGGGAATTTCGTTCAGCCCGGATGGCAGTTTGGTGGCCTACCAGATTAGCGAAGGCGGCAGCGATTGGCGCAAAGTCATTGTCATGGATGCCGCGAGCAAAGAGATTCTAGAGGACACCTTGGTGGACGTGAAGTTCAGCGGCCTTGCATGGCGTGGCAACGAGGGCTTCTACTACAGCAGCTACGAAAAGCCCAAGGAAGGTTCGGCCTTATCGGCC
>Ga0222715_10000713_pt1 | contig 33139 bp, 42 predicted proteins | sample C33_9DmetaG_FD_165056 | JGI IMG/M metagenome (GOLD analysis project Ga0222715, IMG submission 165056) | Estuarine water microbial communities from San Francisco Bay, California, United States - C33_9D | ecosystem: Environmental > Aquatic > Marine > Unclassified | place: USA: California...
CGATATCACCCATGTTCTGAGCTTGAGCAATCGGCGACACTGGTGTCACCTTAACTTCAAGACCATTCACACGAAGCGGCATCTCAATCATGCCACGCTCATCCATGACATACAGGATACGCGCAATAAGCGGTCCCATCGTCTCTGTGATGAGGCGACCGAACGCAGAGCCAAGGTTCTGCGCCAGTTCTTTCATGCGCTCTGCAATCTCAGTCGCAGAACGTGCCGACATATTGTCAGGCGGTAATGTATCATCCAGCATGATCTTTTTAATGTTCATGCGTAGATCATTGATAACAATCTGAGACACGTTGAAGTCACCGGAACGCGGCAACATCCGTAGGCTCTCACCTTGTGGGCCACCATTACGAGCCACAGGAATAATAGCACCCGGTGTAATGCGGATCATCTGTGGATTAAGAACACCGTCATCCGCTGCCGTGTAAACGCCAGCAATCGACAAGGATGCGTTCTTTAACAGAAGCTCTAGCGTCTTATTCAGTGTCTTAATATCTGGGATTGCAGTAACGAGAGGCCCACGACCGTAGACTTCACCAGCAACCTTCATGTATCGAGCCACAATCCAAGGCGAAGACATCATCTTGCGCTGCACAATCTGTGCCTTACCTTCTGGCCAAATTACATGATAGTCATAATCACCACGGTTCATATCAAGGATTGTAGCCTCAACAAGCTCAATCTCTTCCGTTGGCTTATCTTCAATCATACGCGCTAGACGGTCTGGTATGTCAGCATCCATCCAGTGCTGTTTAATAGCTTCAGCCTTAATCCGCATACGACGATAGACGTTATCAACGCGGCCATGGGCGCCCTCTTCAATCGCCACAAGGTATTGAGGTACAGCGGTAAAGCGAACAGGTGTTACGTCATCTCCGGGTTGTACAAGCATGACTGCTGTACCAACCGCAAGGTCCATAAGAAATTCACCCATTGCCAAATCAAAATTGGACTGACGGAGAACCGAAAACATCTTTTCTGCGTATAAGTCTAAAGCGGCTTGAGCTTCTAACTGACGGTCAGCAGGAATATCTGGACCCGGCTCAAGACGACACCAGCGCCCGTATGGTGGGAATAAGCCAGCTTGAATACGGTTAGCAAAGCGTTGCGTTGCACTAATGGCAGTAGAATCAAACACACGAGCCATTTTATTCTGACCCGGTGAGCCACCACCTTCATAGTATCCGTCATACAGATTGCGCTGCGGTAGAGCAAACTCATAGCAGTCTTCGTAAATCTGACGCCAATTATCCTTGCGGCGTTGTGCAAGGGCGTGACGTTTCATAATTTGATCGACGGTCAGCATGGCTTAACCTTTCTTATGACGCGCCGCAAAATTACGAGCTGCTTCTTCGGAGCCAAAACCCCAAGCCTTTAGAGCAAGAGCCTTGCGCGTTGGCTCGCCCTTCTCATTCTTCATCGGACCCTTCATACCAGCAAAACGTGCAGCAAACGAAACGCGGCGTGGATTAGTGCCGGACTTTACTGGCGCTTGTAGGTTGCCACCTTCTTTACGCTCAAAGTATTTCCGTCCAGCCTCGTTAAGACCGCCTTTCGGGTTCTGGTAAGCCTTCTTAACCACGCGCGGCCCTCATGTTATCAATAAGATTAGGATAAGGACGGCCAGCCTTTTTAGCTGCGCGCATAGCAGAACGCTTTTGCGCTGACGTTAAACCTTTCGGTTTACCCAAATCTTTAGGCCGTTTCTTTTCCCAAACCTGTTTCATAATTATCTTCCGATACGGATGGAAACAGTACCGCTTGTAAACTCACCAGTTTTTACACCAGCGCGATAAGCCACGACAGGCTCTGGGTCTACACCATAGGTTTCAACCGGAGCGGTAAATGTATCGACATCACGCCATGTGCTACCTGCATCAAAGCTGCGTTGGACAGTAACAGTAGCCACGAAAGTGCCAGAGATGGAAAGATTGAAACCACCTTCGGTATAGATACCATCGCTAAACGTATTTTGAGCGGTAATATCCTTTTCAACCAGACCAATACCTTTATCGAGAACAGCCATTTATTGCTCCTTTGGTTTTGGCTTGCCAGCTTTACGCATCGCAATAGCGACCGCTTGCTTCATTGGCTTGCCCTCTTTCATCAACATCTTAATGTTCTGACCCATAACCTTGTCAGACTTACCAGATTTAAGAGGCATATTCTTTCTTCCTCTTCATCGTCGTTTTCATATTGACGCTTTCAACACGTCCACCATACTGACGGGCATATTCTTTCGCCGCAGTCATGCCCTTCTTACTATAGGCAAACGTGCGGGTTTTGCCGTCTTTAAGAACGACTTTAGGCATCAACCAACACCAAGCGTTGTACGTTTCTCTTCATCTGGACCTAACGTGCTACCTAACAATGCACGACCACCAATCCGACGCGCACGAAGAGCGGATGCCAAGCGACGTTGCGCTTCGGTGGATTGTGTTATTTCACGAACAGGTGCAGGTGCTGCTTTTGGTTTACCGCCACCAACAACATCCTCAACAACACTACCAACAGTACGAATAACACCACCCATGATTAAACTCCTAAGTCAGAAGAAATACCAAGACGCGCATCTTCGCGCGTAGGCGATAACAACATACGCTGACCACCAAATCTGCGAGCGCGAGCACGAGAGGCCATTTGCGCTGCTTGACGACGCTCCTCTTCAGCAAGACGCTCTTCTTGACGTTTCTGGGCGGCAACTATTTCCGGCGATGGTGCAGGCATTTTCGGAGCCTTAAAAAGTCCACCCATTATTCAGTCCTCGCAAACATTTTATAATCCGATCCATCAGGCCCATAACGGTGCAAGATAGCTTCTGGTTTCATTTTTAATGCAATAGCCCACCTCATTGCAAGCTCATTCCTACAGTTTACAGCAATTTGCAATCTATGTAATTTCAAATCGATATAAATATTATTGAAGTATCGTATAGCAGTGCGCGTAGCTGTAATAGGAATTGTTTCAAACTGATATGAAGTCAATAGCCAAGCCTCGGCAACACCCGGCCAAATCTCATATGCGCCCCAACAGGCGACGATTTTTCCACCATATATTGCAGTGTAACAGTGCTTCTGCGTACCGAACTGCTTTAATCGCTCCACATAGTCCGGCATATGTTCAAAGTATTCTTTTTCAAAGGGTCTCAGGTCCATTAAATTCACATGAGCCCAGTAAAATGGACAGATAGATAATCTACTATTAGTGCTTAACTTAGACATAATACCCTTGATCTTGTGTTCATATACTACTATGATATCACTCGAATGGACGAGTCATGCGTGTCTGTTCTCCTCCCCGTGTGTGCTTGAGGGGTGTCTTCGGACACCCCTCTTTTTTATGCAAACACGTTGAAGTCCATCGACGCATTAACCTGCTTAAACAATGGCCTGCCATTTGGGTTCCGCGTCAGACGACGATGCTCACCACCACCCAACATAAGATACCCATACGCATCACCAACGTGCGAATGATCGTTCTTGGACGGCACGTCTCTGAACCGTTCTTGACCAGCACCAATCGCTAACCGCTTAAAATGATACCCACCAGCCAATGACTTCCTAATACGGTTGCAATCCTTCGACACTAACAACCCCGGACGACCGTCAATCAATCTATTCATCGGCATAGCACCAGCCTCACGACGCACCATGAAATCATTGGAGTTCGTCGGCTGCGCTCTCAAACCAAGGGTCCGCAGATGGTCGAACGCCGTTACTTCAAATATTTCATCGCGTTTACCACCTGCGGGGTCGCCCCAGATAAACACCTCGCTCTTTGGGAACTTAGTGCTAATATCCGCCATAAGGTGATGGGCGAACCTCTCAAGACCCATGTCAAATGCTACCAATTCATGCACGACATGCCAACGCCCGTTCGGCATCTTTTGCCCAAATACAGCAGCAGGCGTTAAACCAAAGTCCAAACCAATATGCACTGGCATACCGACTTCAATCTCAACGTCAGCCGCCATCAAGCTATCACTATACTCATGCCAGACAGGCTTACCGTCCTGCACATAAACATACTTAGCCCCAGCATAACACTCGATCCAATCAAGCGTCTTACCCGCTAATTGCTGCTCGTAATAACCGGGCGGCAAGTTATTCAGGTTCTCAGCCTTCGGATTTAACCGCCAATACTTATTCGCCCCAAAAATCGCATCCTCATGCTCTTTAGTTGCGTCAGTAACACCACCGGGCTGCTTGTAGAACTTCCACGGATACCGACCCCTAATCGGGTTCTTCTCCGCTAACTCATGCCACCAATGATCCGAGTCCATCGGGTTGGTAGACATCCAAACACCACGCCACGGACAACCGCCATTCTTCTTCGTCGGATAACGACCAACACGCGACGTTAATCCATCAACCACCGCTTTCGGTAACTCACGAGCCTCATCAACGAAGCCACCCGTCAATTCAAGTGACAATAACTTCCTAACGTCTCTCGGCTGATCCAACGCCAGAAAGATAACCTCACAGTCCAATCCCGGCGTATCTTCTCTGGGCGGCAACTTAATATGATGCGTAATCGGTGGAGACCACCGCATCTCACCCCACATATGTTCAGGAAATAACTCCTGCCACGTCTTAATCGTCGTCGTCCGCAACTCAGGATAGCTATTACGAATAACAGCAAACCGCGTGTACCGAACATTATCGACGGGCGAAGGTGTCTGCTTCACGGCGCGAAGCATCACCTCCGCCAAACAAGCATACGTCTTGCCTGACCCTACCGGACCCATCAAGCCACGAACGAAGCTATCGTCATTCAAGAACTGCCACGTCGTAGGACTTTGCGAAAAGTCCAAGTTAAGACCAGTGAGCGCGTCGTCGCCCTTCTGGCGGCGACGGCGCGGCGAACGGTCTGTAGCGCGTGGCGATCTAGACATCAGATAACATTCCTCCAGCGTCTTTGCTCCAAAGCAGGCCCGTTCTCAAACACAAGACCATACTTCGCCATAGCAGCACCGAAATAAGCATCAGCCTTATCAATCTCAGTAGGCGTCATACCCATCGCATTCTCAACATGCATAGAATTAAACGGCTCAAACTCACCGTACAACTCGTCCAAATGATCGTCAAAGTGACGCTTATTCATACGAACCCTTTGGATTTCCTTATCCAACTCCGCATTAACCTTACGCCAACGGCTCAAACACGCAGGGTGTATCTCATAAATACTTGGACGCTTACAATAAATACAACAATTACTCGTCCTCGGCATCTGTTTCCTCCACTACTTCATACGTTGTTACGTCTGGCCCTCTCACGTTAATCCCAATCATGCTAGGACGGCGGTCATCACTATTAGGCTCAAGTAAGCCACGATGCTTCGCCAGCAATCTAAGCGCAGACAGTTTATCGTGCATCTCCACTTCAATCGTATTGCCATGCTCGTTAGGCGTAATCTTCACCTTCTTAATGGCACGACGAGCGCGTGGAGACAGTTTATCCGAGGCTAGAACCTGCACACGTCCTAGCTCGTCCCAAGACAGCACGTCAGTAATCTCGCTACTGCCGAGCGCCTCAAGCTCATTTACAACCGCCTCACGGCGCTCCTCATCACGAGAAGCTAAAGCGGCGCGTATTTCACGAACGGATAGTTTATCTTCGGTCACTCGTGTACCTCCGAACCAAGAGCCGCGTAAGCAACAATATCCAGCCACGAATCCTCATGGCTAGGTGTCTCAGCTAAACGTGACAGCTTTAGACAAATCATACATTGGGCTACCTGCGCCCTCGTCACTTGCTGACCCATAATCACAGTCCACATAACCGCAATCCGATCAAAGTTCACACGAGCATCGCCATAATCAGCGCCTCGATCTACTAGCGTAACCTTCGCTAATTCCAATACTTCATCCCGCTTCATCGGGTGTGTCCTCCTCCATAAATATTTCCCCATGCCCGTTGCAGAGATAACAAATAGCAAGCACGTTCGTCCGCTCTCTCGCGCAATCGGGCGAATCATCATAGCGAAGATATTTCAGTCCGCAACATTCGGGGCAAGTTTGTAAGCTAAACAATGCGTTCCTCCGAAAAGTAAGGAAAATTTTGTGTGACACCCCCCTATAGAATTGGCCGGGGGTAGGGGGGAAAGGGCCTCTTTCGTTATAAATCAATAGGTTAGCCTGTCAATCCGCTAGGGCAAACGTACGTTAATTCAAAGCGCGGGCAACATCAGCAAGGGCAGGAACCCCCGCACGCTTTAATAAGCAAGCCCTGCAATGTTCCTCAGTAGCCCTTACGATTGCAGGAACGTCAACGCCTAACGCTGCTAGCTGGCGGGCAGCGCCTAGCTCATTCTCAGCCCTTCTAGGCTGTCCTAGCACCCTTTCAACGGTCGCCGCGTAGGCAGAAGCCAGTGAGTGAGCGTTTGCAATCAAGGTGTTGTCTTCCCCCAATCCCCCTATTTCATTCTTGTGCGTGTCTTCTGTATCTGCTGCCGATAACAGTAGTTTTGCCGATTGCACTTCTTCCCACGTTGGCAATGGTGCATCTACGTCATAAAGCACTTGGTAGCGGTTTATCTTGCCGAATTGTGCGTATTCCATCTGATAGTCTTGTGGCCTTAGTCTTCGCACGTAGCCAGCTTTAACTAGTCTCGCAATGCTTCTTGATACGCTAGCGGGATCAACTCCAACTATATCACCAACGGTCTGAACACCGGGCCAGCAAACGCCATGCGAGTTGGTAAAGATGCAAAGCCCTACGAGCACTCTAAAGTGTGAAGTGTGTAGCTTCCGATCCATTAATGCCCGAACGGGTATGATCGACCATTGTCGTTTAATATCTAATTCAGAAGGGGATTGCATCGTCTAACTTCCCGCCTTTAGTTTCCATACCCTTGAATATAGCGTCCGGCATTTTCGCCTTTACCAATGACATGAGCTTAGCCGCATCGTAAGCATCAATTACCCGCGCCACCTCTTCCACGCTCCACACTACACAATCCGGGCGCTCCTTGGCTACCTTTACGGCTTCATAGTCTGAGCGCGTAATACATAAGACGCCGCCCGATGGGATTGCAGCTTCCCATGCTTCCCCGGTTAGCTCTTTTGCTCCTGCTTCCATCGCTGCCTTTTCTAACGCGGCATACGCTCGACACGATACAGGAACCAGCTTCTCTACCTCGTCGGCGTTACACTCGCGGATAGCTTTATTGAGCCTATCACATTGCAACTCGAATCGCTCGCGTAATTCCTGCCCTACTAAATCGGGCAAGCGATCAATACCCCATCGCGATTCATATCCGCTAACTACTTTATCGTGTTCGAGTAGTGCTGACCGCACTCTTTCGGCGTCACGCTCATTCGGCCCGAAGTCACGACGCACTGATGATCGATCAGCTTTCGTGACTCGTTTTCTAGTTCCAGTTTTCATCTTTTCCCCTTCATCAATAGATCATCATCAAATCGCATCAATAGTATTGTCCCCCTATAGGGGGACACAACACTATTGATCTGATGGAGCATTGTCTTACTACCCCTTACATACCCCCGATCTGCTATTGATCCCCTTATTATTCAATGACTTAGCCAGTTGATCCCCTCACTACCGCATCGGACCATGCAATTTTTTTTACCGTTTGCCCTTGCGCGATATCGGGAGTGTATTATATATAACAGTTATAGCACACTTATATACGGGAGATATAGCATGACTACGACTTTTTATTCACTCACGCTTAAAAGTACGAATAAGAAAACCGGGCCAATTCCCGTTTCAACGACTTCAGCTAATACTTGCCCTAACGATTGCCCTTTTAAGGGCAATGGATGTTATGCCGACGGATACCCTTTAAAAGGCCGTTGGGATGAGGTAACTCGCGGCGAGCGTGGCGGAAGATTGGAAGCATTTTGTGATCAAGTCGCGGACTTGCCAGAAAATCAATTATGGCGTCACAACCAAGCGGGCGACCTTCCGGGCGATGGTGTTCATATTGACGTGACGGCAATGTCTAAGCTTGTCGCGGCGAATAAGGGCAAGCGCGGATTTACTTTTACGCACTATAACCCTAAACGCGGCCCCACTAACGCGGCTGTTATAGAAGCCGCTAACAAAGACGGGTTTGTTGTTAACTTATCGGCTAACAATCTAAATCATGCCGACGAACTAGCCGCGTTAGATATTGGCCCGGTTGCAACCGTATTGCCCGCCGATTTTAACGCGCGCAAAACTACGACGCCGCAAGGCCGTCGCGTCGCGCAGTGTCCCGCTACTTATAAGGACACAACTTGCGCGGAATGCGGATTGTGCGCCAAGCGTGACCGCAAGGTCATTGTTGGTTTCCCGGCGCATGGCAACAATAAACGCAAAGCATCCGCAATTGTCGAAAACATGGAGCACACACAATGAAACGCAATCCACTTATTTTTATCGCCGAGTTTCTCACCATCTTGGCGTTCTTTGCCGGGTGCTTTGCCATCATGGCGTTAGCGCCCGAAATAAACCAAACCATTATTGAGTTAAAAGGGGGCAATTAGCCCCCTTCTTTTTGCGCTTCCTGCCCTTCCGGCGTAGGCCACACAAAGCCTTTATCTGTCACGACTAGGCCGCGCTTCTGTAGTGCATTACGCGCTGCTGAGCGCGCCTGTGCCGTTTCGTCGGGCGCGTCACGCTTATGCGCATCGTGCCATACTGTAGAAAGTACCTTCTGAGCCTGTGCATCGATGATAGTATTCGTTAAAATCCGCAATGCGTGGTATTGTGAAGGCGTGAGCCTAACCTTGGCCTTGCCCTCAACTTCGACACGCTCCAACACGATTGACGTTTCACCTATAAGCGCGCGTTGGATCATACGAAAACGCAAGGGCTCTATTTGCTCGGCGTCTTTTTGCTTTTCAATTTCGCACGTTAGCAGGCCGTATTCTTGCGATAGTTTTAAGACACTATCTGAGCCACCTAGTAGCGCGCTACTGCCCCTCATGCCGCGCGCCGAGTCCTTACCGGCGTGATGGATACCCAAAAGAGCGCCCCCGGTATGCTTCTTTATGGCGTCACACGCTGCAATGAATAGCCCCATGCTATCCGCGCTGTTTTCCTCGTGGCCTAGCAAGGCACGAGCTACCGTATCCACTACCACGAGCGAAAAGTTTTCGCCTATCGCGTCGATAGTGCGTAGAAGGCGTTCTATGTCCCCGTCATTAGCGAAGGCGACGCTTGCGGGTAGGATATACAGTGGCGCATCATCACGCCATCCACGGGCGTATCTGAGGGCCTTCACGCGCTTACCTAAACCCGCTGCCCCTTCCCCCGCTATGTATAGAACCCGGCCTTGCGTCGTTGGTAGCCCGTGGAATGGAACACCGCGCGCAATACTCAGTGCTAAATCTAGCGCAAAAAACGTCTTTCCCACGCCCGGTGGAGCGTACAGGATGCCTAATCCTTGCCGGGTCAATAGGTTTTCGACGGCCCAATCGACGGGCGGGAGAGCCATCAGATCGGAGAGGCTTAGAATCGGAAAAAGGCCATCGGGGGCCTTCAAATCGGGCTCTTCAGCTTCATAGATAGGGCTAGGGTCCGGAATGATTTCTTCGGCAATTTGAATTGGCGGTTCAATTATTTTCGGCGCGACCTTCACTGCCTGTTTGAACGCGCTCAAATCCCTACCCATATTGAACCAATCCGCAACATCACCTTTTGGTGGTAGCCCTTGCAGTTCAACGCGCTTTATCTCAGCGGCTATACCCCATAACTTTTGGATCACTACATCCGCGTGACGTTTACCCGGCTCATCGTTGTCGGGCAGCACGATCACACGCCTACCTTCAAAGAATTTATTCAGCGGATCGCGCCACTTGCCTGCGCCACCATGTGAAGTGGTGGCGACTAGGCCGTGTCGCGCTAGTGTATCAGCACACTTCTCGCCTTCGACGATAAAGATTGGCGCTTCTGGATTCTTGATAATGTCGGGCAGGCGGTATGGTAGCGGTTCAATGCCGTCCATATTATAGACCCAACTCTCGCCCGCTGGCTGACGTTGGATGAAGCGTCGTGGCTCAAATCTGAGAACTTGATATCGTAGTTCTCCGTTGTCGTCGTAGTAATTATAGGCTTTGCTGAGATACTCTCTCGGACGTAGCTTCTCAGCTTGTTGCGACGAGATACCGAACTTACGTTGCAGGACTGATCCAATCCCGCCAAGCGTTGCACCTTCTTCTCGTTTAACAAGATCAATTACTCCACCGCCTTCGCCACCGTTCGTTTCAAAATCGTACCATGTGCCTTTGCGTACATCGACGGACTTACTGCCGTGTGTACCCCATCTCAGTTCGTGTCCTCGTTTTGCAGTTGGCTCACCCCAGTAGTGGGTAGCCACCTGTTGCATATACGCTCCGATATTTTCAGTCATGCTAAATCCCGTGTGCTAACGAAAAAATGGGCGGGTAGCATATTGCCACCCGCCCGCGTTTGTCAAAATAAATCGTCTTCCTCCGCTGCTTCCTGCACCAGAGGTTTTGGTGCTGGCGCTGGTGATGATCCACCATCCAAACCTTCGGGACGATCAACCCATGACGCAATCTTCCAAGATGGAACGCGATAGGTAGACTTCGATCCATCAGGGGTAGTGATGGATATCTTCTCAATCGACGTAATCGCAATTACTGGAACCTTACCTTCATTGGCTCCACGCTCCGCTTCAAACTGACTGTGCAGTTCATCCATCTTACGCAAGACGGTCTTGGCTGAGTGCGAGAACTCGCGCAACCCAAGGTCTTTATTATAGATGCGTAAACGGAAGGCGTTCTTGTGATCCGGGCTAGGACGGGCTGGCATCTCGCCACCAATCTTAACCATGTGGAAGTCAGGCGCACCACCAGCGAAGGACAACCAACCGACCTCAATGTTATCGAAGTCAGCGACGAACTTGACAGGAATTTCCATGTCATTCTCGTCTCGTGTCCACGCACCACCTGCGTCTTGATACCGATCTACTCTGACCATCGCGCCGGACTTAGCGTCCCACTTAACGATAGGCAGGATATCACCTGACGCTTTAGCTTCCGTTGCAAAACCTAATGCCATTCTTTACTTTCCTTAACGTTGAATTACGCTCACACCATTGTGAACGCTTCGATTTGGAAGTGAGCGACAGGTTCAACATCATCTGAGTCTCCTCTGTCGTATCGACCTCCCATTCGTATCTCAAACGGTGATGCAAAATCGCACCAAAATAATCCGTCGAGATACTGCACTAGCAGAATAGAGCGAGTACCGCTCACGTCTGCTAATTGCCTCGCAGCCAGTACCTTACCCAGCGATATCATCAGCGTTGGATAACGGTCGTGGCTATTGTTTCGTGCCTTTATCTCTGCCCAGCCCTTGAGCTTGCCATTCTTAAACATGGCAAAATCTAGGCGATAAGAAATGGGCAGCTTATGTAGCTGTATTCCTTTCCTCTCCATTTGTGCGGCGACCTTACGCTCGACAGTTAAGTCGGCTGGTCTTTCGTATCTTGGGCGCACATTAACTCTCTTGCTATGTAGCAGAAGGTTTCAAAATCCACCTCTGCTGTTTTAATCCATCCAATGTTTTCGGTTTTATCAAACATCAAACCGATGGTGCTTAAGGCTAGGACACAACGAATAGGTGCGCGATCATACTTATAGATAAGCACTGGCTGTAGATTAGCGCGTGACGCAGCAAAGCACGTCTGCCCCCACCACTCTGGCTTGTGTCCATTGCCACTCGCGTACCGCTTGCACTCGATAGCGAACGGCCATTCATCACACTCAATCGGGCGCAGATCACAGAGTTGTGATTGCCTGTACTGCTCAATGTCTCTTTGAAATTTTATTCCAATTTCATCGAACAACATACCAGCAATCTTGCGCTCAAACGCTGCACCTTTTTGCCTACCGTTAATCACCGCTTCGCTGCGCTTATCATTCTGTCAACGCTGGTGCGGTTCTCTTCCTCTTGAAGTACCCGCGCCAATGCAGTGTAAATTATTTCATCAGCCAGCGCTGACATGCTGCGGTGCGCGCTCTTCTCTACTGCCTCGCGCAGCATATGATGCGTCTCAACTCTAAGTCGCAACATACATGGTTTGTATTCGCTCATAAAAATTTTCTTCCGTTTGCTATTGCGAACTATGCTTTCAATGTTATATAACACTGATAGCACATAAGTACAACGGGGATAAATAATGTTTAGACATGACAAGTATGTTTTGTATCTGCGCGTATCGACAGACAAGCAAGGCCGTAGTCAGCTTGGCCTTGAGGCCCAGCAGACAATGGCCTCTCTGTATATGGATAAGGTGATAGCCACATATACAGAGGTAGAAAGCGGTAAGATTGATGATCGCCCTGAGTTAGCGAAAGCATTAGCTCACTGCCAACGTGAGGACGCTGCAATCTTAATCGCCAAGCTCGATAGGTTGTCTCGTTCTGCTTCATTCTTATTCACGCTGCGTGATAGTGGTGTGGAAATTGAGGCCGCTGATATGCCGGGTATGGGTACATTAGAGTTTGGTATTCGTGCTGTATTCGCGCAGCATGAACGCGAAGAGATTAGCCGACGCACCAAGGCAGCACTCGCTGAGAAGAAAGCGCGTGGTGTTAAGCTCGGATCACCTACACCCCATCGTGGTGGAGCTAAGACTGCTGCCACGATCAAAAATAAGATGCAGACAATTTGCACGAAGGCATTGCCTCTTGCTCAGAAACTGCGCGATCATGGCGAGAGCTATCGTGCTATCGCCTCAACCTTGAACGAAACTGGTGTACCTGCCTACGGAAAACAATGGCACGACACAGGCGTTCGTAACATGCTGGAGAACTACAATGGTCGGTAAATTGACCCCTGACGATATCGCTACTGCGTCCACACTGCCCGCAATCATGGGCTTCTCCCGATACAAGACGCAGAACGATGCACTCGCTGACGCTATCGCAGCGATGGAAGGAACCAAGGAAGACAGTTGGACAGGCAACGAAGCAACTCGGTGGGGTGATAGGCTTGAGCCTGTCATCATCACTGAGGCAGCGCAACGATTGAACACAAGCAACCTATGTCTTGAGTTTCCGCAAGCGTTTTTCCATAACACACTGCCTCTTGCCTGTTCGTTGGATGGTACAGCCGAAGGTAATGGACAAATCTCTACTGATTATGAAGCGGGTATCTACTGTATCAACCGTCCAGTAATAGACCTATCTGGTACTGGTATTATTGAGTCCAAGCTGACGAGTGCTATGCCAGAAGATAGGCCACCACCCTTCCGTGGACCGTGGCAACTACAGGCGCAGATGATGTGTACTGGACACAAGTGGGGCTGTATCGCAACACTTTATCGTGGCATTGAGCTTCGATTGTTTCTCTATAGTGAAGACCTAGAGATGCAAGGCGTAATTGCTGAAGCGGTCATGGAGTTTGAGAAGCGTAAGAAGGAACGCGACTGGTATCCATCAGTCTCAAGTGAGGATGCTAATACTGCTTACTCTCGTGTTGATGATGGGCTGCCGGACATAGACTTGAGCAAGTCAATGAACGGTGAGAAAGCTCTTGTTGATTTGGTTGAAGCAAAGGCTGCGAAGGCTGCGGCTGAAGCTAGGATTGATGACGCGGAAGCTACAATAAAAGACATCATGGGTAGCCACGAAAACGCTGTGGGTCTGGTAGGTAATACTAAGTATGGTATAAAGTGGGGAATGCGGAACTACAAAGCGACGCCGGAGAAGATTACTCCAGCGAAGCCAGCACGTAGTGTTCGTTCATCCTCTCTAACTTTGAAGGCCATTGATTGATGGAAACTAGGTATCCCGGTACGAAGCTGCCAGACGTTATTAAATTGTATCAGGATGAGAAGGGCGATAGGACTACTGAAGTCTACCGCCTTGGTAATTCATTCGGTATCAGATACAGCGAAGGCGATAAACATTGGAATGGTTTCTATGCCACTCGTCTTGATGACGTTGAAGCAATAGCCGAGGATTGGGTACTTAGAAAACCGATCAGGATTTAAGCGTTAATCCAAGTGCTGTCTCCCAGCTATCCTCTTCGATAGTTGGGGACAGTATCTTCGATAAAGCCATGCGTCTGGTAAGTTGCTTGGAGATAATCTCAATTGGAAAGAAGGCGATCTTTCTCAAGTCTAACGCGACGCAAGCGACAATATCACAGTCGTCTATGGTCAGTGCTTTTTTCGGTAAGCTCTTGCTGACCTGCCATTGATATCCGTGTTTATCATTTGTTTTCAATGTGGACTTCACTTGAATACGAACGATGTCTTGGTTTCTGACAGCGATAATGTCCATACCTTCGGCGTCGATGATCGAAGGACTCCAACCAAAGGTGAATAGAACACTACAGGTTAGATGTTCTCCTGCGGTTCCAATGTGCTTGGCGCTAATCAAGAGCCTCAAGCCGAGCCGCGTGACGTTCAGTTCTATTAGTAGTTTGCTTGTAAAGTTTACTATCCCGCAGTTGTGCTGCTGCTTCCTTCCAATCACTTGCCTCAATAGCTGCGTGATGCTTGAGGAATTTCTGATATCGGCTTCGACCTAATTGAAATGCCAAGCTGATGATAGTGATCTGTGCATCCTCTGGCATGTTGTTTAGGTCAGGGTGTAGCCACTTCGCATCGTTGACCGCAACCTGCACGTCTTTCTTAAACACTTCATGCACACGTTCTTCTGATACAGGCGCACCAACAGGCCATCCATACTCAGGATCGTCAGGCACAATCAAATGTCCTATCCCGTATGAGGGTTTAGACAAGTGGTCTAAATAGACGGCATACACGCAGCCTTCATCCTGCTCTAAAAGCTGCCGTAAACGGGTCATCATTTACCTTGGCCCCGGTAACGCTTCCAGTTCTTCCGCTTATGTTTATTAGCCGGACGAGAGCGAGGTGATTGACCTATGCTCGTCATCTTCTGAACGGGTATCGGACGCCATACTTGGCCTACGGTAGATTTAGCCATTATTTCACAACCTTCGTATCAGTCTTCTGTTTCTTGTCGTATGAACGCAAGCCAGAAATACCGAGCATACCAAACATGAGAGGCATCATTACAGACATATCCGCTTGCGGTATATCAATGCCAAAGCCAGCACAAATCGGACTGACCATATAGTTTATGCCCAAAGATAGCCCACATATCCAGCCGATTAGGGGACGCCACGATGCTTGAAACCAGTTGCCTTTAGCATCAGCCTTCAGCACTTCGATCTGAGCCATAATAACTTCGTGACTTTGACGCTCTGCAAGCGTGGCTATCTCGTGAGCTAATCGTGCCTTCTGATCTTTGTCCTCAATGACTTTATCAAGGATGCCAGTTACAGGACCAATCAGGCCACTTATTAAACTTCCAATCATTTCTTTTGCTGCCAACTAGTTGCACCGAAATAGACTGCGACGAGTCCAGACAAGGAATAGAAGATAGGAGCCATTTCAGAGCCACCGTATTTCTTTGGATCGATCAAGAAACAAATAACCACTGCAAGCATCATACCGATTGCGACCCAGCACATCCGACGACGATTGACTTGATAAGCACGTTTATCGGGGACGTTATCAACAGCATCAGTCATTTCTTAACTCCATCCAATAACCGTCTGATATTCCACGTTCCGTCTGGACCTTGCGTCATTTCAACCTTCATGCGCTGACAGACCCAGCGATCCTCAAAACCATGCGCCTGACCATTATAGCGCTTGATCTTACGTTTAACAGCAAGGCAATCAGAAAGGTTTTCATGGTGCTTAAACCCCTCCAATTCACCACCAGAGAATAGCAAAAGAACGAAAGACATGGCGGTTATCAATGCCCATCTCCTTTCGCTCCGTTATTCTTATGAAACATTTCCATCTGGCTGTCCTTGAGCTTCTCCATCTGTGCTTCAAGGTTAGCGATGCGTTTCTCGTAAAAGTCCAATGTTAGCTTTTGCTGTTGATCGAATGGAGCTTGTCCGCTTTCTATCTCTTTCGTGAGTTTCTCTAACTCACCCGTGAGATGCTCTATAAGCATAAACTGTTCGCTGTCGGCAGGTAAATTACCCATCTCGCCACGCGGCCATTTGATCCTGAACTCCGTATTCATGTTCAGATCGTTTTGCATCAAATGCTGATTGGTCTCGATCTTGTTGAGACGCTCGATCACTTGAAAATAGGCGTAAGTCGAAATAGCAGCAGCCGCAATCAACGAAATCAAATTGCGGATTGGCAATGCTACTTGGGTGGTATCATTTATTTTTGCCGCTGCCATTGCGGATCTCTTGTAATGTCTGGTAGCACCTCAAACCAAACCATAACGCCGATAGGCCCGCTGATAGGGCAGGTAGCCACTCCATTAAAGCTGCTGCTGTAATGCCTAAACTTCCCCAATCAAATAAGCGGATATCGTCTTGGTTCATTAGCTCTTCCTCAAAACCAAGATAATTAATAGCACAATTAAGCCGCATGTCACTAGGTCAGGTGTTGACCACATGCTCATGCCCGGTGGCATCGTTATGAAGCCTGAGAAGCTAGATGTGTAGCATAAGCAGCCTTTACTTCGTCCGTGAACACTTGACCTGCAATCGCTGCTACGTCTGCATCTTCAGCAGTTAAGTCTGCGTCAGGCGTTAGTACATGACGATGGAATGTACGGCTTATCTCAGTACCGTCTTCAGCAATTACAGTAGCTGTACGAACCTGAACTACAGGATAACCCGCAGCTAGTTGTAGAACTTCAATCTTGTCGTTCTTGGTTTCTTTAGTTAATGCCATTTTTATCTCCTTGGCTGGACTGTCCACGCACTAGGCGCATTAAGTTGATTTAATTAAAAAATTACTTGATCCATCAGATATTAAAGTAACTTTGTTGTATTGAGCAGACAGCGCATATGTTGTTGCACCATTGATTGTTTGAGAACTTGCAGGATCAATCGTAACCGCATTACCAGAACTATCAGACTTGATAAAAAAGAACTCTTGACCGGGTGTCATTGTATTGGCGCTTGGCAAGTTTATTGTTACCGCACCACTACTAGCGTCAACGATTGCCCCATCGTCAGCATAAGTAATTGTTGAAGTTGATGATATGATTAACAATCTTTGCTCAGACATAAAACGTGTAGTTGGACTATTAACTCTAAACACATCTGCATTAACATGATTGGAAACTGCATTATCTTCAATAACTGTATTAGCAGAACCATCCATGTAAATATAATAACGTGCAGTGCTATTACCATCCATTTCGTTATATCTAATTTTAGTATTATCGCAGTCTACTAATTGAATACTATCAGAAGCGGCATATGTTCCAGAAAAACCACATGCGTAGATTTGATTAAAAGCAATTTCTAGGTTATCTGTATCTTCTGATAATATTCCATAACCATAACATCTATCAATTTTATTGTCATAAACTGTATTTCCAATAGTTGTTAATGATGCATCATACTCATAAAAAGATAATGCAGCTGCTCCAGAAGCTGCTCCACTTTTTACTATTGTATTTCCTACAATACTCGTGCTTCTTGGAGACCCAATTCTAATTCCATGTCCTCTCGTCTCAAAAATATCGTTACCTTCAATTTTTCCATAAATAACCTTAAATATATCAAGTCCTTTAGACGCATAACTAGTAAGGCTAGGATCGTAAAAAACTTTATTATAAGTAATTTGACATCCATCAAAATAACCAGCTTGTATCGCTGCTACTGTATTATTTTGAAAATAATTTTGATTAATAATGGCATCTGCTACTCTAGTCTCACCACCTTTAATTCCTGTAGCTGTTCCATAAAAAATACAATTTTCAATTTTAGGCTTAATATCATATTCTGATGCTGTTGTTGACATTTCAATTCCAATAGCACCAGATGCAAATGCACAATCTTCTATATTTAAATATTCTGTCCAAGATGTTTTTATAAATGATGTTGTGGTTGCTCCTCCAAAACGCAAGCCTTTAACTTGAACATATTGAACGGTTTGCGAAATAGTGCCAGTAATTATTAAGCAATCAATAGCCGTTGTTCCCTCAATGGTTGCCCCACGCCTACCTGATGAAAGCGTTATATTGTTTCGATCAATAATTAAAGATGAGGAGATTTTATAACGACCATTTGGAAAATGGACAACAGCAGACCCATATATATTTGCTTCCGCATACAATTCGGCTGCATCGATAGCTGCCTGCAAAGCAGCAGTGCTATCAGCTACACCATTCGGGTCAGCCCCATAATCAAGAACATTAAAATCTGCTCCATCAATCATACGGTTGTTTACTTTTGTAAGTGACATTTAAGTCTCCTATTTATGCGGCATGATAAGTAATGCAGCAACGCAAATACTCATCGCCACTAGCATCTGTCACAGGCACAGCAACACTTTGATTATTGTTAGCATCAAATTTTCTAAGGCTTACTGTTGTAGTGCTGGTATTAGAAATTCCAGAAATTATACCAGAGGCCCAATTAGCTGAAAATCCTACATAAAGACATCCACGATCATCATCACTATCAGAAGAAAAAGGCAGACCCTCAAGTTGTAAATTACCAGAGCCGCCAGAAAATGATGAAATAATTATTGTAATTTCACAATGAACAAGCCTTCCTATTTTTGTGTATTTGCCAGTTTGAGTTGTATAAGCAATAGTTGGATCAGATGTTGTGCCACCTAACGAAGGCACAAAGCTCCCCTCTTCATAGTCATCGAAAAGTTCACTTGTGCCAGTGCCAGAGGTGGCAGAGAAGTCGATGCCTTTGCCTGATGTGCCGATAACAAGGTTGCCATTCTCAACTTCAACATCACCACCAGAAAATACCTTTAGTATCTCTGTTGAAGCTGCGCCACCTGTGCCAAAACCAACACGCCAATAGTCTGGACTTGCTGAAAACACACCCATCATGTCAAAGACATTTGTTGATGCTTGAAGCTGCACATAAGGATTATTGCCAGCGCCAGCAGTTTTGACGAGCATCTTAGGATTACCAGCACCTACATCGATTGATACATCGCCACCGAATGTTCCTGTCGTAGCACTTAGTGCAGCCGTTGAGCTTGCACCAATGATTGTGCCATCAATATTTCCACCATCAATGTTTACACTGGTAGCATCTTGTTGAGCCATTGTTCCAAAGTCGGAAATAGGCTCACCGTTGACAGTTAGTGTTCCCTCAACTTCAACATCATTGAAAGTTGGATTGCGTCCAAAGATGCCGCCTTGTTGTTTAATTGTCATCAGTTTGCCTCCAGTTGTGCAATACGAGCTTCAAGCGCATCAATCTTATCAAGTGCTACCTGTAATGCGACAACAGCTTTTTGATGCACAATAGATTGCTTGATGCCTAGCCGTTCTTCACCAGTGTCTTGATTGGTATATTGTGAAACAAGATTGGGAGATGTTTGCTGTAAGTCTTGAGCAATTTGACCAAGCATTACTTGATCGTCACCAATCATGTTATATTTGCAGAACCGCATTGCTCGAATATCATTGACCTGATTTTGCTTTGCTGCTTCATCAAGATAAGAGATGTTTTCCTTTAGACGAGCATCAGAAATCGTGCCGTATGTGCCTGTAGCATTGTTTACATCACCAGTATTTACAAACTCAACCTTGTTTGCACCACCGTATAGAAATTGCAATTCATCATTTGCACTTGAGAATGTGCCTTGCATAATCCAGTTGTTTGTTGATGCAGACAATTTATAACTTGGATTATTACCAGCACCCGAAGTTACAACCTCAACAACGGGATTACCAGAACTTCCAAATGTTGCATTGCCCGTTGATGAAACAGCACCAGCAACCGCAAAGTCACCAGTAACATCAATGTCAGTGCCAAGCCTATTGATAATTCCTGTTGACGAATATTCTATTGCTTCGCCTGTGCCTGTATAAGTAAAAGCACCTGACTGAAGTCCAAATACAGTTAAAGAACTACCAGAGTTTACAACACATTGGCTAACAGTAGTATTGTCATTATATCCACCGCTCCAAACTACATTTGAATTTAGGTCAGTCAGATCAATAACATTAGTGCCGCCAGTAAGTGCGCTTCGTTGATTAACAAAAGAAATCTTGTATGCACTAACGGCAGAGCCGGGGGTTGTTAATCTTTTTAGTAGTGAGTTTTGACCTTCGTTCCAGCAGCTATAACACTCAAGACCATCAATCCCGACAGTGCCAGAGATTCCAAATACAGATGCAGGATTTCCGGGGCCAGAATAAAAACCAGTGCCAAAGAACTTAGGATGAGCATTATCACCCATCTCAACAAGTACGCCACCATTCTTACCGCCAATAGAACCGCCATAGAAATTAAGTTGTTGTGAATTGACACGTAAAGACCGATTGCCACCATCAATTATGCAATTATGAAACTCACAGTCAGCTAATCCATAAACACTGCCAACACTAGCACCAGACATATCAACGCAAGCATCTGTGCCATTGGCTGCAAAGTTTCGCAGTTGGACATTTTCAAAATAGTAATGCTGAGGATGTGCGTTAGTTGCTCCAAAGATCATGCCGATTGAAGCTATGTTATCACCTTCAAAGCGCATATCTCTAATAACAAGGCTGGAAATATTTACACCACCAGCAAAGTCACCATCTAGCATTGTGCCATTAGCAGCACCAGCCCATTTGATAATTGAACCTTTTACTGGATTTGTAGTTTCTTGAGCATTGAACCCATCGCCGTGTAGTTTGCGATAAGTTGTATTAGGAAGATTGAGGGTTGATATAATCTTGTAAACACCTGATGGAAAATAAACACTTTCAGACGCATCAATCGCAGCCTGTATAGCAGCAGTGTCATCTGTAACACCGTCGCCTGTAGCTCCGAAGTCTTTAACTGAGACAAACTCTTGTAGCTTGTTCTCTACTGTTCGGGTCTGAGCGCCAGTACCACCTTGGTTGTAGTTGATATTGCCACTGTCAGCATCAAGCGTATCAATGGCATTACCGATAACGACTTCGATCTGAGCATTTAATGGTGGAGCCTCAGTGAATGTCAGCGTTGTGCCGGATACGGAAAAGCTAGATTTAAGCTGATAAACACCGTCGATGTAGACTTGGGCGTTATTCTTTGAGCCGGGAGCTACGGTTAGGGTAAATGCTGTTTGAGCGCCAGTGCCAGTGAAGACGTTATTTGTAAAGTTAGCACCGACAATAGCAGCGCCAGCAAGAACAGCAGCCGACTCAACAGCGACGTTACCATTGGAATCAAACTTGAGGATTTTGTCAGCACGATCCGTTTGAGCAGGAAGCTCCATATTGACGCTGACTGGGTCAGTTACTGGAGCGCGAACAGCACGATCCGATAGTTCAAGTAGCTGTTGGTCAAAGATTGTGAGGGCATCAAGTTGTTCATTAAGGGCAGACGCACGTAATTCACCTGCTGTCACGAAGTCAGTGGTGCGCTCAATGTCACGAGCACCAACGATGGTGATGCGGTCATTCAGGGTTGGTGTTGAGGGAACGCTTGAGCCAGTTACAATCGTAACGCTACCAGTACCATTGGCATTGATTGTTACGGTGTAATCTGTTGCAAGTGTCAGCAACGTAGTGTTGAAATATACGTCTACGTCAGTGTTTACAAGGATTTCAAACGAGAAAGCGTATGGCCCAACGCCCGCACTACCAGTGTAGACGATGCGTCGTGTTACAGCATTGATATTATAGTCCGCCATTTTAATCCCTCACGTTGACCAGCACTTTAACCTAAATCCATTTCATATTCTACCTTCGAAAATCAACCGATATTGCGCTTAAATCTGGTGTGCGTTTAGGTGCTGATTCACCCGGACTCCACCAGTAATTCTGCCCTTTTTCGCGTCTGAGTTTGCGCTCTAATCTTCTGAAATTTCTACCTGCATCTGGATCAGCCATTTTACGAAGATTGTCAAAAATCAATCTTTGCATTGCTAAACGTGCATAGAATGTAGATACACCGGGCATATATCTTTGTGCAAATTGTACTGCTTCTTTTCCTATATCAGTATCTTCGCCTTCAATGGCTTGCATTACATTTCCGACTGTTAAATCTAACACGTCTCCAGCAAATCCAATTCTAGGGCCAGCAACTGTTTCAGCAAGACCGCGATCAAATCTATTTCGATTAGAGAATAAGAAGTCACCGAATATACCCATGCCACCACCAGCAAGAAAGGCGCTACCCCAAAACTCCATATTTGGCTCGCCATCCTCATCAAACATTGCAAGAGGATCGCGGCCTTGAGAAAACTGTCTCATTTGTATGGAAAATGCAGCAAAGATAGTAGCGGTCGCCATAAACTCTACACCGTATCCAACACGGCCCATAGTTGATGACTCAAGATGACGGATTTGTCTAAGATTGTTCGTCATTATCGTAACTGGGAAGTTTTTAAATTGACCGACAGAGCGGACAATTTCACCTACTGCAGTACCGCGTCTTGCTCCAGAAGTTAAAAGTTCACGCGACTCAAGTGATGCTACAGGAACAGATAAATCGACCTGTTTTTGCAGCATTTCCATATATTTATAACCAATCTTTTCGTCGATATCAAAAACATCAACAGGACGCAGGAATGTTGCACCCTTATGTTTGTGAAGTTTTGTACTGCGTATCTTATCCCAATCAGCAGCATCAACACCGTATTGACGTAATAATCTTTGGTTCTTGGACGAAAGTTCATCAAATTTCTTTCCAATGTTATCGGCAAAGAAACCCATGTATTCCATACCAACAGCCCACCGGGATGCTTGTGTCCACGGAGAAAGCAAGGATGCGTTCATAGTAAAATCAGATATGCGGCGGGTTATATTTGGCCCCATAACATCGCCAATATATCTTGATTGTCCAAAGGCAACAGCAGACCAACCTTCAGCAATTAAACCAGCCCGAATAAACTCTCGCTTAGTAGCTTTACCCGCCACCATTGTGCCGAGCATACGGCCCATCATTTTTGATTGTGGAAGGCCAGCAATACGAGACACGACACGCGCCGTACCCATATCACCAAGTATAGCTAGTAAAGACGTTGAACCAAGTAAGGCGGAGTTTAGTAAATTACCAAGACCTGCAAATCCATTTGACAACCATTCTCTATCTGAAGCTAATGCTGTACCAGTATAGATGCCGTACATTCCATCAAATGTACCCTCATGTTTTTTAAAAGCATTTTCATTTGGTTTTTTTCCACCGCCAATCTTTTTATCAGCCGTTCTAGCAATAGCTTCTGCTTGCGTCTTTAAATAACGAATAGTTGCATTTGGATTAGGTCCAAGCAATTCAAGCATCGCAATGTCACGAGACATTGAATCAATGTGATCCATCATAATAGTAAAGGTATCACCACGACCAAATTTCTTTTGGTATTCAAGCCAACTATCAGTATCTTTGAACACGAGGAAACGATGATCCTGTCTACGACGCGCTAATGATTTGTTCATTAACGTACTATCACGACCAACCTTAGAAAAACCTTCGGTTTTGATTGAGTCATATACTCCTTCAAGAACTTTTCTATGCTCTGCTGGCGAAAACTTTTTACCAGTAGATTCATCAATCATCTTATTCCAATCAAGATGATCTTTAATATAATTAATCCACTCGTCCTCACCTGCCTTACCTATTTTAACAACATCATGGCTTTGAGGCATTCCCCAATCAGCACGTTTTGGAATAGACCCTCCAGCGCGATTAAATGCTTTTCGTAAAAATTCTGATGTCTCTTTCCATGCTTGCGCTAATTCTTTAGCGACCGCATTTCCGGTATTCTTTTTACCAAAAACCTCTTCTGCCATATCTGCGCCCATTTCACGGGCCGCTCTGCGTTCATTACCAAATATGCCGCGTTTTAGCTCGGCAAGAACATTGTCCATTTTAGCGTGAGCGCGTCCACGAATAGCCTCACGTCTACCTTCAAGGCTCGAATAAGACCATTGCCCAGAACCATCACGCTCTACTAAACGGACAAGTGCCTCACTCTTGTATTTAAGATTATTGTCTTCCATCTCTTTTAAGCGTTCACGTTGAACAGCGCGGCTTAAAGCAATACGACGTTTTTTCTCTGCTGCTGCATATTCTGCCGTTTCAAAGGTTTCTTTTCCAGCACGACGAGCAGCTTCAGCCTCAGACATCTCAGTTTTATATTGAGAATATAAACGATTGTATTGATCCTTTAACTCGGCAGCGCGAGTTTCATCAATAACGTTTTCTTTTTTGGCATTTTCTATACATTCAAGAAGGCTCATTATACGACGCACCCCCGTAAACGATCTAACATTTGATCGTCTTTAGCTAAATCTTCTTTGATTTCAATTCCTTTTAATTCTTGATAACCAGTGATTTCATCACCAAGCTCAATAAACTCATCATCTGCCAAATCGTCTAAGGCTCGTGCATAAGTGTCTGGCGTTAAATCCTCTATATCATCAATCTTGGGTAATGGAGAATAACGTGTTGGAACATCTGTTTCACCGGGAAAACGACCAATGCTGATATCCGCAGTCGCATCATCTAAGTTACGAGCATGTTCAAGAGGGTCTATTGCCTTACCTTCAAAGGTTGTTTCACCAAGAAGTTCTGATTCGTCAATGGATGCATTGATAGCGTCAGCATCACTTTTGCTCATTGCATCATCTTTGCGTAATGCCTTAACTGCTCCACGAGCTTGGTCATAAGTTAGAGAAATGCCTCTAAAAGCTACAGGAAATCCCGCAGCAAAAATACCAGCGGTTCCAACATTTGTTAGAAAATCTTTATAATCATATTTTAGACCAAGCTCCTTATACCATTTTTGAGTGGCCGTTTGGATAGTTGCTTCACGAGCTGCCTCAAGTAAACCAGCGCCAAGAGCACTTTTCCATAATGGAGCTCTTGCAACTTGAGAAAAACCTCCGGCGCCAGTCATAACAGTAACTTCAATTAAATTCCTATCAGTTAGAAAGCCACCAGCATTACCTATAAATTCACCGATGGCAGGAAGAACACCATATCGTTTTTCTGATTCAGCTTGAGCCTTAGCAAGCTCATCTTTTGCACGTGAAACAATTTCTTGATTTATCTTATCAAGAGATAAATTTTGATATTCAGGAAATACATCAGAATTTTCATTTAGATAATCTATTATCTTTTGAGTTTGAATACCTCTCATTTCTTCGGAACCACCCATACTATCGGTTCCGCCATAATAATGAGAAGGATTAATAAAATCCGGACCACCTCGTTCAGCAATAGTGTTCAGAACTGGTTGGATGTATTCGTCTAACAAAACAAGATTTGCATCAGAGTTCTTCGCGTAGCGTTGCTCGTAATAACCAGACGAAATTGAGTCAAAGAACCCCGGTTCCTCTCCACCAGTTTGTACGAGGTCTATTCCTAAAGAAGACGTTTCCCCTTCATTAAAGAAAAACGTCATTGTTTGGTTCTCTCTTTATAATTATTTCTAAAATCTTGAATATTGATAAGATACATTTTCCCTGAACCATTATCAAAATATTGATCTCTTCCACCTTCTCTTAAACCAACAGCAAAAATACCATCTCCAATACTTTGCAGAATTAAATTATTTTTTAAACGATCTATACCAATTACCTGACCGTTTTGCGCCATTGGTAATGCACCGACTGTTTTAATCCAATCTTCTGAAGAAGCATCTTTAAATAAGTCTTGAAGTTCAGAAGCATCTTCGCCATCAACCATAAAATTATTTGGAACAATGATTGGGCGATTATTAAAATATGCTATTCCGCCATAAGTTTTACCTTTAACGGTAATTTGTCCCGCTGCGAGTTGAATAGCTTGAGCATATTTTTTGGTATCAAATTGCGTTCTGTTAGCAGCAATGCTTTCATAAATAGCATCAGCAGTTGCCGAAATACTGGATTTAATACCAACAGGAAAAATACCAGTTGCAAATAAATTGTTTATTGCAGATGCTTTATCTGTTGACTCACCTGTAATTTTAGGAGCTTCTCCAGCATCAATAATACCCTGCCCTATTACTGCCGCTCTAACGGTACTGGGACCAGAACCAGCAACCATTAAACCGCCTATATGAGCAATTGTTGGGTCTTTCTCGCTAATCTGAGCAAAAACCTCTGGAGCTTGCGGGCCAGCAGATTCTGCTAGATTACCTATAAGTCTCATCCTTAATTCAACATCACCGTCTTTAAAGGCATTTGTAAAGCGCGTTACTTCATCGTCATTCAAATAACTGTACGGGCCTTCTATATTATTTTGACGACTAAATGCCTTAACTTGAGAAATGCGTTGACCGAATTTATCGCCAAACTCATCTGGTTTAAGAACCAATGTTTCAGCAAGATTGATGTCTTCAATTCGACCTATGAATTGTCCAGCACCAACAGGATCGCGCTTTAACTCTTCACGCATAAAGCTAAGACGTTTCTCAACCGCATTTAGTCGATCAATTTCTTCTGGTATAGCTCCGTCTTTGCGAGCAGCAGCAGCATAACCTTTTCTCAATGCTTCAAGGTCTGGAATACCCATCCCATTTAATACTTTGTTAAAGTCAGCAGCAGTCTGTGTTTTTGCAAATTTTTTATCAAATTCGCTAACGTCTACACCAGCAGCAGCAAGTTTATCACGTTGTGCTAAAAATCTATTTGTTGTTGTCTCATCAGGAACATAACCTTGAGATACAGTTTTATCAGAAAACTTATTCCAATCACTTAAAAGGTCTTTGCCTTGGCTTTTAAGGTCATTTAACTCTGCTTTAATCTGAGACGCAAAAATAGATATTTTACGTTCAATAACATTGTCATCAAGACCTTCAACAAGAAAACCACCCTTCTCTTGTTGGCGTTGTAATTCAACAAGAAATTTACGACGTTCATCCAAAGTCTCTAAGTCATCAAACGCACCATCAAGCCTTGCGCTATGAAACTTATTTCTTACATCTATTTCTTCTTTAGCAATATCTGCTGGAAGGTATCTCGCTCCTTCCATATAAGTCCGCAACATATCAATGTTTGCATTTAAAATGTCTTCTGAAACACCTTGACGACCAAGACGTTCAATCGTCCGTTTGTAATCAGCGACACCATAAGCAGCTTCTGCTCTACGTTGTGTATCTTGCGCTTTTAAATATTCGTTTGTTTGACTCAAATAATGCGAGTCACGAACAGAACCAAGAGTAGTTTTTAAACGTGCTTGAATTTCAGGCGATAAGATATTGAAACTACTGGAAAAACCATCAATTACATCATTTAAACGGGATGCAGTGTCTTCAGGGGTTAATTGCTCACGTTCAGCTTGAAGCGCAATTTCCTGCATTTGTAAGCGCGCTTTAGCCTCAACCTCAGAGCTAAGAGCCTTAGTAGCTGCTTGATATGCCGATTTTTCATAAATGGTCATTAAAGCAGGGTCTTGCCCTAATGATCTTTTAAGAACTTCTGTAGATTCTAATGCACCTTCTTGAGCGCCAGCAGCCGCTGCACTTTCACCAGCCCTCTCAAAAACAAATTGAGACATACGACCAATGGCATCAGATAAGCCTTGATAAACGCGAGCCTCTGCTTGTCCAGCAGAAACAAAGTCTACGCGCGGGGTAGCAAGACCTGTGCGTTGACGTTCAAAGCGAGGAAAACGTTCTGCCATTTTTTACCTCACGTCCAAGCGGCCATTTCGCCGCCATAGTTACCCATACCACCACCGCCCGGCGCACCACCTGTCATACCAGCAGATAATGCAGCCGATCCTAATGTACCAACAGCTTTAAATATTCCAGCTTGATAAGCACTTTTTGATTGCCGCATCAATTGCTGCGCCCGTATTAAACCGCCCTCACGAGCAACAATCTCATTGTCTTTAGACACATAAATTTCATTAGCGCCCTCAGCTATTGCATAATCCTGCATAGCTAAAGCACTACCTGAGAATGGATCAATTGAACCAGCACCTGCACGAGCATTTATTGTTGCCTGAGTACGCAATACGCGATCCATAGTTGCAACAGCTTGTTCTCTATACTTTAGAGCTTCACCGCGTCCTTGAAGTTGTTCCATAGCGGCTTGACGAGCAAGACCTTTAGCCTGCGCTCGTCCGGCTTGATATTGCCCAAATGCCGAAGCGGCTTGGAGACCAACGGCTATAATTGGTAGTGCAGCAGCCATCTTATTGCCCCGCGCTTAGTTTGTAGTCGATACCTAATACAGTCATTTTAAGCGGAACCGATTGCCCAATAGTTATTTGACCTTCATAAGTATAACCCAATATACCATGCAATGTCTTGATGCCAGTAAACGCTGGAACAGCCGAGTCTAATATTGCCCCATCAAGACGACGAAATGCAATCTCTTTACCACCAATGGTCATAGACTGAGTGTCGTAAACTTCTGCATTTACCTCAAAGATACGCTTCTTAAATCCGCGCAATGGACCGCTTTGTAATCCCGGCTCAACAGGAAGCGTTTTAATTTCGGTGTTGAAGTTTAACCCAACCTGATAGCTCGAAGTCGCCGCTTGAGCGAACGTAATCGTGTACGGAGACGCTGGTACAACCTGTACAGCTTCAACAATACCGTCTCGTACAATCTGGACAGTTTCTCCTTGGAGGTGATCCATAGTGACTGAAGCAGCCGCTCCGCCCGATTTAGCAGAATCAACAAAGATTTCATCGTCAAATAACTCCACGAGATAAACATCTGAACCATTTATGGTTCGTTTCACCACGACATAGATTAAATCAATATCGACACCGACATTGATAAACTCGCCATCAGTAGTCCATTCAGACGGCGCAATAACGTTCTGTGACCGCAGTAATGTATAGCAAGCCATAGACCCGTCATCGCCATTTACGATTAAAAGACGGTCGCCTTCATCGGTACTTGTTGAAACGCGCGTTGCCATTTCTTCTGGAGATTTTAGCAAATGCGATGAAAGCAAAGATATTTTAGCTGATGCGTAAGCGTTCTGAACATCAGTATATAGAAAGTCCTGTAACGCCTTACCTTGTCTTTGAATGAAAAGCGTAGCACCATCAATGTTTTGCAATCGAATACCCGGCTTCATACCATAAGCTGATTGCTGCTTAACAATCAAATTAGTAGGCGTGATCGGCGTATCCAATGATTGAGGTACATAAAACTCAGCGCCCGTTGTAAACACCTGCAAGTGACGACCAGCATAAATGTCTACAATCGCGTTGAATGTTCCAGTATCAAGCGTGGCTTCAACGGCATCATCATCCAATCCTTCATTTGGACTGAAGTCAAAAAACGATGATACGCGAGAACCCCAGATTGTAGATGGGCGAGACTTACTTCCACCAAAGAATAAACGGCCTTCATGGAAGGTAACGCTACGTGGCCAACCACGAGAAGCAGACCATGTTGGCTCATAACCATGTTCCGTTACATAGTCACCAGCATCTATCTGGCTGTTGTCAAAGAACGGAACTTCAGTAAATGCTTTAACTTCTGTGTCGCTAACAAATTCAATAACACGCGCACGACCGAAACCATTGTTTGCTACAACGTATTCATCAACCATTGCAGAGCCAAATGGCTCTACTTTGTAACTAGTTGTAGCATCTGGGGCTGTATCCCAATCTGGATTAACAGTTAATACTTTTGTTGAAGCAACATAATCCTCAACATGCCGTACTTGGCCTGCACCAGTACCAGATGTCAGCGTGATGAACATACCGTTAGGCTGATCATCGCTAGTGAAGCTACTAGCAGCCTTGAGTGTGATTGTACTAGATGTTCCGGCTTGTGCTGTGCCAGTGTCTGTAGTCGCACCAGAAGCGGTCAGAGTGATATTACCGCTGGCTGCACTAGGTGTGATGTCATACGTTGTAACATGCGTATCAAGGTCAAACGCATATCTAGCAATATAGTCAAAGACAATCGTGCTTACAGTCCAAGTAGCATCGGTTGCACCGCGAACAATCTTTATAGGCTCAAGGTCTTCGTGAACTATAATTACAGTATCAGCGGATTGCACCCAATTCATTTCTGGTAAAATGGCAGCAGTCAATGCAGATACGGTAGCGTAATCGTTACCAGAACCATTGATATTCGTAATCTGCACACCGTCTTTAAAGACGTACATTCTACCCGGTGTGAAGATAAGCATATAGCTGTCAGACACGCTAAACTCAAACGACACCATGCGAACAGCGTTAGCTGCACCAGCATCTAGCGTGGTTATATATTTCGTTCCGGGCCTGCGAGTAGCACCACCCTGCGGTTGAATAGAAACATTTTGAGCAGTCGTAAGGCCAGATTGATACTGGGCAATATCAGTCCTTGCGCGCAGACGTGGGTCTAGCACTCCAGACGTGAAATTGTTTTGCATACGAATAACACGGCTCATCCACGAATATCCGTTAATGGGAAGTCCATAATATTCTGCGGCGGACGATCAACACCATCAATATTCATTGACACACGCACCAATCCGCCACGCATGTTTTCAGAAGGCGCGCCATAAGCGAGACGATGGTAATAATCGCCTTTTTGTATTTGATCCGTAATCGGTTCAGCAAATGATGCAGCTAGTGCATGTTTGAGAAGATTAACGAAATACGGCGGAAAAAAGGCAGGTTCTGGACGATACTGATAATCAATCCAAACGTCTTCATAATTCGTATAAATGTCAGTGCCGTATATCTCAAAGTCACGCGCTGGTAAAGAACCAACGGAGCCAGTGATGAAAAGAGCTTTAGGATTGCCAAGGATATCACCGGGCAAAGTGTAGCGGTATTTCCATTCGTTAATCGGAGTATCGACAAGACGAGCTAACTTAACCTTCTTGATCGACCACGAATATGGATACTGCATAATCAAGGTATCGCGGATATCGTCATATAAACGATCCGCAACTTGTGCTTCATCTGTTCCTTCAGAAAAAGAAGAAATAGCGGACGCACCTAGCATAATCATGGCGTCCGAACAGATAGTTAGTTTGGTATCCCCAGAAGCCATTTTTTACTCCGCAAGAAAAGGGGTGAGCCGAAGCCCACCCCAATCCTATTAGTCGCCGTCGGTTGCGGCAAGTGTCGTACCGTCAGCAACGTCAACAACACCACCTGTGTTCGAGAGAACTTGGGTAAGTGTGCTAACGCGAGTGCCTCCGGTAGAGGTTACACAATAGATCAAATCGCCCACTGCAAGAGTGTCCGATAAGCTATTGAAATAACCTTCGGTATTTACGTCGGCAATCGCATCAGCGGTCTGATAGGTGTAGATGCTAGGAGCATTACCCTTTTTAGAAGCTGAAACGACACCGAGGCCAGCAGCATCAAAAGCCATGATTTAGCCTCCTTATTCAGTGCTGGAGATTTTGACGATACCGTCGTCGTCGATTGCAATGGCTCCAGCGGAGAACATTGAAGCGACTAAGAAGGATGTCTTCTCTGGCACATAGTTAATTTCAGACTTTTGGTTCATGCTGATGCCAAGGCCAACCGCATCGCGGTGGAAGGCAAAGCTGGTGCGGGTTGATGGAAGTGGCAAGCCACCTTCATCACGATCACCAAGCATGATGAACTTGAAGCCAAGGAATGTGTCGATTTCACCCATCGACAGAGCCTTCACAGTAGCGAAGTCGCTGCTGGTAAGTTCAGTTTCGTCAAGCAATGCAGCCAGACCATTAGCATGGATAATCATGCAACGACCTTCAGCAGGAACGTTTTTGGCGTCCAGAGCTTTTTTAGCAGCAAGTAACTTGGCGAGGTTGAGGTTAGTACCAGCACCACCGACTGAAGTTGCAACGGTGGCTGCGCCAGACGAAGCATTCAGTGCGTCAATGACAAGCTGATCCATGCGACGGCCAATGGCATTGCCAACGACCTGCACGAGCTCACGACGCTCGTCAAAGTTTACTTTCGCTTGATGGAAGATATCGCTGTATTCCGCAGCAATATAATCCGACATAGAAGCTGTCACCTGTGAATAGGAGACATTTAGAGGAGTCACGTCCGATTGTGGAACGCGAATAGTTGCAGTGCCTTTCCCAATTTTAGGGAACTTCACCTGATTGCCCTCGACGTTTGTTCGCTCGCGCGTCACGCCTGCAAGCGCACGAGACGCTTGGTATGCCTGCTTGACTTCTGCATCGAACAACTGAACGAAGGCGTTAGAAATGCCAACAGCCATTTCCAGTTCCTTTCGCTAGAACAGTTATCAAAGTAATCGCGTGCAGGTATCCGTGAGGGCTGCGAGCTTGAACGATTTAACGCCACGTCCCAAGGCGGGTCTGACGGGCCAATAATGGGTATCCGTCAGACCCAATATAAAAAACTAATTGTTAGTTGTAAACAAGTAACAGTGTTGTATTTTTGCAACACTTATATTGGTCGATAAGGTTCACCTCCATACATCTTCTCGAACATCCGTTCTACCTTTGCACGATATGCTGGATCAGTATTGTATTCAGGACGACCAACCATAGCTGTTAGTTCCTCACGGCTCGGTCCATCTTCGATGGTAGAGACATCCACAGGAACAGTTTGATCGCCATAGTAAGCGCGTATCTTTTGAAGAGCGCGAATACCATCAGCAGTTCCGCCCATGATTTTGAACTCTTCAAAGTCATTCTCGCCCCAAACACCTTTACGAACTAGGCTTTGCGCCCAATCCGTCATAGATTTAATGGTGGCGTCAGCATTTGGACCGAGTTTCTTATACTCTTCTTGATACGATAACTGGGCTTGTTGAGCCTCGCTACCAGACATATCAAGAAACTTTTGAGCTAACTCGTCAAAAGCAGACTGACTAATACCATTCTCTTTGGCCCATTCCTTGTAGGTTACAAAGAGTTCGTCGTCTTGGGGTATATTTGCGCTCGTAAAAACTGAATCATCATACGCTTCGGGAGCTTTGTGTTTTCCTTGCGAAAACTTTTTCTGAAGTTCGTTATAGGATTTAACGAGGTTTTCAAGGTCTGGACCTTCGTCGTCGTTCCAAAACTTCGCTGGATACCAATCTGGTTTAACAAACTCAGTCTCCTCGTCTTCTGAAGCAACGGTGACTTCATCAACCGATTTTGCCTCAGATGGGGAAACCCCTTCAAGATGGGAGATACTTACTTCCTGCTCTTGCTGGTTATCGTCGCTCTCGACTGAGGCTTCGGCCAGCAAGCCTTCGGTTGCGTTCATAATTTGGATGCCCTTCTAATTCGCCGCTCTATTTCGCGGACTAGTGAGTTTTG
>Ga0222715_10000714_pt1 | contig 33129 bp, 46 predicted proteins | sample C33_9DmetaG_FD_165056 | JGI IMG/M metagenome (GOLD analysis project Ga0222715, IMG submission 165056) | Estuarine water microbial communities from San Francisco Bay, California, United States - C33_9D | ecosystem: Environmental > Aquatic > Marine > Unclassified | place: USA: California...
TCTCAAAAACAAGAGAAACAAAGATCTTGAGATTTACAAATTGAATGCGACTGATAAGAAAACCATGTTTGGTGGTTACTCAACCACTGTCCCCGGCACTAAAACCATGAAATTCGTGTCAAATAATGAATACAACAAATCTCTCAATAGGGCCAAGGCCGCCTTACAGGTTAGGCGTAACGCTAAACAATTAGCGGAGAATAAGCTAAAGCCCAAGCCCGCTAACAACAACGCTAAGCCCAATAAAAACGCTAACAACGTGAAGCCCAACAACAATATATTTAACATTAACGCAGAACTCGAAAAACTAAAGAAAGATTTAAATAATACTTCACTGAATAATCGCAATAAGCAATCTTTCCTTAATAGGGTAAGAAATGGTAACAAAAATATAAACACTATCAAAAAGGAAATAAAATTACTCAATAATCAAAAGAAAAAGCGTCGTGAACAAAATATCGAAAATAATCGCCGAGCAAGGAACGAAAATGAAGAAAACTTCAACGCTGGTGCCGAGCTTAACAAACAACTCAACATAGAATCTAACCGTCAAGTGAGGAACGAAAATGAGAAAAACTTTAACGCCAGTGCCGAACTTAACAAGCAACTCAACATAGAATCTAACCGTCAAGCGAGGAACGAAAATGAGAAAAACTTCAACGCCGCTGCTGAGTTGAACAAGCAGCTCAACAATACATCTAAAAATCAACTTGAAACTAAACGTGTGCAGGTAAAAAACAAGGCTTTCAAGCACGTCGCCGGACGTATGGGTAGTATTGGTAAGTGGAGAATACCCATAAAGAATGCTAATCTTAACAGTCTCAACATCCTCGATAAAAATTTAGATAAAAGAATTGAATTGAGTCGTGAAATAAGCATAAGTAAGGTTCCATCTAAACGTGAATTGATGGATAAGACAAAACAGTTTCTCATGAACGTGAAAAATTTACGTAGAATTTTTGAAAAAGAGTTGAACAACATAGAAAATAAGAAAGTTTCCAATGTCACCAGACCTCTCGTAAAAGGCGCAATTAACAAGGCGGTAATCGAAAAAAAGAGAGCCTTGTTAAAGAAAAAGGCGAACGATGAAATTGGGGGTGCATTTTTCTTTGGTGGAATAGGTAAATGGGAAACCCCAATCCGTAACGCTAAAACTGAAAATGCTATTAATAAACTCAATGATAATTTAAATGAAAGGATTAAACTGAGAAGAAATATTAAGAGTAACCGCAATCTTAACAAGAGAGAAAAAGACAAGATAAATTCTAATGTCATGAAGTTCGATGTGAAAATTTCAAATTTAAGGAAAAATTACGAAAACGCGAGAAATAAGAAGATTTCCAACACTACTGGACCCCTTGTGAAGGGTATACTGAACAAGGCTGTAGCTAACAATAAACGGGGAAGCTTCAACGGTGGTTTGAGACTCGGTAACAATAACAATAACATCTACCCCAATTCCAACTCCAACTCTAACAACAATGTCAAACCAAATATGAAACCTAACCCTACATTCGAACCAAACATGGAAAACAACCCCACGTTTGAAGTATTCGAAAACAAGAAACCCAATAACAAACCCAAGATTACAAATGAAAATTTACGACCTATGAAATCTGCTATCGGTGGTCTCAAACAATTACCAAAAAATAAAAAGTCTGGTTTCGAATCAAGACTGAATGCTGCTTTCAAGAACCAAAATCTCAATAAGATGAAAGCTATTAGGAACGAGGCGATCGCCGCTAATAAGACGATACAGAATAAACTCGCAGAGGAAAAGAGATTGAAGGAAGAGGCTAAGGAAGCCCAACGAAAGAAGGAAGCTGAAAATGCAGCTAGACGGAAGGCGGAAAGAGAAGCCAAGAAAAAGGCAGCCAACAATATGAAAAGACAGTTGAATGCAGCTAACAATATTTTGAATCTGGCTAATAAAGCTCTCAAAAAGAAAGAAAACAACAAAGCACCAACTCTCATCGAAAGGGGTAGCTACACATCTAAGATCAACACCCAGATGAAAAAGTTGGCAAAGGGGACGACTAACAGGGTGCGTGAAGACTGGGAAAAGAAGAAAAGGGTGTTCAAGGGTAGAATCACGAAAGCAGCTACCATCGGTCAAGTCAAAAAAGCATACGAAAATGCAAAAGCTGAATACAACAAACTTAAGTAAACCCAAAAACATGTAAAAAGTAACTAAAATGAATCATCCCGACGACGACTGCACCGTGATTACCGACATGCCTCTCAGCGACGAGGTTGTCGATTTCATTGAAAAGGGTCTTCGCCGTGATATGACTGATGAAGATGTAGTGAATTGGTGCGACAATAACCTTGATGGTCTCGCATCCATATATGAAAAGTATCGGGATACATACTTGTCATATGGACAGGCCGAAATGACTCTCTTTTTTACACAAACTGTATACGGTCGAGAGGACGCGATGGAGATTATTGCTAGTTTTGTAGATGGATTGTAATTAAAAAATAGAATACTTCTCATCACCACCACCAAATAACCCACCCAAAAATCCACCCCCACTAGGAGGAGGACTTTCATCTGGAATTTTAAGTGAATCATCACCCTTTAATATACCAAATCGAGCAGATGCGTGACCGTGCCATGATTGAGGGTAAAAACGTATACTATTTGTCTTGACTGGCTTTTCGAAAAATATTTTGACGAGTGAGTTTCGATCATAATTCGCATCAAAAATGAACCCATCGTCTATATCCTTCATACCATCCCCACTATCATATTGAATTTTAACGGATGTTATCCACTGTGGATGATCGGGACGTCCTTTCATTGCTACACCTGTAATGTTTATAGGTGACGAACCCGAACGCAACTCATACCACTCAGTGTTTTTATTCTTTATTGCAGACCATGCACGCGTCGAGTCTAAACGTCCCGCACCGTGACTTACACCTATTTTGTCACCACCCCAATTCGCAGAGCTGCTATGATTCTTATAAGGTAAATCACCTAGGGCTGACAAATTATTAGTATTTGTATCAGCGGCAAACATGTCGGCGCGCATGGACATGTGACCATGAAATGTTTGAGGGTAGATGCGTATGTATCGAGTCCTTACAGGTTTGCTAAAAGTTGTAGTGACCTTCGTGTTACGGTCTTTGTTACCCGGGAAAGTTTTACCGTCTACGTCCCACCAAGATCCATCTTGATCCTTATACTTCACCTTGAAAGATTTGACCCATTGGTCGGCGTCTTTCCTACCTTGTGTAATTATACCAGAAATAGTTGATAGTTTACCGTTATCGAGTTGAATCCACTGACCTACCTTATTGTGTTTAGAACACCACCCACCTGATGAATCTATCATACTATCACCACACCTCTGTAACTTATAATTCAGACCACGGTCACCATGAACCGAAGATGCGGATCTCATACTATCGGGGGTAGTGTTGGGCGTCGGCTTCGGTTCCTCTGGTGGAGGTGGGGGTTGTTCTGGGGGGAGACCTACCTCCTCCTTTTCTTCTTTTTCGACAGTCTCTTCAGGCTGTTCTGCTGGGACTGCTACTGGTTCTTCTTTTTTGCGGTTCATGGCGAAAGCTGCACCCGCTGCGCTAGAACTCAGACACAGTACACCGACTCCAACCAGTGCAGCCATGTTAGTTACTATAATTAAAGAAAAAATTCACCATTATATTAATGACCACCTGTGATGTCTGTTGTGAAAAGTTCAACAAGATAAATCACAAAAAGGTTGAATGTCCCTACTGTGATTTAAAAAGTTGTCGAGCGTGTTCACAAAGATATATCATATCCAGTCACGAAGATCCACACTGTATGGGATGTAAGACTTTATGGAACCGTGAATTTGTTGATTCCTTTTGCACTAAATATTTTCGCAACACAGAACTCAAGCGACATCGTGAAGATGTTCTCTTCGAGAGGGAAAAAGCTCGATTACCCGAGACACAGCCCGAGGTTGAGAGAATATTGGCGATGCGACGACTCAAAGTAATACTCACCGAACAAAAGAGACAACTTGTTGAACTTCACAATAGATACAGAACTTTAGAAGGTTTACCCTTCGTAATTCACCCAGAACTCCGGACTTTATACAGAGAATTAGAAAATACCTATAGACATCTCGAATTTTTAAGAGGTGATGGTCAAGCGCATCTCACTGACGAAACGAAGAAATTTGTGAGACAGTGCCCTGTAGAAGAATGTAAGGGGTTTCTTTCAGATGAATGGTTTTGTGGTCTATGTAACAAATACTTTTGTAAAGAGTGTAACGAGGCTCTCAATGAGAATCATGAATGTGATCCAGATTTGGTAAAAACCATGGAACTTCTAAATAATGACAGTAAATCGTGTCCTAAATGTGGAACGGTAATTTTTAGGGTTGATGGGTGTGCTCAAATGTGGTGCACTGACTGTCACACAGCATTTAATTGGAGAACTGGTGAGATAGAGACGGGTCGAATTCATAATCCTCATTTTATCGAGTTCAAAAAGAAGACTATGGTGTCTAGGGAACATGGTGACATCCCATGCGGTGGGGTTCCTAGTTTTAGGGAACTTAGGGGAATTGGAGCCACGAATGTAATTCTCGAATACGGTATGGTAGTTTATCACATGGAGAGGGAACTCGTGTTTATGGATCTTAGACCGTATGATAATTTAAACCTTCGAATAGGCTACATGTTGAACGAGCTAGATGAGGCAACCTTCAAAATCATTCTTCAACGGCAAGAAAAGTTCAGAGAAAAACAACAAGATTGTGCCTATATATTTGAAATGTTGGCAAACACAGGTGGTGATCTTCTTCGACAATATGTCATCGAACCCCAAAGGCATGATGAAATTGTGGGCATCTTACGAAAACTAGTTGATTACAGTAACGAAGTTTTTGAGGTTATACGAAAACGATATAATTCGGCGGGACCTAAAAATATTTTTATTCCTATATACTAAGATGATAGCTCTCATATTTATCATTATACTTGTAGCTTACTTATTACCTACATATCCCAAACCTGTCATCATTGAAAATTTTATGACGGATGAAGAGCGCATACATATAATGACAGAGGCTAAGAGTAAACTTAAAGTTTCCACCGTGGCTAAAGATCGAACAGTTGATGAGAGTATCCGAAAGAGTGAGACTGCGTGGCTAAGCCTAGATGACCCAGTGGTTCGTGGTGTTGTAGAGAGATGTGTTCAACGCACGGATCGACCTCTTGAAAACTGTGAACAACTTCAGGTTCTTAAATACAAACCCGGAGGATTCTACACCCCTCACCAAGATGCATTCATGGATGACAAAAATAAAAGGATGTACACATTTGTTCTAGCTCTCAATGACGACTACGAAGGTGGTGAGACTGCTTTTCCCAACCTCGAGGAAAAGTATACAATGAGAGCGGGTGATGCACTCTTCTTCAATACCCTCGACAACTACGAGCTAGACACGTCCAAAGCTTTACATGGTGGAGAGCCTGTAAAGAATGGGGAAAAATGGATTTGTAATTTATGGGTGAGGAAGTATCCTTATATTTAAATAATATAGTGTGAATCCATTGGGTATTTTTCTTTCAGTTCTGAACTAAAGTCATTTGGATTCAAAGCCATTAACATGCGTCGATTTGCGATATGAAGTTTACTAACCAGATCTTTGTTCTGACCAGTGTATGGAACGGCAAAATGATTATCACACATCCATTTATTCACGTTAGTCCATACACCATTCTCGGATACCCAAACTTCCGCGAGTACGCGCCCAAACTTACCCCTAGAATCAGCCTCTGGGCATCTGAGCTCGATTTCGATATCATCCTTCTCAGATGCAACAGCCTTGAGACACCACTCCTTGAGCTTTTTCTTCGAGAGAAGACCAAAGACCTTCTCCTCCTTATCCGAAGTGCGAGACTCGGGGGTATCAATTCCTAGGAGACGCACACGTTGCTTAGTGCATACATCAAAGCCTAGATCAATAGCTACATCGATGGTATCACCATCGACAACCTTCTCGAGAGCGGAAACGCGATACTTGAAATTACAGGGTTCAACGTTATAAGATGACATATATTATGAATTGCTAACCAAAGCTTTAATCATCCTATTTAGAACAGAATTTATTTCAGTCTTCGTCAGGCTTCTGGGACCAACCGTATTAGTGGGGAATTTATGTTTGTTAATTTTTGTCATTAGGGTGTCAATGTGTAATTTCACATCTTCGTCGAGTTTCAAAAAGTGGTGTGATTGTGGACTCACATCCTTTTTGTAACATCTACCAGCGTAAACACCCACACGTCGGAAAGCGAAGTCGTGGGCCTCACCAGGTTTAACATATTTGAATCCAACTGGCTCAACATTCTTAGTTTGTCGTCGTTTACGATTCCGTTTTTCCCAAATTTGGAAGACACACGGAACATTATAGGGTTTACCATTGACTTCGAAGGCATTATTGGTAATTTCATGGGTGTGGACAAGGTGAAACTGGTCACTGAAGGCCTTATTCATACTAGGTTTAGTGAAAGACTTGGGAAGAATGAAAGCTATCACATCGGCGAATGTGCAACTCTTCTTGATGAAGGACTTCGCCAGAGATGACTGTTTACCAAATGGAGGATTTCCAAAAACGATATTTTTTCCAGACACGGTTGGTTCCCACTCGAGAAAGTCTTGTGTTTCTATTCCATCACACATTGGTTCAATATCCATTGCGATCCTGTGATACGAAGGTGAAAGTGCATGAATAAAAGAGCCGGAACCAGCGGAGGGTTCTACCCAAGTATACGTGGAAATGTGTGGTAACTTTTCTAGGGCGATTTGAACACATGTATTTGCAATATCTTTATTTGTATAAAATTGATCTTTGGAATTTGTTCTAAATTTTCCAGTATCTTGGATATCCATGTATATGGATGTCTCCTAGCCTTTAAACGTTCTCTGCTCACTCTTCACTTTTGGACTTATGTAACTTTCATAAAACTGATTTCCTTCTCCCCGAAATATACACTTGTCACCAAACCTGTCCAAAAATTTGGTAATATTGAATGAACACTGTAGTCTTCTTTGTGAGCGACTGTCCACTTTGGGATTTAGTGTCATAATTCCAGATTTATTTTGTAAGTCTTTTTTGAAATCTCCATAGATTTGATTTTTTCGAACTTTATCAAATCTTCCCGGGGGGATATTTTTTATGATGTTATCCAATGTTTCAACCTCTTCGTAACTGATATCACCAAAAAATTCCTTCAACATACCACTTATATCCAGTTGATATATAGACGTGACATGTTTCCATGAGCCACGTTGTTGATATTGTATCACAGTCAGGTGTGTGAGTTCATCACGCAAATGTCTATACGTATTTAGGACACTACCCATACACACATTAGCTTTACCTGTAGTTTTACAATGGTTTGCGACTCCATTTCTTCGATTGAAGTGTCCAGGAATATCGACAGAGGCTATGTAGTTTATACTTTCCAACTCCTCTCTTGTAGCTCCCAATGCAATACCAATTTCTTGCTCCCATAATTTCCCATGTAGTTGAACTTCCCTTCCTACATGTTCAACATCACGTAATTTCATACCAGCGAACGATCTGATTAGGTCGTTCATTTTTGAAAATCTGGACATTTTCGGGTGGTACTTGGGTGTTTAAAGTTTATGTTATATTATTGTATATGAACTGTTTTGCATATTCTTCGAATGATTCGTATAAACACAGATTAATGAAAACGAGGCAGAATGTGTTAAATGATATATACGAAAAGAAACCCATTGAACAACAACCAAAGCGCGTTGATAATATGAGACTTCGTCTACGCTTTAAAGAAGCGATACAAGAAGCACAGGATATTTGCAAAGAAGAGGGTAAAAAATCAAAAGAGTGTCATTTTGCGTGGTATGAAGTAGATGAACTTGAAGATGCTATGTCTAGATACTATCCAGATCAATAGTAATTATAGGTGGATGATCACTGTATGCGTAGTATCTAATTGAAATACCAAAAAGTTTATTTAGATGTTGATTAAGTTCTAAATTTATGAGTCGTTTCCATTGTGTGAGTGTAGTCTCAAAATATTCAAGACCATCTTCACTAAACACCCATTCTTTTAACAGCGATCGTTGTCTAAATTTGTTCATAATCCTATTTACAACGGAAGATATTGGAATCTTTTCATTTTGAACAGCCTGTAACATGTCTATTACGTAATACCCATGAGCATCACAAATCATATTTATTTGCATAGATGGAAATCCAAATATACAAACTTCAAAGTCGCTATTACTTGGAAGTGTGGCAAATATCTTAGTATTATCACGGTCTGTTAATTGTGGTTGAACTATGGCTGGATGCGTATGATATGTTATCAACGAAGGCCATACGATGTTTATTGAGTCCAAGGTAACTTTACGTCTATTTTTAGATGTTACAAAAGTAGGTTTAGAAAAACTAGCAGTCTTACCCTTTATTTTACATCCAACTGCACCTGCGTATTCCCATTTATTTTTAGATGAGAGATCACTTATCTGCTTTAAGTCACGTATGACCACCCTTGGAATTTGAACACGCTGTGGCCTCATCCTATATTCATTATGACATTTTTATCTAGGAGAGTAATTTTACCAAGTTCACTCCATGGGTAGTATCGAACAGAAATACCAAACTGTCTACGCATGATGGGGTCTATGTAGTTGTTGATAAACTTTACCCATTGCTCCCTCGTAGTTCTAGAATAACCTAGGTTTCGCCAACTAACTTCGATTCCACGGAATCTTTCACCTGTTGTAAGTTTTTTAAACAGATTCGTGACGTTAGTAACACTAGGTTTATTCATATTTGTTTCTATTAAATCTATTATGTAGTATCCCTGATTTTCAAGAATGAGATTAGCTTGCATTGCTGGATAGGCTTGAATATAAGCTTTAAAATCGAGCTCACTTGGCAATGTAAAAAGTGGTGCGTTACTTTCTGGGACTGGATGTGTGTGATATACGATATACTGTGTAAGATCCTCTTGAGTAGGAGTTACAGTGGCCAGTTGTTGATTCGTTCGAGCCGTCGGCTTGTTAAAAAATACATAGTTCCGTGTATTTTTTACGGTAAACGGTATTACACCACTGTATTCAACCTGTTCTGTCCACGTTTTTTTGTAAATATCTTTTAGTTCTTCGATAACTTTACGACTTAAACGAACAGTTAAAAGTCTATTATTTGTATTTGTTATCGTGCCCACATTAAATGCATTCTTAGGTATGTTGAGTCTTTTAAAATTTTGTGCCAACCTATTAATCGCCGCATTAATTTGAGACATTCGACGTTTATTATTCAACTTTTTTTGTCGACGAGTGGTGTCAGTCATCTTACTTTATTTAGAGAATTAATTTCATGTCAATCTAATGATACTCAACATAGAGAACCTGATGAAGGAAATTTATGCCGAGCTGGGTCCGGGTCATAGTGAGAGGGTATACCACAATGCAGTTGAGGTTATGTTACGGGAGAAGCGAATTCGCTATGAGACGGAACGCATCATCCCTGTGGTATTTAGGGGTCATGTGATAGGAAATGTTAGGGCTGATATCATCATAGATGGACGATGCATTCTCGAATTTAAAACGATTCGGACTCTCGGAGATGGGGCGGAGTTACAGGCTCATAATTATCTTCGTCTGACTGGTCTGAATCTTGCATATCTGATAAATTTTCCTCCTCACCCTGGTCGGGAGGTGGAGGTGAAAAAAATTGTGCAAGGACCATCAAAGGAAGAACTCGAGCAAGAATTCGGTAAAATTCTTGACCATCATCGTAGTGTGTCTGCGGATCTATCACAACTGCTTCTAGGAGTTCCCGAGCCTGGGACAGATGATGTTTAGCCTGTTCGATACAGTAGTGCATCGCTGGATCTGTTGACGCCATATGGTTAAAATGTGGGAGCACATGGGTCTCTAAATCATAGAGCGCACACAATGCGTGTTCCTCATCGGGTGTCATTTTTCCTATATTTGAATACATTGTTATTCGACTTAGGTAGTTGATATGCGGGCACTGAACCATTGGGTGGTTTCTTACAATAAATTCGACAATCACAATTTTGTCGTGTGCATAAAAGGTCTTTCTTGTTTGCATAGCATCGTATTGGTAACATATAGTCTTTCATCACATAACGTATAATTCGATCAATGAAAATCATTTCATAAATTTACCTTTAACCCAATCTCTATCCTCTTTAAAAATCTTAGACGGTGGGAATAAATTCCCATTTAAGATCATTACAAACCCTTTTCCAAATAACATCTTGTTGGTAAAGCTTCTCTTTTGATTTAAGTAATGGAAAGTATTGGAGATATTCATCTTCGCTTAAAAGTTCACAAAATTTATAGAGAACATAGGAATAACTGAGAAAATTCTTCCTTTCTGTGGGGCAGTTATCATCGAATGGTTTTTGAATATCTTTGAACATGATTCGTAGTGTTTCTTCTAGTTCTTGTGGCATTTTTGGAGGTTTAATTCCGTTTAAAATATTTGTGATATACGGAACATGTTCATAGTATTTATTTAACCGAAGCTTCTTGAGTAGTCCCCTAATTTTAGCGTGTGTTATATCTTCCAACTTTTTGATTTTCATCTTTTTGAGTTCACCCCTCAATTGTTCTATGACCTCCTCAGGTATTGTAGTCATCTCTTGAGCTTGGAATTGTGATAGCCACTCGTTGAAGTGATTCTCTCTCTTATAGGAATAGTTCACAATCTTCTCAGAAGTCTCTTGTTCTTCACGGTAGGTCAGTTCTTCACTTATCGCACGAGCAACGATTTCTCCACACCCGTCACACACCAAGTCCGCCGTGTCATGAAAATGCACGATATTACTATATTCACACTTTTGACATCTCTCTATGGCTATAGATTCCCTCGGTCTCGATATGTTTTGTTTCTCCACTTCAATTAGGTACTCGGTAAAGATATCTTTTCGTTTTAGACCCACGGTTTCTTTGACATTAAATACATTATCTGTATTTGACTCTTCCCCATTCTCATCTGAATGTTGATTCATATAAGGCATACATTTCATTATGTAATCAGCCATCTCGTATTCATATTTTCTCTTATTATCTGGGTCGGTCTTCATCAGTTCTTTCCATTGGTCTAATTTGTTATTATACCTACTTAAAAAATTACCTTCCATTCTATTATAAAGAAATGCTTGTCAAACTTTTAAGTAATCTTTTATTTCTGTATAAAAATTTAACCACGCCACCTGACTATAAAATTATTAAGGAGGAGTTGGAATACAAGATTGATTACGACTTAAAGTACCAAACTGACGACAAATTCTGGGTGGAGGAGAGTAAGGATTGGGATGGTATACTAGACGAGTATTATGTGGACGTGACTGGTCGTGATTTTAGGTCCACAGCAGTTCCACAAAATGTTAAATACATTATTTTACGTATAAAGTATTTTTACAACGGACATGTGTATACAGCAATTTCGAATGATATTAACTTTAAACCGGGTGAGAATGAAGACACTGCTATGCACTTTAGTATCCCTTTGAGTAGTGCTTGGATAGTTGATCATGACGATAAACCTATTCGAAACATTACTGAAAAGGTGAAACGATACAGTGGACCACGAAACGATTTTCATGGACAGAAGGTTCCACTCGAACATTTACTATATTATGATAGGATCGTGCTCGAAGAACGTTTTCCAAAAATTGTGTTGAAAAATACATTAGGTATGAAGAAGGTTCTATCAACTACAGAAGATTTTACTACAGATCTTCAGATACCTTAGTTGCCAGGTAAAATTTGAGTTCACCTAAATTAGCCACATTATACTTTAGAATCAAAAACCTGTTTCCATTTTCCTGTATAATTTGCACAGACGCACACATACTCGTCGCCTTTGTAAAGATATTCAGGTATTTTAGACTATAGAGACCCGTAATCGTGGGACTATCATCAAGACATTCAATAGATGTCTCTTGATTTGCAAAGTCGCCGTCACACTTAAACTTGATTTCCTTCCCAGACCTTTTAATTTCAATATCTGTGCCAATGTTGGACATATCACGACAGAGTCTCTGAAAGTCTACAGATGGTAGAGTAGTGATAGTAGTCATCTCAATGTCTGGAACCTCGATACGACTCTCATTTATATCGAGGAGCTTAAGTTGAAACTTTGTATTGGTTTTCTTAGCTTCGCTGGAAATTTCGATATTCATATGTTCTTTAGATTTAATTTCAATTTTCAAGACATCGTTATTAGTGATGGTTTTCAAAAGTTTAAAAGTATTTGAGATGTTAATACCCGCTATGATTTCCTCTTGTTCGCATTTATACTCTTCAAAGTTGTCAGCGGCTAAGAAAATGTCAATGAGAGAGGTTCGGGCTGTATCGAGCGTCACGATATACATACCCTGTGGACGAAAGTAAATATTCACATCATTGAGAATATCTTTCAGGACTTCGAAAGTCGACTTGAAAGCCGAAGCTTGTATAGTGACCAATTTCATATCTACTTCAACATGTGCGTTAGATCTTTAAATTGGTTCTATTATTTCAAGTCTGTATACGCGACACCCTTGGAAACTTCACGGCTTATCTTTTCTTCGAGCTCTTTAGTCATAGGTGGTTGGAGGGAGCGACCGTAGTCATCCAGGGCAAATAGATCAGTTTGTGGTTTATCATTATCCAGGGAAGTCATGGAGCATCCAAAGGCACCAATAGAACTGTGAGTCACCTCTTTAGCTGGAAGAAGGGAATCCAACCAGTTTTTTATTTCTGTGCCAACCAGTATCTTTCCGTTCTTTGTGAGCATCGTTGGAACTCGATTTATCTTATTTTGGTAGTTGGGTGGTATGCCCTGTGTATTAACATTATGATAATGAACGAGTTGCTTCAATTGTTGATGTTGGTTTATGTACTCTATGACATCCATCGAATGTTTGCACCTTGGACTGTAAATCAACAACGACATCTATTATGTATATGGTATTTTCTAAAAAAAAATTAACGCATAATAGTAAATATGAACTACTTGTTAGTGTTCACTCTCATCGTGATAGTGATTCTTCTGACTACCAATATGGAATCATTCACTGAAACATTCGGTCTCTCAGGCTACACGAAGCCAGCGGGTTCCGTCAAGATGAATGACCCCAGACCAAACCTCACTGGGTTTGAGGAGTTTGAGGTTAGCGTAGACAATGACATGATGGAGGAGTTTGTCCTCCAAGCCAATAAGGAAATCTCTAAGCGCACTGGTATCTGCACGTATATCATAGAGACTACGGCCATCAAGGGTTACAGGAAGGAGAATACTACAATCTATGAGGTCATGTTCATGACTATGAAGAAGGGTGGTTTTTCCTTTGGTTTCTCTGTCGTCGCCTCCTTCGAGGTTGAGAATGGTAAGATGCGTATCGTTTCCCTTCGCTCACAGCCCATTGGTGTTGAGGCTCCAGGTGACGTTTCGGCGTTCACCGAAGGTTCTGCTGGAAAGGAGTTTGTTCAGTATGAGCTTGTCAAGGAGGCTGCTGTCCCAACCAAAGGTGAGTTTGATTCCGCAAAAAATAAGTTGGAGTAATTGTAATGTTAAGCATCAATGACGTCACTAAGATTGATGAAAAAAGAAAACAAATCAAAAAGGAAATTTATATAAAAATATATGAACAGTTTTCTACTAAAATTAAACAATCTGTGGAGTATGGACATAAACAAATATTTCTCACCGTTCCGGGATTTTTACTCGGCTATCCTACATTTGACAGGAGACTCGCGGCAAAATATGTCGCTCGACAGTTTGAATTGGGTGGTTTCACAGTTAAACTTTTGAGTGATCATGACATCTACATAACGTGGGTCACACCCAAAAAGAAAAAGGAACGGAGTGATGAAAACGATGAGACTGATTTGCCTAATTTACTGAATCTCAAAAAGATGGCGAATCAATACAGGAGAGGTGCGTAGGAAGAGACTATTTTAAAAACCCTATTAATCATAAATGGACAATTTGAATGTATTGGTAGAAGCCAAGAAGGAGTACTTGGGACAGATGTGCCTCATTATGTGTCCACCTATGATTGAAGTTTTTCATGAAATGTATGGTGAAGCGGTGAAGACCTCAAAGGGAAAGCAGGTTCTCATTATGTTCCAAAAGCTCTTGAAGGAGGTCCCTAACTGGTCTAATGCCATGTCCAAGCGTCATGCTGATAACATTACTGACAGGTGTTCTTGGTTCGGTGATCTTCTAGCGGCGGTATTTGTTGCGTGCACTAAGATCCTCTCCGCGGTTCGTCTCAAGGCGGATAACAAAAAGATTTCCCTCAAGCTCCCCACTGAGGAGGTTTTCATTCAAACCTGCTACAACAATGCGGCGAAAGACCTCTACCGAGATCCCTATATTTTCCATGAAGAACAGAGTGAATATGTGAGGGATGATAATCTCACTACCCGCTTTTGCTTGGTCATTGAAAACACTGTGAAGGAGTTGATTCCTGTTCAGCAGATTCTTCAGACCTACATGTCCCAAGAGACGCGTGATATTTCACTCGATGGCGACGTTCAAGATAGTGCCGATCCAGATGTTTTTGACGGTGAGATGGAGGATCCCATGGGTGAGCCTGAACCGGAGCCTATGGGTGAACCGGAGCCTATGGGTGAACCGGAGCCTATGGGTGAACCCCAGCCTACGGGTCTGGAGAATGAATTTAAGACTGTTCCCGGTGTACAGGCCCCCGAGTCAGCACCCGAACCTGTTGCGATGCCCTCCCCGGGGGTTCCCGGTGAGCCCCCCATGGAGGAGGAAGATGACGATAATGTATTTTTCGGTGATGCACCAGAGCAGCGCACAAAAAATCCCCGTTATAATTAAATGGAACTCTCCGATTATTTACGCGACCCAGTGAGTGCCGCCCTAGTTGCAGCCGGATTAACCGCTGCTTATATTCACCTCAAGGCATACCTGAACAATGAAGGTAAGCTCGAGTTGAACAAGTACACTAAACCCGCTGTTCTCAATGCAATTCTTGTGTTTTTCATTGTTTCTGGTGGTATAGGTAAAAAGGAGACTATTTCTAGCGAACCTTTCTAAACTTAAAGATTAAACCAATAAAATAAGAAAATGGCGTCTGTCTCTGCTTTCAACGATATGATGAGTCAATTTCTTGTGGAATTGCACAAGACTTTTCCAGAGGAAAAAGGCGTTAAGAAGATGCTCACTTCTTTCGACATGCTCAAGTCGACGAACCCACGTCTCGTTGTCGATGGTTTCATGACAGGAGTAACCCCCTACGCCGGTAAGATTTCTGCGAAGGATGAGACATTCCTTCTCGAGGAGGTTGAGAACATCGAGTTTCTCAAGGAATTGGATATTAAGAAGTATTGGTCTAAGATGACCACCAACACTAAGGGTGCAACCTGGCAATATCTTCAGACCCTCTACATGCTTGGCACTACCATCACTTCACTCCCCGATGATACTCTCTCCCAGATTGAGAAGATCGCTAAGGGTGTGGCTGACCAAATGCAAGATGGCAACGGTGAACTTGATCAGGATGCCCTCATGAAGATGATGAGTGGTATGCTTGGTAGTCTCCCTAAAAAATAAACCTCTACATATACTAAATGAAGGCTTGGTTCGATGATCCTCAGCAGCTTATACGAGCCGACCAGGTTACTCAGTTCTGGCCCACAAGTGAGCAAACTCCAGAGGACCGAGTGAATGCGGCTTCTCGTTTCATCATTTATGTGTGTAGTATTCTCTATCTCATTCGTCGTGATCCCCGAGTCTTTGTGCTTGGTGCGACGGTTCTCGCGGTTGTCTACGTTCTTTATAAATCGAAGATGGTCAGGGAGACTTACGGTGGTTCTGTGGAAGGTGTGAGTTGTCAGATGCCCACTAATGATAATCCCATGGGTAACGTTCTTGTGACGGATTATACCGACGCCCCCAATCGTTTAGAGGCGTGCTACTATCCCACGGTTAAGTCCTATGTTAATGCGTATACCAGTGATCGTATTCCCTACGACGCTGGACGTTCTCGCACTTCTATGCCCAAGTATCTCCGCAACGCTATGGAGCGCCAATTCGTCTCAAACCCTGTGACCCAAATCCCAGGGGACCAAACAGCTTTCGCTGAGTCTCTTTATGGGCGAAAAAATGCTCCAATGTGTAAGAGTGACACCCGATTCTGTAATCCTAATGCCCGTGGTGTTCAGCTCGAGGCCTTTTCTGGTCTCGGTGGTAATGGTGATAAGCGTTCCGGTATGCATGGCGGAACGGTTAGGTAGATAAATATTCTTATGTAATAATAAATGGCGTATCAGCTCCAACCTGGACTTTCCATTGTTCAAAACTCGGGTGCTCTTCCTGCCGTGAAGGCGACTGAAGAAATCTTCGTGTACCCCCAGCCCAGTTCTCTCAACTGTGGTGATTGCCGTCCAAACACCATGTTATACGGCACCGCCCCTTACATGGCTGGTAAGGGTTCCCCAGCACAATACATTGATACGAGCGATCAGCTTCGTCCCCAATCTACTTCTCGATTTAACAAGCATCTCGTTCAAACCTATGAACGTAACCTCTTCCCTCTCTCCAATATGGAGTGCAAGGTTCCCCTTCGCACTATCAAGTATGAACCTGCGAGCACCCGTGCGGATCTCCAAAATGGTATGTTTGAGCAGAGGTATCTTAATAAAAATGTTAACAAGAAGTAAGAATGGCTGATCCAGTATCACTCATGGCTGTTGCGGGTCTTGTATTTGCTGGGAGGAACTTGAGTATCAAGTCTGAACCTCCCAAGGTAGAAGACCCACTCCCGACACAACCAACAGTGAAAATTCCAGAAAATGATTTTGAACCCCCCGTCGAGGTCTCAGGTAAGAGGGAGATGGAGAGTTTTGGCGATATTGGTCGTCAGCAGCGTAGCGGTGGTCAGGAAGTCCTCTCCATGCGCAATCGTATGTATGATCAGGGTCGAATGAACAATCTCTCTCCAATTGAGAAGCAATTGGTCGGCCCAGGTTTAGGTGTTAATGCCAATGTTCCAGCCGTTGGTGGTTTTCAGCAGAGTTTTAGGGTTAATCCAGTCAATGTTGGTGAGTATCGTTTGACTACTCTCCCAGGGCGCACTGGTCCCGCTGCGGACATTACCGGTGGTCGCTCCGCCAAGGTTGGTGAGCTTACCCATAATAAACCTGAAACTACAGCTTTCCTCCCTTCCCGTCTACCTGCGATGCCTGGGCGTGCTCAAGGTATGTCTGGTGTTGTTCCCCGTAACGAGCATGAGAGGACCAAGCGCACTACCAATCGCTCTGAGACTGGTCATCGTGCGGATGGTTTGGGATTCAATGGTGCGAAGCGTTTCGTTTCTGGACAGACTCTCACTCAGGACCCTACCAGGTTTAAGAGTGATCGTAACGATGAACAATATATGTATAACAATCGCCCAGCCCCAGGTATCCACAGTCATCACGGTGCTTACACTAATAGCGCCGCCTCTCAGGTTACCGCCAGGACCAATGAGGAGTTAATGAAGTATGGTTTCAGACCCGAGGACCGCCGAGGTAAGCCCAATAGGATGGGAAATGCTGGTAGAATGAATGTTAGAGAGAGCGCCCTCAAGCAGGGTGGTCGTCTTACCGCCGTTCGTGCCGATACTTCACGCATTGATGGTCGTTATGCGGCTCCCAATGGGGGTTGGACGCAACACTATCAGCAAAAACCTTTCCACCAGTTTAACAGCTACAAGGGTAACGCGAATCCTCACACCGCGGATCTCAACATCGCCAAGCGACAGCTCCAGAATAACCCCCTCTCACACTCCCTCTCTCATTAAATTTTTATTGTGAGATAGACAAAAACACTCATTAAAATATTGTGCCTATATTTTAATGAAGGTTCACACCCTTAACATAGATAGTAGTGAGAGAAATACCAATGTGTATCCTTACGCTAATAGTTACGTCGTTACTCTCGATAATCCTATCTATGACATATCTGAAATTAAACTTGTTTCTGCTCGTATTCCAACGCCTCAATTGTTAACGTGTGCTACAAATAAGACTTTCAGTGTGGATGGCACTGATATCACATTAGACCAAACAAATTATTCAAATGGTTACATTTTAGCACAGGATTTGGAGGTTAAACTTGATCCACCCGTATCGAATATCAGTTCTGTCGTGTTTGACTCTGATACAAATGCCCTGTCGTTTTCTAATATTGGCACGACAAATGCATTTACCATAGAGTTTTATACAGGAACGAATGGATATTTGAGCAACACATCTTCAGTTACAACACCTCACCAACTCATAGGATTTAATTCCAATGATCACGATTCATCTAATGGTATACTAGTTTCGGGTGCAATCAATTTAAGTGGTCCTAATTCTCTCATTCTAAAACTTACAACGGGTTCTGATGAATTCACTCAAACCGTGTATACTTCTACACCGTTCTATACAGGTCATATACTTCTGGATGGTTCAGATTTTATAAATTTTAACGGCGCTGACGATACTCTCATTCACCATTTCCACTCTGGAACTCAAAAAATGATTAAGGATGTTAAGATTGAATTTTTCTACATGAGTCATGGACGTCTCATTCCCTACGATTTTAGAAATCAGGATCATATATTAAAGTTTGATGTGACGGGATCTACAGATAAGTTGGCGAACCTCCCAAAGGTCCCTATCGAAGAAGAAGAAGAAGAAGAAGTAAAAGAGCCAATAATAAGCATTCCCGAAGTGGTGAAGAATCCTTATAAATGGTGGAGAAAGGAGTATCTCTACATTGCATTAATAATTTTAGGTGGTCTACTTCTACTCTTTTTAATGAAAAGAGCACCGATTAGCGAGTTATCGCGTAGACGGGCTGGGCGGGCTTCGACACCTTCCCGTTGATACGGGAGATCGCGAGGAAGACAACCACGGAGAGAAGGGAGGTCAGGATAGCGGTGATCGCATACTGAGCACCACCGTTCTTAGGGACTCGGATGATCTGGGTCACGGTCCAGCGGACAAAGTCCATCCAAGACATCGCAGCGGCGAAGGAGAAACCGCCGACGATAGAGTTGAGGGTCTGGGTCTGGAGTTCTTGGGTGACAAGGGTGACAGTCTCGAGGGCAGCGGTGGCCATTGTGTTTGTTATACTATACATAAGGAAAAAAATTAATCAGTTGTGATCTCCTCTTTCTTAACCAACTTCTTAAATTTCTTTTTCCTGATTGTTTTTGTTTTTGAGAAAAGTTGTTCGTCATCAGACGAATCATCACTAGAGCTTGTATCAAAATTAGAAACATGTAATTTATTCTTATTCTCAGAAAACGTCCATGCTTCCGGCTCTGAGATGCTCATTACTATTAATAGCATTTTTTAACATCTCTTCTGTCGGACTCTGGGGTTGCCAGGAATCCCAACGGTCGTAGGCTTCATTCATCTGGATAAGAGTGGGGTCACTCCCCGTGTATCTCTCAAAGGATGGACAGTCCTCTGGGTCGACGATAGGCATATCCTCTTCTTCATCTTCCTCTTCAATATTTTCGTAAATTTCTGGGAAAATGGAACCAATATCTTCACCAACTTTATACATGGCACAATACTTAATTGCATATTCCCAATCTTCTGGAAGAAGGGTGTCCCTTCCACAAGCTTTGGAATATTCAGTTGCGAATTGAACACTTTTTTCAATCACGGGGACTAGAATGTTTTCCATGGTCTTGATGTATTGTTGAATCATATTGTCCACCCCATCATCACCGAAGCCGGTTTGTATATTCATCTTTAGTATTTAATGTTAAAAAGAGTTTGCCCAGTTCCCTCACTTACACGGAGAACGTTATAGCTTGCGGCGTAGACACGAATTTGACGTGAATAATCGGTGCATGGAGTGAGACTTAGGTTTAAAAGCTGTTCCTTTACTAAACTGAAGTTGACCTGACCCGTAGGATACCATTCTTCTGGTTGAAGAGCAAAACTGTATGAATAGAACCGTCGAATCAATTGAGTCTTTGAGTGGTGTATAGCTGCCTGAACAGCCTTGAGGAATATGACATTTCCCGTCTCCTGGGTAATTATAGGTTGACCATCTAGATCAAGTGTGAGATAATCCAAGTTCTCCCAAAGTATATACTTATTACCAGTCTCTTCGAGGGTATTGTCATAGTCAAAGGGTGTGACAAACTCAAATTCAGCTGTTCCAACACTTCCCTGTCTCTGTATCACAAAGTAAAGTTCCTTGACTGGATTGACAAAGTCCAATTTGAAGTTGCCTGTGGTGACACCTGCATCGACATCGAATGTATTTTGTTGGAGTTGTGTGATGAGATAATCCCTAGGTGTTTTTTGAATTTTAATTCGTTCTTCACAGTCTAAGAAAACAACTTCTGTGCACAGTTGGAAATCTATAATGTTCAGTGTTTCCTGTGAGATGTCACCATACGCTCCGTCTGTTCTGATGACGACATCCTGTGCATCTCTCAGTTTGAACTCAACCTCAATCTCCTGAAGATTCATAGCACATAGGGGCACCGCCAACTCTGGATGTCTGTAAAAGTAGAAAGGTAAGTCCACAAAGAAGTCCACATCCTCGGTGTTTCCCAGTGCATTTCGAGCCACTATGAGACGATTCGAAACCCTACGAAATGCCGTTCTCTCTGGAAATTTACCTATAAGTTCTTCGAGAGCCACCTGTTTAGTTTGAGTGACGAAGTGCTCAGAATATATTTGAAGGTAATCACTCGTAAGACGTTGAATGACTTTACCACCCACTATGAGATCTACATATTCAATGATTGCATGACCCACTGATTCTATGTAACAAACGCCTGAAGTATTAATCTCTGGGAGTTTGAGTTTAAGACTCAAAGTTTTAAGAAGATCACCCTGATTTTGTGGAACTTTGAACTTCACCTTTTTACCAAAGTTAGCTTCATTTTCTGGATCCAAGTCGACATATTGATTTGAAAAGTTTGAATGTTTTTTGAAACTTTCCAAAAAATGACTGTAGTCTGGGTCTAACGTAAAAAACCTTTCTTGGGGTCCTGTTGCTTCCAACTGTAGCTGACCAGCCATTACTACTATATCTATCTAAAATTTTAATCCCGCTAAACCACTTTCTATTCTCAAGATGTTGTAGTTCGTAGCATACACACGTGTATCATTGTCACTATCTACATATTTTGGGTCTATTTGAATCTTAAGGAGTTTATGAGCTATACGACTCATGTTAACTTGTCCAGTTGGGTAGGGCATCTCGGGTTTCATTGAGAAGGAATACATACCAAATTTTGCTGGACCGAATCTAAAACTGCTACCGAAGGGGGAAGCTGGAGTAATTATATCTGAAAATGGAGAATTTACGTGATGTTTTAAGGCTTGTTCATACACTAAAAACTTTGTGTCTCGACTAAAAACAAGTTCATTATTAAATCGAAGTTCAACATTTGTTATTGTGTTGTATTCATTGGGGTAATTATTTTGAAAAGATACTTCTGATTGTGAAACGAAAAAGAGTTCCTTCACCGGGTGTGTAAAGTTGAGCATGACCGCCTTTGTATTTTCTCCAGATTTCATCTTAAATTTAGACATTTGAATTTGTGTAATGACATAGTCGAGGGGTCGGGTCATCATGAAGCTACTCTCTTCGGGGCTCACGTATATAAACTCTGTATCCATCGAAAACTTTTGAATAGATGCAATGTCACTGGGTAAACCACCACCAAACGTCAACTCTGACAGAGGACGTGTTTTAATTCTCACTTCGACCAATTGTTTCGTCAGGGCACATGTTGGTATAGCCAGACTCGAATTCCTATAAAAATAGAATGGAAGTTCTAGGAAATATGTGTAATTAGTTCCGGATTCATAACTCAAAATATTTCCATGACCATTAAGGAAATATAGGGTTTGATTAACGTCATCATCGGTATTATACAACTGTTGGTGCATGTAGATGTATTCTCCTGTAATTTTCTGAATGGGCTGACCACCTATTAAAAGTTCAGCATACTCGATCAGGTGGGTTATGACAGAGGGACACCAGATATTATTGTTAGAACCGCCATCAGGGGTTGGATCTTGAAGTGTTATTTTTAGGGTGAGATTTCGAACCAAGTCACCTTTGTCACCAGGAACTCTACATGTAATCACTTTATCAAAGTCTATATCTCCGTCAAACTGACTCTCAACAAAATCAAAAGCAAACTTCGAATGCTTTTTAAAATTCATCAGGAAATATGAAAATTGTGGTTCACCTGTGAGCCATTCATCTTGGACTCCTGTGGCAGCAAGTCTTAGTCGACCAGCCATTCCTACTGTATATGAGTAAAATTTTGGTAAATAAAACGAAACACTACAGTAGAATGAATCTTCAATTGAGGAAATTCAAACCCGAGACGATCACCGACGACCGGGTTTGTGTGTTCATTGGGAAACGTAATACAGGTAAATCGACCCTTGTTAAGGATATCATGTATCATAAGAAGCATCTCCCAGCAGGAATAGTGCTTTCTGGAACAGAGGAGGGTAATCATTTTTATTCGGACTTTATCCCAGATTTATTCATTTATGGTGACTACGATAGAGATGCGATAGAGAGGGTGATGGCTAGACAGAGAAAATTGGTGGGTGCGGGTAAAACGAATTGTGGGGCCTTCATGCTCCTTGATGACTGTATGTATGACTCAAAGTTTCTAAAAGATACGTGTATACGACAATGCTTTATGAACGGTAGGCACTGGAAGATCTTCTTCATGCTGACGATGCAATATGTTATGGACTTACCACCAGCACTACGAGCTAACGTGGATTATGTGTTTATACTCAGGGAGAATATCATTCAGAATAGAGAGAAACTTTACAAATCATTCTTTGGTATTTTTCCATCCTTCGATATGTTTTGCAAAGTTATGGATGCCTGCACAGAAAACTATGAGTGTCTCGTGTTAGACAATACTGTAAAGTCTAACAAGATACAAGATTGTGTGTTTTGGTACAAGGCGACAGTCAGAAAAAACTTTAGAGTGGGAAGTCCAGACCTCTGGAAACTTCATAAAAAGATGTTCAATCCTAAATATCTTCAGCAAAAGGAGGATGACGCTAAGAAGGCTACAAAGAAGACAAATCTTAAGATCACCAAGACGAAGTGAGTGCGTCTCTCAACTTTCTCAAAAACATAGAGCTATATTAAATGGCTTCAGATAGAATGACTACCATGAATTTGGCAGACGACGGAGAAGGAATGGTACCTTTAACGGATAAACCTTCTACAGCCTTTGTCCCTAATCAAGCGTTCAATCCACCCGAAAAAAATGTGAGTCAAAGTAAAGAGACGACGACGATGGATTCCACACCTATTAACGATATTATGATGGAGCCACCAATGATGACTGATGAGCCCAGGATGCAGAGCATGCAGATGTCTGCTCCCAACCCCCAAGGTGCTTATCCCGCTGCCAATGGTCAGGCTGAGAAGCCCGCCAGTAAGAATCCTATGAATCTCACTGACGAGCAGATGACCTCCCTTCTCGTTGCGGCGTGCACCGCTCTCGCTGTGAGCAAGCCTGTTCAGGACCGTCTTGCGACTTCTATCCCCAAGTTCCTTAACGAACAAGGGGGTAGGAGTATGGTCGGTCTTGCCTCGACTGGTGTCGTGGCTGCTATTGTCTTCTATTTCATGAAGGACTACATTATCAAGCCTTAGACAGGCCTTTCCCAGCCCATATTACTGTAAATAGAATTATCGATACCTGAATAATAGGTTGCGAGAGCACCCATAGCGAATGTTCCCGCTAACAAGGCACTCAATTTAAGTTTCTTGTTAACGTCGGCTTTTTGGTCAGTCATGGCACTCTTCGTTTCAGATGAAATCTGATTAATGAAAAAAGTTAAAACTAACGCAATGAAGGTCGAGGAGAGGAAGAATACCCTATCCACGGCGAGACGTGGGATGTTACCTATCGCAAAGCGAATCGCATTAGGTATGACAACAGTGAACCATATGAGATTTAGATGATAACTCCTGGAGATGAGTGGGACGAGAGTGACAGCATACAACGCTATCCAATATCCAATAGCCGTAATCAAAATGTTTACCGGCGTCTTCATTTAAACTAGACTGAGATTATTTATCCTGAATGTGCTGACCACAAAATTTGGTTCGCTCAGGAATCTGTTCATATATACCCAATTGAACGCAAATGTTACGAAGTTCGATGTAGTTGTCCCAAAATTTGGGAGAGTGGGAATACTCATCCACCGTGCAATGTGCCAATTCGTGAATGAGAACGTGAAATATTTCATTCGTGCTCCCATCCAGGCAGACTACAATCTCACCACCTTTATTAGTGTTTGAACCCACCGACCCATTCATCTTCCTCATACCCGTGATAGGAACGCATCGGTACAGCATATTGAACTTCTCGTGATTCGTATCCTTGAGATGTTCCCTGAGGGTTCGATACTTCTCCTTGACCTCCTTAAGTTCCCTCGGTTCCTGGGTCTGCTGGAGGAGTATCAGGTTTACAATTAATAATAGAATAAACGCTATCATCTCTTATATACAAAGATAAATTTACTATAGAGTTCTGATATGGGATTTCCCTTGAGACCTTCCCACTGTTCTAAACTGAATCCCAAATCTTCTAGATGAGTCACTAAAAGATCCTTGAACGCCACAGGTTCTGACTTTGGTCCATCTGCATAGTATGGAGTGTCCACCAGATTTACAAAAAGTTTCTCACCAAAGCCGCCGTTCCCATGGTCCTTGAGTTTGAAAAAGTTCCCGTCATCATCTATGTAAGGTGTTCTAAAAATGATCTTTTCAGAGTCTGGAATAATTCCTATGAGAAGACCCCCGGGTTTTACGCGCTTCCTAATTTCATGTATAGAACTGAAAAATAGATTCTTTGATGCGAAGATGTAGTGTAGTGAAAAATTGAAACACACTACATCAAACTTTCTTTTTGGACAGTCGTGAATGTCACCCTCGTAGAAGTTTACCCGCATGTGCATATTTTTCGCGCGTGAACGAGCCTCCTCGAGGGCTGATGGCTCGGGGTCACACATATTTATGTTTACGCCACATCGATGCCACTTTTGTAGGTCCCCACCGAAGCCGCAACCCACATCAAGAATGTGTTGACCCTTTTGGGACACGGATTGGATCAATTCTCTCTTGGCTTCGTTATGATTTTTACGAATCTCTTCCATGTCACCCTTACTTATGGAATAATAACTGCTATTTCTTTAGGTTCTGTAGATTCACTAAGGTGCCAATTATACAGATAATAGTGAACGAAACCGTTACCTTTCATAAATTTGTGGTCCTCTAGAATTTTTGTGGGCACCCCCGCTTCGGCACTGTTGAAGACATGGTAGCCTAAATTTTTTGCAATGAGGAAAGCGTCGTTGTAAACATCACCGACAATGAAAAATCTATAGGCCTGTTTGACGGTGTCTGTCTCATCTGCACGTTCATATGGAATTTCGTAGAATGATATAAAATCGTTACTGTCGTCAGTCACATATGAATGGATGGGTAAGATTGTCCGTCTCACATATTCTTCGGTTATGACCGGAGCAATTTTGAAATTCTTCACGTGACCTTGTAAAATTTCAGTCACCTTGGGAACATCTTCGAGGGTCATCTCACGCCATACACATTTACACGGTCCCCTAATTTCGTAAAACTTTTCACGAAGACGATTCGTTTGATGAAATTGGGTCTTGACCAGATGTTTAACATCTAGAAACCTGTGCCAGTAACACGATTTAGCTATAGGTGTTGGAATCTTTGCAACCGCTGTATAAATGGCCTGCCATATACCCCTTCTGTTGGCACGTCGTTTAATTTCAGTGATGAGAATAGGTGCGAAACGCTCTGTTCGATATGACGAATGAACACAAAGATAATCGATTTGTGTCATCTTGAGTTCTTTCCCTTCGACCTTCACATCTAGTGGAGTGCTCGATATAAATCCAACGAGTTCCTTAGTATCCGTTTTACGAATAGCTATACTATCATCTATAGACCACTTCATGATTCTCATGGTGTAAACAAGCTTAAATCTACCGTTATGCACATAGTGTTCCTTCAAAAAATCACAAGCTTCTTTCAGACTACACGATGACCATATGAAACCATCGGGAAGTTTAGTTGTCTTTTTAGATACTTCCCGTGTTCCATCGATTTCACCTGGTTCTACACCTTCACGCGAAACTGGCTGTTTATTCCAATATTCGTGCATTCTTTACCCAAGTATTGGCTTAAAGTTTTAAGTTGTTACAAAAACATAATGTCTCTCGAACAAGATTACACCACAGTCCCCGGCCAGATTTATGCCTGTCTGTCCATTGTAGGACCTGAGGCACCCCAAAAGAATGACAAGTTTGGTATCAAGATTCGTGGCGCATTCGCTACTCGTGACGAGGCTGCCAAACACGCCAAGCGTCTCCAGAAGGAGGATCCCACGTTTGATATTTACGTTGTAGATATGTATAAGTGGCTTCTCATCCCTCCCGATCCCACAAAGATTGAGGACGTTCACTACACGAACGATAAACTTGAGGAGATCATGACTGGATACAAGGAGAATCAGGCACAGGCTGCTCGTATGTTCCAGGAGCGCAAGCAGGGGATGATGGATAACAAGGTTGGATATACCCCTGGTGATGAGAACTCTAAGTTTTACACCAAGCCTGATGAGTCACCTATTTCCCATCCCGCGGAGGTCCTGGAGCGACTCAAGAAGGAGAAGCCCGATGCGAACATGGAGGATCTAGTCAAGGAGGCTGACGAAATCGTTAACGAGGAAATGAAGGAGCGCCAGAGGCAGCGTGAGGCTGCCGAGTCTACGGATGGAAAGATGGGGGAGATCAAGGAAGACGAGGGTGAGCCCGAGGTTTCGTCTGCGTAAATAATATTCATATACAATAAACAAAATGTTCAGGGTTATCATTACGATATTCCTGGTAGGAGCATTCTTTATTTTGTTTTTTAAACCAAAATACAATTTAAAAAACAAAACAGTTTCTAAAGTTTCGACTACTGGAGGTTTTATTGAAGATACCGAGGATGCATTTATACATCCCGTGTATCCATCTCCACTTATAAAGCGAGATGCCACTGGAAAAATTAAACCCATTTATGGAGACATTGGCACTTTTGTGGCGTATTCTAACATCCCTGATGATAATTGGTTGAGTGGTTTCCCACAACAACCCTCGGGAGAGCAGAGCTATGAAGATGCTGATACGAAACTTTCGCGACGTATACGGGAACTTACGTATAGCGGAGGATAACAGGTTGCATAGTCTTACCCATGAAGAATCCTAGAAGAAAAACAGCAAATGCGATAATCCAAGTGGACTTGTCTATGGTTGCAAACAAATCAAATTTATCATTTTGTGATGGAGGTGGGGGTGGTTGGGGGTAGCTCATTTCACTGGGATGAAAATAATATTGGTCTTCCTGTTTATTATCTTCATCCTTCTCCTGATTTAAAGGGTCGAGGTTCGGATTGTATTCAATGGGGTTTCCAATATCAGTTTCCATTTTCTAATATAGTTTTTGTTTTTTTTAAGCGTCTTCTTCCTCACTTTCACTCTCATCCTCCACCACGAAATCCTTGAGATTGCCGTTATCGTCGGCGTCATCGTCATCATATTCTTCATCCGAGCTAAATCCCTCTTCGTCCTCTGTGTCAATATCAGAATCTATAATGGAATCATGCTCGTCAGAAGCGTAATCATCGTCTAGAACTTCTTCGGTGGGAATATAAAGAGTGGGCTTCTTTATAATCCTACCAAAGCGAGAACGAGTAGTAACAGTCATTATTATAACTTTAAGCGGCTATCTGTTTAAGTATCTTTAGGATGTAGTTTTTCTACTATTTTAGATGGTAATACGTGCACCCTCGCTTTACTTTTAGTGCAAATAGGACATTTCTGTTTTATTTGGTTTTTACTGACGGTGTATGACATAGTTTTATTCTCTTGATGCTCTCCTGAGATTGTTTCGCAATAATTAGATGTGGTTAACACTAAAAAATTATTTTTACTTCGTGTTACATTGACTACATGTGTATCACCGTTGCATTTCATGAATTTGTTAATAAACTTTTCGAGTTCTGGTTTGGCATCACTTTGTTTGATTGGAGGCTTTTCGACAAACTTTTTAATTTCTGGACACTTTGTCAGTGTTTCATTTTTAGGGTAAAGTTTATCAATAATATCATTTGTTAATTTATGTCTTCTACCACAAAAGTATTCACAAAAGCCATCACGCCTTCCCCTGATTGTTTCGTGTCGACTGAAACATTTTTGGAGAATCTCTCTTCCACTTATGATGAACCACACATGATTCGATCCATGATTTCTTTTTACGTTTTCACAATATCTAGAAGTTGTCGCTGCGAAATACGTTTCTTTGTTTTTGAATAGTTTAGTGATGTATGCACCCCCTTGACCCTCCATATTTTTTCGAATAAATGTTTCTATATTGTGTTTCAATTCTTCATCATAAATTTCATTATTCATTTGATCATCCGAAAAAGAACATTCTTTTATTTTTAAAGATACAGAAGGTGGCTCTACCGTAACGGTTATGGGTGCATTGGTTCGAACGGCTGACATTTTAAGAATTTCAACGGTTGGTTCCTGACCTATTCTCACGAGAGAACCATCTTTGTATATGAAAACTGGAAGATATGCCAGTTGGTCTATTCTACCATTATCACATTCCGCACAACCGTGGCCACCGCAAGCATCGTGTTTCGCTCTTTTATGAGACCACGGCATTCTAAATCCACTCCCCTTTGTCTTTCTACGTGCGTCACCGTATACAGATGAATCGATAATCTCATTCCAATCCATATTACTCTTAAATTTTGAGAGGGACACGAGAATATGTTCACGGAGTGCGATAGCGGATATCTGATCAACCACAAACCCTGACCAGTTAAGGTGCACACCAGTTTTAATTAGGTCACCGGACGGCTTAGGTGGTGAGACAGAAACGAGACACTCTTTACCACCGTGCAAATTTACCGTCTCACAAATAACTTTAGAAATGTCCTGAATCTCATTGATTCCCAGGGATTCTGGATCTTTATAATCGATATCCACGAAAAAGTTATACGTCTCACTCTTTTGTTCGACGACGTAAATCTTTTCACCTGATTTTACAGCCTTGATATACATATCGTAAAATTCATTCAATCTATCAAACGGCACAGAGAGTTTACCCCCGTCCATGAGCACGTGTGATAGATTGGTAGCATTATTGAATTTTTGGGACCAATTCTTAAACATACCTTATTATTGTTCATCACCTCTAAACCACTTCATACAGGAAACGTCCTGGTATTCTTTTGTTTTAGAAAGTTCCTTCTTAAAGGTTAATAATTCATATACTGTTTTTTCTTCATTTTGTTTGAACCATTCCTCAATCTCCTGGTCACACATACCCCTATTCTTTTCAAGTAGATCACCAATCTGTCGTAGAATGAAAGCCTTGGACTTCATTATTTAATAGAGAAGGTTTTTCTATTATGAGAACTTATACACGCGTAGAATTGCGGATTTCTCAAAACATTATCTATAATGAGTTTCCAACGTTTACGTGAGTTAAATTCCTCTAGGGTATCATAACTCATGTAATCGTTTTCGTCGTGGGTCTTACGAATGGGTTGATTGTTCATCTTTTTAATTTGTGTCTTGTGTTTTTCTTCATAGAATTTTCGTATTTGGGTTTGTTGTTCTGATCGGTTATAATTAACGAAAAATATGTACACGTTATATTCGAGCTCCACCGTTGGACTCTCCCTGACTGTAAACTTAAATTCTGTATACTCACCATTCTTGAGGGAGACAACTCCCCGTGTCTCCTCCTCCAATTCTCTTAGGGCACATCTCAAGGGATTGAATATTTCTCTCCTCCTGCATCCACCTGTGACGAAAATCCAATCCTTGAAGCGCCAATCCCTTACGGTGAGAAACCGAGGTTTCCCATCTATAAAGCTAACCGGTATTGCAATCGCCTTGTACTTTTTCATTGCGCATTCGCAAGTTATAATAAGGCGATATGTTTATTCCTCGGATTTTTCCTCTTTGACCTCCTCATTCACCACCTTCTCTTCCGGGACGGACTCCGGAGGGGCACTCAAGTGCCTGACGACCTGAGTCGAAAAATTCTTAAAGCCATCAATATCCTGCTTGGTCTTGTTCAACTCTTTAAACAGAAAAATGAGGCCTAAAACACATACGATAATACCCACGATGAGAAGGGTATCTTTATTTACTGGAACCATTATACCTAAAAATATCCTTTTCTTTTTAAGCAATTGCACCCATCTTGGTTTTACCAGGACTCGTGGGGCAATCATAAGGAGTCTGAGCGAATTGGACGGCTTCGTAATGCGCATTTTCACACGATTTAGCTGTCGATGGGGACGCCTGGGGCTGACCGACAAATTTTTCGAGTGTCCTGGAGTTAGGATCGTACGTCAATACAAAAACGATGGCGAGGAGGAAGACAATCTTCCAAAGCATTGTTTACTATTTAGTTAGAATATAAAAGACCACCCATACCATTCTCAATACGGAGAACGTTGTAGTTCACGGCGTAAATGTCATCCGAAGAATTGAGTGTGTCGTTGATGATGCGAGCCGAGTCAAGTCGACTGAAATTGAGGGTGCCGGTAGGCTGAAGCTTACCAGTTTCGAGGCAGAAGGGGTATGTGAACAGATTGGCCCCTGGGGTAGAGTTACCGTGGGAGGTGTGGTAGTAGAGAGGAACGGATGTAAAGTTGGGGTTAGCAAACTTGTAATCAGCAACGTCAGTGCCGTTAATCTGAAGCTTAAGCTTATTAGTGTCACCGAGCATGGTCACACCGCTGCTATTACCAGCCGCCAAGTATTTGACTGGGTGATTGAAGTTAAGCTCCTGCATCTTGGCACCGGATCCGACAGCCTTCTGGACCTGTGTGATGAGCATATTGAGGGGTTGGGAGGCGAAGACCTCACGCTCCTGGGTGTCGAGATAGGCATAGTTGGCGTAGACCTCCCACTTGTAGGTGGTGGCACCCGATCCCCAAGTGATGCGAAGCTCGACATCGTGGTACTGGAGAGCGATGAGGGGGAGGGCAGTCTGCCAGTTTTCACAGAAAGCAAAGCGGAGAGGGTAGAAGCGCTCATCCGTGGAACCACCGTAGAGATTACCAGCAACTGACTTGGAAGAGGAGGTCGCCGAAAGGGTAGGGGCGATGAGGGTGGAATAAGTCGAGTCCTGATCATCAATAACCTGACCTCCCACCATAAGTTCAACCTTGGAGATGGCGGTGGTCCAATCGGGAACAACGTTGGACTGGGTGCCATCAGACTTGATGGGCATGAGGTAGACATAGTTGAGCATATCACCTTTGCGCTCAAAGCGGACGGTGGACATACCACCATTCGAGACGTTGCCCTGAATGACCTGACGCTCGACAGTTTGGGAAAAATTCGTATGACGTTTGTAGGTAGACCTAAAAAAGCTGACCTCAGGTTGGCCAACCAGGTGCACATCCTGAGCACCGACGGCGACGAGTTGGGCGATACCACCAGACATTTTATATTATATGGAGAGTTTATTTTTAAGTGGGGAAGGGAACAATCAACGAAGTTGATTGGGACGGCAAACTTTAGAAACTCTGAGACAGTTTATAAAGTTTGTGTTTTCATGTACGACTTCTACGAAGTCGGGACTAGGCACCCTCTAGAGCATCGAGTCGTGTAAGAACCGATGTGAGTTGTGTTTCAAGGGTAATAACCTTAGCCTTCTCAGCTTGGAGTTGGCGGTCCACCTCTTGTAGAGCTGATGTAGCCACAGTCCAGATGGCGTCTTTTTTGAGGAATACGAAGTCATCTACTTGCTGACCATACACGAACAGCTGATTACCAGCCACCACATTACCAGACTCGTCAATAGATCCAGTCCATTCCGAGAGGTCTTCCTCTACACGGACACTATGATCGTCCACGACCTCCGTGATATTGACTAAATGTTCCATATCATCCACATCAAACACCTTCAAGACCATCGCATTACTCTCAAGGTTTGAAGTATCAAAGTTGCTAAAGGTAATCACATTAGAAGCAGACACATTAGCCAACTCGTATATATTCGGGACGCATTCCGTTCGTAGTTGTGATGCGTAAGGTAAAGTATCACGAACCTCTTGGGCGATGAAGCCCCAAACGGGTTCAGTCCCCTGCCTAACCTTATCAACATACTTGTATTTTTTAGGTTTGAGAAGTCTTAATGTTTCCAGAGCCGACCCATCTTCAACATCAACGATTTCTGTTTTGATTCGTGTGTCTGATGCGTTTATAGTTCCGATAAACGACGCTACAAACCCACCTGCTATGATATCATTAGAGCCGTATATAGATGCAGAACCAAAGTTCGCCGTAGTATTAATATATAACCCCGAGTTGTTTATGAAATATGAAGAACGAGAAGGTGAGGTACCAGCAGTCGTGAAATTACCACTCGTCCCCCAAACGTGAAGTTTTGCGTAAGGGACCCCCGTCCCGATGCCGACATTTCCGTCATATCGGATTCGCATCTTCTCGGTGGCGACTGAGCCCTGGCTTGAGGAAGTTTTGAACGCGAGAATCCCTTGAGCACCGGCATAACCTGGATTATAATGTATACCGACAATCTCCGAAGACATGTGCTGGGTAGCCCAACTAAGGTCATCAGCCCCAAATTGTATACGACCTATTTCCCTTCCACTCGGGGTATATTGAGCATTACCATTATTTAGGGTTTCAAATCTCAACCTAGGACCCGAATTATCTCCTACACCTAATAAGTGTAATTTTGTAGCCGGACTCGCCGTCCCAATCCCAACCCGGCCCGTACTTCCCTGGATTCGCATATGTTCAGTGTCTCCACCGACACTGGAGAAGGCGATGTCTCCCTTGGAATCAGCGTCACCATCCGTTCCCGATTGGATGGTGAAGACCCCTGCGTTTGAGGTGAACCTGGTGAAGGAAGTTCCTGTGACGGATTCCGTGTTCGAGACGAGCTCGAGGGTGGGTAGAAGTCCACCCACATTAGCGGGGTCACCATAGACCTCTAC
>Ga0222715_10000721_pt1 | contig 33055 bp, 37 predicted proteins | sample C33_9DmetaG_FD_165056 | JGI IMG/M metagenome (GOLD analysis project Ga0222715, IMG submission 165056) | Estuarine water microbial communities from San Francisco Bay, California, United States - C33_9D | ecosystem: Environmental > Aquatic > Marine > Unclassified | place: USA: California...
TACTAGTGGTACACCTACATTAAACGTTATCGGTGGTAGTGGTATTACAGCTAACGCAGATAATATTACTGTTGATAGTACAGTTATAAGAACAACTAGTAACCAGAATATGGCCGGTATTAAGTGCTTTGAATCTGGAATACGGACAAATACAGTTACTAACTGCTCCGGTCAGCAACTTGTATTGAATGCTGGTGAGTCTGTTTCATATGCAACTGGTCAAACAGCAGAATGCGTGTTTATAAATGCTGAGGCTGGCCTTGAGATAAACTCGTCACCTGATAACTGGGCAAGTGGATGGGCAGGTAGAAGAACCTCGTATATAAACAACACTAGTGGAAATTCGCATTTTCATGGTAGTATTACATTAGGTGGTACTGTTGATGGTGTAGATATTGCAACAAGAGATGCTATATTAACTGGTTTAACCAACTGCGCTGGTCTAGCTTGTGTAGGTGATATAACAGCAGTAACAGCTGGTAGTGGTCTTACAGGTGGAGCTACATCAGGTGGAGCCACAGTAAACGTTGGAGCCGGAACAGCAATTACCGTTGCCGCTGATACGGTAAGTGTTAATAGTACATGTAATAGTACATGGAATGCTAAGACAACATGTACAGGAACAGTGACATCAATTGCAACTGGTACTGGATTAGATGGTACATTTACTACATCAGGTACAATTACATTAGACTTATCGGAACTTACCGATATGACAGGTGGTATCGATACTGCTGTTGATGAACTTATTCTTTTAGATAATGGCGCTGAAAGAAGAAAGCGCTTTGCTGAGATCTTTGGATCAAATGCTTATAACTCAACAACAATACCTACCAACAACAATCAGTTAACCAATGGTGCTGGTTATACACCATGCACTGGAACCACCACACCTTCTAATACACAGACCTTTACTAATAAGAGTGGTAACATTAGTCAGTGGACTAACAATAGTGGTTATACAACTTGCACTGGAGATATTACAGGTGTTACTGCTGGTTCATTACTCGACGGTGGAGGAACTTCTGGTAGTGTTACCCTTAATGTTGATTTATCCGAGCTTACAGATGGTACAGCTGCTATTGTTCCAACGAGTGATGAGATTGTTTACCTTGATGCTGGTTCACAAAAACGTAAGTTGTTCTCTGAGATTTTCGGATCAAATGCTTATAACTCAACAACAATACCTACCAATAACAATCAGTTAACTAACGGGGCTGGTTATACAACTTGTACTGGTGACATAACAGCAGTAACAGCTGGTAACGGATTAACTGGAGGTGCTTCTTCTGGAGGAGCTACTCTAAACGTTGGAGCTGGTACAGCAATAACAGTTGCTGCAGATACAGTTGGTGTTAATTCAACATGTAATAGTACGTGGAACGCCAAGACGACCTGTACAGGAACCACTACACCTTCTAATACACAGACCTTTACTAATAAGAGTGGTAACATTAGTCAGTGGACTAACAATAGTGGTTATACAACTTGTACTGGTGACATAACAGCAGTAACAGCAGGAAGTGGTCTTACCGGTGGAGCTACATCAGGTGGAGCCACATTAAACGTTGGAGCTGGTACCGGAATAACAGTTGCTGCCGATACAGTTAGTCTCAATAGTACATGTAGAAGCACTATTGCTAGCGCGTATACAACGGCATTTGGCCTTTCTTCTTGTGTTGGTTTGAATTGCGATGGTGATATAACAGCAGTAACAGCAGGAAGTGGTCTTACAGGTGGAGCCACATCAGGTGGAGCTACTTTAAACGTTGGAGCCGGAACAGCAATTACAGTTGCAGCCGATACAGTTGGAGTTACAACAGCTTGTAATACTGCATGGAACAGTGCTAAATCTATAGCAGATGGTCTAGCTGGCTGCGCTGGTTTAGCTTGCACAGGTACAACAACTCCTTCTAATACCCAAACCTTTACAAATAAATCAGGTAATATAAGTCAGTGGACAAACGATAGTAACTATACAGCTAATGCAACTACTTGTACAGGTAACCTTGCCGGTCCTACTGCATGCAGTATATATGATAGTAGTAACAACTTTTGTATAGGTACAAGTGCTGGTGATAGTCTTACAACCGGTATAGGTAATGTAGCTATCGGTTCTTGCGCGTTAACCAAGAACACTGGTGGTCTTTTCAATACAGGTATAGGTGCATGTACACTTGCTTGTAATACAGGTAATTATAACGTTGCTATCGGTAATAGTACTTTATGCGCAAATACTAGTGGAACGCAGAGTTCTGCTATTGGTTATAATGCTTTACGTAAAAATACAACTGGTGGCTACCACATAGCGTTAGGTTATAATGCTTTATGTAGCAATACTACTGGTAGTTGGAATATTGGTATTGGTTATAATTCTTTAAAATGCATAACCGCTGGTTTTTGGAATACCATGATAGGTTCTGAGGCTGGTTGCAGTATAACAGGAAACTATAATGTAGGTATCGGTTATCAGGTTCTTAAATCTACAACAGGTACCACTAACGTTGCTATAGGTTTACGAGCGCATGGCAGTAACGTAGGCGGTGATCACAATGTAGCGATAGGAACAGACTCCCTGAAAGGTAGTGCGTCCTCAACAGGTCAAAATAATGTTGGTATCGGTAAGTGCACTCTTTGTAGTATTACAACAGGTACTGAAAACCTAGCTATTGGTACACAAACTCTGCAGAGTAATCAGTCTGGTGCTAGAAATGTTGCTATTGGATCAGTCTCAGGTTTCAGGATTACCGGAAGTGATAACTTAGTATTTGGTCGTGCATCTGGTTGTGGTATTACAAGTGGTAATTGTAACGTATCTATTGGTAACTATGCAATGAGAACTACTACCAATAATAGCACTGGTTCAAGTAACACGGCTATTGGTACATTTGCACTGATGAAAACAATTACCGGTGCTTGTAACGTTGCTATAGGTTTCTGTGCACTACAGAACAATAATTCTGGTAGTAAAAACGTTGCTGTTGGTCCATGTGCTTTAGGACAAGGTAGTACAGCAATAACAGGTGCTTGTAACATTGCTATTGGTGAAGCTACTGCTTGGAAAAATACATCAGGTAGTAATAACATTGCAATGGGCTTTGTTGCTCTTGGTTGTAACTGCACCGGTAGTTGTAACGTCGCTATTGGTTATACAGCAGGTAGATTTACTGGTACTGGTACAACACAGATGCAAGCTCCAACAAGAAGTATCTTCATTGGTTGTGACTCAACTGGTGGTGGTGGTTCTTCTACTAATAACGAAACAGTTATTGGTTCAGGTGCTGTTGGTTGTGGTAGTAATACAGTAATGCTTGGTAACTCAAGTGTGACAGTTGTATGTTCTAATGGTACATTCTCTACAGTTTCTGATATAAGAGATAAGACATGCATTTGTGATATTGAACTTGGCTTAGACTTCATTGGTGATCTTAAGCCTAAGACATTCAACATGGTTACAGATAGAAATGATCCTGAAGGTTCAATTAGCTGTAAGAGACATGGCTTTATTGCACAAGATGTTCTCGCTCTTGAAGGTGATGATAACGTTATTATTAGAAAAGAGAATCCTGAGAGACTTGGTTATACAGGTGAGCATATCATACCTATTCTTGTTAAAGGTATGCAAGAGCAACAAGCTATAATCGATAATTTAACAACTAGATTAGAGGCTCTAGAAGGGTAAAAAACACACTATAAATATACATGTAGAAACGGTAAAATAGGCTTAGACAGGGTCTGAGCAACAAGAAACGGTAGGTTTGCACCTACCGTTCTTTATTTGATTTGCTATAGATTAACTATTAAATATAACCTAAATTTTGCTTACGGCCTCGCTCAGGTGTCCAAGGACCTTGTTTAGGATCAACTATTGCAATTGTTGCTTCTGAGTCAAGATCAGCTTTATAATCAGCAGCTGTAGAGCCAGTAACTGTTACACGAACTGCATGACCATCTGACTTACGTACAATAACGCAATCAAGTGTACCAGAACCATAAGTAGCTTTAGCCCTTACAGAGAGTTGAGTAATACCTATTTTAGCGAGATCTGTTGAAGAGACGTCTGATGTATGGTTAGCATTTGCACCAGTAAAGGTAGGCCAGTTATTCCAGACTATGTAGTAGTCATCATTGAGAGTAGCATCAGCAGCTGTACCAATACCGTAACCAGAACCAGTTACGTAATGTGACTCTAATCTCTTAAGCCCTTGGCCTCTATCAGCACCAGACTTACCATCCGCAAGTTTAATGTTTGTAAATTTAAGCATATAAGTATTTAATCATTTAAGTCTAGTTTTACAAAAAAAGAACGGGCCCATTTCTGAGCCCGTTCTGGTTATTGTTATACTAAGAGTTAATCTTAGAAGTAAACAGAGCTTGAACCTGGAGTAAACTCAGCGCCAAGATTCTGTACGATAATAACGTGATAGTAGAGGTTACTACCGAAGATGTTATCAACAACTCCATAACGTGTAAGCAAGCCTACGCGTGGTGCGAAGTCGTTAGGTCCGATTGTACGTTGTACCATTACTGGGATGTATGGGCAATAAATAATACCTGTGTCATAGAACTCAGGTCCCTTATATCCAAGGAGTGCGTACTCAATACCATCGGTTCCACCACCCTGACGGGTCTGGCCATAGCCAGTGTTATGGTTAACTTCAGTACGGGTATCACGGTAAACGTTGAAACGACCACCAATAGAACCGACCTTGCCGATACCTACTGGCTGAGTATTGACGTCACCAGCAACTGGGACCCACTGGAACTCAGGAAGCATCTCAAGGATAGCACATACCCGTGGAGTAGCAACGATGAAGTTAGCAGCACCACGACGGTTACGAACAGCAATACGGTTAGCTTCGATAATCAAACGCTGATAGAAGTCACGGTTACGCTCAACGAGCCAGCGACCATCTGCAGAAGCAGGTGACCAGACTGAAAAACCTGGACCATAGCCAGCACCAAGTGCAGACTGGATCATGCGCATAAGCATCTCACGATCGATTTCAGCTTGGATCTCGTAGCTCATGGCGTTAGTGATCTCAGCGTCAATGTCGATACCGTTCATGTTCTTAAGGTCCTGCTCAAGTTCAACTGACCAACGAGCGCCGAGGCGACGTGTACCAGCTTCAACAGCAGTCTTTTCGAACTTAACTTCAACCTGTGGAATGTCACCAGTAACTTCAAACGCAGAAAGAATCTGTGCAACACCTTGATCGTTAGCGTTGAAATCCCAGTAGCCAGAAGCACCAGAAAGCTGGTTATCACCAGATGCACCAGTGAAACGAGTATCTAGAAGCTGATATCCGAGCTCGGAGTCATTAAGACCGTTAGCGCCATCGTATGGAACGCCTGTAGCAGCTGCGACTGGAACAGTCTTACCATCAGTACCTGTACCAAGTGTATCAGACTGGTAAGCATAGCGAAGAGCAAATGCAAGACCAACTGGACCACTCATAGGCTGAACACCAACGATATCGTTAGTGATGAGCTCAGGGAATGTACGACGGATCATCGGGATGAGCACCTTTGGAAGGCGAGCATCCTTAGGAGCGTAAGTATCTCCAGATCCAATTTGGGAAGCTGGGTTAAACTGTACTCCGCCTTGTGCAGCGCCACCAAGGGCACCGCCGCCTACAGAGGATCCCTCCTCAAGGCACCATTTCTCTTGGTTCTCCAAGAGAACAGCCGTGTTTAAACGGGTGTGAGCATCGTCGATTGCCTTAACGGAATCGGATGTATAATCAAGCACTGGAGCCCACTTTTCCAAGAGGGTGTTAGCGCGATCTTTGTCAATAAATGATTGTGGTTTATTCATAATAATTAATTTGTTTTGTTTCTTTAACATGGGTTACCCCAAGTGACTCAGGCACCGAATGCCTCAATGTTTATAAATCAAGCTAAATTACTTCATCAAGTCCAGCCCTTCAAGATAAGGGTTTGATGGTACTGATGGTTTAGCTTTCTCCTCAACAACTGTTTTTGGAGCATCAGCTTTCACAGTGCGATTGCTGATTGCTTCCTCACGAATAACTTCAAGTTGCTCTTTTTCCTTACGGTCAAAGAGACGTGCAGTGTATTCGAAATTCTCTTCGATAAATCTTGGAGACTTATCTGATAAAACTTTCTTAAGATATGTAGACTTCTTACCGCTGAACTTAGCACATCGATTCTCAAGAAACGCAGCAGACTTAGCCTGGTTGTAGTTCTCATTAAGAGTTTCATTAGTCTTCTTAAGTTTAGCAATTTCTGCTTTAAGCTCATCCATTTCTGTTTTACCTTCAACGATTGCAGTTTTTACTGACTCTGACATTAGAGACGAGTCAACAGCAAGTGTAGAGCGAAGATTATTGAGAACAGTCATAGCTGTATTGTTACGAGTTGCCTCTTCAATAGCTGCCGTTGGAACAGCTTCATCAATATATTCTTCTAGGTAATTAGAAATAGATTCAACTAGGGTCTCTTTAAATTGAGAGGCACCCTCGTTAAGCTCTGCTTCATATTTTTTAATAACGTTGCCTAATTTAGAGGCATTGTTTTTATCAACAGCTTCAACAATACTTTGCATCTTAGTTGTATGATCCTTATCAATTTGTACAATAAGGGTCTCAAGCTTTTCAGCATAAAGTTCGTCTTGGCTTGCGAGTGCAGCTTCAACAGAAAGCTCAACTTTCTCTTTAAGTGCTACCTCGATTGACTCTACTGAATCTTCAGTAAGGACATCTTGTAATTCGGTTGGTAGTGATTTTTTATTCATAATAATTAAAAGATTGGTTTTTCTGCTGCTTGACGAATTCGAGCTTCGAGTTTGTCTTGAACAGCCGACTGTAAATATTTATTAGCCGCTGCATAGTTCTCACCAGAAATAGCATCGATAAACTTAACTATTTTGTCTTTTGCGTTGTTTTTATTAGGTTTCTCAGACATATTCTTATTTATTAAGGGTTGTAAGTTAATCAAATTTTGTTAATAAAGCTCATGATGCGTTCAAGTAGATATTTTTCTACTTCTTTTCGTGGTAATTTAGACACACTTTTTTCAAACTGGTCATAAATCTCTTCGTACTTACCATCTTCTGCAAGAACCCATTGTTTAGATTCTAGGATACCATTTACAAATGCTTTTGGATAAGATGGGTCAGCAACACAATCAATAGCCACTAGTTTCATATTACGCACTGTATTGTATTCACTGCTTTCCTCTAAGGTACCTAGAGCACGAGAACTCATACCTACTTTAACACCATCGTTAACTAATGATCGAACAATTTGACCGCATGGTGTAGTAAGTACTTTTGACTTACCATAAAAAACATTACCATCCTGTGTAAGCTCTGTCACCATATGACAAGCTCTCTCGAGATCGACATCTGCTGATGACGGGTGATTTAATTCACCCATTGCACGACCAGGCTTTACAAAATTTTCGTTATAAGATGCAATTTCGCGTTCAAGCTCTTCTCGTGGATAAAATCGTTTATTACGATTTACTCCTTCAGCCATCATATAAGGACCTTTAATAAAAAGAGATTTAGCACTATCTTTATTGGTCTGCTCCTCAAAGACCTCGAACTGATCGATGATGCCTGGATTCTCACAAACAAGATTTAGTTTAACTGACATACATATATTTATACCAAAAGCTTACGAAATCTCCTTTTCTGTTAAAATTAAAAATTTATAATCACGACCGTCACAATATTTTCTAGCAGCCGCCCATTTAGCTTGATTAGTTACGTATTGCTTTTGTTCGTATATAAGATGCTCCCTCTTTCTATACTTGGTCGTTGGAGGTTTCGTTTGTTTGTATGGCTTTATCTCAACACAATATTTAGTAATTTGTTCCCCCTCCTTTATAACAACATAATTATCTATATGATACCTGTGCGTTCTTTTAGTTAAAGGATTATAATATGGTATCTTAATATTTTCGGAACCCCACCTTAATACTTTTTCGTTATTATCACAAAATCTAAAGAATTTTAATTCAAGACCGGATCTATAAACAGCACGATCTCCTATAAACTTGTTCTGGTTTACTGGAACAAATATCCCCTGACGGTATTTTTTATTTTTATTCATTAACCAACAATAAATCCAACAGGATCATTACTACCAAATCCAGATGTTGCTCCTGTCATAAGCTCTTCTTCAAGCTCTGCCTTACGTTGCTGACCTTCTTGTAATAAGTCATAGTTGAGAGCACCTCCACCAAGTAAACTAACCTGACCAAATTTACCACGTACCCTGCCAATAGTAATCATAGATAAAGCTAACGCATATTCATATACCCATTGCTCTTTAATAACATCTCGGATTGGTTTTTCAAGGTAAGTGGAAATTACTCCATAAAAGCGTTCATTTTTTGGTTGTGGATACATTCTCAAATACTGGGTCCTTTCATCAAAAACAATATCTCGTTTAAGGGCTAGCATTTTTTCTCGTGTATCAATAAATTCTTTAAGGGTATACCAAGATACTAAATCAAATCCATAATTACCCATAGCATATGAGAAGTATGTTTGTTGTGCCATTGTCTGTTCTAAAGTAAATAATGTATTGATACCTGTATTTGAACCTTCTTCAAAGTCTGTAACAGATATAACCTTTCTGTAGTCCATTACATCATAATCATATACATTCTGATATGTTGTCATATCACTAGCTGACCCTGCACGAGCTAATGTACGTCGTACATTAGGCTTAAACGTAGCTGACAGCGAATTATCAAAAGCTGTAATTGTATTAGTTAGTGTATGGTCAAATAATTCACCTTCAGCTATACCATCTGCAAAGTCTGCAGATAATACAGATGAGCTAGCAAACACTGACGATAAGACTTCAACTTGTGATGTATAAACTATATCTGGTGTCTCACCATAGAATTCTGAACTAGGTCCTAGTGGATTAGTACCAGCTATTTTTTTTGATGTAGTGTCTAAGTCAGTGTTAGCTAATGTATATAATAAATCTAATCTAATACCTTTATTCGTCTCATACAAATTAGAGTCAAAAATCATATATTCTCTTGTATAACCAGCAAATTTAGTAAAATACTCTACTGCAATCTGAATATTCTCATTTAATTGATCGGAATGTATTTCTAACGATATAACTGGGTAACCTAAAGCTCTCTTAATTCTATCACCTAACCTACCATACGTTTCAATTCTATTATTAAGGTTAGTAGACAAAAAAGCTGAGAGGGGAGTTATTTCACATGCAGATGCCATACATTTATTTAATCGGTTGCAATGAAATAGTTACCTAAAAGTTATAGTATATAACACACAACCAATTAAATATTGATATGGCTTATCAAGTAACTATAGTTCCAGCAACAAGTGGGCAACCAGACGGTCGTTACACAGAAGAGTATCTTGCAGATTTTATCAATACTACTGTAGTACCTGCTAGTGGTGCCGTACTTACTCAAATTTTAGAAAATCGCGGCTCTAACCTTATATTGGTTTGGGACGATAGCCTATAGTAAATATTAACTAAACAAGGCCGCTCCTATAGGCGCGGCTTTTTTTTGCTTTTTACGTATCAGCTCCTGCGTCTGGACCTGGTTCAGCTGCTGCATCAAATTCCTCTGCTCCAGCGTCACCTGCAGCTTCTTCACCAGCAGTTGCAGGACCACCGCCAAACTCAGGTATACTACCCTCACCACCTCCGGCGACTCCACCACCTTCACCACCTATTTCGGCCTCAGCTCCTGATGAAGCAGCAAGTTGCTCCTTCCACATAGGACCGGCAGCTTGAATTTGTGCCAACTCCCACTGCATCTCAGCATCCTTACGTAAAAATTCCCGGTTAGCTAAAATATCTCTATCTCTCCAACCCAAGTATTTCTTTTGTGCATATGTAACAGAAATAAATTCGTTACCCGCCAAGGTGTTAAAGTTAGCAGCTTTAAGTTCTAGTTTTTGAGATTCCCGCATCTCAAAATAATTTGATGGCGGGTTAAATATAATCTCAACATTAGTTTCGCATAACTCTAATTCATCCCACATCCCTCGCAGCTTAAGATGAGTAACAAAACCTCGCTTTACTGCTGTAGCGAATCGTTGTTGCTGCCTAATAATAAATTTTGCAAACTTAAGCTCTTCACGAAGGACTGTTGTACCATCAACTGTACGATCTTCTGGATCGATACGAGTGGCAGGTACTTTAAGTGATCTATATAACTTCTTAATAAAGTACATTAAGTCGGCCAACTCACCGAGGTTAGCACCTCCTGGGAGCTGTTGAACTTGAGTACCATCTGAACCTTGACGCTTAGCAAACCAGAAAGCATCAAGCATAGACTGTGGGTTAAACTTATTAACAACACTACCTTGATCATTATCAAATGTCTTTTTAGACCAGTAGTTTTGAATAAGTTTACGAAGATACGCTTCAGCTTTTGGTGGAGCCATATTACCAACATCCACGTTGAATACAAGACGTTCTGGAGCTCGTACTAATCGATATATAACAATTGCATCTTCAATTAATGATAATTGACGATAAGGTCGACGCGCGTTTTCTAAAAATGGTACTACAAAATCTTTTGTTTCATTATAAACTCCAGAGTTAGCATAAATCAATTGATTTTGCTCCATTGGTATCATCTCTGTCTTTTCGATTTTATCTGGTTGCGTTATACTAAAAATAGGCTTCTTATATATATAGCCCTTCACAAGCATATTTTGAATATTATTATAAACAGGATCAACAATCTCTGCCGGTATATTCATTAAACCTAAAACCCCTTCGTTAGTATAATTTTCATGAAGAATTAATTCAAAAAATACTTCCCCTTCAACTAATAATTGACGAAAATATTGCCACCCTTTCGATCGTAAATCAAAAAAGTCAATATATTTATCAAATTCTGAATCTAATTTCTTTTTATCGTCGACTGATAAATCTATATTTTCGTAATGTATTTTAGTAGTACGTCCATTTTCATCGATATTAATACACTCATCACATATCTCATCTAATGCATCTGATACTTCTGAATATGCGGCCATAACCCGATAATCTCGTAATCTACCTCCCTTATCAGCATCTAGTGATGCATACATCACATCCTGGAACGAACCATCTTTACCAAAATCTCCGATAGGGATATTATTATATGGATTAGATGATGTAACGGATGCTTTTGCTAATGCTTCAGCGCGCTGCGTACCATTCTTTGAAAAGTATTTATATTTGGTATTTAGAGAGTCATCTTGTTGACTTGCATACGGTAATCTGTTAGAGATATAACTCACGAGATTTCTGCCAAAAGTAGCAGCTCTACCGTCATTTGTTGGAGAAGTATCAGCCATCTTTAGTTATTTATTCTGCGGTGAAGTAGAAGCCATCAATTTCTGCTGAAGTCTTCCATCCCGCTGGGTTTTTGACAATAACATCAAATCTACCAGAAGCGGTAAGTGCTGGTATCATGATGTTGAGGATTTGATTATTAAGTACATTCCACTGACTAGTTGGTAGAATATAACCGCTTACTTCACCTGTATAAGTTGTATTTACTGCAGTGAAACCTGTTGTAATAGCGCTATTCGAACTGAGCATTACAAACTCTGTTCTATCATAGTTATTACCATATAAAGTATAACTTCTACCACCGGCTGAAGTATTAGTTACAATCGTTGTAGGATTATCTATAGGTAACAATGAGCCAGATGTATTAAAATATACATTTGTAATTTCTGGTATACCAGAAAGGGTAATTGTTTCAACATCACCTACAGTTGATGACATATTTGCAAAAAACGTTTCATAATCCAATGATGAAAGTCCTTGATTAAGGTTAAAATCCGGTCTTACATTTATGAAGTTATTTTCAATAAAGTAGATTGGGGAACTTTCTTCATTCTTACTTCTAAATAGCCAACCTTTAATAGTGAAACTTGTATCAGCTACAATTCTAAACTTGTCACTATATGTTGTTTCAGTCGGGGTGTTTAGAGTAATATTTTGATCCCATAACACTTCTGATCGTATCTCTATAGTATTGCTAACGTCTGATGAAACTGGCTCTTTCCACGCGAGTATAATATATGGATCTGAATACGGTACAAAATTAGAAATAATTTGCTCCATATCCTGCATATATCTACAAAGTATGGACATATTTACTGTTAAATTGACAGGGGTTGGTGTTCTAATAGATGAGGAAGAATTAGAATTACGGTAATTTTCAAAATTATCGAGTTTATTAAATACCCGATCAGTATCATACGAAACACTCGCTAAATCAATAGCGACTACTGGTAGTTCTATATTCTGAGCTTTATTAACTATATCATACATTATACGCTGTTTAGGAGCAAACACGTATCTTACAGCTACTTCTTGACGAGCATTGCTATTTTTGTCATAACGTTTAACAACTGTATCATCAAATGCCGCAACAAACTGAGTTAAGAGATCCTTAACTTCAAAATTGTAAGTATAGTTTTTCAAAGCTATATATATTTAATGCTTAAACAAATCTTTCGAGGAAGTATTTTGGTAACTTATGTTTAGATCTCAAAATACTATCAACAATCGTACCATCTAGAATATATGTTATGCAAGTATCTTTCTTAGATCGAACTCCTCGACCACATGATTGAATTAATGAACATAACATTTTATTTTGATACCAATCAAAGTCGTTTTTCATCATTCGCTCAATTCTAACATCCTTTGTAGGTAGGAATGGCGCTTTAATTAGTATTTGAAATTTCGCTAGATCGCCTTTTAGATCAACCCCATAAGACATAGATGGTGAAACAAGCACAGTCGGTTGCGTACTCAACGTATGCTTATCTAAAATATCCTCATTTTTTATACCCGGTTCTCGGTATAAAAATCTATCACCATATAACATTGTACCAAGCTTAGCCGTAATACTGTTATTTTGAGAATGAATAATACCTTTATCATTTGCATGATGATTACATATTTCAGCAACTTGTTTAATAATACGTGGTAGATACTTATCCATAGTATGGTAGTTTAACTTATACTTAGGATTGCAAACTATGGGTGCCTTTTTAGGATCAAAACTCGAATCCGCTTCTACATATTTGTAATCAGTAATACCTAACGATTTACAAAAATTACTTGGATCAATTATCGTAGCTGACATTAAAATAATTTTATCTGCATAATCAAATAATCTATACGCTAATTTATCAACCTTCAAAGGCATAAATATAATACCTGTATCGTCCCTCTCATAAACATATTCCGATTCTTGCCATGAATCAGTTACCTGTTCAACTTTATTATGCAAATTCATCAGCCTTTGCATATTAGTAGTAAGATCTAAAATAGCCTTTTTATTATTAGTCTTTTTTACTGCTAAAATATTCTTAATATCATCAATCTTATCTGTAAGATCGAGTTGTAATTCGGTTAACCACTTAACTGCAGACATTCGTTTAGTTAACGGCCTAACACCGACATCCATTCTCTTAAGAAACGTGTAATCCACCTTACATGTAAATTCTTTAACAAGCTGATCTTCTAACTCAGAAGCCTCATCACAAATTAAAAACTGCCTCTTTTTAAGGTGACTAGGTAAAGCAAAAAACATATTATAGTTTAACGTGTTAAACTGAGATACTAACGCTTTGTTTCTTGCTTCATAATATGAACACTTATTTTTTGCCCAGCAATCTGCTTTTAAACTAGAGGAATGTAAACATGGTGCTACATCTACCGGATAACGTTCATCTATTGCACATTGATAATTAGACTTTCCTTTAACAACGGCTGTTTCATTGAATAGATCTTTGTACTGATCCTGTAGAGCTTTTGTAATGGTTAATGCTGTGCAACCAAACGGTGGTGCTTCATCACACTCTTCCTGATATGTATAACCAGTCTGTGTTCTTTTGTATGCTGCGTATGATGTAACTAGCTGTCTAAACTCGTCAGGGCTTTCATCTGCAACATTACCTAATGATTTAGATATAAAACTCTTACCACTACCAGTAGGAGCATTACAAATTACGAATTTACTTCCTGTTTTGAAAGCTTCATCTATGCTTTTAAGAAGTTTAACTTGTGATGGGTTAGGATCATAACCCTCTGGAAAATGCTGCAATAAATTATTAATCACCTACCATGATTATAGTCACAGCCTTCTATAAATCAACTTTATCCAAAGGCATTATATACAAATTTTCATTATATATTTTCGACTTCTTAGATGAATCCAAAAATTTAACCTGCAATTGCAAATCCTCAATATTTAAAAATTTATTTAACTTATAGCAAAGTATTGTTTTTGTACCTACTGTTGATATATCAAATGGATAAGGTATTTCATATATGCGTGTCCTCACTTCATCTTCTAAAGTTAGTTTAGCATAATGTTGTTTAATTTGAAAAATTCGTAATTTACCTTTTCTTATAATTTTACGATCTGTACATATAGCAACCGTTTGAAGTAGGTATGGCTTTAAACAATCTGAGAATTTTTCGAGAGATACATTCATGAATTCATAAAGTTATATTTTTGTTCAGGAGACATCGGGTATATATTTTCATTAAAATATTCCCAGAAATCATTATTTGGAATTTGCTTAATAAGGTCACATGAATTCATACTTATAGTCCTATAGCTTTGCATTAGTATATCCCATACAACTAAAACATTTTCCACTGCTTCATTAATTTTTACTGGCCCTTTCGGAGGAGCATAGTTTAATGTAGTTCTACCATTTACAGAATTTAATAAGTCGTGAGACTTTGTACATAGCATTCTTCTTGTAGGACCATCTCCTGCTCTAGGTCGACGTCTTACAAATCTTATTTCACATACATTATTTAATAATAGTGAATCAAGAGCTGCTCTTTGTATTATCATTCTTCAATTTACATATTCCAAATAAACGATCTTCATTTAGGAAAATTCCTTTCTTCACAGCCGAACCATTTACATCAATGTTAGCTACGGTAACGCCAAGATTATTTGGAAAAATAACAATATCACCAGGTTTTGTATATTCAGCTTTTGGACCAGCTAGAATAACTCTAGCTTTACGCCAAGCTTTAGTAAGAGCATTTGTAGGTACAAATATACCATTGCGTTCAATTTCACCAGTATCATTTTCATCAACATATTCAACCAGTAATATATCGTCAAAAATCATTGTAAGTTCAAAATCATCCGTAAGGCCTACATCACCTTCATTGTTTGTAGAAAGATCGATTAGATGTCTTTGTGTAGCTAGAGTATCAATACTTCGTTGTGCCATGATTATATTTACTTTGAATCAAGAATTAATCAAGCAGGTTCTTATACATCTCTAGTTCGCGAACAGACATATTTTTATTTTTTGCGATCATCTTAAGTTGGTCGGCCTCATCTTGCTTATCTTTATCCCGCTTAGGCTTCTTAATATAACTGATACGTTTAAATTTAAGACGTGGTATTAAGTTAAAATACAACCTATATGTTTTTTGCTTATCAGTATCAAAAATACCGCAATATTTATTAAGTGTTTCATTAACAAAACAAACCGTCTCTTTACTATACATTGTAAGCCACCTATTGAAAAGAAACGGTACAAATGACTGCTCACCTTCTAGATCTAAAGGTTCAGGTTGCTTTTGTTTATTAGAGTAAAATAATTTATTTTGTAGCTGAAAGAAATTCATAACATGTATTCTCCATTATAATATTTGTAATATATTTTGCAACTGATTCAGCTTTATATCTATTATTATATGTTTGCTGCTGACGAGTTTGTACTAATTGTAGCATATCTAAATCAGATAACAAATCCATAATTACATTACCAACATTTTTATCCCAATCTTCTACTTGACAGATAGCAGCATCTTTATATATCTTTGTTTCCGGTAATTTAGGAGATACAACTATAGCACCACTACGCATTGTTTCATAATGTCTAAACGTTTCTACACTCACATTACCAACCGGGCAAACCACAATCTTCGAATCATGAAGCTTTTGTGAGTATGTATCAGCATCCAATCCTACATTAAAACCTTTTGTAATATTAAAATCAAGATAAGGTCTTTGCTGCTTTGGCATTTTTTCAAAAAAATCTATTACCGATGCCATGTTTCGACGTCTATTTGCAGAGCATACATTTCCAGCAAAAAATACGTCAATAGGTCGCTCTATTATAGGTCTATTGACGAGCTTTTTATGCTTTTTATTATAACCAAGCGGTAAAGAATGCACACTACCGTGTTCTTGCTCTTGTAGCAAATATGCCTTGAATATTGTAGCATTATCTCTCCATTTCTGAGGTATATTATCTGTTAAATATTCATTCTTAATACCGATAATTACATTCTTTTTATTATTATCAAGCACTACCTCATCTCTATAATCCCACTCTGGTGTTATACTAACTACGTGTAACTGTATAGAATCATCAAAGTTAAGATTTTTTATAACTTCTTGTATAAAATCCCACTCATCAGTGTTATCAGCACCTGGCCCAACTGTCGAACTAACACCGTAATATTGTATAGTCATTATACAATTACTTTTGTTGTAGCTACAAATTGATCCCGTATTTCATAGTTAAAATAATTACAAACTTTAATCATAAGACTCTCTGCATCTTCATCAGAGAGCTTTGAAGAATATGCAAATCCAGGAGCATCTTTACCTGCATCAATATTAATTGCTGTATGTCCTAAAGCTACATTCTCTTTACTATAGGTAATAGAAACACTTACTTTACCCTCTTCCCTCTCTTCACCATCTGACCCTTTAAACTTATCTATAACCATTAGATCATCCCCCTTCATAGAAATAGGTAGCTTAATATATTCGGACAGTAGCTGAGCTAATGCTGTATTAAATAAGCGTTGAAAAGATACAGCTCCCAGCGGGCATAAATTTGGAATTTCCCAGCATAAGTTAATTGCATCTTTAGAGGAAATATAATCGTCTGTTAGAGTATCCTCTAAGTCTATTAGATTATCTTTAACCTCCATTGGAGCGCGAAACGCGACAATATTTCCTACCGGGGAAACATCTTTACGAAAATATTCATACGCGAACCGGTTATGAATTAAAGATCCATCATATATATCTTGTTCAATAATCATTATATTTTATTATAGTCTACTAATTTAATGTTTCAACCCTTTTATACTGTTAATATTTTAAAATAATATTACAGATTTTATCTATGTCCTCTGTTGTAATTCCTTGATGATTTGGAACATAGAAACCTTTACTATCAACGTTAGCTGCATTAGGGTTGTTAGGTGTATAATCACCGAACTGCTTCCACATAGGACTCTTACTAATCGAACCAGCAATAAGAGGTCTACAATCGATGTCATTAGCCCTAAGCTCTGCAACACATTCATCACGCTTACTTAACATTACGGGATAACAGAAACTGGAGACAAAATCTCCGGGATGCTGTATAGGTCTAATTAAGCTATTCGAATTAGTCAAACACTCATTATAATATAAAAAGTTATCATTACGTATTTTCGCAAATCTATCAATCTTATCTACTTGCCTACACCCAATAAAGGCCTGCATATCAGTTGATCTAACATTTAACCCAGGTAGGTAAAAAGCAAACATTTTACTAAATTCACTAATATTAAACTTTTTGGCTAGTTTATTAGCTGTTTCATCATCAAGATCTCTATCCCAACCATGTGAACGAATCATACAAAGTAAGTCGTTAATTTCTTTATTATCAGTAGCGATTATTCCTCCTTCTATAGTAGAAATATGATGACCATAATATGTGGAGAAAAAACTCATACAACCAAATGTACCTAGGTTTTTTCCTAGATATTTCGAGCCCATACTCTCACATGTATCTTCAATTAAGAGTACATCGTATTTACAGCATAAATCTAGTACCCGTTGCATGTTGGGTACTAGTCCTAATACAGATACTAGAACAAAAGCGGCCGGTCGCTCTTCTTCAAACAACTGCTCTAAATGATCTAGATCAGCAGAAAGATCATACAAATTACAATCAACAAGAAATGTATCTAAACCGAGAATCAACGGTATACTAACATCCGTAGCCCAGCTCAAATCTGGTACAATAATTTTATTGTTCTTTAGTTTTCCTCCAAGCTTAAGAGCAGTAAGACCAAGCAAAATAGCGGATGAACCAGAATTGACAAACACAGAGTTGCTAGCGCCAAGCCAGTTAGAGAATTTCGCTTCATATTTTTTTGTAATTGGACCCTTTGTAAGATGTGGTATACTAGGTGTATTAAGCCAAGCTGTTAACGCTTTAATATCTTTTTTATCGATAGTATCAGATACTAATTTAACGCTCATACATATATTATAGTACTTTATCCCAAATTGCAAGAGTATGTTTAAAGGGATTACCATCTATACTCTTAACAAGATCAAGCATCATCTGTGCTAACTCTCGAATTTCTTTCTGGGCATGCTCACTATTACGAAGTTTTTGAAAGTTTGCAAACGATCTCATATTAAACATAATATCAGATTGAATCTTACTATTATATGTTTTAAAAAATCGCGCACTCTCTTTAGCCCTCTTACGTCCGAGAGATGGTTCTAATGCTTTGATTGCTTCATGGTATAGTGTATTACCAGCTGCAGTATACACTTCCAATTCCAGCTTCCAATCCTCAGGCCAGTCGTCAGGTATAAACGTTTTATCTTCTTTCAGTTCTTTGTATCGCGCCGACTCAGCATTAAGCGAAGATATTCTATGCTTAAGTAAATGAATATGAGAGGCAATATCACAATCAACAAGAAAATGTACGCTACCTTTTTCAAAGGGTGTTTCATGTCCATCGCTCCAAAGCATGTTGATGAGCTTCGGAATTCTCTTTCGTTTTTTTTCATCTAATTCTCTACTGGTTGATGTCCATGCACTGCATGCAATAACTTCATCACTACCATAATATCCTAAAAGTTCTACTGTATTACCCATATACAAGATTATTATAGACTGACTCTACACCATTTGCAAAGGATTTAAATTTGAAGTCTGGAAATAATTCTTTCATCTTTTTATTACATACATCTTTTCTAATTTGACCATCAGGCTTTAATGTATCAAACTGCAGTATTAAATCCTTACCTAAAACCTCTAAAGCAATTTCTGCCATCTCCCTAATAGAATGACATTCATCCCCTGCAACATTAAAGTCTGTCTTAAGTACTTTATCTAGACCCTGTACAATAATATCAGCAAGATCACTAGCATATATAAATTGTCTTAATGGATTACCTGTTCCAAATAATTTAAGTACTGATTCTTTATCCACTACACAATTATGAATCTTTTTAATTAGTGCAGTTACAAAATGAGCTTTCTTTTCGTTATCAAAATTGTCATATTGGCTATACAGATTACAAGCATATATCGTTGAATAATCCACACCATACCTTTTCCTATATAATTCAATTTGAGTACCCATTACCCTCTTTGCCATTGCATAACCAAAGTTAGTTGGGGTAGGCGGACCTAGATGCAATTGGTCTTCTTTAAGTGGGTAGTACATTTTAGGTAGAGAATCCGGATATACACAAGTACTAGATATAGCAATGATTTTTTTAACACCGTACTTATAAGCTTCATGAACAACATTTGTATTCATTAAGATATTCTGCTCAAGAAATTCAATTGGGTGTTCGATATTTTCTTGAATGCCTCCTACTCTTGCTGCAGCATGAACTACTGCATCAGGCATTATTTCCTCAAACATTTTTCGTACTTGAAACTGAGAGGTGAGATTATAATCTTTTGAACCTACAAATATACCCTCATGATTACCCCAATATAGTTTATCTTCGATATGCATACCTAACATACCTTTACCTCCTGTAACAAGAACTTTCATTTATATAATTTCCGGGATACGATCTTCTGCTAAGCGATATTTTTTTGCTAGCTCATAATTCTCTTTAATAATATTTATCTTGGAATTATAAAATTTCTCTGTACAATGCTTAAGTAACTCTGGTAGTTCCTTAAGTTCATTAAAAATTATCATACCATCAGTATTGAAAAACTCGCTGATGTGTTGTGTTCCCCAATAAATAGGTATGCAACCTGTCATAAAAGAATCAATAAGTTTTTCAGAAAAATAATATCCTGAAATGCAATTTTCTATTGCAAAGTGATATCTATAATCTTTCAAACCGTAAATTTTTTCTTGAAGATGTAAGTGTGATCCTTGAGCGCTACCCCAAACATCAATATTTTTTCCAGCTCCGGCTATAATACTATATCTAAGTTTATGTCCTAACAGATGTTTTTTCCAAGATGCTATAATAGAAAAGTTTTTGGTCTTAGGATGTATTCCCTTTTCTTCCTCACGTAGCCAGCAACCTCCTATAGGTAACAATATTGCATGATCCCATTTTTGCAAGACTCTCTCATCATGTGTCCAAATTGAATCAAACTTATCCCCGTTTTCAATAATCCAGTTAGTTTGATCTGGTATAATTTCCGGAGACTCGACCAACCAAGCAATATTTTTACCTCTACTCGACCGGTTCATTCTTTTAATTAAATTATTGTCAGTCCATACAACTAGATCTCCATTAGTATAATTACTAGTACGATCCCACTCAACTGGAGATATATCATTAGGAATATGAGCAGGGTTAGAGCTATATTTGCAGTGTGCAAATATAGAATCTTCAAGGTATATTTTTATTGTTGACATATTAATTTAAATAGTTAACCATCGATTTGGAATAATATCTTTTGGATCAAGACTACGATGACCGGGTCCAAACCACAACTTAGGTGCAATTACAATTTTTTCGTGTTTAGTATTTTGCTCACCCAACCATGCCCCCCACCAACCAAACGTAGAGTTACAAATTATATTATTTCGACATAAAGACATATGATATAATACTACAAAAGGATCATTATCAGTTGAATATATTACCTTATCAGATTCTCCAAATATTTGCTTAGCTGTTTTTATATCATCCGAAAAAATAATAATTTTTTCAAGTCCCGCCTTTCTAACAGCTTGTTGCCAGTAAGAACCTGGTTGAGCTGGATGGCTGTCACGCAGATGTACATAGTCTCCTAATCTTATATGTAGAGCTGTACATATATCCGGATCAGGATAATATTTATTATCCAATTTATTAGAAAGAATATCTTTCACAGATTTTTTAAATTGAAACTGGTTAGCAACTTCAGTTTTTGCTTCTACAAAATATTTTTCACTTTGAAAATAACCTACCATGTTAGTAAAATCATCAACAGTTTGTTCTTCATAATGGAAGGGAAATTCTATATCGGTAAAAGATAAGTTATTTCTATCTAGTATCGGTATAGTAATATCAAATCCATCGAAGATAGATGTGTTGTTACGACCGTAACTTGGCTCATAATATGTTTTATTATATGGTATTGCAATATCAAAACCAGTCTTTTTAGCCATCCCTATTACCGCAGCCAACTGAAACATACTGTTACATAGGTTTCCTCTCCTGCCTATATTTAATGAAGTAATCATTTGTGCCAATTCCACTCATCAACATGAGCTTTTAGTTCATCTGGAGTCATACTCTCAATTTCCATATAATAATCTCTGTTAAACTTAATATGCGGGTTATGATTATAAGAAGTCTCGCCCCGGGCATGTGTTAGATGCCATAGAGGCCATTGTGTACGAGCAATTTTGGTACCTAATTTCTTAAATCGAGTATTAATTTCGTTATCTTCATAACCAACACTTTTAAAATGCTCATTAGCCCCACCACATTTCCAATAATGCTCTCTATCAAACATCACAACACCACCAACAGAATGTGGATTGAATAAAGTACAATTACCTAGATCTACATTACGAAGATCTTTTGTTTCATTAATAATATCAAAATATGTTTCCGGTACATCATAAAAATGACCATCATACGGGTATACTAGTTGTGCTTGACCGTTTATAATTGCTTCTGTAGCCCCAATAATCTGCTCAGGTCTTAAGAGGATATCGGCATCGTAATGAGCAATAACTGGAGTAGTTGCCTCTTTTGCTGCAAGGTTAACTCCTCGCTGCCTGTTAAAGAATTCATCTGTTTCAATATAGATGTGACGACACTTAAAAGCTTTACACATATCGTGTAGCTTACTAGATGTATCCTGCTCACTAATAATAATATTAGCATCAAAGTGATGCCGTAGATAAGATAAAGTCGTTCGAATATTACGAATACGATCTTCATGATCTACCTTAGCGGCTATCAGAAACGTTAGCTTTTCTTTTAGATCTTTTTTCATTAATTATTTTTTGATAACGTTTAATAATCTCTACAACTTCTTGCTGTGGAGTATCGGGGACTTTCACCGGTGATACTTTGTTCTTACTCATAAAATATTGCGCTGCTTGTTGAATGTTCGATTGCCAATCCGGCCGCGGCCTAATAGCTGAAGAGTCTTCTGAACACTTCTGTTCTTGTACATAATCTAAACTGTTAGCAATATCTGCCCACCACCAGTACGGTGTACTAAAGCCATTCTTAGCTAACTGATAGGAATGATCAACATGCTCGAATGCATTAGTAAAGTTTTCATCATATAGACCGACTTTTTCTAAAGATTCTCTAGTATAGAATGTAACCGCGCCAACACAATGCTGATTAAGAGCAATGCGCAACTCATCAAATGGCCCGTAATCGAATACCAACCTAGGTACCGGCTTACCGTAGCTAATACCAGCTTTATTGGCCGGTCCATGATATGCAAACATAAAGTGATGAATACCTGTAGTCTTATAAGCGCGTATATACTCTGCAAACAAATTACCAGTAAACTTCATATCATCTTCAACAAGAATTATATAATCACAATCCTTATCTAGTAGATTTTGTATAGCAGCATTCTTAGCTTTACCTACACCCACCCCACCTGTTGTACGTATAAACTCTACACCATGTCGCATTAATGGGTATTCTTTTTTACCGTCATCAACTACTACCAATTCATCATACCATTCATCATTGAGAGACTCAAAGCAAACATTAAACATATCTACCCTATCACAGGTTATAATACCTACACCAATCTTACTCATTACTTATATTTTATACTACAAAAACACTATTTCAACTATAAATATAGATATGCCATGCGTTGATAATAAGAGTCTAATTTACAATATTAAAGAATTACCTGAAACGTTTTCTGTAGCCGACGGTGATTTACTTTTAATTGAAACAGAAGACGGTACAAATATTATGGATTTCGCCAATTTTGTAATTGGTCTAGATAATACAACGTTTGGTACTACAATTACTCAACATTCTACTGATATTCTTGCTCTTTCATCTGATTTTACATCCTTATCAGAACAAGTTAATACAGATATGGCTACAATTGTCGGAAGTAATACGAGAGCTTTTGTTACTTTATCGGCTCAAGATTTATATGGTCCAAAATTAATAAAGGGTACAAACATTACATCAGTTGAGTATATAGTTGCTACTCATGTCATTAGATTTAATTTTAATACTAACTTACCTAATACTAATTATTTAATTTTACCTACTGCTGCAGTAACTAACAGTGCAAACGAACTTGTTCAGTTTACTGAAGCAGATAAAAATACAAATTATGTTGATTTGAGTGCCGTCAACATCTTAGATGGGGGTCTAGCCGCTAATGCCGGTACATTAGGATTTCAAATTCAAACGTTTTAGAAATTAAAACGGTCTGATTCACTGGCATGCCGCTGCGCTCCTCCATCTAAACCAAATTGTTTGAAAAGTTCCTTTTCTTTTTCTTCTCTATCTAATTCAGCTTTCTGCATCCTTACTAAACTCTCTAAATCATCTATATTATTAGGGTTTAAAATAGACTCTTCATCACCATACATATTACCATCTGGTGTTACATATTCAGCAATCATATCAATACGTGCTTGAGAGTCATCCGGGAGTAAAATGACACAAGGTGAGTCCCCTTTTGGATAAAATACGTTGGCATCTGCTTGTGTCATATATTGCATATATAATGTATAGAATATATTATCCATCTCATTGATAAATTTTAGATCTACATCTCTAGTACCATCATCAACTACGCCAAATTTTTCATTAAAACGTGTCATAAAAATAATATCTAAAGAACGTATAGCTTCACGCGACATTGTTATCTGCTTCTCAACAAATTCATCAGTAAACCCTTCCATCTCTTTACCATTTGCCCACATTGTATATGCAACAGCATCAAGTGGACATCTGTCATAAACAATCTTATCTTTTAAATCTTTACCTTGAATCTGATCTACCAAAAAATCCAATATAAGAGTTTGTGTTTCCGGGGTAGTCTTAGAAGAGTGCTCTAATTTTTTTTCATTTAGTTTGTCCCGATATGTTTCTTCTGGAGTTTTATAATTAGACCAGGTGTGTAGAAAACTTTTTACCATAGTAGATTTACCACTATTTGCTGTACCACTAAAAGCTATTCTCATATTATTATTATTATTTACTATTTACCTACTTATTATCAACAAATATCTGTGCTCATTATTCAGACCTTCAAAGCTTTATCCCATACTAATAAATGAAGCCTTGGTGAAAAATGAACATGCATTGACTTTGCATATTCAACTACCGCTTCTGCATTATTAATATGCTCCTCACGTGAACCTGCGCATGGCATAAACCAAATACGATCACGATCTAAATTAATGCCATGCTCATCTTCAACATATTTACGCCAGATCTCTTCAATGTCAGCTGCTGGATCATTAATAACAAACTTAAACCCTGAACCAATCGTCTTATGATACTTAAGTACCTCAGGCTTATAAGTCTTTTCTTCAGGATCACCATTAGTAGTTAGCTTCGGTGAAGTAGTAAAAGTAGCTCCAAATTCATCATGCCATCTAGGATCGGGCATGAGTGTAGCATTAGTTTCAAAATCAATCTTAGGCTCAAACCCGTATCTATAAATAAACTCGTCTACTAGCTTAAGTAATTGCTTTTGCTGTATAAGAGGCTCACCACCTGTTAGTTTCCAGATTGTACCCTTCTCAAGCTTTTCAATCCAGTTATTATCTTCCATCATCCGAAATATTTCGTTGAAGGTCATTTTGTTCTTAACTGTCCAAGAGATAAAGGAATCGCAACCATGAGGAGAATCTTCACTTGCAAAGCCTATACAGGTTAGATTGCACATGGCCATTCTCATAAATAAAGAACGTTGACCAACATACTCACCTTCACCTTCAATAGTATAGAAGATCTTATCATCAGATAGTATTAAAGTTTGTTTATCGAGATCCATCATAGATATTATAACAATGATATTGAATTATTCAACTGAATTAACGAAACTATAGTCAACTATTTAACTATACATTCTCTAATAACCTTCCTAAATATTATTGTATGAGTAGACAAAACAAAAAAATAAACTCTCATGATGAAATTGGTGAAGATATTTTTGACAGTAACTGGCTTATGGATTTTAAATTACGTAAACCTTTTTACTTTAAACCTAAACATCGTGAGTTTTATAATATACTTCATGAACCCTCAACACAGATGTCGTTTGTTGATGGGCTAGCCGGTACAGCTAAAACATATATTGCTGTTTATGCAGCTTTAGAAATGTTGAAGGAAGGTTTATTTGAAAAAATTGTATATATTAGATCTGTTGTTGAATCAGCAGACAAAAGTTTAGGTTCATTACCTGGTGAGATTGATGATAAATTTTCACCGTACATGATGCCCCTCATAGAAAAAGTGACTGAGATTTGTGGACCTGGTACATGCAGTATGCTTAAGTCTAAAGGTTTAATAGATGCTATACCTGTAAATTTTGTTAGAGGATTAACATTTAACAAAATATGTGTTATTGTTGATGAAGCTCAAAATTTAACTAAAGGTGAACTAACAACTATTCTTACTAGGTTTGGTCGAAATAGTCAATATATTGTTTGTGGTGATACAAAACAATCAGACGTTAAACAATCTGGATTCTCCAGTGTTTTTAAAAAGTTTGCATCAGAAGATTGTAACGAAAAAGGAATCTACACTCATCAATTTGGAGTAGAAGAAATTGTACGTAGTAAAATACTTCGATTTATTTGTGATAAACTAGCAACTTAATACCAAGACGGAGGTTGTCTGGTTGTCCAAACAGCGAACGGCTTATCATTAATTATATATTGTTTATATTTATCTACTGGTTTTAAGCTATTGAACCCCGGTACCTGTCTGCATGTTTGATCAGCAGCAATCGCAACAGCAAACTCGGTCTGCTTACCCTTAGGTAGATTCTTAGGCGGATTCTTAAACACTTTAGCTAATTTTACTTCAGTTAAATGAACTTTACCATAGCGATAAGTATATTCATTACATGCAGCAATAAAATGCCTATATAACCACTGGTAGTTAGCAGTATTATTTCTACACCATATACCCGATGGGTGCTTAATATGAGAAGCTTTATAAAGTAACTCTTCCATATTGTTATCAGGATGCAACCAGCGCTTAATACGTCTATTAAGACGAGTTCTACCTTCATATTCTCTACCATCAAGTACCCGGTGAGCTGTGGACATTAATTGAGCATACTCAACAATCATCTTAACAACATGCTTGTCACACATTTCTTTAGCAGAAATAACCGGGCACTCGTTAGTAGTAAATATATTCATTATGTATATTATAACAAAGTTCTTATGCAAGAAGAGCCAATGCTTTACCTGACATTGAGGTATTTACAAGATTCCTAATAAGCTTTTCTGGTGATTTTTTACCAGTATGGGTTTCATACTCTGTAATAGCATTTAATGCATCCCATTTTGTCTCGCCAACATTACCTCTACCCTTTTCAAATAGCTCGATCAGTTTTTCACGCTTTGATATACGTCGTGAAGATTCATCTTCTAAGACAGGTACTATTTTTTTCGTAAATTTAACCATTTCATCACGAGTAAACGCAGAATTCTTTAACTCTACCATGGTAGAATTAAAATTCTTAGCTGCCTTTATTGAACCAATAATACTCTGCAACATCTTTTCTACTTTCATGTCAAAGGAAAAGGAATGTCTACTAGTACTATCTGCGTCACCATTAATAAGATGCAATGCATTGTCGCAAGCTATTCTTGTAGTTGATGGAATAGTCTTATTCGAGCCCATACCAGTATTATCAATTACAGTATAGAAATATGGCTCAATTACATCACCATCAACATTAATATTAGCGGCTAATTTAGATTGAATAAGAACTTTTCGACCATTTCTAGAGGAAGTATAACCAATATGATTAATATCACCAACTTGGTGTGATGCTTTATCTAATACATCAACCATCTCTTCCATTTGAATAGGTCGGTACTTGTTACCTACTATTCCAAGATGTTGCCGTGTATCTGTACGTTGGAGTGAGAATGTATCTGGAATAGGTACTTGGTCTCTCCCAAAAACAGGAACCTTTTCTACTTCAAACTGAGGTACTTCACTAAGTGAACTAATTGTATTAATAAAACCCATAATATTTTTTGTTACACTTAATTATATCGGAGTTCCTATTGATTTTCCCTGACTACCTCTAATATTCTACCTGGATCACCGGTAATTTGCTCCTTTACTTCATCATTCCTAAATACTAATAGGGTAGGTATTGATCTAATACCATATTTTTCAGCAAACTCCGGACTATCATCGATATCAACAATATCAACCTTTAAACCTCTTGCTGCTAACATATCCTTAACTGCTTGACATGGTCCACACCATGGTGCTGTTGCTAATTTAATAATAGATTCTTGCTTCATAACATAATTATACCTTAATCTATAGTGGTTGCAACGGTAAATAAAAAAAAAGAGCACCAGCTAGCTGGTGCTCTTTATAGATTGTACTACTTTCTAACGCAAGCCTGTTGACTCAAAGACATCACGTGCAACTCCAGCGGAGAAGCCATTTTCAACCCCTTTGACTATTACAGAAATAGCATTGTGACTATGAAGCGATTCGTTATGAGAGGCTACAATCTTAAAATCCTTAATACGCTTATCTTTATCTAGACGTGAATACAGAAGCCTTACAGCATCCTCAACAAATTTGAGAAATGCTCCATTCTTCTCAGCAAATGCTTGCTCATCTTCACGCTTAACCATTACTTGTGTTTCTGTCTGTAGAGCATCTAAGCATAGCTCTTGAAGATCTTCAATCCAAAGTTTGTCTTCAAACCTAACACTAACACGCGCCACACTACGTTGACTATGAGGTACAGTAGCGCGATTACGATACTTCTCAGCATGCTCACTAAGCTCAAAGCTACAGGGACAAGCAGATGAATATACAAAATCAAAGTGAAGATACTTCTTAAACTCACCATCCTTAGTAAGATCACCTTCTAGTACTACATCATAATACTGATAACCTTCTAATCCACTACGTAAACTAGTCTGCTTAATAGGATAGGAAATCTTAAGCATAATACGTGAATCAAAACTCTTAAGATTCTCTTTATATGTCGTGAGTACATCTTTAATCTTACCAATACTAAACGTCTCATCCTTATGATCATAGAAACTTCTCATTATACGTGACATATTAATGCCTTTCTTATGAGCTTCCAAACTCACACTACCTGTTACGCTAGTTTCTAACTCGATTGTTTTACCATTACGCTTCTCATAATTAAGAGGTAACTTAAAGTTATGAATACCAACTTGCTGAATAGCTACCGGTGCACCTTGAATAAGACTTGAAGGACCATTCTGTAGATCCGGTAGTGATGCAATATACTCTTTACTCGCATCTACGTTATCATCATACTCACGAACTGGTGGTACGTACCCGTCAGCACATTCACTACCCATAATATCTTTTGCAATAGTATCCTTTTCACCGGTGAGCTCATCGTCATCACCTAGCCATTCATAGTTGGAGTTATTTTCTGTCTTACTCATAGTCAAATATAATTATAACATATTGAATGTATTAATCAACTAATCTCATTCATTTTAAACTTTTTTAAGCTATTTTTCAGAAACACTTGCAATCAGGGTCGCAGATGAATAAATGGATTGTAGAGAGACGGTAACCACTAATGTTCAGATATCTAGAGATCAGTATATAGTATTATAACAAATACCCAAACAATAGTTGATTTATCCGGTACAATAGGTTATTATATATATATGAAATTTACTAGTAACAAAATAATTAACCTAGGTTCGGCTGCCTTTAGACAATGGAGATCGACTCATAGTCACTGTCAGTATATTCATGGATATAATTTAACTGCAGACATTACATTTGAAGCTAATGAATTAGATGAACGTAACTGGGTTATGGATTTTGGTGGATTAAAGGGACTTAAAAAGACTTTAGAACATACTTTTGATCATAAATTAGTAGTTGCACAGGATGATCCTAAGCTAGATCTAATTAAGCAATTAGATGAAGCAGGTATAGCAGAGGTCGTCGTATTACCTGGTGGTGTAGGATGTGAACGGTTTGCAGAATTTGTACTTAAGACAGCAGATACATTTGTAGATGAATCAACTGGTGGTAGAGTTCGTGTAAAATCTGTACAAATAAATGAACATGGTAGTAATTTTGCTACTTGTTATAGAGATGAAAGTAATGTATCTATTTCATTTATAGAGACCCAATCTAGTACTGAGCCTGTACAATTGGAAGATGTTCATGGACCTATTGCTACTAGTGAAACTTCTACACCAGTAGCTGATCCTAGGGCGGCCCCGATTGGTAATACAGGTACAAAAACCAAAGGTGGTTGGTTTGAAGGTACTACCTGGGGGTAATTATTGCGGGTGTAGCTCAGTGGTAGAGCATTTGCTTGCCAAGCAAAATGTCGTGAGTTCGAATCTCATCACCCGCTCCAACTTAATGCCATCTTAGCTCAGTGGTAGAGCAGGGATCTTGTAAGTCTCAGGTCGTCAGTTCGAATCTGACAGATGGCTCCATTATTGTGAACTAAATTGATCGTCGTATAACTTATTAGTTATATCAATTAAACGTTCAATAAAATCTGAATTGCGTAATTCTTTAAATGCAAGATTACCAATACCAAACTCACCATCTACATCTAATGAGTCTTTACGCATGTTACTTATTTTACGCCTAAGAGCATTTGCAGATTTTTGTAAGAATTCTAAGTCTTCTATTGAAGCTGTTTGATGAGCCATTTCAAGATCGGATATCTCTCCCTTTATTTTATCTGCTTTAGCTAATACATCTCTCTCATCAATAGTGGGCTCATTATAATTAGGTTCAGTTATCCATTCATCATCAAGTAAAGAATAGAGGCCTGAAGCTTTATGAGGTTCATGTATATCTTGGAAGTAAATTTCAACTTCATAACCGCCAATGTTAATATCATGACGAAGATTCCAAACAAACCGTTTACCATCTAAAGCCTTTTTAACTAAATCTTCATCAGCGTTAATGTTTTCAAAATCTAGAAGAATGTGAGTATCAAGATCAGAAAAATCTGTATAGTTGTAATTAGATAATGAACCGGTAAGCTGAATATCTTCTACTAAATCTTCAACTCCAGCATCTTTAGCTACATCCATTGCAATAGTAATAAGTCTGTCTCTAACATCAGAATCAAACTCTTTTGAATCACTCCAAAATCGTTGATTAAGTGTATCGTTATAAAAACGACTTTCAAAAAATGTTTTAAAATTAATCATCTATACTAACTTCTATATTTTTATCAGCAATATTTTCCTGACTAACATCGATTAGAGCGTCAAGATCTTTTTGAATGAAATCTTTACCTACCAATATTTTATATAAATTAGAGGCTCTATTACCAATCGAGAATGGAATATTATTAAATTCTTTCTCACCTATTTTAAAATTTAACTCAACGACTGGTCTATGCTCCATATTACCTGCACCAACGTTAATAGTTATTTCTCCTTTTTTAGGAAGTAACAATGTCTTACCGTTGACAGTGCGAAAAAATACTTTATCACCCTGCTCCTGAATATCTTCACCATGTATAACATTATAAGCACCATTACCTGAGTCTAATTTAGCGGGTATTTTACCAATACCATCAATATTGAAAAACTCAATAAGCCCTAAAATAGACTTTTCTTCTATGTATTGTAAAAAAGTTTTCATTTGTAATTATTAGCAAGAGCATTCATCAGCTTCTGCACCACATCCACAATCATTAATATCTTCATGACCGACATTAAACATTGATGCATGTTCACCACTAGCGAAATCATAGTCTAGTTTGTGAAAAACAGAACCGAGATAATCAGCAGCCTTAGTAATTTTAGCAGCGGTCCAACCTTCCAGCGCTGGAAGATCTTTCATCATAAGGCTAAGAGCAAATGCATATTTTTCAATTTTGTAAAGCTCAGCGAGAGCCATTTTCATTTCAGAATCATCATGATGATTTACACGCGGCATATTCTCACCATCTTCAGCTGTCTCACCAGCAAGCTTACTAATACCTCTATCAGCAGCATCAATAGCCTTATCAGCAAGAGCTCCTACAGCACTACCTGCAGCTTTAATACCTTCACCACCAACTTCAGCAGCAACCTTTCCGGTCTCAACTGCAACATCTTTTGCAAAATTACCAGCACCACGTAAGACCTTTTTTGTTGTATCACTTGTTGCTACTTTTTTAAGAGCGGAACCAGCACCTCTTACTGCAGCACCTATACCGCCGGCGAGTGCACCAAGCCCTTCTTCAGTTAACTCACTCTCACTATTAACTGCACTATCTATGATAGTATCAATCTTCTCAAGTTGTTTTGCTCTAATCTCTTCTGCCGTTATCTTCGGGGAAATTGCTGAATACGCCTCAGCAATTAAACTTGCATCATTAAGTTTAGACTTCATGCATATATTTATGCTTCAAGCACTGATTTTATAGCAGCTTTATCTGTTTCGGATACTTCTTCTGGTACAAAATAAGATATAGCCTCATCAATATTGTTAGCAATGAGAGCTCTTGTTTTAGTACCTGAAATACCATCTTCTTGAAGTGGTATTTTTGTCACACTCACTAGCGGATATTTGTCAGCATTCTTTTCAAAGTAAGCATATCTCTTTACGTCTTCATCTTTATCCCCAGCACCGACTGTAATCTCTACATCTTTATTTTCATCTGCATAATCATAAACAGATTTTACTGGTGAAATAGGTGCTAATATAACTTCAACTGGTTTACCTGCATACTTAGCATAAATATCCCAAATTGCTTTTGATTGTTCAGCAGTAATACCGTCCCGATCCTTATTACCAATGACAACGATACCACGATCGGCATCTTCTAAAAGATATTTGAAAGCGCTGAAATGACCTTTTGTAGGTGGTTTGTAACCACCTGGCATAAGTGTTATTCTCTCCTTGTCTCTTAGGTGCTCTCCGTCTTCGTAATATTCTCTAAACGTTTTCATTTGGTAATTGGGGTAGATGTTTGACCTCCACTAAAGTTAGCTCTACTAAACTCTAAACGATCAACTAGCTTAACTGCATCACCTTCTTTACCTACAGCAACATAACCTTCGGGGTTAGAAGCGGTAAGAGTACCATCACCATTATCTAAAAAGTGCTTTGTATTGTAAACAGCATTATTGTATTTGTTAACAAAAATTTGTTTAGCTTGGGATAATAGTTTACTTATCTTAAATAAATTTATAATATCTTTTTGACGTGATTTAATATCAGCTAGCTTCTTTTTAAATGCTTCTGTAATGCGCTCTTTACCGGTTTTAGACTTACGTTTAGCAATTTCTTTTTCCATCCGGCCTTTCATCCAATTCATAAATCCTTTATATGAACCTTCTGCATCTTCTAAAAATTTACCTTCACGAATCTCTGAGTTAGCATAAATGTTAAGTAGGTCTAATGGAAGATCTTTATATTTAACCTTAATACCATCTGCAGTCTTTGCTAAATCTCTAACTTGCTTAGCTTCATCCTTTGTAAGAGTAACAGTTCCTGTAGCATCAGTAAATACAGCATCATCAACCCATACACCAGGTACCTTTTTAAGACCTTTTACATTGATACCATATTGAGGTGGTGAGTTTAAATCACTATAACCAGTATG
>Ga0222715_10000722_pt1 | contig 33053 bp, 57 predicted proteins | sample C33_9DmetaG_FD_165056 | JGI IMG/M metagenome (GOLD analysis project Ga0222715, IMG submission 165056) | Estuarine water microbial communities from San Francisco Bay, California, United States - C33_9D | ecosystem: Environmental > Aquatic > Marine > Unclassified | place: USA: California...
CTCTGTTATGTGCACCGTCAGCAAAACTAGTTTTTTGAAAAAGGAAAAGCCTTGAAAACAAATACAAAAGCATTGTGGCAGAATATGTATTCAATAGGATACGAGGATTGATTTATGGGTGGCAAAGGTAGTGGAGGGCATAATAGGAAACCTGTTGAACGCAAACGGCGTATCGGGAATCCATCGGGGCGTAAATTACCTGAGGCTGTTCCTATGGCTGATATAACTACGATTACTTCAAGTCATATCCCTGAGCCGACACGCCCGTTAGGTAAGCAGGGAATGAATCTTTGGAATCAGGTATGGACTTCTGGTGCTAGTTGGCTTAAACAGAATATGGACACCGAACTTGTCTTGATGCTGTGTGAAGCGACTGAGGAACGAACACGGTTGAGATATATGTTGAAAGAGAATCAGAGCCTGTGGCGTGAACGCCGTGCGCTTCGTGAAGTAGATAGGCAGATCATTACACTGTTAGGGCAGGTAGGATTTAGCCCATCTGAGAGAGGATTATTGGGAACAGGTGAAACAACAAAGCACGAGTTCAGCGACCTTGCAAAGCGTATTGCCGAAAAGCGTTCAGCCAGCCGATAAGTGGAAACCTGCGTTTTATACGCAGCGCAAGAATCGTTCTACTGACGGCGATGAGATAATTAACTTCGCTGAAAACTATTTTAATGTGTTGAAAGGTTTTCGGGCAGGTCAGCCTTTGCAGTTCACTAATTGGCAGAAGTGGTTGTTGCGTTCTCTCTATGAGCGTGATGATATAACGGGCAGGCTTCGTTATCGCCGTGCGCTTATCGGATTGCCTCGTAAGCAGGGAAAGAGTTTGATGTTGTCGGCTGTAGGTGTTTACGGAATGATCGCAGGCGAAGCAGGCTCGGAAGTTTATGCGGTAGCGAACGATAGACAGCAGGCACGAATTATCTTTAACGAAGCCAAGCAGCAGATCGTTAATAGCCCGATGCTTAATACTGAGTCAAAGATCTATCGTGATGCTATTGAGATGCCTCGTTTCGGTTCTGTGTTCCGTGTGCTGTCATCAGACTTCAAAGGGCAAGCAGGTTTGAATCCTTCTCTTGTATTGTTTGACGAACTTTGGGGACAATCAAGCCACGATCTCTATGACCAAATGACTTTAGGTTCAGGCGCACGAATAGAACCACTAACAATCAGCATCACAACGGCTGGATATGACCTAGATTCGCTCGCAGGCAGGCTCTATCAGTATGGAAAACAGGTCGCTTCGGGCGAAGTAGATGACGATTCTTTTGGTTTCTGGTGGTGGGAAGCACCCGAAAATTGTGAAATAGATGACCGAAAAGCGTGGCGTATCTCTAATCCGAACCTCGCTGAAGGCTTATTAGACCCAGAAGATCTGGCTGTTGCTGTCAAACAGACGAGTGAAATGGGTATGCGAAGATGGCGTTTGAATCAGTGGGTGCGTTCGCAAGAGTCTTGGCTGCCTGTTGGTGCGTGGGAACAATGCGTCTCAGATCGTCAGTTAGATTCCGAGTTGCCTGTATGGGTGGGGATTGATATGGCTCTGAAGCACGACAGCATCGGTGTCGTTATCGCTCAGCCTCAAGATGATCGCACTGTTGTTCGCTCAAAGATTTGGCAACCTTCGCTTGAAGGCGTAGATGTATCTGAGGTTGAGGTCTATTTGCGTGAAGTTCACGCTACCTACAGGGTGCAAGAGTTCGCTTTTGACCCTGCCTACTTTCAGAGAAGTGCAGAAGCATTAAGCGATGACGGGCTACCTATGGTTGAGTTTGGGCAGTCAGCAGCACGAATGATTCCAGCCTGCGGTAACGCCTACGAAATGATCGTGAACAAGAAAGTAGCGCACGATGGTTCGCCTACTTTCACAGATCAAGTGTTATCGGCAGCGCAAAGAATGACCGATACAGGTTGGCGTTTAAGCAAAGGCAAATCTCGCCGTAAGATTGACGCTTGTATTGCTATGGTTATGGCATTAGATCGTGCGACAACTAGAGCAACAGCAGTAATTGAACCGTCAGTATTGGATATTTGGAAATGATTAACAAGCAGAATATAACTACAGCGATGGAAATTGTTGGTGGCGTTTTAATTGTGTTAGGTGTTTCGGCGTTTAGTATGCCGATTAGTGTTATTGTTGCTGGAGTTCTTTTGATTGTTGCTGGAGGTCTAGCAGTATGAGTTTGTTTCGCAAGTCTGAACAGCGAGCGTTGCCGACTTCTATTGACCCGTATCAGATCACAGCACGACCATATTACCCGAACTATACGGGTGAAATTGTTACCGAACTGACAGCGTTAGCGCATAGCGCAGTTATTTCTGCTGTGACTATTCTTGCTGATTCTATTGCTGCGATGCCTCTTGAACTTACTCGGACTCGTGCTGGTCGTATTGAGAAACTTCCTACGCCTTCAGTTTTGCAACGCCCGAACGATAGACAAAATATGTTTGAGTTTGTGCATCAAACTATGGCGACTCTTGCCTTGCACGGGAACGCTTACATTTATGCGCCACAAGGTGCAAACGGTTTGCCTTTAGAGATGCGAAACATTCACCCGAAAGCGATCAGCAGAATTGCGTTAAGCGATACAGGCGAAATGATTTATGAAATGGGCAAACAAGAATACTCAAGCAAAGATATTCGCTCAATTCACTGGTTGATCTTGCCAAATCAGTTGCGAGGTGTTTCACCGATTGAAACAATGCGAAATACTGTCGGTATGGGTATAGCGATGGATAGATTCCTCGCACAATTCTATGGTGAAGGCGCAACACCGTCATCAGTTCTTGAAACAGATGGCGCATTAACCCCAGATCAGGCACGACAAATTCGTGATTCGTGGGAAGAATCACACTACAAACATCGCAAACCTGCCGTGCTTCAAGGCGGATTAAAGTGGCGACCAATCACTACAAGCGCAGCAGATATGCAAATGCTTGAACACAAAGAGTCAATCATTCGTGATATTGCCCGTGTTTATCGCATTCCGCTTCATTTAATCATCGGAACGGGCGGAGACAGCCAGACTTATCAGAATCTTGAAGCAGTCGGTTCGGCTTTCTACCAATATACGCTTCTTGGTTGGGTTCGCCGTCTTGAAACAGCGTTCAGCGAAATGTTACCGATCAATCAGCAAGTTCGTTTCAATGCTTCAGAGTTCTTGCGAGCCGATCTGATGACCCGTGTTAAAGCACAACAAGTTCAGATCCTTTCAGGCACTTTGACACCGAATGAGGCACGAGAAATAGAAAATCGTGAACCTTATGATGGTGGAAACGAGTTTGTAGCACCTTCATCAACACCTGTCATTGGAAACGATGCAATACCACCAGAGAAATAACAATTATGCGCTCATATCAAGTAACAGTTACAGCAACAGCAGGGCAACTTATCGCAGCAGATAACATCAATCGTATCGCCTATATTAACATTGTTGGCAACGAGTCAATCGCAGTAGGAAATAGCAGCGTCACTTTTGCTACAGGTTTACAACTCGCCAAGCACACTGCGCCAATCCATATAGATGTTCCTCTTGGCGAATCATTGTGGGCTATTTGCGATACAGGGAAAACAGATGATGTTCGTGTTCTGTTGCCAGATGCGGATTAGTTATGCCGTATGAAGTAATTATGAACGCAGAAAATTGCGATGGACACGCAGTAGTAAAAGTCGGTTCAACTATTCCTGTTGATGGTGGTTGTCACGCAACACATCAAGAAGCGGTAGATCAGATGACGGCATTGAATATCGCTACAGCAGATGAACAAAGTAAACGAAACGGCGAAATGATTGTTGCTATAGATCAGGCAATCAATTTGTTAATCCAAGCAAAGATGGCTTACGAATCCGAAGAAGGCGAAGAAGAAGAAGAACCAGAAGATGAAGGCGAAGTGGAAGTTGATGAATATAGGGCTGTGAATATGGTTGCGCCTGCTTTTATGAGGGCATCTGCTAGGCGTGGTCTGGCTTTACACGAGGAAGGTAAGTCGGGCGATGGTCTTGTGCCTGCAACTGTCGCTGATGCTCGCCGTATGGCTAACGGTGAACCGTTGAGCGAAAACAAATGGCGCAAAATATCGCCGTGGATTGCTCGCCACATTGTTGATCTTGACGCAGTTCAAGGCGATGAAATAACTGCTGGACTTGTAGCGATGTTGTTGTGGGGTGGCGGTTCAAGTAAAGCGAGTGCGAGGCGAGCGCAAGCATACGCCGAACGAGTTGTGGCAAACTTAGATGAAACAAAGTAATGTGAGGTAACTATGAGCGAAACTTTTAATTGGGTTGCTAAACCTATTGACGAGAAACGAACTATTGCGTATAGCAATCTTGAGGTTCGTGCCGAAGGTGATGGCAACACATTGATCGGTTACGCAGCAGTTTTTGATTCGCCTTCAGAACCGATGCCGTTCGTAGAATATGTTAAGCGTGGTGCTTTCAGTAAAACTTTGAATGATGGCGCAGATGTTCGCTTGCTGATTGACCACGAAGGAGTGCCACTAGCAAGGTCAAAGTCAGGCACACTTGCTCTTGAAGAAGATGATCGGGGTTTGCGTGTAGAAGCAGAACTTGACCCAAGCAATCCTGACGCTGCCCGTATTATCTCGGCTATGAAGCGAGGCGATCTCTCACAAATGAGTTTCGCTTTCAGAACTATCAAAGATAACTGGTCAGATGATCGTTCGGTTCGTGAACTTCGTGAGGTTCAATTATTTGATGTCAGCGTAGTTACCTTTCCAGCGTATGAGGAAACAGTTGCCGAGTTGCGTAACGCAAATACACCTGTTACTATCGCACCGACTTCTTTAATGCGTTTGCGAAAATCGCAGATCGCAGTAGAGAAGTTACGCAGCCGTTAAACAGCCGACCAATTCGGTCACTGGTCTTATCACTCGGACAAAACATAAACCGATTGACCATTGGAGGTCATAATGTCATTCAGCAAAACACTTATTGAAAAGCGTGACGCTGCACTTGCAAAGGCTGAAGCAATCGTTTCGGCAGCACAAGCAGACGCACGAGAACTCACAGTTGAAGAAGATGCAGATATCACAGCATCACTCGCTGATGTTCGTTCACTTGATGAACAAATTGAAAAGCACATTGAACTTGAAAAGCGTTCAGCAGAAGCAGCAGAACTTCGCAAAGAAAAGAAGTTTGATGTTGCAGTTGGTGGCTCAGTCGTAAAGTCTGAGGCTCGCACCTACTCGCCACAAGCAGAATCATCGTTTATTCGTGACGCTTATGCAGCACAATTCAACAACGATTTTGCAGCAAAAGAGCGTCTTGCTCGTCATATGAACGAGGAAAAGATTGAACGCCGTGATGTAACCAGCGCAAACTTCGCTGGTTTGGTTGTGCCACAGTTCTTGACTGAACTCGCAGCACCGTTCGCTCGTGCAGGTCGTGTAACTGCTGATCTTGCTCGCAAGCATCAACTTCCAGATGCAGGTTTGACAATTAGCATCAGCAAGGTAACAACTGGCACAGCAGTCGCAGAACAGACTGAAGGTGCAGCAGTTCAAGAAACCGATATGGACGACACCAAGTTGGATATTTCGGTCAAAACTTTTGCTGGTATGCAAGATGTTTCTCGTCAAGCGATTGAGCGTGGAACAAACATTGACAGCCTTGTAATGGCTGACCTTGTTTCGGCTTATCACACAACATTGAACACGGCAGTTGTCGCTGAGTTGTTTGCTTCGGCAGGTAACGCAGTCACTTACACTGACGCTTCGCCAACAGTTGCGGAACTCTATCCAAAACTATTGGACTCAGTGCAGAAAGTTCAGACTTCATTCTTCGCTGGACCGAATGTGATCATTATGCACCCACGCCGACTGGCATTCATTTTGGCAGCAGTTGATTCAAGCAACCGCCCACTTGCAGTTCCAGCAGCGCAAGGACCACAAAACGCATTCGCTGGTGGTAATGGCGCACCTGTATACGGCAATAGCGGTTATTCAATCGCAGGGTTGCCAGTATTCACTGACGCAACGATTGCAACTGATAAAGGCGCAGGAACTAACCAAGACACCATCTACATTGGTAACTCGCAAGAGTTGCACTTGTGGGAACAAGGTGCTGGTGAACCAATGATGTTGCGCTTTGAGCAACCAAAGAGTTCAGAACTTGAAATCACGATGATTGTGTATGGCTATGCAGCATTCACAGCAAATCGTTATCCAAGTGCTTGGTCACAGATCAACGGAACTGGATTGGTCACGCCAACATTCTGATCTAGGTCAGACATCGCTTAAAGGTTGCTGATATCCTTCGGGGTGTCAGCAACCTTTAGCATTTATGGAGTATTTATGAACAAACAAATCAATGCTTTGCTTCAAGAACGAGCAGGCTATGTGAGGCGTAATCTGCCAAAGCGTGTTGAATCTGTTGATGCTGCTTTGCGTGAACTAGGTTTTGATCACAAACATATGAGCGAAGAACCACAGATTGAGACAGCAAGCGTTGAGCCTGAAGTTGAGAAAACTGTTTTGAAGCGTGGTAAGAAAAAGAAGGCATAGCCAATGGCGATCACAAATGGTTATTGCACTTTGGCGGAATTAAAATCTGCGCTGCGAATAACCGATTCAACTGATGACACGCTTTTAGAGAGTGCGATTGAGTCGGCTTCTCGGCGCATTGATGGTTACTGTGGCAGATTCTTTTACAAGACTTCACAGACTGCTGTGCCGATGTATCCATACGACGAATATCTTTTAGACTTCGGCAGAGATGTAGCGAACACAAGCGTAACAATCAAGATTGATTCGGCAGGTGACGGAACTTACGCCACGACTTTGACGCAAGGCGTAGATTATGTGCTTCAGCCTAGAAATGTGCCGATCTACACACGCCCATATGAATCTGCCCGTATGGTTGGGGGCGCAACCTTCCCTTTATTTACTTTGCCATCTTTTGAAACTGTGCAAGTTACAGCACAATGGGGTTGGGAAAATATCCCTGACGATGTAAACCAAGCCTGTATCTTGCTTTCTATGCGCCAGTTCGCTCGGCTTAATGCTGCGCTCGGTGTTGTCGGTTTCGCAGATATGGCGATCACCGTTCGGGCAGTTGATCCTGATGTGCGTGATTTACTTTCACAATATCGCCGTTTTGGTATCGCCTAATGCCTGCAACTGTTTCTCAAGTCGCTTCAGGGCTTGCTATACGCCTAGCAACGATCTCAGGGCTTCGTAGCACGGCTTATCAGCCTGAGCAACTTAATCCGCCTTTGGCGTTCCCTACTTTGAATCGGGTTGAATATCACAGGGCTTTTTCTGGTGGCGATGTCGTAATGGACTGGACTATCAATGTGGTGGTCGGCAGATATGTTGATCGCAACGCTTTCACAATCCTTGACGGCTACCTTTCTTATTCGGGTGCTACAAGTATTCGTGCAGCGATTGAAGGCGACAAGACGCTCGGTGGCGTTTGTAAAACTTTGGTGCTACCATCAGGTGCGAACATAACAAGTTTAAGTTCTGCTGACGCAGAGTTTTTACAAATACAATTCCAAGTAACAGTTCACGGATAGGACAGATAATGGCAAACTATAAAGTGATGAGCGAAAATTGCACTCTTGGCAAACAAGGTGCGACCCTTAGCGCAGATGATCTTCAAGGTTTCAACATTGATGCTCTTGTTGATGGTGGACATTTGGCAGAAGTTAATGTTAAAGTTCCTAAACAGGACACGAAAGAAAGCGATAAATAATTATGGCAGTTTTAGTTTTGACAGATGCTTCAATCACAATCAACAGCGTTGCGCTGGGTGATCATTCCAATACAGTTACGCTCAATTATGAAAAGGACAGCGTTGAGGTAACAGCGTTCGGAATGACTGGGCATAAGTTCACAGGTGGTTTGCAGAACAACTCGCTTGACATTGATTTGATGCAAGATTTTGCAGCAGCAAATGTTGAAGCAACCATCTTCCCTCTTGTTGGAACTCAAACAACTGTTGTGATTAAACCAACTTCAGATGCTGTGTCGGCTACGAACCCTTCATACACTTTGACGGACACATTCCTCGCAGCACACACACCTGTGGCTGGTACTGTTGGCGAATTAGCAATGACAAGTCTTTCGTTCACTGGTGGAGTTTTAACAAAGGCAACATCGTAATAAACAACAATTAGAAGGAGATCACAATGAAAATTGCGTTAAAAGTTGAATACCTAGACGGCACAGTTGAACCTGTAGAAGCAGTGTTCGCTGACTTCGTTGGCTTTGAACGCACTTGGCAAAGAAGCGTTGTGCGTCTTGAAACAGAGATGCGCTTAACCGATCTTGCTTGGCTTGCTTGGTCTGCTCTCACGCACAGAGGCAAAACAAAACTGAAGTTTGACCCTGATTGGATTGCGACAGTCGCACAAGTTACACCAGCAGACGATGGTGATTCCCCAAAAGAATAAAGTTCGGTGAAGATTCAGCACATTGGCTGATCGCTCACCTAGCACACGAATACCATATTGCGCCATCTTTGCTTCTAAATGAGAGCGAAGAAATGCTTGAAACAATGTTGGCATATCAACGATGGCTTGTTAAGCAGGCGAATCGTAAGCGTAGATAGTTGTATGATATGCGCCTATGACTATCAAGTTTGAGACTCACGGCATCAGAGAAGCGATAGCGGAGTTGCGTAAATATGATCGTGAGATGTATGAGGTCATCATCAAAGATTTGAAAGATAAAGGACAGCCATTGACGAGCAAAGTGGCTAATGCTTTCCCGATGCAGCCATTTCGCCGTGTCAGTAATTGGCGCACAGAAGGCAGAAGCAAAAACGGTTTCCCTCCTTACAATGGTGCGAGAGTTCGTGCAGGTGTTAAACCAGCAATCACTACCGTCAAACCTCAGGTGGGTCGCCCAACAGGGATTTATCGGCTTGAACAAAAAGATGGTGGCGGTGCTGTCTATGATGGCGCAGGTCGCAAAACTTCTAACCAATTCACGACTAACCTTGACCGACCGTATTCAACAAAATCATCACAAGGCAAACTTCGTTCTCGTGTGATGTATGGAACAATGAAAGCGAATATGGATTTGGTTCAGGAAATCATTGACAACGCAATCAGCAAAACGAATGAAATTGTGCAAGACAATATCTTAAGAAATGTGGCATAGGTTATGGCAAGAGCATTAGGCGTAAACATTGTCAGCACCTTTGACAGCAAAGGTATCTCACGGGCAATTAAAGATTTCCAAAAACTTCAGGCTGTTGGTGCAAGCACTGGAACTAAAGCAACTTTTGCTTTACGCACCATTGATAGTGCAGCAAAAAATATGGTCGCTTCGTTGGCGAGGCTTGGTGCTGGTGCAGCCATTTTCGGTGGTTTAACAGTTAAGTCTTTCGCTGATTTTGATGACGCAATGACGCAATCAACAGCGATTATGGGCAACATCTCTGATCAGATGAAAAACGAAATGTCTGCTGCTGCTAGACAGATGGCACGGACAACAACCTTTAGTGCTACCGAAGCAGCAAAATCTTTCTACTTTCTAGCGTCAGCAGGTTTAGACGCTAAATCATCAATTATGGCTTTGCCTAAAGTTGCCAAGTTCGCTCAAGCAGGAATGTTTGATATGGCACTTGCGACTGACTTGCTTACTGATGCACAATCCGCATTGGGATTAACAATACGCACTGACGCTGTTGCCAATATGCAAAATATGGTGAAGGTCAGTGATGTTCTTGTAAAAGCAAACACACTTGCAAACGCTTCTGTTGAACAGTTTTCAACTGCGCTAACCAATAAGGCTGGTGCAGCAATGAAGGCTGTCGGTATGGACATTGAAGAAGGTGTTGCTGTTCTTGCTGCGTTCGCTGATCAAGGTATTAAGAGTGAGGAGGCTGGCACACAGTTCAGCATTGTTTTGCGTGATCTGCAAACAAAAGCGTTAAACAATAGTGAAGCATTTAAGGCTGCAGGGATTGCGGTGTTTGATTCTTCTGGCGAATTGCGAAATATGGGTGACATTATTGCAGATGTTGAAGGTGCTTTGGCTGGTCAATCTGATGCCACCAAAAAAGCAACTTTGATGCAACTTGGTTTTACAGATAAATCAATAGCGTCAATGTTGGCGTTGGTCGGAACAAGTGACGCAATCAAAGGATACGAGGAACAGTTGCGTCTTGCTTCTGGAACAACAGAGGAAGTTGCAGCGAAACAATTAACCAGTTTATCCGCACAGTTGAAACTTGCGAAAAATAATTTGAATGATGTCGCTATTATGATTGGTGAAAAACTTGCGCCTTATGTCCGTTCATTGGCTGGCGTGTTTCAGCAATTTGGACAGATTGTTAGTGAAGATGGCATTGGTGCAGGTCTGAAGTATTTAGGTAGTGAGTTTTTGAATCTGACTGCGAATATGGGGACATTCGGCAATGTGATGTTAGGGCTGATTTCTTTGTTTGTTTCGTTGCGTTTGGTTGCTATCGCTGCGACTATCTCACAGAACTTGTTTAATACTGCGTTGCTAAACAATCCGATCGGCAGAGTGGTTGCTATCTTGATTGTTCTAGGAACTGCTGTTGTCGCTGCTTATCTCAAGTTTGAGGGTTTCCGCAAAGTAGTTCATTCTGTAATTAATTTTGTTATTGGCTACATAGAAAATATGGTCAATTTTTGGATTAAAGCAATTAATATATTTATTAAAGCACTTAATTTTTTTAGACCGCTTTTAGGCAAATTAGGTATTGAATTTGATGAATTAGGTGAACTTGGCGAAGTTTCTTTCGGTCGTATTAGTAATGCAGCAAATAAAACAAGTAAAGAAGTTTTTAAAACGATTGATCTAATTCGGCAAGCGAAGAACGCTGAAAGAATGGGCACTGCGCCAGTGTTTACAACACCAACAATCATTACACCAACAGGTTCAGGTTCAGGTGAATCACCGATTGAGAAAGCAAAGAAAGCATTAGAGAAATACACTGACGCAATCAAAGGCGTTACACAGGCTCAGCGTTCGTTGCGTGACGCAAACAAGAGCGTAGATGAATCAAACAAGAGCCTGTTAGAAAAGACTAAGGCTCTCGCTGAAGCACAAAAGCGTTTCAATTTAGTTACTAAAGGGTTTGGCAGAGAATCCAAAGAGGCGAAGAACGCCGAACAGGAACGCACAAAGGCTGAGCGTTCTGCTGAGCGAGCCAAGTATGCGCTAGAAGAAGCAATTTTTGCGATTAAAGACGCTGAAGAAGAATTAGCGAAAGTTCGTCAAGACCCTGCTTCAACGCCGCAGAGGATTCGTGAAGCCGAGATCAGGTTGGCTCAAGCGAAACTGTCTGTCGCTGACGCTACCGATGAGCAAAAGGATTCTGTTGATGCCCTTACTGCTGCTCAAGAGAAACTTGATGAGGTTGTTAATGGTGCAAAAGAAGGTAGTGATGCGTATAAAGATGCGTTGGCTGATTTGCTTGATGCTGAGAAAGCCCAGCGTGACGCTATTGATGCACGAACCGAAGCCTATGAGAAGCAGGCTGACGCTGTAGCGAAATTGACTGAGGCTGAGAAAGAACGCTACGAGTCAGGTTTGTTGTTGTCTAAGAAAGCGAAAGCGCAGGCTGACGCTGCTGCTAATGCTGGTGTTGTTGTTGTGCCTGATTTCGCTACAGGCGATAGTGGTGGTGGGGCGACTGGTGGCACAGGTTTTGATTTCGGTTTCGGTGAAATAACTTTTGAAGATCTGAAAAACATTCGTGTTCCAACACTTGAAGAACTTATAGGTGGCGGTATGGGAACATTCGCTGACGGTGGCATCGTTACTAAAGCGATGCTCGGTCTTGTCGGTGAAGCAGGCGCAGAGGCGATCATTCCTCTTGACCGTATGGGTTCGTTTGGTAGCACTTACAACATTCAAGTTACGGCTGGTATGGGTGCTGACGGTAAAGATATTGGCACACAGATCGTAAACGCTTTGAAGCGTTATGAGCGAACGAACGGTGCTTTGCCTTTGACGGTGGCATAAATGGCTACCACTCTCGCATCAGGCGAGCAGATCACTGTTCTCGCTGAAGTAGGTTTCATCACTAACTTCTTTGTGCTTGACGATGCCGAAGCAGGCGTTTTAGATAACACCGAGTTTGTTCTTGACGGCAACCTTGAAGGCGTGGACATTACGGAATACTGTCAAGAAGTTTCTATTACTCGTGGAAGACAAGATCAGTTCGCACAATTTAACGCAGGACAATGCGCTATCAAATTAGTGAATAACGACAGACGCTTTGACCCGATTAACGAAGATTCGCCTTATTGGGATACTGCTGCTGGGCGTTCTGGTGTTGTGCCACGCCGTAAAGTGACGATCACTTCAGGCGCAAACTATCTGTTTACGGGTCGTATCACCGATATAGATGTTGTTTATGATTACAACTTGAGCACGGTTACGATTACGGCAGCAGATGATTTCGTGTTGTTGGCGAACACGGTTGTTGAGGCTGACACTACGCCTTCTGTTGAATTGTCGGGCGCACGAGTTAATTATCTTTTGGATTTGCCTGAAATTGATTACCCTCTAACTACACGCAACATCTCTACAGGGTTGGCGACATTAGGCGCATACACAATTTCTGCGAACACGAACGCTTTAACTTATCTACAGCAGATCGCTACAAGTGAACAGGGTGCTTGCTTTATTGCTGCGAACGGTGATCTGACTTTTACTGATCGTCTTGATGCTTCGTTTGCGACTATCGCAGCCGAGTTCTCTGATGCTGGCACAAACATTCCTTATACGGCACTTGAGGTTATTTACGGGCAAGAGTTCTTATATAACCGTATTCAAGCAACGGTTCAAGGCGGAACGGTTCAGATCGCTAACGATGCTGCTTCACAAGCCGAGTTCGGGATAACGACTTATGCGTTGCCCGATTTGTTGCTTGAGTCAGATAGCGAAGCATTAACTTTGGCGAACTATCTAGTGGCTTTGTATGCGAATCCTCAGTATCGTTTTGACGATCTAGGGCTGGTTACTTCGGCTATGTCAGCACCGAATCGTGATGCTATTAACGCTCTTGAACTTCAAGATGTCGTTACTGTGACCAGAACTTATACGACTGGTTCGCCTCTTTCTGTTACCGAGTTTTATGCTGTGGAACGGCTGACGCATTTGATTACGGCTGGTGAGCATCGGGTTACTGTCGGTTTGTTTAACACCGAGATTTTGTATCAACTCGTGCTTGATGACCCAGTATTTGGTGTCCTAGATAGCACAAACGCTCTTGCCTGATATACACTAGGCGACTATGGCAAATACGCAGACTAAAGTTCCGTTGTTCGCAGCAGCAGAGGTTCTGACCGCAGCAAATATGAACATAAGCGCAGGCACAGGAATCCCTGTGTTCGCAACTACTGTTACTCGTGACGCAGCGTTTGGTGGTGCTGGTGAAAAGGTTTTGGCTGAAGGACAATTCGCTTATGTAGAAGCCGATGACACACTATATTTTTATGACGGTAGTGTATGGGCAGAAGTTTCAGGCGGTGTAGCAGGCGACAGCGATCAGTTAGTTTTAGGTTCACAGATATTTAGTTAAAGGAAAACAATGGCAACATTTAGCAAAACACTTCTCTCAGGTAGCACAGACGGCAAAGCGATCAAAGTCGCTGCTACTGCTACTGCTGGCACACTTATTCACACGGCAGTTACAGGCACGACAAACCTTGACGAGATTTGGTTGTATGCGGTTAATAGTTCTGCGTCATCTGTGAAACTTACTTTTGAGTGGGGCGAAGCAACTGCACCTGACGGCAACATTGAATTAACAGTTCAACCAGAGGCAGGTCTTGTGACTGTGATTCCTGGTTTGTTGTTGCAGAACTCGCTTGTTGTTCGTGCTTTTGCTGCGACAGCAGATGTGATCTTGGTTCACGGTTTCGTAAATAGAATTACGGCGTAACTATGCCGAACAGGCGTGAACTTGGTTATGTGAGTGCTGGAAGCACAAGCACCGTTTATGTTAGTGGCGATATTGCGACTAGTATTTTGCTTTTGGGTGGTGGCGGTGGTGGACACGCCGTAACAGACCTAACAGGTGGCGGTGGTGGCGGCGCAGCCGCCCATGTAACTGCTTCAACGCTTGTAGCAAAATCAACGAATTATGCGGTTGTGATTGGTGGCGGTGGTACGGGCGCAACTTCGGGTGGTGCTAATGCACCAACTTTTGGTGTGTTGTCAACTTTTAATGGTTTTGCAAGTGTTGGTGGCGGTGCGGGCGGTTCACAAACAAATAGTGCAGGGTGGGGCAATAATGGTCAGGCTGGTGCGTCAGGTGGTGGCGGTTCATACCAGGGCTTAGGCGGCAAAGGTATTTATAGCGGCTATACAGGCGGCAACGGATACGGTCTACCAACTTATGCTGCAGGTGGCGGTGGTGGGTCATCAGCAAACGGCGTAAACGGGTCATCGCCCAATGGCGGTGCGGGCGGTGCAGGCACAGCAAATTCAATCACGGGCAGTTCGGTAACACGGGCAGGTGGCGGTGGTGGCGGTGCGCCTGGTGGCACGGGTGGTACTGGCGGTACTGGCGGTGGCGGTGCTGGTGGTTCAGGTGGCGGTAGCGGCACGGCTGCAACAGCGAACACAGGTTCAGGTGGCGGTGGTGGCGGTCAAAACGCCAATGGTGGCAACGGTGGTAGCGGTGTGTTAATTCTAAGTTTTCCGACAAGTTCAGGCACAATAACTATCGGCGCAGGTTTGACAGGTACAACAACAACTAGCGGTGCGAACACGATTGCAACAATTACCGCTGGTTCAGGCAATATAAGTTGGTCATAATGGCACACTACGCATTTATAGATAGCAACAACATTGTCGTGAAAGTAATCACGGGTGTTGATGAAAATGTGACGCAACTTGATAACGGTGTTGAAGTTGGTGGTTCTACTGAAGCGTGGGAACAGTTCTATGAGAACCAACCTTGGCACTCAGGCTTGACTTGTAAACGCACTTCTTACAACGGAAACATTCGTGGTAAATATGCTGGCATCGGTTACACTTGGAACGGCACAGAGTTTGTTGCGCCTGCGCCTGTTAGCCCTGATATTGAGGTTGCGCCTGTTATCCCTGATATTGAGAGTGAGGTTTAGTTGTGGCTGCAAGGTTGATGGGTTATGTTTCGGCTAGCAACACACCGACAATCGTTGGTCAAATTGGAACTTATGGTGTTGCGACTGGTGGCACAAGTTCTAGCCCAAACATTGACGGTCAAAATTATACGGTGCTGACTTTTACAAGTGACGACAATCTTGTTGTTTCTTCGGCAGGTTTGTTTGATGTGCTACTTATTGGTGGTGGTGGTGGCGGAAATAATGCAACAACAGCAGAAGGTAACCGTGGTGGCGGTGGCGGTGGTGCAGGTGGATTAGTTGAAGAAACTCTTTTTCTTGAAGCGGGAACATACGCTATAGATGTCGGTGCTGGCGGAGTCGGTGGTGCAACTACTGCGCCAACAAACGGCACAGGTTCAAGTCTTGAGGCTGGTAATCGTGCGATAGGTGCAGGCGGTGGTGGTCGTGGTGCTTCATTTCCGACAAATTATGCTCAACAAGGTGGTAGTGGTGGCGGTAATGCGAACGGGATTGGTTCGGGTGGTGCAGCAGTAATTCCAAGTCAAGGTAATGCTGGTGCTACAACTACTCAAGCAGGTGGTGGCGGTGGCGGTGGTGCTACAGCAGCAGGTTCGGGTGGTAGCGGAAACAATGGTGGTGCTGGAGGTGCTGGATACGATGTCAGCGCATTTATTGGTGAAAGCGCACTTTATAAAGCAGGTGGCGGTGGTGGCGGAGGTGCTAGCACTGGAACTGGTGGTGCTGGTGGTTCATCGGTTGGTGGTGCTGGTGGCACAAGTGGAGTTGGTGGAACTGCATCGGCAAATACTGGCAGTGGCGGTGGCGGTGGTGGCAACACAAGTAATGGTGGCGCAGGCGGCTCAGGCATTGTCTATATCAGGTTCAAGGTCTAACTTATGTCAGCACAATACTTCGCACAACTAGATGACAACAACATCGTTACTAAGGTTGCTGTAGTGCAACGAGAGTTCCTAGAGGCAAATCCGCAACGCTACACGGGTCGTTGGGTTGAAACATTTTTTGATACAGCAGGCAAAACATACGCAGGTATCGGTTTTGCATATGATGAAGCAACACAAGATTTTATTGCACCTGTAGTTGAAGAACTTGCCGAGTCTTAAAGTGTGGGTCGCAATCTAACAAGGTGGCTTATACCGCTACCAGCAATCCTGTTCTCGTTCTTCCCCGATCAAGTAAGCGCAGAAGCGACCTACAGAACTTGGACTTGCACTACGGATAGTGGTTCTTGGCAAATGCAACAACCCGAAGCCGACTATTTGGCTGGACTATACCCAACTTGGGCTGACTGCCTTAACTGGCAGAACGGCGCACCACCTGAACCTTACACTTGGTCATACGGGGCATCAGTAACCACCACGACTTCATCTACAACCACCACCACGACTTCTACAACCACCACCACAACTTCAACAACGACCACCTCAACTTCAACAAGCACCACTTCCACAACAACCACTTCCACGACAACTTTGCCCGAAACAACAACCAGCGCATCTACGACAACCCTTCCCACATCAACGACCACAACCAGCGAGCCAGTTCAGACAAGCACAACCACATCAGTTCCAGATACCACGACAACCCTTGCCACCACAACGACCACAACGACTCAACCAGTTTCAACACCGACACAAACGACCTCTACAACCGATCAGCCCGTTGCTGTTCCCAATACTTCCGCACCTGTTTCCGAGCCTCTACCTGAGCAACAAGACGAGACCACGACAACAGAAACCACATCAGAAACCACAAACCCCACGACCAGCCCGCCAGATACCACACAAGAACCGATAGAAGTAGAAACATCGGTTCAGACTACCTTGCTTAAGCCTGTTGATACGACTACAACCAGCCAGCCTCTATCAGACGCTTCCTATTCAACCGTATTAGACGATTCGGCAACGACCCTACCCTTACCTCAAACTGACAATTCTGAAGGCTCTAATGCGATTCTAGAGCCTGTTATTTCTATAGAAACCAATAAAACAGGCGAAATCAGCGAAGAAGTGTTTGAACGGATACTTGACGAGATCGCTGAAGCCGAACCTGAAAAAGTGGTGGCAATAGTTGAGACGATTTTGGCAACGAACCTTACGCAGTCGCAGGCGGTTGAACTCGTAGTGTCGCCTACGGTGCTTGAAGCGATAACAGAAGAACAGGCAGAGCAGATCTTTGAATCTATTGTGCCTGAAGAATTAACAATAGAGGAGGCTGCACAGATGAGCGAAGTATTAAGTGAAGCACCAAGCAAGGTGAAAAAAACTTTTGAAAAAGTTATAGATATTTTCGGTTCACAGTTTGAGAATTATGTGCCGAATGGTTCTAATATCCCTGTTTCGCAGCGCAGAAGTCTTGTCGCTATCGGCGGTCTTTTGACTATGCTTCCAATGCCGACTACAAGGATTAGACAATGAAAAAAATTAAAGATTATTTTGTAGATAACACTTGGACTTGGGTAGGCACAGGGCTTGTTTTGATTACGCTTTCTGGCACAACTTTTCGTCAGGCTTTACTGCTCACAGGCATCGGCATTGTTATACACTCGGTTCTCACACTTGGTTCAAAGGAATGATCTATGAAAAAGGCACAAGATATCGCACAAAGATTGATCGCATTATTTATGGCGAACGCACTAGCGATAATTACAGGTTCAGCAATCGTTGGCGGTATTCCCGTTTGGAAAGCGGCAGCACTTGCAGGCTTCACGGCTGTTGCTCAAGTTGCGGAACGACTTGCCAAAGCATCGGTTGATGGCAACTTGACTGCCCAAGAGATATCTGATGCGTTCGGTGGCAACGGCAAGAAGGTTGTAAAGAAGCGAGCAGCAAAATGAAACGCCCATACACGGGCAACAAAGACGGACTCGCAGCAGGTGAGCGTAAAGGTTTAAGAGTTTTCATTAAACAGTTGTGCGCTTTGTATCCTGCGCTTTGGAATAACGGCAGTTATGTGAATCGCCCGATGCGAGGCAAAAAAGATTTAAGTGTTCACGCAACAGGTCGTGCAGTTGATTTGTCTTACCGTTTTATGGCGAAAGAGAAGCGTGGCATACCTGAAGGTGGCAGAAAGCAAGCGATGGAAGCAATGAACTTTCTTGTGAAGAACGCTGACGCTTTCGGACTTGAAGCCATCTTGGATTACTTCCCGATGCCACACGGCAGAGGTTGGCGATGTGATCGCAGTTCGTGGACTATCTACAACAAGAAAACTATTTCAGGTGCGCCTATGGGTGATTGGTTTCACGCCGAGATTTCGCCAGCGATGGCTGATAACCCTGATGCGATGCGTGAAGCGTTCGCCCAAGCAGTAAAGCCTGTCGCATAATGTCTGACGCTTTCGCTACCATTGTTGTTGCGCTGATCAGCACGATTGGCGTAATCATTGTCGGGTTAATGCAATTGTTTAAGAAGGAGGCAAGGGAAGCAGCGATTGAGAACCGTCAAGATCACGCCATTGTTCAACAGCAGTTGCGAATGATTTACAAGACGGTGAACAGGGTAGATGACAAGTTAGAAAAACATTTAGACCAACACGAAGAAGGAACAACTAATGGGAAAACTGCTAGAAGAAATTAAACAAACACCAATCCGCACAGGCAAACCGCCACGCAAAATTGATTTAGTTCTAGAAAAGTTAAACAAACAAGACCGAGCCGATCTGCTTGAAGCAATAAACGATCACAGCATTTCGCCTTCGGTTATTTCACGAGTGTTATGCAACAAAGGGTTTCAGATAACACGAGGCGCAGTGCAACGCTACAGAGGCTTGTATGAGTCTTAAAGACGAGATAGGTAACGAGGCTGCTGCTGAAACTGATTTGATTCGTTTACGCAGGCAGCGAGATAGTTTCGCTAATCAGAACGCACGACTGACTGAGCAACTTGAGCAGGTTGAGAAATGTTTAGCGATTGTTGAACACGCCGAAGGTGTAAGCATTTCGCCTCCGTCTTGGCTTGCCCCAACGAAACCTAAACGCTCGGCAGCAACATTAGTTGTTATGTTGAGCGACACACACTTTGACGAAGTAGTGAACTTGCACGAGATGGAAGGTTTGAATTGTTATAACCGTGAGATCGCTGTTATGCGTTTAGAGAAGTGGGCGCAGAATGTTGTGAAACTTTCTAGACATTATCTGTCGGGTGTTTCTTATGACGGTGTTGTAGTCATTCTTGGTGGCGACATTTTCACTGGCGACATTCACGAAGAACTTGCCTTGACTAACGAGGACACAATGATTGGTTCGTTGCTGTTCTGGTCTGAACAGGTTGCTGCTGCGATACAACTATTGACTGACGAGTTCAAGAAATGTTATGTAGTTAGCGTGGTCGGTAATCACGGGCGAATGACTCGCAAGCCTCGTATGAAGCAACGGGTGAAAACCAATTTTGATTATCTGTTAGCGAAAATGGTTGAACGACATTTTAGACTTGATAAGAGAGTGTCATTTGATATTCCTGAGTCTGCTGATGCGTTAATCAAAATCTATGATCACGGGCATTTGATTACTCACGGTGATCAAGTATCTGGTGGCGGTGGCATCGGCGGCATCTATCCACCGATTATGCGAATGCGAGCAAGAAAGCAGGCACGATATTTGGCTACAGGTAAATCGTTTCAAACTTTGTGGCTTGGTCATTGGCATCAATATATTTCTACGCCGTCAATGATTGTGAACGGCAGTCTGAAAGGTTTTGACGAGTATGCGATGTTGATGGGTTTCGGTCACGAACAACCACAGCAAGCATTGGCGATTGTTACACCTGAAAGAAATATCACGATTCAAGCACCTGTGTTTTGTTTAGATCGTAAGAAGGAAGGCTGGTGAAATATGGGAACTGTTGTGCTGGTTGTTTGGCACGATGCCCATTCTGTTGCCGATACTTGGATTGATGTTGCTGATATTGATGTTGAGCCTGCTGTAGTTGAGAGTGTCGGTTTCTTGTTGCCTGATGCGAAACCGAAACATATTGTGTTGGCGCAGAGTTTGACGGGTGATGAGTGCGATCATATTTTGGCTGTGCCTGTAGAAATGGTGAGGTCTATGAAAGTTTTGTGTGCCGATGCAAATGGTGGGCGTAATCAAGTAATCTGAAAAGTTGTGCGAGGCGTTCTCCTTCTCCGCCTGCGCATACGAGTTGAGTTGCCTCAGCAGAAATGTTGGGGCAACTCCTCGTTTTTTTAGAAAAGTTTTGTGAGCGAAAAAATGCGTCAATATTTTTTTAAGATTTTTTTTGAGCCTTATTTGGCTTAGGCAGTTTTGTTGTTTTTGATGTTTTTGGATTTTACAATTTTTTGTATCTGCTAAAATATATATATCGGATCAATAATCCGATTAGTCAAGAGGAGGACTAATGAGAGTAAATCAGAAATGGATTTGCACAAGTTGTGCAAACCAGATCATTACACATATCAAATTAAGTGGTAAGCCGACTTGTGCGAATAAGCATCGTCAAGTGAAGATGGTTAAACCAGAGAAGAAATAAACTAGACAACAATTAAAGTTCAAGAGGAGGACTATGAGTAAACAGGCGAGATGGAAATGCCCGATTTGCAATGACGGGCTATTGGCACCGATGAAGCCACGAAGGAATGATGTGCGGCGATACTGTCTGCCCTGCTCGGCGAAGTCTGGCAGGCTAGTAGATCGGTTAGCACCTTCGTTAGAGAAACAGAGAGAGAAGCGCACGGCTGTAGTTCGGCAGAAGCGAAAAGCGAAGCGTATTCGTATTGCAAAGAAGTTGAAGCCGAAGAAACAACAGCAGCGTATTGATGAGATACGAGCGAAGATGATTCGGAAAGAGGCGGAACGCATTTGGGCTTTGATGCAGCCGTATCACAAAGGCAAGCGACTTCCGCAGATCGTGATTGCGAGAGGACAGAATCGTGGCAGACAGTATGGACACGCCGAGTCTTGGGCAAATCGCATACAGGTGAATGTTGATCGGACTCAAAGCGTGTCTCGTAGTCAGCGAGTGTGGGAAGTGTTAGCGCACGAACTTTGCCACTGTGCAGTTCCTCCGATAATCAGGAACGGTGCGAGAGATGTTCACTCACGAGAGTTCTACCACTGCTTGCGAGATATTTGGCAGAGGCGTTGGGGTTGCGAGATCTCGTTTGCGAAGGTCAGCACTTGGGGTTACTCGGTTGATTACATTATTCAGGCGCAGGCTGAGGACAGGATTGATTGGTTGCTTCCGAATGCGGCGATAGACGAGAAGCCTTAAAAGGCTTACGGGATAAGGCTTAAATAGATTGGCGTTGTTCGTAGAGGCGAGACTATAATTGGGTTATCGGGTAAACGCCCGATAGTTCAAGAGGAGGACTTATGAGATTAAAGATAGAAAAGAAGATAGACCCAAAAACTGGCAAGTGGCAGCGATACTACAGAATAGGTAAGTGTGTCATCTGCTATAAAACAAAAGTTGAAGTGTCTCGCAACTTTCAAACAAGTTGGTGCTGCGCTTCTTGCAGAGCAGAGATGGAAGTCAATGGTCGCAAGCGAGCAACAGAAGCCAACTTGTTCGGAAGATAATCAAACAAAAACAAAGTTCAAGAGGAGGACTTATGAAAAAGATAGAAAGAAAGCCACTAGTTTTCACAAAAGAAATCTATGAAGAAGGTGGAAACCAGTTTGAGGTTTTAGCAATTCAATCAGGGTCAGAGAATCTAGATATGTCAAATGATAAGTGCTGTCTATGTGGTTGGAAAATCCGCAACGGTGGCAAGCACTCTTATTTAGTTCACAAATTAAACGGTAATTTCAAAGGCGCATACAATACGCTTCTTCGTTGCGATATTCCCGAATTGTGGGACGATATGAGCGTCTCACAAGGTGGCTCAGCGATTGGTTCAGAGTGCCGAAAGAAGTTGCCAGCAGAGTTTGTTTTGAAAGTAAGTGATTGGGATAATAAATAATTAACACAAGTTCAAGAGGAGGAACAATAATGAAATCAGAAGAAAAACAAATTGAAGCAATTAAAGAAATAGTTGCTTTAGGTGATTACTACCTAGTCAAAATCATTAACGGGCATAAAGATTATGACGGGCAGATAGTAGGCATAAACGAGGACAGCCTCGTGATTGAATACTGGAATGTTATTAAAGGCAACTTATCTGAGACTGAAATAAAGTTTTCAGATATTGAAGAAATCTGGGCGTTAGAAGAAATGGTGTGGGGTTGATAATTTGCAAACAACCCTGTAACACCCTTAAGTAATAATCAGATCAACATAAACCAATAACGAAAGAAGGATAGAGATGGAGAGAATACCGAAACCAAAACACGGAAGCAAAGAATGGCTACTGACCAGATGGAAAGACGATCTAGGCAGGTGCGTGTTCGGGGCTTCCGATATCCCTGCACTGATGAACGCTTCGCCATACAAGACAAGAGCAGAGTTATTCGCAGACAAACTTAACGAGCCTCAAGAGCAGGTAGAGTCAGCGATCTTTCGGCGTGGCAATCTTTTAGAGAAGCCGTTGCTTTTAGCAGCGTCAGATCAATTAGGTGTGGAGTTGTTTACGCCTGACACGATTTACCGTGATGGCAGATTGTCGGTCTCGCTTGACGGTGTTAGCAGGTCACTTACTAAGCCTGAGTTAGTTGTTGAGGCAAAGACAACTACACGGTATTCAATTTATGACCAGAACGATTTGCCTACGGAATGGTGTTGGCAGGGTTGGGCGCAGCAGGCGGTGCTTGATTGTCCTGTTTGGTTCTCGGTGCTTGATCGTGACTTAAAAATCAGTGTGGTTGAGTTACCTAGAAACGAAGCAGCGATTGACGCTCTGCGATTAGAGACAGAAGTGTTTGGTGAATGGGTTGATAACAACACACCACCGCTTGACGAGATCAACAACTTCAGCGCAGATGATATCGCTCGTATATGGCGAGCGACACCGACAATGGTTGAGTTAGATGCGACAGCAGCGCAGTTAGTGATAGATCTTGAGAAAGCACGGGCGACCTCTAAAGAGGCAAGCGATGCTGAAGCGAGGCTAAAAGACGCTCTCGCTCAGATGATGTTGAACCACGAAATCGGTATGTTTAATGGACAGAAGATTATTTCGTGGACTCAGCAAGCAGGCAAGAAGGCGTTAGATACAGCGAGGCTTCGTGCCGATCACCCAGAGTTAGTTAAGCAATATGAAAAACAAGGTAATCCATATCGTGTGATGAGAACACACAGAGAGAAGGCAAAGAAATGAGTAATGAAACAGAAGCAGTAATGTTAAAAGCGGTGCTGGAACAATATGCCACTCCAGATCCGAAGATTGTAGGAACGATTCCACGCAACGGAATCAATCTTGCGTATGTCAGCCACGCAGAGATCACCCGCATATTGATTGAGATTGACCCGATGTGGAACTGGCAACCTGTCGCTTGGGTAGATGGCAGACCTGCAATACACGAAGCAAACGGTATGGCAACTATGTGGGCAACGCTTACATTGTTAGGTAAATCGCTTGTCGGTGTCGGTTCGGTTCGTTCAGATAAACCCGACTTGGATAAAGAACTTGTTGGAGACTTCTTGCGAAACGCAGCGATGCGCTTCGGCATCTGCTTGTCGCTCTGGTCTAAACAAGATTGGGAAGCACCACGCAACAATGTCAGCAGTGTTTATACGAGTTATCCGATGAGTCAAGTTGGGGCTGAAAAGAGCAAACAGGCGCACCCAGCGAATGTTCAGCCAAAAAGCAGCCATCAGGAAGCGTTGAGTGACGAGCAAATAGAACAAGCGTTCTCTACACCGCAAAAATCTACGGCGAAGATCGGCAGCCTGATATCAGATAAGCAGAAAGGTTTAGTGTCATCGTTAGCAAAAGAAGTTGCTGATGGAGATATCAGTGCGATCTTGGAGCAACTGTTTGATAAGGCGAATCTAAATACGCTCACAACTAAAGAGGGTTCAGATCTCATCAAGCATTTGATGGGTTTACGAAAGAAAGCAACTGATGAGCAACCCTTCTGAAGAATTGCAGATGGCTTACGAGTTTGCGATCGGTGTCTTAATTGACTGCGCTAGAAAGGTCGTAGTTTTTGACGGCACTGATCGTAAATCGTTAGATGATTTGCGTGAAGCAGTTTTGAAGTTCGGTGAAGTAAACGATTTGATTGCGAGGTTTTTTAGTGAGTCGTGAACATTGGTCTGAGAGTGCAGCGTGTCGTGGGAAAAAAGGTAGCGTATTCTTCCCCGACCATAGGACTTTGAATGAGCATCGTTACGATGAAGCGTTAGCGATCTGCGCTAATTGTTCGGTGCGTCAAGAATGTTTAGATATGGTTATTGTGTTAGAGGATACTGATGATCGTTGGGGTGTTTTTGGTGGTATGACACCGCCTCAGCGAGCGAAGTTGCGTAGAGAGTTAAAGGAGATGGTGAAATGAACGCAAAACTTTGTGCCTGTTTAGTGAAGCGTGTTCTTCCACGAAAGCCTTTTTGTGGTGAGAAGATAGATGACGCTGATGAGGACTGAAAAATATAAGAAGAAACAAATAATTAACTGGCAATTTGTTCAATCCGACTTATTTGATCATCTATTGGCTTATACAAGCCAACTATCAGAGATAGCAGAATCTTTGTATTTAGAACTAGATGATTTACAAAGGCAAGCATCTGAGTTTGAAAAAGAAATGCGAAAAGAATTGAAAAGGAAACAAAATGAGGATTGAGGAACGCAAAGGCGATTGTCAAGGCAATCGTGATAAATGCAAACTGCCTGATTGCCCGAAGTTCGGCACTCTCGGCAGACCATCACGAGACGGCAGCAGGCGAGTAAAAGGTTGCGCTGACCCGACAGCACGAGGGAAAAGATCTCGCACTAAAGGATTAAACAAGCAGCGTGTCGCTCGTAAGCGTCTCGGTGTAGCACCATCACATAAGTTCGGTGACGGTAACGAGGAACGCTGGCAAGATGTTCTATTCGCTAACGAGGTTAAAGCAGGTAAGCAGATTGGGGCTGCTGTTACGGCGTGGCTTCGTATAGAGGCTCAGGTGCGTTCTAACGAGGCTGATTTCGGTTCTAGGCGTAAACCTACACGGGCGATTTTGATGCCTGACGATTGGGGCAGCGAAGGTTTAGTGATGGTCAGGCTTAGCACTTGGGAGGAATTAGTGCGACCTGCGATGCACGAATACTACGAAGGCGGACAGTAATGACTTTTGATTATGTAACAGCATTTAAGCAAGGTGGTTACTGGTCAAAATATGTTGCCGACATTTTACAAAGTAAAGGCATCAGATGTTATGCACCAGACATAAAGATCGCTACAACGACTGCCGAACGAGAACATATGACTAAACACGAGCAAGATATTGTTTTTAACTGGAACTATAAGCCGTTAGAAGTTAAATCATCTAGTAGGGATTTTACGAGTGATTACTTGAATTATCCTTATCAAAGTTTGTTTGTAGATACGGTTTCTAGTTTTGAGAACAAAATAGTTGAACCTTTGGCTTATGTGTTTGTATCGCAGAAAACAAGAGGATTGGTTTGTCTTTCACCTAAGTCAAAGAGTCATTGGCGTAAAGTTCAAGCGTTTGATAAGCAGCGACAAATTAACGAACTTTTTTACAGTGCCTCTAAGGATTTACTGATTTCATTTGATGATCTTGTAGCACATTTACTTAAGCGTCAGAAAGCAGTAGATGGTGTATAGAGACGCTAAACACTCGCAAAATAAAATGTTTGTAGGAATTGATATTTCACGGGCTATATTCAAAGACTTGAAAGAGGAGGCTAAATGACACCAGCACAGATAGAGGGCTTTATAGATCGGATTTGTGGTCTGTTTCCTACAAGTCAGATTGGGCGTAACACCGTAAAGAACGCTTGGACAGCAGACGATTTTTTACTGCTGCAAGATGTTGATGACGCACGAAAAGTTGTGCCGTTAATTATGGAACACCACGAGAAGTTTCCTAGCCTTAAAGAAGTTCATAGATCGTTTGCGTTGCTTCGTAAACCAGCGACAGAGCAGATAGTTGTTGTTTGCGAGATCTGCGATGGCAACGGCTGGGATAACGGCAAGCGATGGAACTTCAATACTAAAGAATTGATTTGTGAAGGCTTTACTAAAACAGTTTTAGAGCGCACATACACCTATGTTGTGCCTTGTAAGTGTCGGGAGTTCGGCAAAGCCTAAAGAAGTAAGAAACGAAAACGAGAAGAATAAACATACAGACCTAAACCATTCGCACGGTAGTTGGTAACACTCGGCAACGAGGGTAGATCACGCTGTAAGTAATTATGGTGTGAGGCGAATAATTTGTTGGGAATCGCAGTGAGGCAGAGCGGTAGGGGTCATTCAAACTGTGTCAAGTTAGTTGAAACTTAAACATATATATATATTTCAAAGTCAGCAACAACAATGCTAGGGTTGAGACATACGCCGACTGAGGCGAACGATGAGCGAACACGCCACGACCTGTCAAGGACAGAACAAAGAAAACTAAAAACCTATAACCAAGTTCAGAAGGAGGACAAGGTGATTGGAGTTAATGTGAAGAAATTGTTGATTGTATTTATTGTAAGTGTTATTGGTTTTGCTGGTGTTGCTGACGCTGCGAGCGCACCGAAGCAGGTTGATCGTGATGTTATGCGTCAGCACCCTTTTGATTATGTGCCTACGGTTAAGCGCACTGTTCCTGATTGGGCTAAGTGTCCTGACATTTGGAATCGTTTGCGTGACGCTGGTTGGCTTGAGAAAGATGTTGTTAAAGCAGATCAGATTGTTTGGCGAGAGTCTCGCTGTATCGCTTCGGCACATAATAAGAATGACCCGAACACGGTGCAAGGTGTTAAAGGTTCGTTAGGTTTGTTTCAGATCAATTTGTTTTGGATTCAGCGCACTACTTATTATCCGAACGGATATTTGCAAACTGTTTTGAATCGGGATCTTGTGCCAGCAGATTTGTTTAATGTCGCTGTAACGATTGATGCTGCGCAGGCTTTGATTCGTTACGACAGGGCTCAGGGGAAGTGCGGTTGGTCTGCGTGGTTAGGCTGCTAATTTTCAAACTTTTTTTAGAAATCTTTTGAAAGCCTTATAAAATAAGGGTTTTAGAGGGTTTAATAGTTGGGTGATTCCGTTTAGGCACTTTAAGATTGACATATCAGGTAAAGAGCCTGAAAGTTCAAGAGGAGGACTTAGAAATGGAAAAGCAATTTCAACACCAAGTAATCAGAATCCACCCGTTAATGAGCAAGCAAGTCATTATGAAGAAGTTTGCGTTTAACGATTTTGTTGCAGCGATGGCTCACAAAGACGAATTAAACGACAAAGCAGAAGGTACAGCACTTACTTATATCGTTAAGACAGTCAAAGTAAAAGTTAAGAAATAATCAAAGTTCAAGAGGAGGACTTAGAAATGACTAAGAAAGATTACCAACTAATTGCAGAAGCAATTAAACAAATAAACGAGAGTATTCATTACTCAAAAAACACAAAAATTGATAGCAGACTAGTTACAACAGTCTTAGATCATTTGGTCTATGAAACATTAGGACAAGCACTCAAAAAAGATAATCCTAATTTCAACTATGTAAAGTTTTATGAGGCTTGCGGATTAGAAAACTAGACCGAAACCCCGAAAGGGGTCTAGCGATTTCTTCGCTACTGATGAGGTCAGAAAATCTCAAAGTTCAAGAGGAGGACTTAGAAATGGAACAGTTAAAAACAAACATTCTGAACCTAGTTTCAGGAGAACACGAAAGCGTTTACAGTTTTGCAAGACAAGTTCTTGCAGGAATTGAATCCGAAAACAAAACCCCAGAAGGCAGAACTGCCTATTCAATGTTTAATGCGATCATCAGATTCGCAGACAGCCGAACAGATATTGATAAAGCATTGATGCAACTAATTCGTACAGCCAAATCAGAGCAAGCAAGACTTCAGAACGGCGCAAGACTTGATCTTGGTTGGATTAACCCAAGTCGCTTTGAAGAAACCGTGCAAGAGTCAAAAAGATTAGAACACGAGATCAACACTCTTGCTTACTTGGCTGGGCTTACTGGAGAACAGAGAGGCGACCTGTTCAAGAAGATTCAAGAATTGACCTGCTACAGCAATTAGCAGATCGGGTGGCTGGCAGGCTTTCAGGTTCAAGCCCTGAACACCCACAAGGTAAACTTACCGATTAACAAACAAAACAAGTTCAAGAGGAGGAACAGAAATGAACACAACAGACAGCAAGCAATACACAAGTATCAATCAGATCATTAGCGAAGCAGAAAGAGCAGGCTCACACTTCTTCAGTAAAGCCACGCTAAGGTTCTTTAGCAGCCGAATCCATAGCGAAATCTACGGTGGCTGCTACTTCATCACCAGCGAACGAGATAACTACCGAGACAGCAACCCACGCTTCTATACGATCAGAAAGTATGAAGGCGGTCTAAGAGTTGAAACAGTTGGCGAGTTCTGTCAATACACTTCAAAAGCACAAGCAATATCGGCAGTTAAAAAACTAATTAAAGCAGAGGAGACAAAATGAAAATCACTAAACACTCACTAGACCACATAGAACTAATCTCAAGTGGCGATACAGCCTTATTTGAAATCAGGCTTGTAGTAGCAATGCAAGACTGGTCAGATGACGAAGCAGACGCAGGCTTTGACGAAACAGGTGCGCTCAGTTGGCTAATGAACCTATTAAGCCTCGCAGCAGCAGGCGAAGATATCCAAACAGGCGCACAAGAGTTCTTGAAATCAATGATGACACTCAACGAAGAAAGAGTGCATCTTTGCAAAGTAGAGAAAATCAACTACAACATTGACGAGATAGGAGAAGTTAAATGAGACCACAGCAATCGTTATTCTTTTCACTTACTGGCATCGGGCTACTTCTGTTGATGATGGTTTTGCCATCTGAAACCGAATCAACTTCGGCAGGCTGGGTTGGCTACGGCGTAATCATCGGGCTACTGCTCAGCGTGGCTTTAAGAGCCTTCAGCATCTTGTCTTACGAGCGCAGTTATAAACGACCACGAAGGACATATACGAATCGCAGCCGATAGGCTCAAAGTGTTCTCGTGTCAGCCAATCATCGCTTTTATCCCCTCTTGAGCGGTGGCTTGTTCCCTAATAGGGTTGGCTGGCACGGGAACTTATTTTTATTTGAGAGAGAAAGCAAAGCGAGTTATGACCTTAAAAGATCTACAAAATGCGGTAGCATTTTTAAGAAGGCTAAGTGTTGGGCAGATGGAAGCCGAAGAACTTATAGCAACAGTTGAAGCGTTAGAAGCAGAGATCAAGAAACGGAGGCAAAAGAAATGAGTGAGAGTTTGAACGCCGAACTACAACATTGGCAAGCACGAACAGACGATATGCAGGTTGCCCTTGACCATATGCGAGAAGATCGTGACTTGTTGAAGGCTGAAAAAGAAACATTAAGCGAGGCTTACGCTAAAGCGGTTCAAGAGTTGGCGATGTATAAGCAGATGGTTGATCGTATGCGAATCGCTATGTCTCAAGGCGCAGAACTATAAAAACTGATGCCGTTGCTGACACAAAACAGCGAACTGAAACCGCATCGCATACATAATTTTGCTATCCCTGCTTGGTATGTGCGACTAGATGGCGAGATCTTTAAGACTTGCCCTAATGCTGGGGCTTGCGCCAAAGTTTGTTATGCCCGAAACGGCACATATCTGTTCTCAAATGTTTTAGCAGCACACACTAAAAACTTGCGTTTAACCCTTGATCAACCGATCTTGTTTAGAGCGATGATTAACAAAGAGTTAAGCCATAAACGGTTTAAGCCAACTTTGCAAGCAAGACAAATGCCTGAAGGCGTAGAACTGACCGATGATCGCTGGCTTACGGCTTGGATACGCAACGGTGGAGCAGCAGTTCGGATACACGACTCAGGCGACTTCTACTCTGAACAATATTTGTATCTTTGGTTTGCTATCGCAGCAGATAACCCTCAAGTGCTGTTCTATGCCTACACAAAAGAAGTAGCGATGCTTAAACAACACGGCAACGAGGCACCAATTAATTTTAGATGGCTTTACTCAACAGGCGGACTTCAAGATCATTTAATAACCGCAGATGATCGTAGAGCAGATGTATTCCCTAGCGAACAAGCCATAACTGATGCTGGATACATAAGCCAAGATGCATCAGATCTTTTAGCGATATTGCTCAAAACTAATCTTGTTGGCATACCAGCAAACAACATAAAACACTTCAATAAAAAGATCGCTGGAAGAAGATTTAGCGAACTATGAAAATCAAATGCTTAAACTGCAAACACACTTTTGAGCCAGAGCCAAGAAGAACAGTCGGCTGTCTATGCGATAGTGACGCACCGACTTGGATTGGTGTAGCCTCTGACGGCAAGTTAATAACGATGAGTTACGCCAACTATGAGATAGAAAAGGATTAGAGATGGAACAACGCAAAATAGAACACACAATCGTAGATATAGATTCGGTTCAAACCCACCCGAAGAATGTGCGTCAAGGCGATATCGGGGCTATCTCTGAATCACTTAAAGCACACGGACAGTATCGCCCGATAGTTGTAGATAAGCGCACGAACTATATCCTCGCAGGCAACCACACTTGGAAAGCAGCGAAGGCTTTAGGTTGGGCAGAAATCAGTGCAGGCTTCATAGAAACCAAAGACGATGACGAAGCATTACGCATCTTGCTAGCAGATAACAGAGCAAACGATCTAGCGATGTACGACACGGGTTCATTAGAGGAATTATTAAGAGAATTAAGCGAATCTGACGAAGGGTTAGAAGGAAGTTTATTTGACCTAGCAGACCTTGACGAACTGCAAATAGATAATGAACCTTTAGATTTGTCCGAGTTTGAAAAGTATGACGAAACTATTGACACCGAACACAAATGCCCTAAATGCGGTTATGAGTGGAGCGGCAAACAAAAATAATCGTTATGCGTAAACCACACTATTTTGTGCCGTCAATGAAACAAATTGAACAAGTTAAAGGTACAAACGGGTTTAATGTTTTCTCATTATTTTCAGGTTGCGGTGGCTCTTGTCTAGGTTTTGAGATGGCAGGTTTCAAGATCGTTGGTGCTTCCGAGTTCGTAGAAGAAGCCCGAAACACTTACAGTTTGAACCATTCAGGAACACCTATTGACGGCAGAGATATTAGAGATTTGAAAGCGTCAGATGTTTTTGAGATCGCAGGAACAGATCAAATAGATGTTTTAGAAGGCTCACCGCCTTGCGCTTCGTTCTCTACGGCTGGAAGCAGGCACGAAGGCTGGGGCGAAGTTAAAACCTACTCAGATACTCAACAACGATCAGATGACCTGTTCTTTGAATTTGCACGACTCCTTAATGAGATACAACCAAAAGTTTTCGTTGCCGAAAATGTTAAAGGCTTAGTAACAGGAAGCGCAAAAGGCTATTTCAAACTTATTTTAAGCCGACTAAAAAAATGTGGCTACCAAGTTGAAGCACGAGTTCTAGACGCTTCATACTTAGGCGTTCCTCAAGCCAGACAGCGAACAATCTTTATAGGTGTTCGCAACGATCTAAACCTTCCACCTATCTTCCCTAAACCGTTTAAGTACAGGTTCAATATTTCAGATGTAATAACTGATGACCCGTCTTTAGTAGATAGCGAAACGATGCAAGATATAAGTTTCACAAAATATGCGATCTACAATCAATGGAAAAACCTAACTTTAGGTGAATCATCAAAAAAGTATTATTCATTGAGCAGACCGCAATTAAATAAGCCGATACCGACACTTACTGCTACTGGAGGAAATGTCGGTGCAGGTTCAGTTACACACCCACAATACCCACGCAAACTAAACCTAAAAGAACTACGCCAACTATCTTCATTCCCTGCCGACTTTCAATTAACAGGCACATACCAGCAACGCTATGAAAGAATCGGGCGAGCAGTACCACCTCTAATGATGAAAGCAATAGCGGAAACAGTACACAAAGAAATCCTGCTTAAACAATGAAAATACCTACCGACTGGACATTCAAGAACAAAGGCGTAGCCAAAGAGTTTGATACCCATGTTCGGGAATCCTTGCCTTGGTACGACCTAGTTAGTGGTGCGGTAGCGCATACGGTTCGCCACTACCTGCCAGAGAACGGGCTTATGTACGACATAGGCGCATCAACAGGCAATATCGGAAAACTCCTAGACGACTCTCTAACCTCTAGGAAAGCACAACTAATCTCTATAGAGAACGCACCAGAGATGGCAGAACACTTTGAAGCACAAGGCAAACTAGAGATCGCAGACTGCACAACCTACGATTATCAACCCTTTGATGTAGCAACCATATTCCTCGTCTTAATGTTCCTAACAATGGAACAAAGACAAAACCTAATCCTTCAACTACTAACTAAATGCCGTAAAGGTGGCGCAATAATAATCGTGGACAAGATTGAAGCCAAAGCAAACTATATAGGCACTATAAACCGCAGGCTAACCCTCGCAGGCAAAGTCGCAACAGGAGTTAGCCACGAACAAATAATCGCAAAAGAATTATCGTTAGCAGGAATACAAAGACCACTACGAGAAACCGAACTACCAACCGCAGCCGAACAATTCTTTCGCTTCGGAGAGTTCGCAGGCTGGATCTTAGAAAAAAACTAATGCCAATCCAACGCCCGTGCCTTAACTGTAGAACCCTCACAACTAACGCTACACGATGCACAAGATGCCAAACCGTATGGAACAGACAACACCCCAAACCAGACAGACCTCACTACAAAGGCGACTACAAGAAACGAGCCAAACAAATCAGAGACACAGCAACAGCCTGCTGGATATGCGGAGAAGGCAAAAGACCTAACGACCCATTCACGGCAGACCACCTACTACCTAGCGACCCGAACTCACCTCTCGCAGCAGCGCACAGATCCTGCAACTCACGCAGACAAAACAAACCGATTACACCGAACTGAACACGCAAAAGCAAATGCGATTTTTTCTTTAAGGCTTTGTAGGTTAC
>Ga0222715_10000723_pt1 | contig 33045 bp, 51 predicted proteins | sample C33_9DmetaG_FD_165056 | JGI IMG/M metagenome (GOLD analysis project Ga0222715, IMG submission 165056) | Estuarine water microbial communities from San Francisco Bay, California, United States - C33_9D | ecosystem: Environmental > Aquatic > Marine > Unclassified | place: USA: California...
GTTAGTAATGCTTTGACTAAGTCTCTTGATCTTGCTCCATATCCGGAGTATGTATCTATCGGGCAGCTAACTACTACTGAAATTGTATCCATTAATAACCTGTTAATTTATGTTCTATATATCTTGAAGGACGTTCTTGTGCTTTGAATATGTCAAAAGCAGGTCTAGGTACAAAGGTATCAAAACATTCATCCATTGTGTTAATAACATTTTGAGACATTTTTTGAGCAGACATTTGAGCCTCATCTGATGTAGCCCATTCACGTCCGGTCAAACCTCTTCTATCTCTCTCTTCTTTACCTAATGAAAACACTTTTAATATTGCTTTAGCAATATCTTCCGGTTGACATCTATCATCAAATATGTATGGTGTTGCAGGAGAACCTGCTAAAGAAATATTTGAAGGAAAAACTGGTTCAACCCATTCACCATGTTGTTTATAGGTACCTCTATGGTTAGAAGGAAAATCTGGAGAGAAATTAATCCAATCCCCATTTTCATCTACAAATCTCATTTGATCTTGCATACCTCCGGTAACATTAGCGATTATCATCGTTCCTGCCATCATTGATTCTGTTAAAGCTAATCCCCATCCCTCATTGGATGATGGAAGTACTGTAACATCAGCTAAATTATATAGGTGATTCATTTGTTGAGGATTCAATCTATCTTGAGAAAAATATACATTAACATATTCAGGGTCACAGAATGCTTGTTTTACTGCTCTTAAATCAGTACCGTTGTTATCTGTAGCTGCTGTATGCATTATAAGAGCACATTTTTTAGCTTGCTCTTTTTCTAACATATCACAAAACATTCTGAAAGCTAATATTAAATCAGCTGGTCTTTTTCTATGTATATTCCTAGAGTTAAAAAATACTACAAACTCATGATCAGTATCCTTAAATGTTTCTTTTTTAAAGTCAATAAACTCTTTTGATTGAGTGTCTAAAGGTTTAAATATTTCATGATCTATGCCATGAGGTACATATTTAATAACTTTACTCTTAGCTTTTTCTCCTAATACTATTTCATTTATATTCTTAGTTTGTTTAGATATTGCCATCAAACAATCCACAGAATCATAAAAATGTTCGTTGTATTTAGGAGCAGGGTAATCATCCCAAATGTTTAACCAGAAGATGGGTATCTTACTTCTTATCTCCCTTTCTATTTCAAATAACCAAGTCCAATATCTAGGGTCAGTAAAAATAAACAAACCGTCTGGCTTATACTGTTTTATTAAGTTTCTAATCTTTTGCACATCTCCATACCCATTGTTAGGAATAACATATACCTTAGCATCCTCTATTCCTAAATTTTTGTTTATGTCAGCAGAAATATCTAAAACTTTTCCTATTTCCGGATGCTTAATTGCTGCTCCTAGATTAATCCAGTTGTAATGATGAGCTGATTTAATGACTATCTCTCTAGCCATAGTAGCAATGCCTGAGTGCATTCTAATATCATCACATAGTAATAGGATAGTTTTACGATCTTGTTTTTTAATATAACCTTCTGGTAAACCCATTATAACTTAATATTATTTTGTTTGTGTATTTTATCTCTAAACTCCTTATCTGTAATATAAAGAAAAATTGCCCGGTCTGCAAGTTTCTTAAAGGAAAAATTTTCTTCCAAGCAAGCCATTTTAAATTTATCGAAAAGAGGTTGTGTGATTTTAACTGACGTGAGTTTTTCGTCTTTTGCCATAACTATCATAACTTAATATATATGTATATAAATATATATGAATTACAAAAACTGAGAACAATGTTCACATTTACCAAAAGGATTATTACATTTGTAATCTTTATCTATAAACTCCCCTTGATCATCAACTACTTCTGAAATAAATTTATTCATTTGTTCAACCACTACTTTGGTTTTTCTAGGACCAGATAATGGACTAAACTCTTGTACTCTTTTTTGCATAGAAGCAAACTCGGCATCTTTAGGAATTCTTCTCTTTAAAATAAAGTACTCTACATTAATTTTATCTTTTTCTATACCAAACTGCTTGGCAAAGAACTCTTTATAAAGTACTACCTGTGCTGTTAAATTAGGATTCTTTTTCTGATCATTTCTCCAGCCTGATGTGGAAGTTTTAATATCTACAATAGTCCAAGTATCAGAAACTTTATTATAAAATACTAAATCAACTAAGCCTTTGAACATAACGCCAGGTCGTAGCTCATGGTAAAGCAATGTCTCTACTCCAGCAAGCATCATCGTCTTAGTACTAAAGTATGCTGCTCTTTTTTTAACCAAAAAGTCTAGTATGTGCTTACCTTCAATCCAAAATTGAGTTAGTTCATCTTGAGATGAAAAATGCTCACCTTCCATCTGTGCTTTACCTTGTTTATATGCTTTAACCATATTAGCATAAAGTAAATCGTGAAGGTTAATCTCATTAGCTGCTTTTACTGAATCGTAGTACATTACAGTCAACCATTCTTGAATAGTTTCATGCATTGCAGTACCAAAACATGTATAGATATTTTGCTTGAATGGTACAGCTTTGCGTAAGTATTGTAACTCCCATAACTTTGGACACTTGTTATAGGTGCTAATGGAACTGTAAGAAATGTGTTTATTTTTAGAAGGTGATTGTTTAATCTTACTCTCCCATACTTGTTTTACAAGTGGGTTAATCTTACTCTTTCCTTCCTGATAAATTTTCTTCGGCATAACTTGTTTTTAGGCGCTCAACATAAAGTGTAGCATCCATTAATTCTTCTTGTAGATGTGTTAACCAGTCTACAATGTTGAGATCTTCTCTTTCTAATGTAGTACTATACTTTTTAAAACCAGTTTGTGATCTCTCTTCAAACTTCTCCTTTACGGCTTGTACGTATTTGTCTTTCGGCATGTCTATAGTAAATGTTATATCTCCAGGATAGCGTTTATATTTCATTTAATAAAGATAAGAAAAAAATTACAAATAAACAATTTTATTTTCATCTCCTTTGTTAACCCAACCCTCAGAGCCGTCGCTATATTGTACTCTTCTCTTTGAAGGAGTCTTTTGAAGAACTTTAGTAACTACTTTTTCTTTTATTTCTGTATCATCTTCGTTAACTATTTTCCAATCTTCAGCTTTTACATGTTGTATATCAACTTCTATATCTTTTAACATTTCCTCGTCTGAAATTTCTTCTTCCTCATCTAAATCATCCCATAAGTCAGGTTCTATCTCATCTTCATATTCATTATAAAGATTCTTTTTATTAGCCTGATCAAAAGCAAAGTTAGCTGCTACTACAAGTGAAATAGCTAGAGGGTCAAATACAAATATAATAACTAATAACAGAATGTTAATAATCTTATCCATAGGAGTGCCGGTAAGGCCGGATAAGTATTGAAGAGGACCTAACTCTCCTGCAGTATCAGAATCATTTTGTAGGTCCAAAATTTGTAGTCTATACTTTTGTAAGCTATCTGCTGCTACAGTTCTTCTTGCATTTACTTCTTTTCTATTTTCTTCTTCAACCGATATACGTGACTGAGCCAATCTAAGCTCGGCAGTACTAACTGTTGATCGAAGACCTGTAGATGATGTCGTGTCTCGTACTTGAATTGAGGTCGCTTTTGCATTAGATAAAGTAGAAATGTTATTAGATATTCTTTTAAGTTCTTCATCGTATCTTACTACATCGTCGTTATAAAAGTTTGCTTTCTCTTCTAAGAAAGCTATTTTGTTTTCGTTAATAGAAAGCTTTTGATAAGTCTCTTGATATGCTGCACTTAAAAATCCGTATATACCCATACTGGTGATCAATACTAACACTACAGCAGCTATTGTTAGATACGTTCTGAGATACTTATTTATAGTGTCCCAATACTGATATAAAAGAGATGCAATGACAAGCTTAGCTACTTCTAGTGAACCAGCCATTACTATTACTTCAAATGCTGCTCCTGCAAATAACTTTGACAGTCCACTTACTGAATAGAAAGCAGCTGATACACTTACAGATAAAGCTGATAGTGCGATTATTGACGGAAATATATTCTTTTTTAGTCTTTTCATTACTGCACCAACAATAAAAGGATTGCTCCGCCTCCTATTGCTGAACCTATTTGGTACAACTTCTTAGTACGTCTCTCCTTCTTGAGGGCTTTCTGTAACGATCTAGTTGCTTCTTTTTGCTGATCTAATTGATGTTCTCTACTATCTATAATACCTTGATAGTTTAAAACTTGAGTCTTTAGATTAGTCACAAGTTGAGTTTGTGTAAGCAACTTATTATTAGTTTCAGTCAAAATACTTTGCATAGTTTGCATCTCCTGAGTCAAACCATCAAAGGTGACCAAATCTTTTATAACAAACCGAGCTACCGGTTTACTTAATTGAATCGTTGAGCTGACGGTATCGTTCTGCGAAAAACCTTTCCAGCTCATCATCACCAAACTTATCAATAGAATCAAGTTTAGCTTTTGTTTCTTTTTTAATAACATTTATAGTGTAGTTTAGATTGTTAATCTTTACATCATATTCACCCATCATAGATTCTAACGAGTCAGCTTCTTTTTGTAACGATAGATTTTGCGTATGTAGAGAATCTACTTTCTTTTCTAAAGCTTCTATTTGATCTAGATAAGGACTTATATCAAACTCTTCTGGTTTTTGCTTTAAAATAAAAAATATTGCTAAAGCAGTTATGCAGATTAATATAACGTTTATCCTGTTCATCTAATTAATATAGAAACTTTTTTACAATTACGCAACTATATCCTTCTTTAATCCTGACCAGTTAAATGCTGAACCTGGATCTGTTTTACCTTGTCCTTTTCCTCTTACATCATCTCCAGATACATCTGAATGTCTTACTACTGCATCAGCAGGTATGTTATATTGTTTCATCCAATATTTACATACATCTACTGCTGTTTTATATTGAGCATCGGTATAAGTACCAGGAGTTTCTATTGCTTTAGAGAAAGAACCGAAATCATGTTCACCTGGAACTAAAAGTTCAAATCCTAAAAAATGTGAGTTTAAGCCAGATAGTTCACCAAATACTGATTTACCTGCATGAAATGCTTTGCCAGGTGTATCAAGCATTTTTTCATATCTACCGTCTGGGTGAATAAAACCGTGAACTGAAAGACCTACTGATTTAAGAAAGTCGTGAGCACCTACTGGGCCGTTATCTGTTTTCAGAAACTCAGCCATAGAGTGTATGATGATTCCTTTAGGTGTGATTGCCATATCTATTCTTTTTTACCAAATATTTTACCTGCTTCACCAATTCCAAATGACCCTAATGTAATGATCACAAATGAATTGTAAACAAATTCGTTAATTACTAAGTCCTTTCCAACGTATCCAGTTAATAAATCTGCAATTGCAAATAATACCATAATGGCGAAGGAAGCAAATCCAACTACTGATTTTTCGTTGTAGTCGTTTTCGTCTTTAAAAATGTCTTTAAAAGCCATCCAATTTCGTTTTATCTTGTTAAACATGATATAACAGTTTAAGTGAAACGTTTCTTTATTATAAATAGTTAAAAACTTAATCTACCTCCAATTGTGAATGTTTTTAGGGTAGGAAAATCTTTTATTGTAGCTTCTATTACGTTTACCCCGAAGTTTATTCCAAACCTCTGAGTTAGTGTGTATGTGAAGCTTGAACCCCCTATAATCATAACGTCTGTATTGAAGTTAAGATCATGGTAGAAAGTATCGTAACTCATAAATGGATTAGATACTGCCAGCATTGGTGCTACTGTTAACCTATTGAATTTAAAAGGTTTAGTGTAAAAACCAGTTAATGAGGTACCTACTATGTTGGTATCGTAATATATTAACCCTCCCCTAACGTCTAATTCAACAGCAGTAAGACTAGTACCAAATGCTAAACCTGCAGCAGAACCTTTCTCACCAAGGAATACAACGCTGTGATTCATCATACCCATGTACGTAGTGTACATTTTCATTACTCCTACTGAAGCTGAGTATACTCTGCTAACCCTACCTTCTTTGTTAATATGCACTTTAGAGTAGTTAGCATTTAACATAAACTGCTGAAGGTTAGAAAATACCATAGCGTTTAATCCATAAGTCTCTGTACCTAATAAAGATGATTGACTTACGCCGAAATTAGTTGCAAAGGAATATCTTCCAGTTGGGTCTTGCTGTGAAAGTACGTTGGCACTGATGATAGGAGGAGACATTGCTCGTTTTTTCTTTCTCTTCTTTTCCTCCTTCTTGTCTCCTTCGTCGTCGCTTTCCTCTTCTGAGTCTTCTTCCTCAGACTCTTCATCTTCTTCAGACTCAGATTCTTCTTCATCTGATTCTTCTTCACTGTCTTCTTCTGACTCCTCGTCAGATTCTTCTTTGGATTCTTCATCGGATTCTTCTTTAGATTCTTCTTCGGTTGATTCTTCCTCTGAGCTTTCTTCGGTGCTTTCCTCTGTAGACTCTTCGGTAGTCTCTTCAGTTTCTACTTCTTCTGATTCACTTGTTTCTTCAGTTGAAGATTCTGATGTATCTTCAGAAGACGTTTCTGTCGAGCTATCCTCTGTTGACGTATCTTCGGATGAAGTAGATTCTGTAGTCTGTTCTGTAGATTCCGTAGTCTCTGTCGATGACGTGTCAGTTTGGTCTGAACTAGATTGCGTTTCTGTCGTGCTAGCTTCAGTTCCTCCGGTTGTTGTCTCATTAGTTCCTTGACTACTAGTATCTGCTCCAGCTGTAGATGTATCCGGAGAACTAGTATTATTATTCGCTGTACTAGTATCTGTAGGAGGAGGTGTAGATGTTTCTGTAGTTGTGGGAGGACTAGATGTGGTAGGTGGTGCATTAGTCGTCGTATTAGTAGTAGGCGGTGGCGGTACATTTGCTGTAGCATTTGTTGCTGCCTGTGTAGCCTGTTGTGTTGTTTGTTGAGTAGTCTGCTGTGTAGCTGTAGCTCCTGTTGTTGTTGTAGAGCAGGGGCTTAGACTATTCCACCATAAATAGGTAGCTTCCAACCAAGATTGTAGTTCACCGTTTTGAAATTGGGCGGCTGTAAATGTTCTTGATTTATTGTAAAACACTACAGTCGTCTGCCCATTCATAGGAACAGAGAAGACACTTACCTGACCGGTACACCTATCAACATAGGTTTGGATTAGGGACTGTGCTAGTCCCTGACCCATCCCCATCGCAGTAATTACTATGAAAAATAGTAACCGTCTCATAACACTTAGTGATCAAAAATCTTCTTCTGTCTCATTCTCTTAACTATTTTATATACTGCGGTGTTAAGAGCTTTTTTGGTAGCTGTACCAATTGAAGACTGATTAAAGGCTACTTCCTCAAGATTCTCATCATTTATTAATGTCATCTCTCTAGTGGTAGTCGCTTTACCTAAACCTGAACCGGTCATATATAGACCAGATTGAGCGTCAACTAATCTTACTTGTAATCCTAATCTTGTTACAAGTTTGTTAGTTATACCATCTTTAAGGTTTACTGTTTCGTCTTCTGAGATAGAAAAATCATATACTTCTATGTACCCAAAGTATTTAGCTCCGACTATATTACCTTTCAGTTCATACTTTTCGGTTAATAGTCCTTTAGCTGAAGCTTTGTATTGAGTAACCATTCTGTCTTTGATCTCGTCTCTTGTTTCAACGAATTCAAAACGAAATGTTTCTTCCATAAAAGCTACTGTAATGTTGGATAATCCTAATCCAACTCTATAGTCGCCAAGTTCAGGGTATTGGTTGAGTATTTCTTCGCTAACGCCTATACTAAGGATTGCAACAGGTACTGGTTCACCGTCATATTCAGGGATTTCATAGACAGAGGCTTGACTTTCAAATCCGGCGGTGTAATCTTCAGTAACTGTTTTTCCAATAGTTTGTCCAAAAGTAATTGTAGAAGCAAGTAATGCTAATACAGTTAACTTTTTAACCAAGGGTATCGAAGATGCCCCAGGTTACGTTATTGAATTGAGTTGGGTTGGTAATTAGTTCGTATATTACCATACCGATACCTGATACAGACAGTACCATTAATGTTGATATCCATAAGGATATAAATAATGCAAGAAATTTTTCTTTAGCAGTTGTCGCTTCAGAAAATAGTTCATACATTAAAGTTAAAGGGTTAATGTAATTGTTCATAATTTTTGTTTTAAAATGGTTACTTAACTTTACTGCGAGATCGAAGGTTGCCGCCTTCGGTCTCTTTTTTTTACTGCGAGATAAAACTACCAGTCGAGACCTTCTTCCTTACGTTTTTCGGTTTCAGTCTTTTTTGGTTTTTCTTTTGCCGGTACTTCTTTTACGATTACCGTTTCTTTTGCCGTTTTTTGTTCTGGAATGTTTATTATAATATCAGGTTGTTGAATCGGTTGAGCTACTTGTTCAGTAGTTTGTTCTTCTTCATCTACTAACCCTAATTTCTCTTTAACTACATCTAGAAAAAATGTACCAGCAGCTGCCATAGCAACTCCTACTCCGGTAATAATTTGGTTCTTTAAGTCTTTAAAAAAATCTTTCATAATTATCCTGCTGTTGATGATGTTGTAGTTGAACTGGCTGTAGCTGTTAATGCTGCTGCTTGTTCTTCTGAACATCCTTCTTCATTTACTGTTAGTCCTAATTCAGTATCAGGGCATTTATCCAATCCGTTGATTACTCCATCGTAATCGTAATCAGCTAGTAATACTAATTGATCAATCATTGCTTGAATGCCTTGTACATCTGCCAAAATAGCATTTACTTCTTCAGTAGTAGCTAAATTATCTACAAGTTCTTGAGCGGTAGCTAAATCAGCTAAAATAGATTGAATCTGTGCTTCCCATTCCTCTACCTGTTCAACATATAGGTGTACATCATTCTCCATTGATTCAACTTCATCTTGCATAGAAGCAATATCAGTTAACATTTGATTTACATCTACACCTTCCATAGCCAACTGTAAATCAGCTAAGGCGGCTTCCAATCTTGCTAATCCTTCTTCTGCTGAAGGGTTAGTACATGCGCTTACTAATATAACACTTAAAACTGCGATTAACTTTTTCATAATAAATTGATTGTTGTTGCTCCTACTTTATCATCTTCATGAAATAACTCTAACCTGTAGGAACTTTTAGGTAGAGTTGAAGTATATACCGTAAAGATGTTGTCACCAATTCTGCCATTTACTAACTCTTTAGCAACTACTTTACCTGTTATGTTTAAAACCTTTATGTAATAGTTACCTAAACTATTGAGTTTTACATTCATTCTTACCTCTGTTGTAGCAAAATTACTGTCTAACTTTATACCTACTTCTTCTTTGATTACTAATGCTTCAGGAACGAAAGTATAAGGTTCGATCTCGAAATCATAATCAGGAGAACAGGCTAGAAACAGAGTGAATAGTACTGTATAATATATTTTTTGAAATCTATAGCTCATTTTATTGTATGTTTAAGTTTATTTTATCACCGTTTGCTTTTACAGCATCGGTATTTTCAAAGTAAAATAACCCTGTTACATTGTTTACTGTTCCTATTGGGGTAAATTCAAGTGTAAATGCTTTTCCTTTTTTAATAGTAGATTTACCGTCTGTGGATAATCCTCCAAATAGTAATTCACCTTGGAATGGTTTAGAGAAATTAGTTACTGTATTTCCTGTATCGTAAATTATATTTTTAAGTGTTAATTTAGAAGTATCGTATTTAATCCTTGCTTGTAGTCCTACGATATCTAACCCGTCATGAGTTAATTCAACTTTAACTAATCCATCTTCTATTCTGCTAACCATATCTAATTTAGTTGTACCTACTGCTTTACTGCTTAGATTTAATCCTGATTTAGCTGACTTAGCTGTTAAAGTAGCTGGGAATTGTGTACTATGTGATTGATCTAAATCAACATGATGCCAGAACGCAAAATCAAAAGTTAATAAATTTTCTGTTGGTGTAAAACTACTATTCCAATATTGTCCTGAATTTTCACCTGTTCTGTTTATATCAACTTCAGCTCCTAATTTTTCTATAGTAAAGTTTTCATATAGTACAGTTGCTGTACATCCGTGATACCAAGTTCCGTCCTGATTTTGTTGTGGAAGGCAAAACTCTCCTGCTACATCTAATCCTAAAACATAAGCTAAAAGGCCGTATGTATCTGCTGAGTTAAATGTTTGATTGAGATTAGCATCAGCTGAGAATAGACCGAAGTTATCATAAGTTACATCTGTACCGTTTATTCCTACATCATTTAAATACTTAAACGATCTATAAGCATCAGTAACTGTATGAACATCCGGAATGTATGATGCATCTATTGGTTCTAAATTCCATACAGAATATACTTGGTCTAAAGTTACATCAGTGAGTATTACATCTGCATTTGAATCTAAAGTATACGTAGTTGTAGTACCTGTCCCTGACATCATATCATCATCAGAAACAGTTACTTTAAAATTAGTAGGGTCTAATGTTTCAGGTAAATTAAAATGTAGGGTAGCGTTATAAGTAACAGCTTGTTCTATATCGAATGAGAATTGTCCGTTTGGTTCTGATGCGTAGATTGGTTCTGCAATCTGCACACCGTCAGTATCTTCTATATTAGCTAATGTTAACCTAAATTCTTTTTCCGTTGCAGTAGCTGTTTCTGGTTTTACAGTGAAAAACATTGTAAAAATAGGTGTAGCTGTAGTATACGATGCACTATCTAATAAATTCTGTAAGTTCTTATCTGAAAGCTGTATTGCTATCCTTGCTACACTCCATTTTGCATTGAATTCTGAGTATGAAGCTACACCAGTATTCCACTTATTGTAACTATCTCTTAAATCACCTTGTAGGAGACTAAACGAAGTATTGGGAAAATCATATCTCTGTGTAATAGGTCCTGCATCATTTAATGCTACTACACCTGGGAATGCACTTGGTACTGGGTCTGCTGTTAGTATTTGACTGTTATACTGTATGTCTAAAAATAGGTATTTGAAATTTACTAACAAATCATAGTCTGCAGTACCTACTGCTGCCATATGTAATTCCATTCGTAGAGTTTGTGCTTCCTTTATAGGATTGTCTACATCAACTATTTCATTAGTTTCAGTGTCAAAGAATTTTAAGCTAAATTGTACATTTTGACTAAATGTAGCTAAAGGTAAAATTAGCAATAAAAATAATAATAATTTTTTCATTAAAGTTTAAGTTTTTCAATTAATTGTTCACACAACTTTTTAATTGCAGTTGAAACATTTGCTTGAGAAAACTTACCTCCTTCATCTATAATGAGAGTGGCTGTTGATATAGATTTAGCTGTACCTTTGGCTGTTACAGACTTTTTCTTTTTTCCTTCTTTATATAGAGTAGCTTGTGCAGCTATCATATATACGTCTACGTTCTTTCCGTATACGCCTAATTGCAAATTATTCTTCTGTACGTCAAAGAACAAAATGTCTACAGTAATTTCGTTTGTTGAATTTGGATTGAGATCATAACCAGCATCCTGAACTACTTCTTCTAGAACGTTCTGGACTCCAAAGGTCAAGTCTCTGTTACCGGCTAGATCGCCGATTACTATTTTATTTTCTATAGCCCCTATTTTGACCTCTTGTGCTGTAACAAGAAAACTTAATAGGAAACTTAGACAAAAAAGCAAAAGTTTCATATATTACTGCGTTTAAATGCAACCGTTAAAAACAATTCTATGACGATTGTACAACGGTTATAAAACAGTTATATAAAACTTATTTTGTATAAATAGTAATTTAAAGAGTAAATACTAAAAAAAAAAGAGGGCCGAAGCCCTCTCTATAAAATTAATTAAAATTAAACAGCCTTCTTCTTTAAAATATGATAAAGAACAAAAGCGCCTACAAGGCCTAATAATCCTTCATTGCTAAGAGATCCTAAGATACCCATAACATTGTCAATTACTGATACTGAAGGCCAGAATGGGATTACTGCTCCTTTAAAAAGTACTTCTAATACAATTCCAAGAGCGATAATTGACACCCCGACTTCAGTTAATTTGTGAGCCCATAGGCTTACTTTTTCCAAAATGTTCATGTGATTTTAATTTAGTTAGACATAGATAACTGTCCGAACTTGTAAGGCATATGCTAATATAAATAGTCAAAAAAAAAGAGGCCCGAAGGCCTACTTATTCATAATTGTGCAGTCCCGAGTAACTATCAGTCGAGGGATTGAATTTCCTTTGGGATGAATTCACCGTTGACGTGTCCGCATGAGACACATTTGAAGACGGGGATCGGGATGTAGGAAGGCTTGGATTGTCCAGTGAGGATTCCTGAAGCCTTTCTAATAACGAGTGCTTGGTCGAAGTACGTCCCATCGCATTCGTCACATAAAACCGGAGTCGTTTGATTAATGTCGACATTTAAATTTTGCTGCATATTATCGGGTTTGTGAGTAATAATCACTCTTACTCGGTGTAGAACTTCCGCTGGAAGGTTTTCTAGCTGGTCTACTTGCTACCTTAGCATCTAAAGCTGCTTTTTTCTTTTTGTTGTAAAGAACAATCCCTACGATTGCTGCTACTACAACTATTCCGAATATAATTCCCATAATTTAATTTTTAGTAGTTGATTTATTATTTCTTCTTCTTGGTTTTCTACCTTTTCTTGGTCCACCTTTAATGGCTTCTGCAACATCGCCTGCTTGATTAACTACATCTTTTGCAGCATCAGCAACGTCTTTAAGCTCTTCTTTTACTCTTTGAGCTCTTTGTTTTACTTGAGTGGTAGTATTTTTAACAGCTGTTTTTGCTTGTGCTACCTTTTCTTCGACTTCGTCCGGAATTCCGTCTTTGTCAGCGTCGGTGAATAATCCAAAGTATTTGGTAGCGACCCAAATAGCTCCTGCGATTACTGCAACAACTAAAATAATAACTAAAATGGTTTTCATAAAAAATTGTTTAAATTAACGTTAATGTATATATAAATAGTCTTTAGCAACGATCTCCGGCTAAGACTAAACCTTTAGGTGCTTGTCGAGTCACCCTTGCTCGTTTTCCGTACTTATCTTCCATCTTAAAATAAAACGTAAGTAAGTCTTTATGATTCTTTATTACTTCTTTATCGTACTGTTCTCTAGTCATCTTAAACTCAAAAACAAAACATCTTTTAAGAGATTCTAACTTATTAGCTTCATCTTTATCTCTATCTTCTTGAAGACGTTTACGACGTGCTTTGTCTAAAGCTATAGCCTCAAGGTACTGAACGTCGTCATGGCCAATCTCTTTATGCTTCTGATTAATACGGTGCTCCACAAGCTCAATCTCGTATATATATGATCCCAAATCGAAGTCTCCGTTAGCAATCCTATCGCGTAATGGATGTCTGTCGGACAAGGGATTATTCCTAAGTGTATAAGAACGCCACCACATAAACCTATCATACTTCTTTTTATAGTAATTGGTCGATAAATATTTCTCTAACCACTCCTGAGAGTGTATTGGACTAAAGGGTAAATTCATACTATAAAGATAAGAACTTTTGAACAGAAAAACAACTATTCCCCGATGTCAATTATCTTCATAGCCATACGTACAACTTCTTCATCATACTCACAAAGTAGTCTATAAGCTTTCTTTTTTAGTTCTTGAACTTCTCTTTGTGGGTGTTGGATAACTTCTCTTTCAGATATATCAGCCGTAAATGGACGACGAGTTACTGTTGTACCCCCATCAGGAGACTCATAAATCCATGTTTCTTTTTCCACAGGACTAATTTTACCATCTTCTACCATTTCGAAATACTTTGTTACCGAATCACTCATATCATAACTTTTATTTAATATAGAAAAAAAATATTAAGTCACAAACCTTTTTTGTGTTTTTCTTTTCTATTATATTTCTTTTTATTTGATTGTACCAGGTGTCTAGATGCCTCCCATATCCTCCGCAGAACATCGTTATCTAACTTTGGTACTTTAGTTTTCATTTTACTACTTTTACTTCATTATAACTATTACTGATCCATTCATTGTACTCTGGAAATTTACCAAAGTTACCATCTTGACTTTGTGCTCTATATTGAGTAACAGCAAGTGGGTAAACAGCATATTTTTCCGTAAACGAATCTCTTACAAATTCATCATCGATATTGTCAACTGTAGGTATATAATCATTCCACTTATCAAAAGTGTTACCATTTATACCAATAGCATGAACACATATCATTTTATCTACCTTTACTAAATTATCTGATATATAATCTACAGTTTTTGATTCAATTATACCGCCAAAGTAAATTATTTCCCAATCAGGTATTGTCTGTAATGTCTTAAGCGCATTTTCTACATAAGTTATACCGTTAGGTAAAAACTCAAAATCATCTTGAAAAAATAATACGTTTTTAAAGTTGTAAGTTTTGGCATAGCTAACCACCGCCTTTGAACCCAAAGATGTAGCAAGGTGTCCAGTCTTCCATCCTTTAACATGGTCTTCAAACCCCGCAAATCTTTTGACAAAGTTATCAAGTTGTAACTTTTTCAGCTCGGCTTGCGCATGATCACGTCTATCTTTATTTTTATCGAGATTTAAATAAAATGCTCCGTCGAAAAAATCTTTAATCATAAAACCTATCTTGAACTTACCTTAATCATTTATCAATATACGAACTATTTGGCAATAAAAAAACCCCACCTTATAGCTTTCTCGGAAGGACTAAATGGTTATAGCCCCGAGGCTTTTCGGTAGGGTTATTTAAAAATGCGCGTGGCGACTTCGTCGGTTAGAGGGAAACGCCCCCCTATCCTTTTACTTCGTCCATGCTAGCCTTCTTGTAAGGAGTAACCAATTTCTTGATCTCACCTGCGGCTTTACGAGCTCTTGCTTGAGAAGCTTTTGTACTTCCTGCGTTGTTCTCGTTTAAGATAGCAAATTGCTCTGCAATTGCGTCAAATAATTCTTGTTTTGCACTCATAATTGTAAATTAAATTTATTAACCTAACAGCATATTTGGATCAGTTCCTACTGTATTCTTTTTCTCTTTTCCTGTACTAACTACTGCTTCTGTAATCAATAAGGTACCTGCAACTGATGCAGCATTCTCTAAAGCAAGTCTTGTTACTTTAGTTGGGTCTATAATACCCTCCTTAAACATATTAAAATAATCTTCTTCTCTGGGATTATAACCAAACCAGAAATCACCTTCATCGATAATTCTTTCTTCTATATTTCCAATATTATCTTGAGAATATCCAGCATTTTCAAGAATTTTATAAAATGGTCTTTCTAGTGCTGATATGATAATATCAAAACCTGTCTGTTCATCACCTTCTAAATTTTGAATATCACCAACTAAAATTTTAGAAGCATTTAATAAAGCAATACCACCCCCAGGTAAAATACCTTCTTCTATGGCAGCTTTAGTAGCATGTAAAGCATCATCAACTCTATCTTTCTTTTCTTTCATTTCTACTTCAGTATGACCCCCTACGTGTACGATAGCAATACCGCCCATAAACTTAGCCAGTCTTTCTTGAAGTTTTTCCTTTTCGTAGGGTGAAGTAGTATCATCTATCTGAGTTTTGATCTCTTCAATACGTTGTGTGATTGCTTCTTCTGAACCTAAAGCATCAATAATAGTCGTAGTGTCTTTATTGACCGTAACTTTATTAGCTTTACCTAACCAATTAGCATCAAACTTATCTAATCTCATACCTTTTTCAGAAGAAACTACTTGGCCTCCGGTTAGAATTGCAATATCTTCTAACATTGCTTTCTTTCTATCTCCAAACTCAGGTGCTTTAACAGCACAGATAGGTAAGATACCTCTCATCTTGTTAACTACCATAGTAGAGAGAGCTTCTCCATCAATATCATCAGCAATGATAAGTAATGATTTGTTCTGTTGGGAGACACCTTCTAATATAGGTAGCAACTCTTTAATAGCTGATAAACGTTTATCGGTAATTAAAACTAACGGATTTTGAAGAACAGCTGTCATAGAGTTGTTATCTGTAACGAAGTAAGGAGACTTATAACCGCGATTGAATTGCATACCTTCGACTGTCTCGAGATATGTTTCTCCTGTTTTTGATTCTTCTATTGTAACAACTCCATCTTGACCGACTTTATCCATGGCAGTGGAAATTAACTCACCTACTTCTTTATCATTATTAGCTGAAATAGTGGCGATCTGCTTGAGCTGTTCTTCATCCGTAATATCTTTGCTTTGTTCTGCTAAATACTTAGTAACTATCTTTACTGCTTTATCAATACCCCTTTTAATATCAACAGCATTTGAACCTTGTTTCATTCTATCTATACCATCATTTAGTATAGATTGAGCTAGTAAGGTTGAAGTTGTAGTACCATCTCCTGCTTGTTCAGCAGTTTTAATAGAAGCTTGTTTTACAATTTGAGCTCCTAAATTTTCTACTCTATCTTTTAACTCTATAGATTTAGCTACAGTAACACCGTCTTTAGTTGACACTGGCATTCCCATTTCTTGTTCTATAATAACGTTTCGGCCTGAAGGTCCGAGGGTAGCAGTAACTGCATTAGCTAGTTTATCGACTCCGTCCGCTAGTTTATTTCTAGCTTCTTTTGAAAATGTAATCTTTTTACTCATCTTTTGATTGTTTTACAACTGCTAATACTTCTCTATCTTGTGCAATATAATACTCCTCTCCTTCGAAATCTATTCGTAAGGTTCCAATTTTAGGTACGAGAACTATATCTCCTACCTTACAAGATCTCACAGTAATTAGTTGACCATGTTCTGATAATCTACCTGGTCCTATTGCAAGAACTTCTCCCATTTCTGGTTTTTCTTTTCCCATGTCTGGGATTACAATTGATCCGTAAGTTTGTTCACCTTCATCGATAGGCTTTACTAGAATACGGTCATTAGTTGGATGTAATAACTTTGCCATTTATATAACGTTTTATTTAATATATGATTTTTTATTTGAAAATCAAACCCCAGAGCAGGTAAAATTTAGCTAATTTTCAAAGTTTTTGGCTCTGATCCTTTAGCAAAAGGAATTACTACTTGTAATAAGCCGTTTTTAAATGCAGCCGTAGCTTTACTTAAATCAAACCTACTATCAATCTTCCAACCTAAATTAAAAGATCTTTTGGCGATACCTCTATGGATAAATTCACCTAAATCTTCTTCTTTCGGTTTATCGTAATTTACTCTGATTATATTCCCCTCTATAAGAATTTCGATATCCTCTTTTGAGATCCCTGTACAAGCTATGTCTAGTCCTAGACCGTTGTCTCTCTCGTAAATATCTACTGGGTGGGGAAGTTTGGATTCTGCTAGAGGTCTGTATGCTCCAGCGTCTTGGAAAAAATTTCTAACTAAAATGTCGAACGGATTACGTTCATAAAATAATGTACTCATATCATTTAAATTTGTGAGTGCCTAAGCTACTCGGTTAACAAAAAATTAAAATCGCTCTGGGGTCGATCTTCTTTATTATAAATATCTACTAATGCCCTTCCTTCCAGTTATCAGCTATCTCTGGTGGAGCTTTTAATGTAACTCCAGGAAGTTTAGTAGTGCTCTCCATAATTCTTTGAACGTGTGGAGCAAATATTTCTGCATCTTTTTCATCTACATTAATTATTAATTGATCATGTACTTGAGCCTGTACTTTAGCATCAATACCTAATTCTTCTGCTTTACGGTTAATTGCTAAAGCTGCTCTATTTACTACCGCTGCTGCTAATGACTGTAATTGAAAGTTTAAGCAGTTATTAAGTCCGTTACGATAGTCTCGGTAAGCTTTCATAACTTGATCTTTACCGTACTGGGATTCTAATTCTTTTCTAAATCTCCAGTCCATCATTCTATCACCAAACTTGTCGTACACCTTTTTAACTCTAGGTAAATGACGTACTCGTCCAACGTAGTTCTTAATATACCCTTTAGTTTTAGCATGCTCTCTAGATCTTTCTCTCCACTCCTTAAGTTGAGGGAATCCATCTAAGTAACCGTCAACTAGTATTTGAGCTTCTTTCTGATTAACTCCTAAAGACATTCCTAAAGCATAAGCTTCCATACCGTATGCAATACCTAGCGAATAAGCCTTAGCTTGATTACGTTTAACTGGATCTACTTTTTTAAGGTAGTTGTCAGCTGCCTTATCTGCTGATACTCCTTCTAACTTTTCAGTCTTAATGGCAACAGTAGAATAGAAATCCCAATTCTTGTCAAAGATCTCTTGTAGTCCTTTATCACCAGATACAGAAGCAAAACAGTGAGGTTCTAATGATTCGTAATCTGCATCAATAACTTTTCTACCTTTTCCAGCAATAAGGAATGCTCTAACAATGTTAATGTATTTCATTAATATAGGAGCATCTTGACCTTCCTCTAAAGGTTTAGGTAACTGTTGAGCATCACTACCGTAACGTCCTGATACGGTACCGTTTTGCTTAAAGTAAAAGTAGTATCTACCATTTTCATTGCCATCTAAAAATCTATCTACATAAGTAGATTTAACTTTAAGTAATTTATTGTAAATACGTAAATTTTCTGCCCATGGGTAATCCTTAGATAGGCTTTCTACCATATCCATATCAAACTGAGCTCTACCACTTTTAGTTTGAGAACCGGCTACTAAAGGTTTAATTCCCATATAACCGAAGACAATTTCACCCAAATGTTTTTTAGATTGAATATTGATGTAATCTCCATCATTAGATTCTTTCCACATGGACATAGAAATACGAGCACACTCAACATCGTCAAGAAAGGATTTGTCTCCGGTTAGTAGGAACTCTTTAACTTTGGCTTCTTTCTCATTTGTAGTCTCTAAAGCTTCTATGTTCTTCTGAGTAAGAGAATACTTGCCAGTTTTTTCACTTTTAGGAATGTTTAACGAATACCTCTCTATAAGGTTTATCGCCCAGTTACCTTTATGTGAAATTGGAAATTTATCCATAGCAGTAGCAACTACCCATTCTTTGGCTTCTGAAGTTTTGAGTAAAGAATCTAAAACAATTTGTTTATTTTTTTTCAAATCTTCAGTAATTTCTTGGTTGATTTGATTTATCAAATCCATATCAAGATCTACTCCCATCATCTCCATAGGTAAAGTTACCTCACGGTAGATAGGCATTACTTCATCTTCAAAGAAGAATTTCTCCAAGCCCTCTTCTCTAAGCTTACCCAAATATAGATTACAAATACGAAGGGTAAGGTCAGTATCAGCAGCAGCATATTTAGAAAGAATCTCAAGATCAGCTTTATAGATCTCAAAACTTTCTTTAGTAACAGAACCACCATTTTTCTTAATACTTTCTTTTAGTTCAATCTGCTCTTGGTTAGCTGCTTCTTCTACATTTAAACCTAAAGCTTCTTGATTCATTATAGCAATTGATTTCAATCCAAAAGGATTACCAAACCCGAAGGCACCTTCTTCATAAACTGTATGAACAAGGAGACCGGTATCAACCCATATCTGACGAGATAAATCAACACCGTAGAAATTTTTTATAAACTGAACGTCGAAAGAAGCATTATGGAAAACAAGTTTTTTATCTTGCTCAACCATCATCTTAAGTAGATTACGAGAAATAGTCTCAGTTGACGTACCATCAATCTTTTGCAATTCCAACAAGCCTTTGTCAAAGTTCCATACTAAAGTAGGTATATAAAACCCTACACCTTCATCACCTGATAATGACCAACCCACAATCTTATTCTTTCTAGGGTTAAGACCAGATGTCTCGGTATCTACTGCAATAACTTCTGAATCGTTAATGTGTTGAAACATTAAGTCTAATGTTTCTTTGTCTTGAACTGTGTAGTACTTTTTTTCTAATTGCATCTATCTAAAATCTTTTCTTACAAAATCTCCTTCGTCATATGACTTTAATATATGACAGTGTTTACAAACAAGCTGGTAATTAGAGGGTTGTTCACCTTCTAGTGTGTGCTTTATATTAGAATTTATGTGATCTACATCAAATAAACCACTTAATTCATTTAAATCTCTCTCGTAAAATTGGGTAGGGTCGTAACCGCAGCTCTCACATTTTAAGTTACCTTCAATAATTCTTTCTACCTTATAAAACAACCAAGGTCTAACGGTAGCATTGGCAGCATAAGTTTTATACTGTCTATGGGTTTTACAATATTTAGTTGCAAAATGAGCTCCTTCTTCTATTGGGGTATTACACCATGTAACTTTACACATAACCTTTATTTATAATCTAAATATAAGAACTTTTTTTCAGAGTACCAAATATATTTTTAATATTCTCCGTAAAGATCAAATTTCATTGGTTCAGGTTCTTCAACAATAGTTTCGTGAGCTTCTATAGCATAAAGTTTTCCTTCTAAAGGTTCTAGTCTGTAGTGACCTTTAAATTTAGTTTTACGCATATACAATGTAAGAGCCATCACTAAACCTTCAATAACATTACCTTGATCAATAACTAACTCCCAATTGTCTCCAGGAGGTTTTCTAATAGCTATTAATACTTTTTCTTCTTGTACTTCTATATCTGCCATTACTGTCTTAAAGTTTTTCTAATTGTGTAATTAGGGTTAGTGAAAAACTCAGGAATAAGCATGGTATGTGTTGCCCTTATAGGATTAATATCTATCCCTCCTCTACGAGTATACAAACACGATACCATTAACTGTTCTGGTTCAAACCTTTCAGTTAGGTGAGCATATATCATTTCACATATCTCTTCATGAAAATGACTAACTGTTCTATGACTAACAATATATTTAGCTAATGATTCAACAGATGGAACTTTATTTCCGCTGATATAAATAAACACATCACCCCAATCAGGTTGATTAGTTACCCTACAATTTGATCTTAATAAGTTAGATCGAACTTTGAGTTCTTCTCCTTCTCCAATTTCAAGTTGGTTAGCATCTGATTTAAAAGCAGTAAAGTCAATCTCATCTAAGTTAGTAATATCTGCTATATCTTGATATTCCTCAGAAAAAGACAAAGGTTCAGTTTCAAATTCAGAGGCATAGAATGTAACAATAGTGTTTGTATCTAATAGTTCATCTAAATCTCTCTTTACTCTTGCCTCGATTCCAGAAATACAATCAGCTGCAGTATTTCCAATCTTAGTCATATTAAAAGAATTTAAATATAACTTAATAGATTTAGATTCTACGTGATTTTCAGAATCAGATGGACATACAATTTTAAGCATTCCAGCAACAGGTTGTCCTTTTGTAGTGATTGCGGATACTTCGTATGCATTCCATACATCTACTCCTACAAATTCTTTTCCAGTTAACCCATAACCTTCTCTATTTAAGTATCGAGGTATCTTAACTAATAGTCCAGGTTCATAAGTATCCTTATAACCATCACCTCCTACTTTACCTAAATGTTTTGCAGCTATCTCTTTTACTGCCTCATAGTTTTTAACTTCGCTCATATTTACTTATTAATATTCCAAACTCCGTATGTATACACTTTACCTTCAACTTTATTTTTCATACCAGTAAAGTTGAATCCATGTCTCTTATAAAAATTTAATGCTTCAGGATTAGACCACAATGTTATAACATCATACTTAGACTTTAAACCTTGTATAATCTTACCTCCCATGCCGCCACCTTTTTTCTCTACAGTAAACCTACTTAAGTGGCATGTACCTTTTTCCTCACGAATGAACGCCCAACCTGCATTACCATCTATTCTAGACATGAATATTTTACAATTTGGTTGATCTACATACTTTTTTTCAACCCAATACCTGTATGCTTCAGTTAGATAGTGATCTGTTCTACCATCAAATGATGACAAGTCAAATAAAGAATTTACTTCTGTTAAATCAACTGAGAATAACATTTTAGGTTGTAGTGTTCTTTTAAAAGTTTTAGCTCTTTCAGCTACACTACCACTTAACTCGTAAATTTTTAATTTGAATCTGTCTATGTAGAATTCAAATAGTTCAGTTATTTCTTTTCTAAACTCCTCACTAGCACTTCTAATTCCATCATCTTCAATAGGTATTTCTGCAGGTAAATAAAAAATATAATCATAACGAGGTAATACTTCTTTAGCTACACCTAAAGCATAATCCATCATCCATTGATCTACTTTACCCTGATCATGTAACCATCTGGTGTAAACTAACCCATCCAAAGCACATCTATCAGAAATAAAGTGCTTTTTCATAATATTTTCTGCGTGTATAGTGACAGTAAATATCTGAGACATATTACTGCCTTCCTCATTTATGTTAATGCCTTTGGCAGCTATCTGACGAGTAAGTTCATCTATAAACTCAAAACCTTTCAGGTCATTATCGGTTTTTAAATGACGTAACAAAGTAGATTTACCAGTAGATTGAGCTCCTGTAATTGCTATTTTCATATTTTACTTACAATACTATTTTGAGAAAATGGATATTTAAAACCATCTTTATCAATTGCTGAATATTTAACCTCTTTACCTTCTTTGTTAACCTCAAAAATCTTACCAATATGAGGAGAACCTGCAAATATAAACTCGACCATATCGTCAACCTTATATTTTGCTCTTACTGCCATTTGTAAATTGTCTAAAACTTTTAATATTATCTAATATAAGATTAATATCTAAATTCTCCAACGGATAATCAATCAATTCATGTAACTTTTGAGACTCTTTAGACCAGAGTCCATCTTCTTCATATTTGATTCCTTTTATTCCATGGACCACTGGATTACTAGTATCCAAGCTATAAATAAAATTGTAATCAGCATGCTTATAAAAACTAAATTCTTGAGGTAAACCACAACCTAATAAATGGTGAGGTTTATCTTTATTAATAGTACCGTCTTTAACTAAATCTCCAAGTAGCTTAACACGTCCTAGCATCCAGCTAACGTATTTGTTAGGATGGGGGACAGACTCAGTATAATACGAGTAGTCAAAAGATATAGCTATCATATCTACATTAGCTATTTCATCCATAGCTCTATAACAATCTGCAATTTCTCGGTAGGTTTTACCTTGAACTACACCAATACTTTTACCAGGAACATTTCCATACTTTTTATACCAATCAGCTGCCTGCTGCATAGTCTTCTCAGCATCTTCCAAGGCATCTGGGATGATGTACCAGGTAGGTTTAAGTCTTTCAACCCAAAGGGCAAATCTATCTGCTTCAAAAGCTTCTTCTAACTCAAATATAGAGTTATCAAGTATAACTTCTCTACCTTTTTTAACTGCTCTTTCAAAAGTATCTCTGTAACGTCCATTTTGTTCCAATAAGTGAACTAAACAATAATCGTAATTAGTATATCTTTGAACCTCTTCAAATATATCTATAGGGGCTTCGTGAGCAATTTTAATCATCTTTTAATGCGTCGTTTACTGATTGGTTCATTTCATTTACTGCTTTTTTAATTAAGTCCATAGCTTCGTCAAATTTAGATTCACTATATGTTTCTGCTACTGCTGCTTGTGCAATACTTAACGGAACATACTCCTTGCCGTCAATCTGTACTACGTGTTCATTTAGGTTAATCATATACCAAAACTACTATTATGGAATTTTAATAACTCATCATCAGTAAAGAACTGAGTTAAATCAGGTCTAAAATAATTTACTGATTTCATTACTTTTTTGTCTCTTGTTCGGTAGACAATATACCTTCCCTCCGCAACCTTTTCAAAATGGCAGGCCTCACCTTGCTCCTTACTTCGTTCGCTGACGGTAAGTATGGCTTCTTCTTCAGTTGAACAAGCTTTTGATAAATTACTTGCTTGTACCTCGAGATATGCTGGCCATATCTTGCTCTTAAGGCCATGTAACATAGTACCGTTCCCAAGGGAAACATAAGCAATGTCGCACAAAGCATCCAAAACTTCCACGATATTTCCGTCTTGGCAAGCTTTTCTATATTCTTCGAGTTCTTCTTGAATGAAGTCATAGACAAACTTCCACTCTTTTTCGTCAGGGATAGTCGGTTCATAATTGTTTGGTTTACCAAATGTTTCGTTAAATTGTTCTACTTCAGATACAAACGGTACATATGCATCTACTACTTGACCGTCTAGTTCTGGAAATAATGATAGTTGTTTACCTTCCATAATCGTCTTCTATTCTTTTAATATCGTCTTCACCAAAATACGAACCTACTTGTACTTCGATTACTTTAACGTCAGTATTAGTTTTATTCACCATTCTATGTTTATCTCCTAATGGAATATGAATAGAATGTCCGTAAGGAATAAGTAACTCCACACCTTCTATAAAAACCGTTAGTTCTCCTTGAACACAAGTCCAATATTCTTCCCTATGTTCATGGTACTGGTATGATAACCTTTGTCCAGGTTCTATTGTAATCTCTTTTACTTTAGTGTAAGGAGTGTCTAGAAGTACTTCGTAGTACCCCCATGGTCTTATAGCTTCTTGACTTATGAGCGACATTTTCCTGCTAATTCTATATTTTTATAAAACTCTGCTCTAGCTGCTTCTTCATTTAAAAAGCATCCTGATAGTTTAGCTGTTTGCATTGAAGCACCTTGATGCTTAACTCCTCTACAACTAACACAGTTATGTGTTGCATCAATCATTACGGCTACTCCAATATTACCTTCACATATCTTATTGATGGCGTTGTGAATAGCTACTGTCAACTGCTCTTGAATAGCTCCTCTTCTACCAAATAAGTCCACTATTCTATTTAGTTTAGATAAACCAATAACTTTACCATCTTTTGAAGGTACATAAGCAATACTTACTTTACCTCCAATTCTTTGGTGGTGATGAGAACACATTGACTCTACAGGTATGTTACTTTCTTGAACTATACCGTCATATCCGTCAGAAGGAAAAGCTGTAATGTTGGACATAGCTTCGTATCTACCTTTCCATAGGTCAAATACGTATGCTTTAGCTACTCTTCGGGGTGTATCAGATGAGTTAGGATCATTTCTCCAATCACAACCTAATGCATCTAAAAATTTACCATAAGCCTCGGCAGCTTTGTCTACCATTTCCCACTTCTGGTCTTCATTTAATGGAAAGCCTGGAGCTACTCCATTTGCATAACCTTCTTTTACTAATTCTAATTCTTTACTCATTTATTTGTTTTTATTGAGGTTCTACGACTCATTAATTTAATATAGGAATATATTTTCAATTTACCAAACGTTTTATGAAATCTTTATGTCTATCATACTGGTGGTAAATATTGTAATCGTTTGTATCAAAATTATCAGTATCTATATTAACCATATTTAGTACAATTTTATCCTCTATTTTAGGAGTTTGTAAAAAACTTTTGTACTTTGTATAGGCTAAAACATTTACAGCTGCTTGGTCTACAGGACACCAGTCTTCTAAATTTTCATAACTACTACTTAGACCTAATTCAAAACATTCGTTAAAAAAATTTTCCAATAAACCCCCATTTCCAATAATCACTCCAGCACATAAGGGGTAGTTGTTTTTAATTTCTTCATAATAATTTGAGAAACCTTTTTTTATTGAATCAGCATTCCAACTATGTTCATATAAAGGTACAAATTTATCAACTCCTATATAAAAATCTAATTTTATATTATCTATAGACTTTTTAAAAAATACATCTCTTATATCTGTAAAGCAAATTGTGCTATTTTGTAAGTTTAAATTTTTTATAACGTTACTAACATCATAAAATCTCTGAAAGTTAATATAATATGTAGGTTTGGGTAAAGATATAACTTCCCAACCAAATCCTTCTAAATAGTTTTTAACGTCAGTTTGAGGATCATAATACAAAGCTATTTTTCTACCTAAAAAATTTGTATTATGTAAAGATTTAACATAGTGACTTATGTGTTCTATACCATAACCGGTTAACGATGTTACTATAACCATTAAACTAAATAATCTTGTATAGGTACACTATCTAATTTTTCCCAAGGAAATACCAACCATCTATCATCGGTAATAAATTCACCATAGTAAAGAGGCATAGTTGAAGTTCCTGATCTCATAGCTAGTGTAGCTGTCATAAAACCTAATTCTACTGCTTCTTTTAAAGTATGACCAGTATCAGCAATATCATCTATTACTAAAACTTTTTCTCTTAGTTCTTTAGGTAACATCTTAGCTGAAGAATAGCTAATATATTTTACTTCAAACGCATGGGATATCATAACTGCAGGAATTAAACCTCCTCTAGGTATTCCAGAAATAAATTCTAGTTCTTTACCTTCTAACTTGTCGCCGATTGTGTTGAGCTGGTCGTCGACCCATTTCCAGCTTAAAAAAACTTTTTGTGCCATTATAACAATTTTAATATATCCTTTACGGTATTTTTACCTACCTTAACCGTATGGTAGGGTTCGTTATGTTTTTCTAATATTTCTTTACATAACACATCAATCTCAAGAGATTGTTTCATATCCTGAAATCGCTCTTCTTCATTATGTGCTCCTTCTGCTCTTTCAAGTAGTATATTAATATTATCGTATTTTTTATGCAGATCTACAACCATTTTATGAAAAGATTCTCCGTAATATTCAGCTGGATAACCTTTTGTATAGTAACTATGGTATATGGTTGAAAACATTATAGGTGAATCTATAATGATATAATCTACTTTACCATACGATTGAGCTATGCCTCTGTGCTGATTTGCAAATACATATAATTGATCTTGAATAGCTGGGTAGTTTTTATCCCAAGCTAAAATTTTTGGAAACTCATAAGGATTATTACTACTTATGTGCTTCTTTTTTAGTTTGTAAAATATACCTGCTGCTATAGTGCTTTTCCCTATACCAGGGCCGCCAAATAAGTTTACAAGTTTGCTCATTGTGTAAAAATGCTATATAAATACCCTACAATACCTGCAGCATTTAAGAGTGATAAGTTATACGATTTAGTCTTTTGTGTCTGTACTGTAAGTAAAGATAATCCTAATACTGATAATGCTTTACCTATAAAGTAATTAATAAAAAATGGTCCAATCATCATACATGCTGTACCAATATAAATTACAAAAATCTTATAAATTAACTCTTTCTTCATCCAAATATTTCGTTTAATAAGTTCCCTAATCTTTTACCTGCCTGATATAACCTTTTTTCAAGTACCGGTTGATACTTGTAAACGTAATCGTAAGAAAGATAATCTCCTTCTTTAGTATTTTTGTAAATGTCTCTTGCCCACCAATGTGATTCAAAAGTCCATTCTAAAACATTACTTTGTTTTACTTCTTTTTTACGGAATTTATTTTCTAAATGATTAGACCATTCTGTAAATGACATCTTAAAATCATCTATAAGATTTGAATCCCATAATACGTGTAGATTAGTATTTGTCTCAGTTCCTTTTCTACCTTTAAACTTTAATCCAATTTTACTACCACCGTAATCCTCGTATCTCCCGGTGTGCATTGGTTGGTGTATATCACCAACTAGGTGGACTAGGTACTTAAGGTAGAACCGTTTCATCTCTTTATCAGACGATGGAGACTTAAGGATTGCAACTGCCCTTTCTATAATCGTTACAACATTCTCTTCTGGTGTACTAGCATCTGGATATTCTACGTCTAACGGTAGATTTACATAATGCCATTTATCATATGGTTCCCAGTCAGGGTTACTTCTCATTTCATCTGGCCAAGTAGAAACTGATGATAGAGATTCTCCATCTAAAATATCGTAAACTATCTCTTTAACTTCTTCGGTTAATTGTCTTTCAGCAATCTCACCTACTATTCTGTGTCCTGTTTTACCCCAATCGTTTCCAAACGACAAAAAAGGTATAAGTAGTAGTAATCTAATCATACTATAATATAAGAAAAAAAAAGGGAGCTAAAAAGCTCCCCTTAATTTTTTTTTACTTAAAATTGATATTTTAAACTCAAGTTCCAAGTTCTTCCGAATCCAAACCATACTGAATTTCTAACATCAACACCGTTCCAAGTTTCTGAACCTGTACCAGCATGTATATTAGTTTCTGATTCTGAAATATAAACAGTGTCAAATAGGTTGTTGATATTTCCTCTTAGAGAGAAACTACCTAATCTTGTAGTAAATCCTAAGTCTGCTACACCGTAAGAAGGTAACTGTAAAGCACCTACATTATCTGGGGTAGTAAATACTGTATCTACAATTGAATAATCAGCATATAGTCCATCTACGAATCTATACCCAAAGTCGATACTTGATTTACCGATATAGTAGTCAGCAGATACATAAGCTGTTGTTTGAGCTGCATCACCAACTTTAGCATCTTTTAGGTATAAAGTACCTGTACCGATTTGTTGTTGATTAGCGTCAAATAATGTAGAAGTAAAATCTTTAGTGTATCTCCAATCTCCTAATGATAAACTACCTTGTAATTTAAGTTTGGAAATAGGACGATAAGTTCCTTCGATTTCAATACCTTTATGACTTACGTCAATATCTTTAAATTGAGCTGTTCCTTGATCTCCTTGTGCATTAAATAATGAACGAGTAATGAAACGGTTACCCCAGTTGGTAGAATAAAGGTTAACATTTAATGTAGTTTTACTACCTTTAAATCCATATCCTACTTCAACAGATTTAATCTCTTCATTTTGTAGGTCTGGGTTAATATTGTTTGCGAAGTTAGGAAATACAGCGTCAAATTGAGGTTGACGAGAGATAAGTCCCGTATTGAAGAATACGTTTGATTTGCTGTTAATGTTGTAGTTAGCTCCTCCTTTTAAGTAGCCTCCTCCTTGGTTGTGAACGTCAGAAATAGGGTTACCTGGTTGATCAAAAAAGTCTTCTCTTTGAAATGATTGATTTGATTTTCCGGCTTGTAGTACAGCTGTTAGTTTATCACCAGCATATTCTACTAATCCGTTAACTCCTTGCCATCCAACAATACCGTTGTTATAGTAGTCAATTTTAGGACCTCTAATACCGGTATTTTTAAATGGAGATGCTTCTACTAAAGTTTCGATAATTTGACCTTTAGAGTTTTTGTTACCAGTTGAATAGTATCCATCTAATCCTAATAGATCATTTACAACTCTGTAGTGGTACCCTTTGTAGGATCTTAAATCTACACCAACAGATGCTCTAACTTTACCAAATTGTTTTTCTAAGTTAGAAATAGCTCCTACCCAGTCGTGAGAGTTCATAGATGCTCTTCTAATTAAAGCTACTCTATCCACTCCGTCTTCTCTATATCCATTTGAACCAATACCGCTTGCAATAGCACTGTTACTTGTTACTGCTGCATCATAGTTGATAAATCCATTAGTATCACGAGTACCTCTACCGCCTTCTAAATAATGTGAAGTAAGGTCTTTGTTAAATGGCCAAAAATCAATAGCAGCACTTCTAAAGTTATTACCACGAGCTCCTGTTCCTCCACCACGTCCAGCTGATGCATAGAATGAAGTGTTTAACTGAGTAGTAGAATTGATATCCCAATCCCAGTTGAAAGTAGCTAATGGTTTGTTATAGAAGTTTCTTCTGATGTTATATTCTTCTCCATTTAAGAATCCACTATCTGTATTCCATCTTCTGTCAATACCTTCTTCTCCAAAGTTTTGGTAATCTCTAATAGATACCCAAGAACTTCTCTGATGATGCCATTGACCTGCTCCTAAAATAGAAAGGTTCAGACTATGTGCTGAACCCTCTGGTGCGTATCCGATAGCTGTAAAATATGTCCAACCTTCTCCAGCTGTACCGTAAATATAACCATCTCCTGACCATTTAGTTAACAGCACAGAAGTAGCCCAACCTTTATCGTTCTTACCAGTGTTGTAAATTGCAGTAGTTTTAATGTATCCATCATTACCAATCATTTGGTTTAATGAACCACCTTCTGCAAGTTCGGCACTTTTAGTGAAAATAGAAACAGTTCCACCAACTGAAGGAACTGCTAATCTTGAGGCACCTAAACCTCTCTGGATCTGAATACCAGAAGCTACGTCTGTTAACCCTTGCCAGTTAGACCAGTAAACCCATCCACTTTCCATATCATTAACGGGTTGTCCGTTGATAAGGAAAGATGTGTTTCTTTGGTCAAATCCTCTTAGGTTAATACGTGAGTCTCCGTATCCTCCTCCTTGTTTAGTAACGTAAACACCAGGGGTGCGATTCATTACTTCTGGAAACTCTAAGTTTCCTACTTTTAAAGCTACCTCTTGTGCAGAAATTGTACTCAGGGCAACTGGTGTCTTTCTTTCTATTGCGACATCAATTACTCTTGAAGATACTACAACTTCTTGCAAATTTGTCACAAGGATAGAATCCTTAGACACGATAGTTTCTTGAGCATAAGCTCCTACTGCTAAAAATATTAACAGTATTGCAACGAGATTTCTCATAATTAAAATTAAGTTAAACAAATATATAACCTTTAGGCAACATCAGTTGTCCAGTATCGGCTATCAATAATATATGGAATTGATTTCGAACTGCCAACAGAATGTTGTTTATTTTTGTTATTAATGACTATGCTGTACTTGATATTCTTGCCAATCTTTGGTTGGCTTTTCATTAGGAAAGTCGTAACACTTGTATACATTAGAATTCAGGAATTTAATGTGTTTTATAAATTTTGATGGGATTGTAGCCCCGGTAGGTAAAATAGAATCTGAAAATTCTATATCAATAGTGATCTGTAGCTCTTCTATGTCATCCCAATCTCTTTCTTTTTCCTCTAGTAATCTCCATTCACCTCTATTGAGATATTGGTCTTGAAGAGCACAGTTAAGGAATGAAAAAGTTTGTTTAAGATTCTCCATAGAATCAGAGAAAGTAGCAGCTGGTGCTAAATGCCCTTTATCCCATACATTTCTGTAGTAGTCTTTATTGTCGGAAGTATGGTAATTGTCTTCGGTATAAAAGTTCATAGAACCTCTATCGACGTTTTTAGGACGATTAGAAGATTTATATGTTAGGGTGATTGGTTGTTCTTTTGTTTCTGAGTAAAGAACAGTAAAGATTGATGTGGTTACTTCTACTTGCTCTCGTAGCTGCTGTGCTACGATATTTTCCGGTTTAGAACAACTAGCAACTAGTAATGTAACTAAAAAAGAAAGGTTACAAACCTTTAAATTCGAGATCATAAAATTTATAATTTCGTTTTACGTATTCATCGGTGCCATCTTTTGCAATAGCATCCTCTTCGCTAATATAAATAGCTTCAACTGGACATTCCGGGAGGCAGGCACCACAATCTATACACTCCTCTGGGTTTATGTAAAGCATATGGTTTTCGCCTATTTGCATACCGTTAACTTCTTGACCTAATCCATCGATTTCTATAGGTCCGTTAATACAGTCAACAGGACAGGCAGCAACGCAAGCAGTATCACAAGTACCTTCACATGGTTTACCTATTATGTAACTCATTGACCTATGTTACTTACTCTTTTCATAAAAGTATTCAATGCTTCTTTTTGAGTCATACCATTACTAATAAGTTTTTGAACTTCTAAAGCACCTTCAAGGTTGGATATAAGTTCACCAATAACATCAAGCTCTTCATCTTTGATCCCCCTTGCTTCAATAAGATCTTCTAACACCTCTAAAGTTTCGGTGATAAAATCTTGATCGTTTTTTTCTATGAAATTACTTAAATGTTTTATTATTGGTAATCTCATTCTGGGAAGTATCTTGACAGTGTATCTAAAACATCGTCAGCTTCTGCTAATGCTCTTGCTGCTTCTTCTGCATTTTTATAAAAATCTTCTGTTGAGTGATCCCCAATACCTGCAGGATTTTCGGTCAATAACTCAAATGTCATTAACGCTCTTTCTCTTTGAGCTTCAAAGGTTTTTCGAAGCATTTTAATTACTCTATACTGTGCCATAGTTTTCTCTTATTGTTGCTAACTTTTGTATTGCTTGTTCTAATTCATATCTTGCGTTAGATGCATCACAATAATCTTGACAGCAAATACCTAAATTACTATCTACTACTCTAAAATGTTGCTCTATTTCTTCCCAAAGTTCTTCCATTAAACTTCTCTTTGAGTGTCAAATGCCATAATATGAGCTCTACCGGTAAATCGATATCCTTTATCTCTACAGAAGTTCATAACAACAGGGTAACTCTCAAATAAAGCTTCTCTTGTATCACCTGCAGGCATCATCCATACTTTTTCGTTAGGTATTTCCAATTCTTCTAAAAACTTCCATACTTCACCATATATTGTTAGATCTTTATCTAATACAGGTTTAATATGGTAGTCACTGTGATATTCAATAGATTTTTTTATAGCTTCTTTATTTAATCTTAAACTATTATGTTTATCTATCATTTTTTGGTCTGTAGTAGCTCCTTGAGGTGTTGTGACACCAAGATGGGGAATACTATTACTAAATTTAGGAGAAATACTAAGTAGATTTATAGGGTAGTCGGTAGCAAGAAAATGTGACCCTTCTGTCTCAATCGTGATGAATATTCCTCTTTCATTTGCAAAATGTGTTAATTCATTAACAAGTTTTGGATGCATAGTAGGAGAGCCTCCTGTTAACATCATTTCTGAAATATGAGGATTTGCATCATACATATCTATTATATCTTGAAAAGAATATCTACCCTTTTCAGGATGTATACTTGTATACCATGAATCACACCATCCACCTTCACCAAAGTAACACCTATGTGTACATCCAGTAGTTCTAATAACAATAGTAGGATAACCTTGACGAGAACCTTCAGATTGAACTGCTGTGTAAAGTTCTACTATAGGTAATTTTTTATTATAATCTTCAATTCTGCCCAGGCTCATATATTGCGCTATTTTTATCGTGTTCTCTAAATTCTACTTTTGTTACCCTAACTCTTCCGTTAGTTTCCTGCATAATAAAGGGATTTACCTTATCGTACACAAATTGTGCAAATCTTTCTGCCCCTGTAGCAGGTACTTCTCTTAGTTGAAGTAGTCCATATCTTGCTAACTTCTCAAATTTATCTTTATGAGGGTCGTCTGATGCAACTATGTAAGTATGGTCAAACATATAGTCCATCCACTCTTTAGGTGACTTACCATCGATTGTACCTTTAGCTCTTTTCATACCGCCAAAGTCCCAAACCCAATTACGATTATCTAATTGACCTTCAAACCATAGTTTAAATGAAACACCATACCCGTGTACAAATCTACAATGTGTATCTTCTGCTCTCCATTGACGAAATACTGT
>Ga0222715_10000727_pt1 | contig 32953 bp, 30 predicted proteins | sample C33_9DmetaG_FD_165056 | JGI IMG/M metagenome (GOLD analysis project Ga0222715, IMG submission 165056) | Estuarine water microbial communities from San Francisco Bay, California, United States - C33_9D | ecosystem: Environmental > Aquatic > Marine > Unclassified | place: USA: California...
GATTGAAGAGTACAGACACGGACAAATGGTTAAAAATGTCAGTGTTAGAAAATCTTCTATGAAAGAATTAAAACCAGTATTTGAATTAACTGAAGACGACTTACCATAAGCAAATCATTATCTTAATGTACCAAAACCGTGCACGATAATGCACGGTTTTGCACTATTTTTATTCTTCCTCAGGAAACATAACCTCATTGAACATCTTTTCAATACTGCTTTGTATCCAGTCCTCAACTTGTGATCCCATGATGGATTGGGATTGTTGTTGGAGCATTAACTCTTGTTCGTTTCTAGCAAATGGACCAGCTTTAGCTTGCTGTTGTTTCGTCATTGTCTGATACAACCAAACAAGATCTTTCAAAGAGATATTCTCCATCTCTTGGACTACTTTTGTTCGAACCTTATCCATGATGATGGAGTCTTTATGAAAAGAGTCCTGATACCGCTCTTGTGATAAATTACTCATCACCAACTGAATATTAGATTTTTGTCTCCAACGAAATAATGTTGAGACATCAACTTCAATCTCTTTGGCAATATCTTTTAGTGACCATCCCTCATTCCACAACAAGACAAATCGTTGTTCATTGGGTGTAAGTTCTTCAAAGGTCATGCTCTTTTAATCTCTCTAGCAAGTTTCACTGATGCTGAAAGCACTCGTTTGAGATATTTTTTAAGATGTGTTCTATTAATAAAATATCCTGGAATGCTGATTTCTTTTAATAGTTCAGCCATAAAGTACTCAACACTGTTGTGATCAATGTGTATGTTGTAGAGCTTTTGTATCTTATCTAACACAATTGCAATTGGATTGAGATAGTTTGTCACTACTTCAATAGATCTCAGTGGAATCCCAGTGTACTCAACATACTGGTGCCCATCATCATAACTAATACTGAGTGATGGTAGTAGTTGAACAGCCTGTTCTGAAAGATACCTTTCTTGGAAAAAAGTCTCTAGATTACGCTTTTCTAGAGCCTTAATTGATAGTGTATTTCTGATTAGTAATATATGTAAGTTAAATGTAAACATAAACTTACTCCTTTCGTGAAATCCATACAACGAAATTTTCTAATAAGTAGTTGTAATCACTAGACAACCTCGTCGTATGGATTATGTTTGATATATGGGCATTTAACTGTGCGTTAAATTGAAAACCCCATGTTTATTTGGTCAAATAAACAAAAAAACCGCTTTTGAAACGGCTTATATATTTAATATACCACAAAATAAGTGGTTTGTCAAATCGAGCTATTTTGAGGGGTTTGAAAACATCTCACCCCCCAAAATTATTAGTCTATGTAAGTCCAGTATTGGTGAACAACTGCTTCAAGACACCTTGCGCATTGTACATCCTTACATGAGAGAATATGTTTAACTAGATTTTCTATCCAAGTTTCTTCTTTCTCTTCGGACCTAGCAAAACCAATAGGCATAGAAATACCTCCTGGATTGTTGGTTGATTGGGACTGGATAGTTAACAGTAGTAGAAGTTCGTTTTTAGTTCAATCAATAGACTCTATTTTATATTTTCCAAAGATCATCAGATTAGAGAGAATTATGTTTGCAGCTGTCTCTTTTTGATCTTGTGTATACGTTGCTTCATTTTCAATACACTTAATCATATTATTGATCATGCCAATGACTCTTGGGTTGTTTAACTCCCATAAATTTGATTGTTTACAAATTGCTTTAATTTCCTCTAAATCTATCAATTATCTCCTTTTTTTGTAGCTATATAAGACTCCTTACTGGACTAAAAAGTGACAAGAAATTTATAAATTAATTTATATTATGTTCTCTTCTTTTTCTTTTAATATCTGTTTCGTAATATCCTGTCTCCAAAAAATTTTTTTCTTTTTGCTCTCTAGCTTTTTGAGCCATAGCTTTTGCATAAACAGACATTACTCCTCCTCATATAGATTGTTTGAACTATCCCAATAATTCTTCCCACCCCAAATATTCACCCATTCATCAAGCGAAACTTGTAAATTAGTATGGTGAATCTTGAACCACGAAAACGGTTCTGTGCAAAGATAGTAAATTTCTGCTTCTGGTTCTAAAAAATGATCTACATAACGAATTTTTGATTTATCAACTTTTTTCGTAATAATTGGATGATCACTCCTTATATATATCCATGACTCATTTTCAAGTTTTAAATGAATACAGTTCAATCGAACACCGCATCTAGAGTAACAAGAAACTCCATCTCTTACGCCAGTTATTAAATCAATCTCAATACTTTTAAGCGCTCCATTCATTTCTTTAGGATGGTTAAAACTTAAATTCTTCATTAGCTCATGAAATTTTGGGTTTTGGTAGTAGTATGCTAAATAGTCTATAGACCAAATATCTGAATTGGTTGTTGAAGAATATACTTCTACATTCCCATCAAACAAATAAAAGCTGTACCCAATTCCTCTCCAGCCTTTTTTGATATTTCCTGGAAATTGGTTAGCTGGAATTATATGTTTCCAAGGTTTAAGCTTTGCTCCATCGTCTTCTGAGTACTCAAAACTATATTCTTTAAGAAAAGACCTATCGTAATATGGATCTTCGTCAAGACTCCAAAGGTACAAATTTATTCCTCTTCTAGTAGTGCTAAATCTTCCATTCTGTCAGCACATTCAATACACATATCAAAAGTAGGATTATCGGAAAAAATTAATGCCGGGCAGTAATTACACTTGATATTCAAAGTTGACTCTATTTGTTCTGAAAAAGCTTTTGAAATAATATGAATTCTCATATAGTGATTAATTATCATATCTTCATAATTATTTTCACTCATTAGATTTATGCATCTCGTCCATAAAAAGATATCTCTTGAAGCCCACATTGGCTTTCAGAAGGATCTTCGTAACTTGATTTAATTTCAAAAGTTATTTTGCTAATTTCTTTATTGATATCAATCCATTGTGAATGCTCATTAGTAATTTCTAGTGTTGCTTCCATCGGAGTATATGAACTTTCTGGAAAAAGTATTTTGTAATCTTTAATTTTGTCATATTTCAAAAACATGGAGTTTGCTTCAAAATTTTCTAGAACTACAAACTCTAAATATATATTTTTTTTAAAGTCAAAACTTACGAACTCTTTATAACAAACGGCATCTGCTGTAATCCATCCTTCAGCAGCATAATTATCGATATATAACTCTTCACAAGTATTATTTCCAATATTCTCACTTGAGCTTGTACAGGATAGTGGAAATTGAAGTTGTAAAAAATTTTCTTTTACAGTTGAATTTACTGCAATGATATCTTCTTCATATGTTTCAATTGAGATTTCTGCATCAGCTGAAAGTTGTTGGTACCAATAAAGTGTCCATCCACCTAAGTACATTCCGATTACAAAGATCAAAATCTTACTTAATTTTTTATTACTAAGTGTTTTGTATTTACTATATCTTTCATTATTTTCTTCAAAACTTTTAGTTTCTGGGACTGGCATACATTGATCATCCATATTTTTACTCAAATTAACCTTCCTTTATTGTTGTATAAACTTCATCTGGACAAAAAAGACTAGTTGGCGTTAACTCTACTAGATCAATTTCAAGTCCTTTTGAAATCTCATTTGCAGTCATACCTGGTTGTATTGACTCCCCAGAATTTAAAGTTGTTGTATATAGAAAATTAATTAGTGCTATCTCGAAGTCTGAGAAGCTCAAAGGATCATTATTGTTTCTAATACTCATAACACCAGTGCTTAAACAAGATGAATGAAACAAACCAATACTATGTCCAAGTTCATGAATAATAACATTATCTCTTTCTGTACCAAACAAATCTGCTTCAACCCAGATTCTTTTATCTATTGGTGAATAATATCCTAAACTGCACTGCTGACCGCCGAAGATGCTGTTATATGGTCGTTTGTTTAAACATTTTGAAAAAACTATTGGAATGTCAGCTTGTTCAACATTGTCACTATAACTAAATAGTTCTTCACCAATAATTTTGTTTACTGTTTCAATAAATTTTAAAACTGTAACTTTATCTTTTTCAGTAAACTGACCACTTAATGAATACGTTGTTGGGCTTATCTGCTTATATACTTCACTTTGTACCCAAACATCTTCTTGATCTTCGTACTCTCTCGTAAAAAAGCTAGTTGCACCATAAATTAAATCTTCAATTTCATATAGAGTTTTAATTTCCTTAGCAATATCTTCAATTTCTAAATAATAAGAATCCGGAACTACTGTATTTTCATAAACTGTAAATTCTCCTGTTGTATCCCAATCTCCCCAGGCAAATATATCCCATAAATTCCCCCAAGATATTGTTAATTCTGGCCATCCACATGCCCAGCAATCTACTGCGTAAGGTTGGAATGAAAACGTTAAACCATTTTCGTTGATTGAAACTGCAGTTAAGTCATCGTATCGAAGTGGACCAGACCATAGTTTTAATTCATCTTCCTGTTCGTTATTATTTAATGAAGTCCATGGAGCTGCAGACCAATCTTTATAACCAGGTAGCTGTCCTAAGTCAACGCTCCAAATATCTCCAAGTCTTGAAGATAAAAGATTTAACCATAAAGCATCACTACCTTCTGGGAGAGTTAAACCAGAGCTTAACAAAAGTTTATCTGACATCATATCTCTTAGTTCGACTTGTTTACATTGATTTAAATCAAAGTTAAAAGTTTCATAGGTGTACATTCCATGGTTTCCACCTGTGTAGGTATATATATCAAAAATATAAGAGATATATGCTGGAGATTCATCTGTAACTAAACCAAATTCTTGTAAATTAAAATAATCACTTGGTAAATTGTTACGGTGACCCATAAATTGTTTGTTTGCTTCCCACAATTCATCTCCGTTATATCCATAAGGATCACTATCAGACCATGATGCTGAGAAAGAAAAGTGATTGTCTCCACCTCCTGGATAAAAACCAACTAATCGATAATCTCCATCTAATGTAGTAGCCCAGTGATCTCCATATCCAATCTCTGATGAAAATTCATTCAAAGTTGTATCTACATAATTTTTTATAGTTGTATTGATAGTTTTAAAACAAGCTTGGTATCTAGCAACTTCAAAGTCATCACCAAAACTTCTACTTGGTCCAGTAATGTTTAATTTTTCTAAATTAATTTGAGGATATCTAAATTCATTCTTCCAAGAACCGTTTGGTAAATAGGTTCCAACTTCACTTAAGCAATACTGTTCTGTAGTTATATTTTTGTCTTCGTCTTCATTTGAACTGTTGTACATTTCTATTCTGCTGTTAGCCCAATCGGAAACTGCACAATCTTTATAATCATTCCAATATTTGCTTTGTTCCCATACTTTTCCAGTTGGATTAATAGTTACTGTTGCATAAGTATCTTCAATTAAAGCTGTTCTTATATGATCAAGTCTGTAATTACCTTCATATTTAAAATTTGGAGAATATAAATCATAGTTACAAGAAAATGCATATTTTTGATTATCTTTATCAACTGCATTAACGTATAAATCTAAAAAACCTTCTCCTTGTTCTCCCTCTGGAAATGCATATACCACAGCTTGACCTGAGTACGCATCTGATCCATCAGTCAACTTTTGCCTTAAATCTATTTCAAGGTCACCTGTACTATCAGTAAAGATAGCTGTAAATTTTTTAAAACCTTTCTCAAACTCATAATTAAAGACATAAGTATCAGATTGATATAAGCTAATTTTTCCAGAGCATGGTTCTATTGAAACAAAGCCTTTTGGAACTTGTTGATAGCTAGCAACTTTTTCTTCACTTAATTTAAGTTCAATTTTGGTATCAATTATTTGTTCACTAGCTACTTCTAAAGATTCTCTTAATTCAAAATTTTCAATCAATACATCAGAAAACACTGAGCCTACAACTGTTGTAGCGTAAAAAATTGCTATTCCAGCAGTTATAGTGAGTCTCAAAAAATATTTATATTTTTTTCTATCAATATTTAACAATATTTTTTTAAACACTACGTATCCATTCAATTATTCGTGATGCAAGTTTTTTTCCACCGATATGTGATGGTTCAATCGGATTTGCATAATCTTCTGGAGTAGTAAATATATTTCTTAACTCCAAGACATCTACATTAAAAGTTGCAGCTGTTGAGAATATAACATCATTAAGCATCGAAACCATTGCCTGTGAGGCAAAAGCAATATCTCGATAAAATAAATCGTCAGTCAAATTACCTTCATAAACTGTGCACAATAATAATTTAGAATTTTCTTGTGACAGTTTTTCGACAATGGTTCGATACCTTTTTTTAATTGGTGCCAGCTTACAAACAGCCTGTTCCATCACTTCTTTAGTTGTTAGTGCTTCTTTATTCTTTAAAAAAGAAACCTGTAGTAACAAATCATTACCTCCAATTGACAACACTTGATGTGTTGAAATTTTTGGTAGTTGATTCAGTTGAAAATTCAGTACATCTTTTGTCGTATGTCCATCAACAGCTATTTGATTAAACATTGACTCTGACATTGCCTCAAGGTGTTCTTTGACAGATAACTCATTTCTACCAACATAGACTTTATTGTCTATGATGCTATCACCCAATAAACACACTGCTGCCATTAAACGTTTTCCTCAACAGTCTCTTTTTCTGGTGTTTCTACTTCTGGTGTAATAGAAGGTTCAGTTGCTGGAACTGGTACTGCTTCAATTACTCTAAGTGGTTGTCCTATTTTCATTTTTTTCCTTTCTTTACTGCATTCCAAACAGATCGTTATATTCACTGTCGGAAATATGATTGTTTTTATGGAGATAATCTTTAAAGTACGGATATAGTCCTTTAAAGAAATGCATTGGATGCTCTTCAGTTTTGGTTCTCTCTGTAGCCATCAGCTCTGCTGGATACCTGTTTTCTAAATACGAGTGATATCTAAATCCGAATTTTTGTGCAAGATTTGGATAGGCAAGAAGATGATTTCTCTGTAGTGATCTTTCTCCTAGCATCACATTGAAATGGGCAAAAGCAAGAAGTGATTTAATATAATCTGGAAAAAAGCTATCTAAGTTTTCTTTCCTATATCTTCCAGATATCGTAAGTAAATTTCCCTGTCTACTTCTTCTTGCCATCATGTAATTCCATCTGTTTCTCTGTCTATCTAATTGAACTAAGTTATCATCACTTACTTTTTCGAACTCAAGTCTCATCTCCTCTAGCGAAGGTAATTGATGTCTCATAATTCGATTCGTTGCTTCGATAACCTCTGAAATGTATCTAAATTTTGTGTAGATAAACGGATGATCTCGTAATGGTAAGTAATTAGAGTTTTTTGACTGATCCCCTGTTAAATATTCAAATCCATCATCATCATATCCCTCGGTATTAAATCTGAGTTCAAAGTCATATCCATAAAGCCTTAATACATTGGTGAAGTAGTTATCCAAATAAATAACCCATTGATAGGTAACATAGAATTTCTCTGCATCATCTTTACCAATAATGTTGCCTAGGTAGGAAACAAGGCTATAAAGCGTATCAAGTTCAAGTAGTAGATAGAACTTTTTAGGTTCAACATATTCTGATCGATATCCTAACTCACATTCAATAGTTATTCCAGTTAGAGAGACTTCAGCTAGTAAGTTAAAATCTTTTAATTCAAGGGTTTTAGCAACGGGACTATAAAAAAGAAGTTTTGCTAATTCCTTTTTTTCATCTTCAGTGTATAAATCTAAATTCTTTGCTAACTCATTTGTATATGATTTTAAAAGTGGGGTACTATCGTGCCCAAAACCACCACCAAAAGGTGTACCAAACTCTTTAATAGAGTAATAACCACAACTACAGTAAGGATTTGGAGCGCTGTGTTTATAAATATTACATTCAGCTTTCCCAGACCATGGTTTCATTGAATCTTGTTGCTCACCAAACCCTGGTGGTACAACATCATTAAAATCACTCCATTTATTCATGCCACTATTTCTACTGATATTAAAACCTTGTACTGGATTAAATTTCCAAACTCGGTATGCCGTTATGTCACCAATAACTAAAAGTGGATCTATTTTTTGATTGTTACAACTAGCGCAAACAACTCCATGATGATGTCTTTTTGTTTTAGTGATACAAGTGCAACTACTGATATTGCTCATTTACCTTCTCCCTACATGTCCTATATGAAAAGAACTACAAAACTTACAGTGGTAGGCAGTAATTAAGCTATTCGTTCTTTTACTTGCTCTATTTGCTTTAGTTTGAGCAAGTACTTTAGTGTGATATTGCATCTTTCTCCTACAACTCCAGCATTGAATACACAAACAGGTAGATCCATTAACAATAGACCAACAAAGCATTGGTCTATGTTTAGTTCGTGTTTTCACTATCGCAGCCCCTTGTTTTTAGTGATTTTGACCAATATTCTATACCTTTTTGGTATTTATGACAAATAATATTTAACTTTTTTTGTATTTTTCACTAATAATAGATTCTTCTATAATTGTCTTTATGGGTGAGAGTGAGAGATATCCAATATCTTTAAATGCTGTTAACGTAGTTTGTTTCAAAATTGATTGGCGTGAACGCATGCTCAATGTGCTATTAGTAAAACGCAGCATTGCTCCACATAAAAACAAATGGTCGCTCCCCGGTGGTTTTGTACAAGTTGATGAGACAATTGAAGAAGCAGCGAAAAGAATTTTTATCCAAGAAACTGGTTTAACTCCAAATTACTTAAGTCAGTTTAGAACATATAGCGACACTAAGAGAGACAGAAGAGTCATCAATGAAAAATCAGCTGAAAAAGCTAGAGTTATCACTACTTCTTTTACTGCTATCTATACAGACAATGAAAAGCCTCAGCTTCATGATGAGAGTGAAGATATACGTTGGTTTAAGATTCCAAGAAGATATGTAAATAGATACATTCCAGAAGATATGGCTTTTGATCATTATCAAATCTTGATGGATTCTTCAAATAGATTAAGAATATCACTTGAATATAGTGGTTTAGCCACAAGGTTTTTACCAGAATATTTTACTTTGGGACAAATACAAGATATTTATGAAATTATTTGGGAAGTAGAGTTAGATCCTGCAAACTTTAGAGAAAAGCTAACAAATGTGGAGGGTTGGATAAAAGAAACTAAATCTGAACCAAAAGAAGCTGAACCAAGAAGAGGAAAGCCTCCAACTTGGTATAAAGAGCATGATATTCCACAGTTTGATAGGATGATAACTAATCCAAATGGTGCAATTATTAGGGAAAAAGAATCTGAATATCAGAAAAATTTAGATAATTTAACTGGAGAGATTCCAATAATTAAAGAAAAATAAATTTTAAGCGAAAAATTAGAGGTTTTCAAATAATCTATAGCAATTAAGTTTCTAAATTTTTATTAGAATCGAAATTAAATATTTAAACTTTTAAATTCTTCAGACGAAATAGAAGTGTCAAAAAGTCCTACTTTTTCAGGCTCAAATTTAGTAAACCCTCCTGCATAATAAAGAGAAGAGTTTTCATAACGTTTAAAAGAAAAAATTGCCGAATTCATTAATGAAGCATTAAATAAACTTAAACTAATAAGTAACTCAAAATCATCAACAGTTAAACCTGTAACTTTTTCAAACAAACCTGGTTCAAGTTTTGTGATGACATCTTTTAAAGTTTCTTCTCTATAATCAGTCAAGTACATAAAAACAGGAATCCTTGAAGAGAACTTTTGAAGCTTTTCTTGTACTTTTTTTCTTAAACTTTTTGTTTCTTTTTCTTTTTCTGTGAGTTCTTTTTTTTGTTTTTTTTCTATTTTTTCATCATCAGTAGTCTTTAATTCTTTTATACGCTCAGAATTAGAAATTATTTTTTCTAAATCTTGATTTAAATTTCTGAATGCTTCGATTCTCATTAAAGCTTCTAAAGCTTTTTTATTATCTAATAATTTTTTTAATGTATCATCATCAACATTAACTAGTCTTGGGCTTTCGAATTTTTTAGCAAGCTGAGAACCAGAGGTGCCAACTAATCCAATATCTAAAACTTCACTGGATGAAATTTCTTTCATATAACTTCCATCAAAACAAATTATTGGTAGAAATTTTATAAAATCGTTTACTTTTTTTTCAGGATTAGTTTCTCCTAAATCTAATCTGCAACTGTAGTCAGTTACTAACCTTAGAGCCCTTGACGGTGCGAAATCAAATATGTAGCACTCTTCTTTATATGACTGGTCATTAGTTTTTATTTCATTTTCAAAATTGATAATTGATTCTACACTTTCCTCTGATTCGTATACCCATGGTGACTGTACTCTAAATGCTGCTTGAAAATATGTTTCAGGACTTGTGGTATTTCTAAGCATAAATATTCCAGTCCAAGGTTTGACTGTAACTCCTGTAACTAATTTTCCACACGTTAAAGTAATTGTTTTACTATTCAATGGATTACTCATTTTATTTTTAGTGTACTCTAAAGCTTTTACACCTATACCAGGTGTCTTTCCTGCTGCTAAAATAATTTTGTAGTCTGAGAAAAAATTATTACTTTTGTCTTCTAGAAGTACTTTCATAGCCTCACAAGCTGCAATAGATGGTAGATACCATAATGTATGTCTTAGTATTTTTTTTAATTTTGAATCATAAAAAGGGAGAACTGGAATATTGTTTTTTGATTTTAGATTATTATAGATTGTTTCAAAACCTGCTCCTCTAATCATATCGATCCATTTTTGAACTTCATTTTCATATAAAAACTTGGCATTAATTCCTTCACCTTCAGCTTTAAAAAATTCATTTAAACTAAACTCATTAAATTCACCAGTATCAATAACACTGTAAGCACTTTCTGGAAGTTGGTAAGTCATCATAACCATTCTTGGGAGGTGCCTGTATGGATTGTCTTCTCCATTCCAGTCTAATTTTGCACTTTGCTCATCTAAATAAGTCCAGTTGAATATTTGCTCTTCTATAAATTCACCTGAAGACAATGCTCTAAAAGGTGTGCCGCTTAAATATAAATAATGTCGTGTTTTCAAAGGAGAAATTTCTTCATTCCATATGTCTGCTTGATTACCAATTGCTTCTTCTAAATCTGCAGAAGATTCTGCTCCAACTAGCTCTCTTGCTGAATCTCTCCAAGCACCATAGTGATATTCATCAAGCACAATACAATCCCAATCGACAGTATGAGCCCATTCGTTCTTAATCTTTATTCCTCCTGATTTACTTTTTCCTAAAAAGTCTTGAAAAGATGCAAAACATACAAACGGTCTAGCCTTATCTATTTCGTCAAATGACTTATAGTCTCGGGAAATAAATTGCCATTCTTCAAAGTCCGTATGCATTAAGAGATCTTCTTTCCAGGAATTTTGAACTGCTGGCTTGAAGGTTAAAATTAAGACTCTTTTCCAATTCATTTCTTCAGAAAGCTTATAAGTTGTAAACGTCTTTCCAAACCTCATCTTGCAATTCCATAAAAAATGGGATGGTTTATTGTTTTCAGCCTTTATATTTGTAAAATATTTTTTAGTTTGAGTTATCGCTAGTTTTTGTTCTGGCCTCAAATCAAAATCATATACTCTATTGATATTTAATTCTTTATTTTCTTTAACAGCAATAAACGCTGCTTTTAAATCATCTACTGAACAATTGAACCACTCACCATTTGGTCTTTCAAAACTATGATCTTTCAATATTTTATGAATTGGAAAATCTTTAAAAAAAGAGCCATCAGTTCTTACTGAGCTTTCAAGAAATACAACTTTGTATGGTTTTTTAGAACTAGGACCTAAAGTGGGAAAATGCTGTTTCATTCTTGCATCAATGGTTTGGGTTGTATAGCCAATTTTTAAAAGTCCATTGTATTCATCACCTTCCTGGGTATATGCATAAATTTGTGGATTAATTTCTGGAGGTTCAGGAAAGAAATCTTTATTAGAATTCATTCCATTATCCTAATTTGGCTTTCTATCAAGCTTATATCATAATCAGACAGTTTATATTTTTGATATAATTTTTCGTCAGTCCAAACTTTACTGAAATCCTGTACAGGTACAAAACTATATACTTTTTTTACAGAACTTTGAGTACTTTTTATCGTAGAAACTAAATATCTAAAAAATTTAGTTTTCATATAAGCTAATACATTTTCTGTTTCTGATCTTGAATCGAATGGTCCAACAACAAGATATGTCTCATAAGCACACGAATTTTTATCTGGAATAAATGGAGTATTAATTACTTGGTGAGGAATAATTTTACTTGAGCCATAAGCTCTTGAAATAAAAATTTTATCTTTATTAATCCAGTCAGGGTTTTTTCTAATCTCATCTTTTGAAATATACTGAATACCATCTTGTTTCCATCCCCTTGTATAAAAAGTTACGGAATTTTTTGTTTTTTTAAAAGACGATTTTGGTTTAACTCTTTTCCAGCTTCCGTCTTGTCTAAGATCGAAACCAAAAGGATCATTATTTGATACTAAATCAGAAAACTTGGCTTCATTGAAAGAATTTACTTTGTTAATTATATCAACTGCAAAATTGCTTCTAATGAAAATATCAAGATTGCTTTCTTTGAGAGGTCTTTTCATCTTGGAAATTACTTCATCACCATCATAAGTAGTTATAGTACAATCTCCTTCATAATCTTTTTCCCACAAGAAAAAGTTAACCCCTCCTTCAATTTGTACTCCTGGGAAGCAGTGGTTAGCGTCTGGATAATCGTGAATTTCTTTTATTCTGGTATCAGATAACATTTTGTCTCTAAATTTATCTAAACCCCTTCCACCAGTAAACCATCTAGAGGGAACAATCATAACAAGATGTTGTGGACTAAGTTTCATTGCCTGTTCAATAAATAGATTGTATATAGGTATTGACTGAGATCCTTCATCGCCAACTTTCATTTGATAAGGAGGATTTCCAATAATTACATCAAACTTCATGTTAAAAAATCTTTTTCTTTCTTTTTCATCAATTATATCTTCATTTATATATTCATGAATAAATGGATATGCGTATGATTCTAGTCTTTCGTCTCTGTCGTATAGTTCTTTGCTTACCTTACAATATCGGCAATTTACTCCATTGAGCCAATCGTGTTGATACTCACTAAATAAGATATTTAAGTCTTCACTCTCTGAATTTACTATTGAATATTTACCATTTGCTTTTTTTGAGCAGTACAAAGTCCTCTTAGAAATTAAACTAGTCAAGCTTGAAGTTGCTATTCCAAAAACTTGATTTTTTAATATATGGTCTATCCTTTTCTCCAAATCTTTTATTTCTTCTTCTAGTCCATTAATAAGCCTTATAGTGATTTCTCTCAAAAAAGCTCCTGATTTGGTTGCAGGATCAAGAAATGTTGAATGGGGATCTTTCCAGATAGATTCAGGAAGTGTATCTAAAATATTATTAACAACTCTAGGGGGAGTAAAAACTTCATCACTGCTTAAATTTGCTATACAAGTCAAGACGTCTGGATTATGTACGAAATTTAACATGCATCAAAAGCTTTATCAAAACTTACCAAATCATAATCTTTATTTGGTTCGGGAATATATACATTGTCACCTAAATCTGAAAATAGAGTGTCTTTACCAAAAGGTTCATAACTCAATAATCTATCAAATGTAAAGTCTTTTCTTTTTAGTTTGTTCATAACAATTGACCATTCACAAAACACTATAGAATCTTTGGTTTTTACATTCAACAAAGTAAGTGCGTCGCCATGAATGATATTTTTATCAAGAATAAATTGGACGCTTTTTAAAATATTTTTATTAATAGAGTTCGCAAAATATTTTGTATATTCATTTTTGATTAATTTATACAAATTTTCTTTTGCTGTTTTAACATTGTCTTCTAAAATTTCTACTCCATAAACAGATCCCGTAAGGACAATTAACATTTTTTCGTATTCATATTGATTTTTGTTTAAATTTTTAATCGAATTTAGCTTTCTGAATATTATTTTCTTAAGAAATACACCATCTCCACATGCGGGTTCTAAGTATCTCGAATCCACCCTTTTTGCTTGATGCTCAACAAGGTTCAACATAAGATCTGCTGTAATGTCTGAGGTATTTACTTCTCCAAAATCTGCTACTCTTTTTTTAGATTTAATTTGATTACTTTTCTTAGTCATAATATGATTCATCTTAAATAAAAAGTAAGAATTACTTTTTCTTTATAAACCTGTATCTACCAATAACATCTTCAATAGATTTAAAATTTTCTTCAAGATTATTTAATTTTTCATCAAAAGAGTCAAATTTTTGTTTTAATGCAACAACCGTGCTGTTAGTGTCATTTAATTCTTTTACTTGTTTTTCAAAAAGTTCTAACTTTGAAGAAAACTCTTCATTTATTTTATTGTTAACATCAATTGTATTTGAAAAAGCTTTTTTAATTTCTTCCAGAGTTTCATATGATGTTTTTAAGTGAGTGATTGTCTCAGCAAAATTCGCTTCATTCTTTTTAATAGAGTTAAGACTTTCCATAATTTCAGATATAAGTTTTTCAGTTTTTTTAAATTCTTCAACAACTGTTTCTTTATCTGCCATTTGCTAAACTTTTTTTCACAGAATGAATAGTATTTTTTCTTTTAAGATTTTACAAATTATTATTTTAAAATTTCTTAAGCTTTGGTAAATTTTGATTATGTCAAAATTTTTAGCTCTAGATTTTGAAACAGCTAACGATCAAAAATTAAGTGCATGTTCAATTGGAATTGTTTTATTCGATAAGAAAAATATAAATGGAAAATTTGAATCTTTAATTAGGCCACCAACAAACTATGACCACTTATGGAGATCAAATTATAACATTCACGGTATTAGTAAAAGTGCATACATGAGAGCAGCGTCATTTCCACAAGTTTGGAAATCACTACAAAATAAATTTTCAATTTCGAGCTCTACAATTGTCTGTCACAATGCAGCTTTTGATATGAACATCTTATTAGAATTATTTTTACACTATAAAATTTCAGCACCAAAATTTTATTATTTAGATTCAATCAACATAGCTAAGTTAACTTGGGAAAGCCCAAATTATAGGCTTTCAACATTAGCAAGCAGACTCAGAATTCCCTTAAATCACCATGATGCACTTTCAGATTCCCTAGCTTGTGCCAAAATAGCTATGAAAAGTTTAAATTATCATAAGGAGGAAGATTTTAATAACATTCTCCAAGGTACCAGGTTTGGCTACGGAGTTTTAGAAAGTAATAAGAATACCCCAATGGGTAGCTCTAGAATAAAATCTATCGAATATAAAGAGACCGCAGATAGTTCTGCTATTTCTATAACAAGTAAATTTTGTAGTGGATGTAATAAAAAAAGATCAATAAAAGATTTTAAGTTGGATGGAAGAACATCTGATGGCTACAGCAAACTTTGTACTAATAACCATCCAAAAAAAGATAAAAATATAATATCAAACAAAGTAGATAAAGACATTAATTTAAAATTTGAAAAAATAAATGAAACTAAGTTAAACGAAAGTAAATATGCAAGTGAGGATACTTCAATAAGAGTAAATAAAATTATCAATTCAGTAAAAGCTGATATTGAATACTCAGAAAAAACAAAAGCCTCTGAACAAAAAGACTACCTTGCTAAGAATATAGAAAGGAAAGAAGTAGAAAAAAAATCTTTGTTCAAAGATAGGGTTGCATATACCTTAACAATTGCATTTATTTTATACTTGGTGGCTATCTTTCGATAATTTTACTAAAGTATTGATACAAAATTTTTAATCTAACTTGCTTTAGTAAAATCTAACAAAACTTCATTCAGCATTGCAAGTTTGTTGTTTAATAATTTCAAAGAAAAGATATTTGCCTCTTCTGATTCAAGATTAATTTGAAAATAGTCAGATAGATAATTTGAGCTAATTTCAATGTAATTTTTTACAATATCTTTATCACTAAGATGCAAAAAATAATCTACGGAGCTAAATAAAAGTATCGCTAAAATTTCAAAGTCAGAATTATTTTCTAAACATTTTTTCCATAATTCGTATACCTCATTGTATTTATTGCTTGATGTCAGCTGATTGTCGGTGTTCTGGATAGCAAGTAAAAGTTCAGAATTAAGGTTTTCTATATTTCCAGATTCTATGGAGTTTATAACTAACAACCAATCTATTGCTAAGTAGCTTAAACTTTCGTCTGCATACCTAACAATATCACCACGTGAATCAACTCTCTGTTCTGCTGTTAATGACTCATAAGCTTCAATCCAAGGTTCAATTTCGGTTATCTGTTTATCATAGAGCTGACGGAAAAAATCAGCTGCAGGTCCGTCTGTAAAATATTGTTCAAATCCATTATGAATTTGACTATTGGATAGCTTGTTTCTAGAAAAATCGATAATTTCTCGAATCTTTCTTCTTCTTGCAGACTCTACAGATGTATAAATTTCATATAAAGCAATATTTACTGAAGCCAGAAGAAGTGAAGTAAACTCATCCAAATTAGAATATAAATCTCTATAATCTTCATCTAATTCAATATTTAAATTCTCTTTTACGGCTGAACTAAACTCATCAAAAAAATTATTTTGACTATTTGAAGAGTTAAGTATTTTAAGGGTTTCTATAATAGTATTTTGATCTCTTGGTGATCTTCTCTTTAACCAGTGTCTAAATTGCTCAAATTCTAAAAATGTTTTCTTGTCTTTGAGATTTAAAAAATACGTTGATTCTCTATATCCATAATTTTTCTGCCAATCCTCAACTAGACCAACTATATGAAGTCTGTAAATTAATTGTTCTACGGGTATTGAAGTATCTTTATAATTCCAATTATTAGCACTCTTTAATTCAAAATTTCCTCTAAATTGTCTTTCAAGGTTTTCTCCTCCAATTTCTTTTAATAATTTTTTCACAAGGTGTAGTTCGTCTGTTATACCTTTCCAACTACCCCAGTGAAAACTGAGGTTTACTTTTACATCATCAGCCCATTTTTTGCGTAAATTATTATGCCTCTCTCTAAGAGTTTTTTCATCTCCAACCAATAAATAATTTGAACTATCGACATCTTCCTCAGAAAATATTGATGCAACATATGCTGGAAGCCTGTTTCTTCCGGCTCTTCCTGCTTCCTGATACCATGCCTCTAGTGAATTACTTATTCCATAATGTATTACATAACGAATATTTGGAATATCAATACCCATACCAAAAGCAATTGTGCTTATTAAAAGTCTTATTTCACCTTTCTTAAACTGTTTTGTAACATTCTTTTTATACACTTTCCAATCGCCTAATTCAGAAGGCCAAGGAGGGTAATTACCTGGGCCATCAGAGCCAAAATACATACCAATTCCTGCTCTAGAAATTTCAGGATCGAATTGAAAGTCGTTATATAATTGCTTCATATCAAATTTTGTTCTTACAAAGATTATTCCTAAATAATTTTCATTGCTTTTAGTACTTCTAGTGAAAAGCTCTTCCGGTCTTATTCGAAAATGGTTTGGTATTTTCTTTTTGAGTATTGATTTAAGAACACGTTTTTTTTCATCAGGATTTGTTAATTCAACCGAAAAATTTAATTCATCACGTATATAAGTTTCAGCTTTTACAACATTCTGCGTGCCTTGTTCCTCTTTGAAATCAGATTCAACAATAATATCTCTTACTACAGGTTGAGATGCTGTACCAGTCATTGCCAAGATTGGAGGATTGAAATTATAAATATTGCATAGTTTCTTAATTCGTTCACCTATTCCAAGATATGATGTTCTAAATTCATGACCCCATTCTGATATGCAGTGTGCTTCATCAAAGACAATCATACTAAGAGGTATATCTCCATCGAATAAGCTTTTTAATGACTGATTAAACTCTGGCATTAATAATCTCTCCGGAGCTACCAGCATTATTAAATTATCTCCTTGTTCAACTGAGTTCATAATAATTTTCATATCTTGAGGTGTTTTATGAGTTTCACTATTTATTGCAACCACTCTATCGATACCATTAGTTCTTAAATTATCTTCTTGATCATTCATTAAGGCTATTATCGGGTCTATTACAAGAACTCTTCCGGGAAGAATGAACGATATTAACTGATAAACTAAACTTTTACCTGCTCCGGTAGGTAAAAGTAAAAGTAAATCTTGTTTTTTAAGGATTTTATTTATTGCCTCAAACTGACCCTCTCTAAAGTCTTTTTTTCTAAAAATAAAATTTAACATAATTGTTAAACACTCTTTCAGGTTTTCATCATCACTATCTTTTATTGTGGGTTGAGTCGATCTCTCTGGTCTAGTATCTCTTAAGTTTATTGGTAATGAAAGTGCTCTAGTTACGATTATGTCTTTGTCTTTAATTCTTTTATCAACTGTTGTAAAATGGTCTAAATAAGATTTATCAATTTCTAAACTAATCGCTACTTGAAAATCTTTTTTTCCCTTTATGTCAATTTGGACGTAGTCAAACAGTTGTTCAGATGATTTTTGCCATGCGCTACTGATATTTCCATCAAAATCAGTAACAATAAACTTTTCAGGGGCAAAATCATCAACATTCCACAAATAAGAAAGTGCAGATAATAGTTTCAAAAACATTGGAACTCCATGGAGATTTGTGGAGTTCTTGTTTACTCCAACAATCCATTCTTCTTGATTGCTATTTAAATACCCGTCATAAATTGCTTCGTACAGGCTTGCATTAAGTGCTGAAACATCCCAGAGTTTACTTATTAATCTAGAAACTGTTTTATCTAGTCTCTTATTTTCTATGGAGGTTTGGATATATGAAACTACTTTATCTAAATTTTCACCACCTCCTGAAGAAATTTCTTTTGCTGGGATGCCAATCATATTAATTTTTGTTAAATTTCTACGACTTTGGAAGTTTTTGGAAGATTCTGGATTTGTTGGATCTTCTCCTGACTGTACATCAAAATGCTGTTCTCCTAAAATTTCTACAGCCAAAGGTTCAGACCAAGGTGGTGCAAACAATATATCCACCCTTCTCTGGTCTTCAGCAGTAGTTATGCCTATATCTGAGGGATTAAAAAGCAACTCTCTTAAAGGATATTGTGGATGAAGCCACCGTTGAATTTCTGGTTGCTTATCAAACAACTTAAAAAATGTTAACTCTTCATTAGAATTAAATATCATGGTCTCTCCCCAATTTTTATTGTTAAATCTTGGAGAATATTTAGTGGTACTTGCCCATATTCCAGATAACATTTCTTGACTTACTAAGAGTTTTTCTTCTACTTCTGGCGTCAAATCACCAGGGAAAGAGCTTTCAACAAATTTGATTTTTTCAGATCGTAATATATTCTCTTCTGAAATTGCGTCTACAGGTGGAGTGAAACCTCTTTGAAGAATTTTTTTTAGATTAATTAGAACATTGTTTTCATCTTCCGAAAAAACAATATTTCCAGAATTGCCTTTTTTTGCAATAAATATTTGTTCTAATGCTCTATTTAGATTTGAAGTATTTTGAACTTTAGTATCAAATGAAATAACTTCTGACCCAAACGAAGCACCGATAGGAAGATACTCTGTTTTCCACTCATTCTCAAAAAGAAGGCCTTCATCAATATGACTTGTTCTAATTAAATGTTCAATGTCTGTGCTTACTTTTTGTTGCTTAGGCTCTTCAATTTTTTCAAAAGACTGTAGAACATTTAGCAGTTGAGATGGAGTTGAATGTTTTCCAAAATACTTAATTGTATTTTTATTTATATTTTGGATAGAAATTTTATTTTCTATTTCATTCATTTTTATATTTTCAAGAAGTAATATTCTTACATCCTTAACATTGTGTGCTTCTATAAAGGTTTTAATATCGCTGATAAAAGAGTCTTCTTCAATAGAACCTTTGGATAGTACAATTATTACTCCATCAACAATTTCTTCATCTATATCAAATCCAGGTATTTCTTTTGTTGCTATTTTAAAATGTGCTAAATGTGCTAAATTAGTACTAAGTTCATTAAGCTGATATGAAATTTCATTATTTTTGTTCTCTAGAATAAAAATCTTCACATTTTGAGTATAAATTTTTATTTGTGAACTAGAAAATGATTTTCTGTTTTACGTGAAGGTACTATGAATTTATGATTAGAAAAATATTTATAGTTTTTCTATTATTTACATTCGTTTTTTATGAATCTAACAAATCGATAGATGTTGTTGTGTCAACAAAACCTATAGAAACGTCAACAACTACTTCTACAGCAGCATCACAATATACAACAGTGCCAATAACAAGTACCTCAACGGCATCTAGCGCAAGCTATCCACAGCTTACAATCAGAGAAGTAAGTACTTCTATTCCTATATATGACAGAGATGACTGGAGTCACTGGTCTGATGATGATGGAGATTGTCAAAATATTAGGCACGAAGTTCTACAAGATGAGACATTTGAAGTAGTTACTTTTACTACCTCTTCAAATTGTTACGTAGATACTGGAAAATGGTATGGAGTGTATACAGCAACTTTCTATTACTCAGCATCTGAGTTAGATGTTGATCACTTTGTACCACTTAAAAATGCTCACGACTCTGGAGGGTATGAATGGAGTCTTACAAAAAAGAAAGAATACGCAAACTACTTAGAAGATTCAGATCATCTTATTGCAGTTCAGAAAGGTGCAAATAGATCTAAAGGTGCTAGTGGTCCAGAAGATTGGAAACCAACAAATAAAGATTACTGGTGTGAGTATGCGTATGATTGGATTCGTATTAAAAATACCTGGGGATTAACAGTAACTCAAAACGAATGGAATGCACTTGTCTCAATGATTGATACTTGTCCCGCAGAGTACAGTTATGAAGATGCAATTCCAGAACCACTCGCTGCAGTTGCAACTACTACGATTTCTACAACAACCACAACAGTTCCTAGTACTACAACGACTATTCCAGATAATCCTGGAGATATAAAAAACTGTTCAGATTTTGAAACATATCAAGAAGCGAAGACTTGGTTTGATAAATATTTCCCATATTATGGAGATGTTGCTGAGTTAGATGGTGACGGTGATGAAGAACCGTGTGAATCCTTACAAGGTGGTCCATAAAGTTATTATGTTTAAAAAAATAAAAGATTATCGAAATGCGTTTCAGCAAGGTAGGCTTGATTCTTTAGCTGATAATGCCTATTTGAACATAGTAGTTTTAATAAGTTTAATTTTTAATTTAAAAAAACTAACGGTACAACAAAAAGAAAAGATGTTTCATGACATTATCGATGTTGTTATTAATTACAATTTAGAATTTAAAAAACTTGAACTTTCAATAGAAGAAATAGATGATATTCATAAGGCGTTTAATCTTCAACTTCTCGAAGATGCATTAAATAGTTATAAAGATGTTTATACTCCAGGAGGAAGCTCGTACACAGTTTTAAAAAACGAATACAAATTGACTGATATAGAAATTCTTAATATTAAAAATGCCTATCGTAATCAAATAACTTCAACGTTGAAAAATTTATCTAATTTAAATAGCGAGTTAATTAGCGAAAAATATCTTTTAGAACACTTACATGTTATTTATTCAAAACTGTAAATTTAAAATTTTTTACAAAATATCTAAAAGCTTTTTAACCTCTTTACTTTGTTTGCTTAATACTTCCAGAGAATTTTTTAAACTTTCAATTAATTCAGTAATTGAATTATTTAAGTTGTTTCTCTTAAGAGCTTTGGTTTGTTGATACAAAGAATGTAATAAATTATTTACTCCTTCTAACCAACTACTTAGTGATATTTTTTCATCAGTTTGATTAGAAAGTAAATCATAGAAACTCTGATCGAATAGTTTAACTTTGTATTGCAAATTATTTTTTGTTACCTCTTCTAAACTTTGTAAATAAGATTTAATATCCATAATGTTTTTTATAATTTCTTCTCTAGATACAATTTCGTCTTCTTTTTTAGACCATTCATTTCTTCCAATCTGGAGTAAAGTATCTAATTTTTCATTTAAATTTGCATTTTTAATTTCAGTTTGAAACTCTAGTTTTTTAAGCTCATTAAAAAATGTGGTTATCCTTTGCCAGCTTTCATCCAATTTTATATTTTTATCTTCTGCGGAAAATTTAATTGACTCTTCTTTAATAAATTTAGAAAATGAGTTTGAAAATGTTTCTTCTCTAAGAACTGAGAGAAATATTTTAATTTCATTTTTTAAATCATATAGTGGATCATCTATTTCATTTTCTTTTATAAAAAAATCGAATTGACGTTCAATTGTTTTAGATTTAAGTACAGTATTCTTTATTTCCTCTAACAAAACTTCGTCTAAATGATTTATATTCTGTATTAGTTCAGCTTTTATTTCTCTTTCGTATCCGTATTGAACTCCACCTGAATGTCTGATTTCGTATAATTTTTTTGAAAGCTCTTCAACATCTAATTTTGAATTTTTTCTTTCAACCCAGTAAGGGCATATGTTTTTATACCAACACCAATTACATAATGTATTAGGTTGTGGTTCCCAAATTTCTGATTCCAAATTTTTTTGATTGTATGTTTCAATATCTTTTATATGAACACTCTGAATAGTTTGACTGCTAAAAAGAAATTTTTTCTCAATTTCTTCGACTGACAATTTTTCTAATATAAAAATTCTTTTAGTTACGTCTTCTTCTTCACCACCTAAGAAAAATAATCCAGCATTTAGTTCACTATTATTTATGTCTTCAATCTCTTTTGAGATAAACATGGCGTAAGTATTTAACTGATCTTCATAAGATTTAATATTTTTTGGTGGTTTTGATGTTTTAATATCAATAATTGTTGTTCTAGGATTAATTTTTTTGTCACTTATTTCTTGTTGTTTTTCTTCAAAAAACGAGCCTTGAGCATCTTGAAAGTTATCTTCATCAAAATCTTTACTTTGAATTAATTGATCTATAAAACCCGTAATTGCAATTTCATCATTATTTTCAGTGTAAATTTTGACATCGAACTTTTTCTCCATTGTGAGTTCTGTGTTAGAAAGATTTTCTTCTTCTTCTCTTGGCCAAAATTCAAAATTTGATAAATTCTTAAATTTCTCATTTTCGTTAGTTTCTGAATTATGAATAAACTCTTCAATTGCAATATAGCTTTTCATTAAGCTTTCTAACCAGTCTTCGAGAGAAGAAAATGTATTATTTACTTGGCTTTTTTTATATAGTTCAATTAAATTTTGTCCGTCTTTTTCAAAGCGATTATTAAAAGTCTCCTCAAAGTGCCTTAAATTATTATCTCCTTTGTAATTTCTTGGATTTTTATTAGCTGGATTACTATAGAAATCTTCAATTACTGCATGTATAAATGTTCCAACAGCTGCATAAATATTATCTATTTGAGGAATTTTCTCCAGATATGAAAAAGAAAAAGCTCTAGGGCATTCTTCAAATTTAGTACGCCTTGAGTGCGATAATGGTTGGTAATTAACTAGCTTTGATTCCATAATCTCTCACATTATTATATTACATACGGTAGCAAAGCTTACAGAAAGAGAGTGATGACATTTCAGCCTGATAAATTTCAAAAATCTTTTATAGATGCTTTTGAAGAAAGTCTGTTAAATTTTCAAAATGATTTTTTAATACTTACAGGAGATGCTGGAACAGGTAAAACAGAAGTGATTCTTGAATTAATTAAGATTTCGCAAGAAAAATCTGTTGCAATTGAAGTTACAGCTTTAACTGGAAGAGCTGCTGCTGTTTTATCAGATAGAGGTGTTGAGAATCCGCTCACTTTACATAAGTGGCTAAATAGAATATCAGATCCTTTATTGATACAAAAATATAATAATGCGAATGCTTTTGTACTAGTCATTGATGAATCTTCAATGATTTCTAATGGTTATGAAATTTTTGAAAACTCCGAAGATAATGAAGACTTGTTGTTAGATAAGTTAATGTATATTTTCTACAAACATATACCCAACGATAATAAATTAATAATTTTTGTAGGAGATGAGAAACAACTTCCACCCGTTTTACATGATTATTCTCCTGCATTAGATCAACTTTACCTTGAAGGTAGGTACTCTCTTAAAGGTAATACATTTGTTCTTGGAAAAGCTCACCGTCAAGCTGATAAAAAAGATATTAATACTTTTGCATCATTTTTCGAACATTCAGAATCTGCTTTAAGCAAGGAACTAGCGATTCCAGACAAACAATATTTCCTAGATAACTTAGACCCTGAACAAGTTGAATTTATTGACCAATCTGAAGTCTCTGAAAAATTCTTTTTTCATTACTTTGATGATTCTACTTCTGTAAAAATTATTACACCTACAAATCAAAAGGCAGATTTGTACAACTATGATATTAAAAAGAGACTTTACTCAGCATCAAAAACTTATTTTCCAGCTTTTAATATCTCTAATAATTCTCTTGAAGTTGTTAGAGGAGATATACTTCAAGTTTTTGAAAATAACGAAGATAAATTTGAAAAAAATATCTATAACGGACAATTTCTGATAGTTAATGATCCACTAGATGCTTACGATATTGTTTACCATAAAGGAAGCAAGCCTGATGCATTTTCTAGATTTCCTGCTCTTTATCAAAAATTAAACGTTTCATTTGTCACAGACTCAGGAAAAAAATCAAATGATAACTTCGAAATTTTAGTATCAGTTGATTATTTAATTGACTCATACCATTTAAATAAAGAAGAATTTCAGTACTTTAATGATAAAGATAGTAGTGTTGCGTTAAAAATTCGAAAAAACTTGAATCAAAAGGAAACTCCAATATACCCCGGTGTTTCTTTTGATAAAAAATTAAACCCAATTTTATGTAAATATGGATACGCTTTGACCGGGCACAAAGCTCAAGGTGGAGGTTGGGATTATATTTTCTTAGATTTGGAGAATTTTTGGACTGATAATGGTCACGTTTCTCCTAAATGGGTTTACACATCAGCTAAAAGAACAAAAAAGAAACTATATTTGGTGAATTATTAATTATGGATAAATTAATAAAAATTTGGGAAGAGGTTTGGGGTGAAGAAATTGCTGAAACTCAAAACTTTCAAAGATCTTTTAGGTTAATAGAAGATATCTTGAAAGAAATTAATAAAATTGAAGATGAAAACTTTATAAAAGAAGCTTTTGCAATTTCAAGAAGTTTAAACGTTGTAACTAAGAAACTTTATTTTGAATATGCACCAATCGAAAAAGTACAGTACGAAAATCCTTTTTTAGTGAACCCAAAGCAACTCTCAAAAATCGATATTAAAAATTCCGATGAGTTTCAAAGAGAACTAGACCCTGACTATTTAGAAGCAAAAGAAAATAATGAGTTAGAGGAAAGAATCTGTAAGAACTGTGGTGGGGTTGATAATTTTATTAAAGATTTCGATAGGTTCAATAACCCTATATTGGTCTGTATTGAAACTGACTGTAATCAACAATATAGATACGATAGAGGAAATAAGTTTCAAATGAAAATTCCAATTCATTGGCTTGGGTTGAAGTATAAAATTTACAATAGAAAAAACAGTAATTTCTCAAACTGGGTAGAAGAACAAATTGAACCCTTTAGAAAAAGAGACGACTTGGAACTAGTTGAATACGATGATTCCGGTAAAAAAATTCAATATTTTTGGGAAAATACTGAAAATATAGAACCTCCAAAAGCTGACATAAAAAAAACTACTTTGGATTCAAATATTGATGTGTTTAATAAAGGTGGTCATTGGTATTACTGGGTAAATGGATTTAAATCTTTTAGATTGCATCAAAATCATAAAGATCGTGAACTAGATGATGAAATTGGATGCGATTGTAGAATCTGTCAAATGGATATTTAATGGTTTATAAGTTTAGAAAGTTGCTTTGTATACTCTTCTTTTAATTCGTTTAAATCATAATCATCATTAACCAACACCATACATTGCAATTGTGTAGTTGCACGTGTAGCTCCAACATATACTAGTTTTTTATTCTCCTTAAAATCTGAAGATTCAATAATTAAAAATACGTATTTTTTTTCCAATCCTTTGTATCTTCTTATTGAATCAATATTTCCTGAACTGTCACGTTTATCTTTTTGTAGATGAAGATACTTTTTTTCAAAAAAAGAATCTACATTCCTTGATAGTTCTGAAGTTGAGCTGCTGTAGAGGATAGCAATATTTTTCTCATTAACTCCTGCATCCAACAACTTTTTTACCTCATTTTCAATAGTTTGACATAAAAAATCTAAATTTTTGTTTGATTTAAGTTCAACATTTTGACCAAAAATGTTTCTTAAAATTATACTTTTATAATCTTCAAGAACTAAATTAGCAAAAATAGCTATTTGATCTGTGCTTCGACAATTTCCTGTTTGGTTTAAATCAATTTCTATTAACTGAAGTGGAATTTTAAATTCAGACCTACCTAATACTTTCTGGTTTAAGTCGTAAAACACATATAATTCATAATTGTCTTGAACCACTAAGTTAGATAAAAACAAAAACCAAGCTGGTGAAATATCTTGACCCTCATCACAAAAAATACCATCAAAACCTAGGTCTTTAAATTCATCTGAATTTAGGGATATCTTTTTTTCTGATACTATTTCTTTTAATTTCTTTGCGACTGGATTGCTTTTAGAGTCAGTATCTAATATTTTTATTAGTTCTTCAGACATTTGATCAAAAGGAATTAAATCGACATTTTTATATTTTTCTAAAATCTTTTTATTCATGGTTGATGATTCAATCATGTTAGAGAGTACAAAAGCTTCATACTCTTTTTCGTATCCTTCAAAAAACTCACTAAATATTGAATTTTCATGTTGAGAAATATAATTTTTAAATTCATCGTAATTTATACCAATTTTGTTAAAAATAACTTTCGATACTTTAATTAAAATTTGAGTAATCGTTCCACCGAAAATATTTCTTGGAATGCTGTTTGAAAGATAATCTCTATAAAGTCTATTTGTATAACATGCAAAAATGTATTTCTTTGAGGGGTTGTCTTTTAATCTTCTTTTTGCAATGTCAATAGCTAAAACTGTTTTACCGGTTCCTGCGCCTCCTAGTACAGAAAGTGCTTTTGTCTCGCCTAGAGATTTTAAAACTCTTTTTTGTTGAACAGTTGCTTCAACTATTCTTTCTTCAACTACTCCTTCAATCGATTTAATTATTGAAAGGTAATCACCATCAGGCACAATTGTATTTACAATATTTTTAATTTCTTTTATAGAAAGTGCTTTATCAAATTTTTTTGAATTATTTTTTATAAAGTTTTCTAAATCTTGATTTAAGTTTCCTAAATGTATCTGTGATAAGTTATTACTTATTTCATCAGGTATTCCGGCAGAATGGCTTTCTGGAGTACAGATAAAATAATTCGTTGGAACATATCTACTCGTTTCAAACATTTTATTTTTATATTTCATTAAGTCATGAAAAACGTTATCTAATTGTGCAATTGGATCTATGTTTTTCCATGTTTTAGTATTTCTGTTTTGTTGTAAAAATCCACCTTTTTGATACTTAACTACTGAGTTTTTAATTTCTATAAAAATAAGATGATCTTTATTAACTAGAATTACATCTCCTTCAGTACTAACTTTTCGAGCTGGTACTAGAACGTACCAATCATCTCCGAGGTTGTTTGCAATTGATTGAACAGTTTTCTTTTCGTTCTTAAGTGCTTTATCTTTACCAATAAGAATTGCAGGCATACTTTGATAATAATAAAAAATTATTCAGCTTCAAAAAAACAGCGATACAAATGTATCGCTGTTTTACCATTTCAAACGCTTAAAGCGTTGTACATTTAATTTAGCAAAAAAAGATTAATAAGTAAAAAAGTATTTTTTGACTTGCACGTTTTTGAATTTTCCATTAGATTAACTAATACCATTTTCAAACGTTAGGAGCGTTTTTTTGTTTTTTAAACGACTGTTTTTTAAAAGTGTTTCACTTAGGTATGACTTACCTGTGGTTTTAACTGTTGAAGATATTTCAAAAATTTTACAAATCAATTTAAAAGAGGTTGATGAGTTAATCAATACTGGATCAATCAAAACAATACCTCTACTAAAAGAAAATAGAATCTTTACAAATCACTTTATGGATTTTATAAATTCAACAAATTCTTTACATGAAAATTCAGAAGGTGGGTATATCTGAAAGACATAATCAATAACACTAAAAATTTACTTAATTTGAGAGCAGGACTTTAAGGAGATAGAATTACTATTATGCAAAATCCAGAAAAAATAGAGCTGAATAAAGACAGCATAAGCATTAAAAAAGATTCTGTTACATTTAATGATTTAACTATTATAAATAAAGACCTAGCTAGCTACTTAGAAGAATCAGATGATCGCGTAGAAACATTAATAAATATTCTTGATGTTGGTGTTAAAACTTTAAACTCACTAAAAAACTCTATTGAAAGAGATTTTACAAAACAAACATTTGAAACAATTTCAACCGAGATGAAAAAAAACCTATCTCAATCAATAGAAGATTTAGGTGATGAATTTGATAAATATTTTAAAGAAGATGGAGAATTTGTAACTGAACTAAACATGAATAAAAAAAAGATGGTTGAGGAATTGAGTGAGGAACTTAAAAATTTTATTGATCCAAAGAACTCTGAATCAGCTTTATCTAAGTTAACTGAGATACTCGAAACAGAAGAAGGGAAAGTTTTAAACGCATTTGAAAAAGCTCTCAATCCAGAGAATTCAGAATCCCAAATTTTTCAATTAAAAAATAAGTTGGAGAAGAAAATTACAGAAGAAGTAAAAACACTTTCTGATGATCTAGAAAAAATTCTTCAAGAATTAAAAATTGACAAAGCTACTAAAGATTTAAAAGAAAAGTCTACAGCTAAAGGTGCGACTCATGAAGATAATGTTCAACAAGCTTTATCTGAAATTGCAGTTGGAGACGTTATTGAGAGAACGGGTGAAATTGTTGGTTTGGTCCCGAAAAGTAAAGTAGGTGACCATGTTATAAAATTAAACTCAAACTCAAAAGTTGGAGACTTGAAAATTGTATTTGAATCAAAATCAGCTAATACCTATAATTCTTCTTCAGCAATTATTAAAGAACTTGAAGTTGCAATTAAAAACAGAGATGCTGATTTTGGTATCTTTGTTTTCGATAGCTACGAACGTTACGATAAAGTATCTTCTCAACCATTTGCTCTACTTTCTGAGAACATGGCAATAACTATTCTAAATGATGAGGTTGGAACATTGCCTTTGAAGATTGCATACATTTGGGCTAAAACATTTCTGATGAACAGTGACAATGTAACTTCAAAAGAAGTTGTAATTAGCTATGATGAGATAATCAAAGTTCTTTCAGAATCTATTAAAGAAGTTAAAAGAATATCTCTAGCTAAAAGTAATAATAAAAAAGCATATGATGCAATAGACGCTAATGAAATACTACTTCCTGAAATAAGAAAAAATGTTGAAGACAAATTAAAAGAATTAATCACTTTATTAGATGGTGAAACTAATGAAGAGTAAAGAAAAACAAATCACTGATGCTTACTATAAGCAAGGGCTTTCTATGAAACAGATTTCTAAAGAACTAAATATAAATATTTCTGAAGTCATAGATGTAATACAAATTTATAAAGAGGAGACTAGTAGCTGAATTGATGCTAATAAATTTATTGAAGAAGATAACTCACTAGTGGATTCTAAAACCTTATTAAATTACTTAAATAATCTAGTTGGTGAAAATGTTAAATTTCACGAAGATCAAGAAGAAGCAATAAATAGCTGTTTAAATCAAAGCTCTAGAACACTTTTAGTGCAGAAAACTGGTTGGGGTAAATCAGCAGTTTATTTTGTTGCTGCAAAAGCTTTGATTGAGAAATCTCAAAAAATGACCGTAATTGTTTCTCCATTAATTTCACTTATGAGAAATCAAATTTTAAATGCTAAAAATCTTTTAAATATTGAAACTATTAACTCCTCCGAAGATTATGGAAAAATTAAACAAACAGAAGAGATGTTAGTTAAAGGCAAAGTAGATGTATTAATTATCTCACCGGAACGTTTTGGCAATAAAACGTTTCAACAAGATATCTATCCTGCAATTGCAAAAAAAATTGGATTGTTGGTTATTGATGAAGCACATTGTATTTCAACTTGGGGACATGATTTTCGTCCTGACTATAAATTATTAACAAAACGAACTATTCCTTCTCTCAATAAAGATGCATCTGTATTATTTTGTACTGCAACAGCTGATGAAAAAGTAATTGAGGATATTTCTAAAAAAAATAACTTAACTTCAGTAATCACTGGTGATTTGTATAGGAAAAGTTTGTCAATACATAGTTTTGGTGAGCAAACATTTAAATTTTCAATTGCCTGGTTTAAAAAAAATAAAGATATTTTAAAAGGCTCTGGAATAATTTATGTTTTAACAGTAAAAAGAGCTAACTCTCTGGCACAATACCTTAGAGAAGAAGTGGGAATGGAAGCTCGAGCTTATCATTCAAGGCTAGAACCTATGGAGAGAATTGAAATAGAGAACGCACTGTTGGAGAATAAGTTAAAAGTTGTTGTTTCTACAAGTGCATTAGGTATGGGCTTTGATAAGCCAGATCTTGGTTTTCTTATTCATTTAGGAATCCCTAAAACTATGACTGATTATTACCAGCAAATTGGAAGAGCTGGTAGGAGGTTAGAAAATGCTGACTGTATATTGCTTTCTTTACCAGATGATGATGATATTAACGACTACTTCATTAAATCAAAAATTCCAGAACAACCAATTAGTAATTATTTACTTAAAGCAATACCCGAATATCCAAAAGAAGTTCACATTAGAGATCTTAAAGTCGATAGAGACGTCGTTAAAAGAGGAAAACAAAATAAGGTTTTAGCAAGATTAGAAGCAGACGAGTATATTCAGCAGAATCAAAATGGTAGCTATTCAAGAATCAATAAAGTATCAAGCTATGATATAGAATCTGTTACCCCTCTTTTGGATAGAGCTACAGAACAATATGTTGAAATGAAGAGATTTGTAACATCTAGTAACTGTTTAATGAAAGAGTTACTCAGACACTTTGGACAAGTAGTTGATTCTGATTTTAGTTGTGATAAATGTTCTAATTGTCTTGAAAAAAGCAAGTTTTTAATACCTGATAATAAAGAGATTTCTAGCATTCCAAGCGTTGAAGAGATTGAAGAGAAATACATTGTTGTAGAAAAATCTAAAGAAGAAATTGCCGACGAACTATTACCAGTAGTAAATGAATCTTTTAAATTAAGTTCAAATGGATTTATCAAACATCCAATGACTGAAAAACTACATGAATATGCAATTAAAACTGCTGAGAAAATTGGTCATAAGAAAGCTTATTTAATATTGAGCAAAGAAGTCTGTAATCAGCTTACAATGAGAATGCCAAAAAATTATGAGGAATTAAGCTATGTACCGGGAATCGGTCCATCTAAAATTGAAAATTATGGTGAAGACATTCTTTCTATTATTAGAAAATATTCTGCGTAATAATGTTTCGTATATTTTTCCAAAAAATTTTTAATAAACAAGTAAATTTTGAGCAAACTATAGTTAAAGCTAAATTGGTAAGCTCAGAAGGTCTGAACTCAACACCTAAGGAAGTAAATAGTAGTGGGTGGAAGGCCAAAAAAAAGCAACTAAAAAATACTACTTTTAATAACTCAAGTAAATATTACGAAAACCAAATTGACGAAATAGATAGCCATTGTTTATGTGGAGGCGAGATTGATAATCAAGACTGGAAGTCCCTAAGAGACCATATTATTTGTCGGGGTCTTTATGATGAATTTTACTACTACAAATATCGCAGAAACTACAAAAAAAGATAACTTGAATCAATTAAAATCAAGAATATGAGCAATAAATTATTTAATATTTTGTAAGGGTAGATTATAAGTCATTTATAAACGTATCTTGAAAACTCTGTCTTGAAACTAACTCAACCACACCACTACTAGTTACTGCAACCACACCAGATTTTGGAACACGGTTATAGTTACTAGCCATTGCAAACGTATAGGCTCCAGTAGAGGTAGACATTAAAATATCACCTGATGTAGTATCACTTGGTAACATTGCCTCTTTGACTAATAAATCTCCACTTTCACAGTGTCTACCAGATACTGCATGCACAACATCTTCTCCAACTTTTCCACCAGAGATATTAAATAATTTATGCTCACTGCCATACAGAGCTGGTCTTGGATTATCTGACATCCCACCATCAACTAAGATATATGGCTTTTCTCCTCGATCATCTTTAATAGCACCAGCAGTGTACAAAATAACTCCTGGATTATTGACTAAGGCTCTACCTGGTTCAATCATGACACTATACTTTTCACTCCAGTGTTCTTGAATTCCATCATGAATTGCTTTGGCATAAACTTCTAAATCGTGATCAACTTCATCACCAGCGTAAGGTGAAAAGAAGCCACCACCAGCATCAAAAACAACATCCCCTTCAATACTCTCTTTATGAGCATTCATAAAATCAGCACATAAACTCATTGCTTTTTGATAGCGTGCTGGATCTTTTATCTGGCTTCCAATGTGAACGTGAACTCCAGAAAATAACAAAGAAGGTGAGTCAACAATTTTTGCTAACGCCTCTTCTGCAAAATCAATAGAGATACCAAACTGTTGGTCGTACCCTGTAGTTAATACCATAGGATGAGTTTCAGCTCCAACATCTAAATTTATTCTCATGATGACTGGTTGTTTTCTATTCATACCAGTTGCAACAGATTCTAAAAATGGAATCTCATATCGGTTATCAACTGAAATATGTCCGCCACTATGTTGCATAAAGAACTCAATCTCGTCTTGATGTTTAAACGTTCCATTAAATAAAGTATTTTCTAATGTTCCAGTTACAGCTTGTACGGTTGCCATTTCTCCACCAGAGACAACATCGATACCCCAACCCTTATCTGTAAGTTCTTTTACTAACGCTTTACAGATAAATGCTTTTGCGGCGTATCGAAATAACGTATTGTCTCCAAAAGCTTCACTAAAGTGATCAATATTTGCT
>Ga0222715_10000729_pt1 | contig 32873 bp, 39 predicted proteins | sample C33_9DmetaG_FD_165056 | JGI IMG/M metagenome (GOLD analysis project Ga0222715, IMG submission 165056) | Estuarine water microbial communities from San Francisco Bay, California, United States - C33_9D | ecosystem: Environmental > Aquatic > Marine > Unclassified | place: USA: California...
TTTATTTTGTTGAACTTTTCACAACATACATCACAATTTTCCATTACATGAAAATTGCTTTATATCTTTAATATCAAACACATGACACCCATGAGTATGTAACCCAATTTACCTTTCTTTTCTGGTTCGGGGACTGGCTCTGGCTCGGGCTCGGGCTCAGGCTCCGCTTCACGAATGGGCTCTGGCTCTGGCATCACTTCACGGATTCGCAATCGTCTGTAGAGTATGGACATTTGTATTTACATATATTTTTCTTTGACCCAGTCACGATCCTTCTTGAAAATCTTGGAGAGCTTGGGGTCTGTGCGCTTGAAGAGAATCATCAAAACATTGAGGCGCCTAAAGAGACCGAGGGGTGGTTCACCCGCCTTGATGACCTTCGCGAGCGCGCGATGTCTCGCGAGTTCGGACTTTTCGCGCACGTCGGAGTATCCATGCATACTGAGTTTACTGTTTGACCGGATTGGAATAATAACTTTGACCTTCATTTTATAGTATACAAGATTTATAATCTTCTTACCACATTTCTGACCTTCGCATTATATTGTAATTGTTGTTTTGTTTTTGAGACTTGACTCCCGACTTTTTGTGCTCGAGCCCGAGCGTCTTTCAATACACGCGAGGCATTCTCCCCTTTCTCGAGGCGTCGAATGAAACTTTGCTGATTCTTTACCCCCATACCACGCATACCGTAGATTTCACTCTTGGCGGCCGCCACACCACTCGCGGGCTTGGGTGTGTTAAACCTTTGTTGTGTAGTCATCGGTTTCACCTGACCAGCGGGTCTCTTATTGAAACTGAAACCCTTCGCCGCGTCGCGCGCCTTTGCATTCGCAAGTACACGCGCGGGGTCTTCACCTTTTTCTAAACGATTCATAAATTCCTTTCTATTTTTACGCTCAAGACCACTCATACCTCGGAACATTTGGGCGGTATTACTTTTCAATTTTGCAACCTTAGCTTTTTCTTGATTCACACGCTTCTTTTCCTCTTCTTCACGGCGTCTTTTGTCCTCAAGTGCCTTCTTGTCTTGCTCCGCCTTTTGCTGCTTCACACGCTCAGCCGCTACACGATTGCGTTGTAACTTATCCGCGTTGGTGATGACTTTATTAGCATTTTCACCCCCTGCCACTCTATTCATAAACTTCTTACGATTCTCTCTTTCCAACGAGGTCAGACCTTGGAGTGTGCTCGCCACATTCTTAATTTTCTGATTTCTGACCTGTTTTAAACGCGCTTCTTCAATATTTCGTCTCTTCTGAGCTTCTTCTTCTAAACGACGTTTCTCGTCTTCAATCTTCTTATTACTCTCCGCCTTCCTTATGGCATTCTTCCTCTCGCTGTTGAGAGCTACCGCACTCGTAACAACCTTCTGAGCTCCATTCTGTGGAAGTCTATTCATAAATCTTTTGCGATTCTCGCGAGTAAGTGTTGTTAAAACTCGCAAAGACTCTGCGACATTCTTGGTTTGTTTGTTCTTAGCCGCTCTCGCACCTTTTCTATTTGAACTGAGTTTTTCGGCTTCGCCAAGGACATCACTGATGGGTTCTTTTCGGAGTCTTATCTTGAAACTACCGCGTTCATTCGCTGTAATATCTGAAATCAGTTTGAGCTTTGCTTCAGCATTTCTTATCAACTTTTCAAGTTCCACTTTTTGTGCAGCGGTATTCGCATTTACGAGACCCTTGATTGGTGTCACATTGACGTGAGGTACGTTGAGTTGTTTGAGGTACACATCCTTCTTGGTTTGTGGAATGGTCGCCCTTCTCACATAGTTTCGTAGAGCATCCTTGTCCTTCTCATTGTCGGTATTCTTCGCTTTTGATACCGCGATCAAATCACCAATGCGAGCCTCACCATTTTTGAAATTGGTCATGTATCCTTCCATCTCTTTACTTGTAAGATGTTTGAGACTTCTGAGATGCTTTTCAAGTTTCTTTTCATCTTGAAGCTTTTTGGCTTCCGCTTCTTGACGCTTCTTCTCCTCCTCCGCGGCTGCTTGGGCTGCGCGTCTATTCTTAGCCCCCTTGTTCAGCGCATTACCCTCATTCTTTAGAGATTGAATATTGGTATTTGCGTTGGTCACCTTTTTCAATAGGATTGTTCTTTGATTCGAAGTCAAGTTATTGAGACCATTGAGGTACACACTAAGTTCCGACTTCTTGCGCGCAAATTCATCATTACGCGACTTTAAGACTTTATTAAGTTCAGTGATTTCTCGTTTGATCGCATTCATATTCGCATTGACGTCGACGCGATTGAGGAATGATTGTTTGTTGGTGTTTGGCAATCTTGTGTTTTTCATATACACGCGAAGATCATCCTTCTTCGCGTTGACAGCCTTGGCATTCAGAAGTGCTTTCGCTTTGTCAGCCTCTTTCTTAAGTTTTTCAGCAGTTGATCGCCCACTATTAAACTTATTGAGGAGTGCCTTACCATTGATACCCAAACTGTTGATGTAGTTTGAGAGTTCTTGACGTTGTGCAGCCTTTGCCTTGACAGCGGCATTTATGGAGAGTGCACGGTTTCTGATGGCGTCCTTATTGGTCTTACCCGCGTTATAATTCTTGAGGAGATTACCCTTTTCCTTATTTGTGAGTTCGAGGCCATTCAGGAACACCGAGAAGTCATCTCTATTCCTGGCTTCTTGTTCCTTTCTATTCTTGATGGCTGCGTTGAGTTCTTTGATACCTCGTTTGATTGTATTTAAGTTTGTATTGAGACCCACTGTATTCACAAATGAGTTCTTATTTGACTGTGGTATGTTAAAGTTTTTCATAAAAGTGACAAGTTCAGCCTTCTTCGTAGCGATAGATTGTGCATTCGCCAGTGCCTTTGCCTTGTCTACGTCCTTCTTGAGACTGTTAAGGGTTGATCCTCCACTATTAAACTTATTGAGGAATGCCTTACCATTGATACCCGAACTGTTGATGTAGTTTGAGAGTTCTTGACGTTGCGCAGCCTTTGTTTTTACAGCAACGTTAATATTTGTGGCTCTCTTCTTCAATGTATTCAAATTCGCAGCTTCACTCTCAAAGTTTTTGAGAATAGCGGCTCGGTTAGCGTTCGTGATATTGAGACCATTCATATGTTGTACGAGGTTCTCTCTGTTTTGTGCCATCTTTTCCATCACTCGTTGAATAAGGATCGCATTCGCTTCGTCACTGGCATCTTTCAATGAAATTTTGTTGTCGGCATTAAACTTATTGAGAACCGTTTTAGTATTCGCATTGGAGAGGCCAATCTTCTGGAGATACTTTTCAACTTCCAAACGGGTAGCGAAGCGCTTTTCAATCTTACGCTGTTTTGAAAGTTGCTCAATAGTGGCTCTCAAAGATGTCAAAGTGGCATTCTTGTTCGCGTTAAACATATTGAGAATACTGGTCTTATTTGAAGCATTGAGATTTGTCCCGTCGAGAATTGCCTCAAGCTCGCTACGATTTTGAGTACGCTTTTGGGCAACCCGTTTATTTCTTAATTTTACAGCTTCATTTTTGAGATCATTCACAGTCTTATTTGACTTGTTGAATATATTCATAATTGCATTTCTATCCGTAACATTTAGGTTGAGACCATTGAGTGCGTTGTAGAGTTCAGTTCTATTACGAGCTCGTTTCTCGGTGATCCTCTTCACCTTGAGATCCTTCGCTTCATTCAGCATAGAGTTTAGAGTAACATTTCGCTCGTTGAACTTATTCAACAAGTTCTTTTGATCGCTGTTGGGAAGGTTCTTGATGGCGTTTGTGAGAATGTTGCGCTCAGCACCCCTCTTCGCAATTTGTTTGAACTCTTGGATTTTATTGCCAGCAGACTTGGCATTATTATATGGAAGATTCTTGTTTATGATATTCTGTTTGTTTTTATTGTTCAACAACTTGAGACCATTGAGATATTCCTTAATCTGTCTGCGAATCTCCTTACGCTCTTCTTCGTTTCGTGCGTTCTTCAGCTGTCTCCCTCTATTTCGGAGAGTATTGAGACTTCTTGGTTCAGCATTATAGTTCTTCAATAAGAGGTTGACATCTGGGACATTCAATTTCAATTCGTCCGCGAGGTACAAAGTCAATTTACCCCTATTTCTCTCAATCGTCTTTGTCTCTCTCTCTCGGGCATTATTTTGAAGTTGATTGAGACCTGTTGTATCATCACCGAACTGCTCCAACAATGCATTGCGGTCGGATTGATTGAGGTAGAGGGTATTCAATAAGTTTGAAAATCCCTTGCGAGCCACAGCCTTGCGTTTGGCATTCAAGTCTTTTTTGTATGCCGCGGCGTCACTTTTCACCATCTTCAAATTTTTACCATCATCAAGATTTTTGAAAAATATTCTCTTTGAATTATTGTTGAAACCCATATTTGACATGTAGTTATTGAGATCAGCCTTTTCAGCAGCACGTCTCTCTTTAGCTCGTCCAACAGCTGTATTCGTCGCCAACTGCTTGATAGAATTCCAGTTTGTAAAGTATCCATTCAATTTTGAGGTAATCTCTGTTTTGTTCTCGGGTGTCAGGTTTTGGAGAGTATTGAGGTATGCGTAGAACTCTTCTTCATCTTGGGCAAACTTTTCCTGTTTTCTTGACTTGTTTATTTCTTTGGCTCTATTTGAGAGAACACCCGCATTCATATTGGTATTATCAAAATTTTTAAGAATACCATTTATATTGTTTTGGGTGAGGTTACTCAAATTTTTTAGAACATTTACGAGTTCTCCCCTCTTTTGAGCTTTCAAATTCTTAAACTTTTGGTTGGCAAAATTTTTGGCTTCAACCTTGAGCGCTGGGAGATCATCTTGATTTTTATTGAGTTTATTGAGGAATGGTTCTTGTTCACCCGCATTGAGACCTTGTTCATTCAAGAACTGTTTTAGGTTCGCGAGTTGCTCAGCCTTGATACCAGCCTTCTTTTGAGCTGCAAAGTTTGAGGCATTCTTCATAATTGTGTTCAAGTTTACATTCCTATTAAAGTTGTTGTAAAATTTCTGCTTTTCCCCATTATTAAGGCTGAGCCCATTGAGATGTAATTTCAACTTTGTCACATTTTTAGCTCGCTTTTCAGCAATTTTATTTTGAAGTCTTTGATTTGCCAATTTCTTGGTGGCATTCAAGTTGAGATTTTGGCTCAAGATATTTCGCTTGTTGTTGGCATTTAGACCAAGCTCGTTTATGTACTTGGACTTCGCGAGGTTGAGTGCGTTCTTTTTATTTTGAGCCTTCTTCCTAGCGATGGCATTGGCTTCATTCATCAATGACTCCAACTTTTCACGGTTCAACTTGTTCGTGAGGTTCTTTATTTCCTGGTTGGTGAGGCCAAGTTGTGACCCATGGTTTGTGAGTATGACTGTATTGGCGTTTATCTTTTGTTGGATGCGTGACGCCAAGATGGCATTCGCTTCTTGTTTGAGATTTGTCAAAGCAACTTTGTTATCTACATTAAACCTGTTGAGAACCACCTTTTGATTTTCTGGTGACAATCCCTGAGTCTTCATATACTCCTCAAGCTCGTCGCGATCTTTGCCACGCTGTGTCTCAATCATTTTTGTGACCATCGCGTTCAAATCACTTCGCAAGCCATTGATGTTGACATTTTCAGCATTCAATCTACGAATGAATGCATTCTTGTTTGTGTTTGAAAGGATTGATCCCTTCACATTTGAGGTAAACTTTGCTTTATTATTGGCGAGCTTCGCATTTTGAGCGTTCTTGATCATCTTATTAACTTCATTTTGAAGCGATTTAAGATTAGCTTCGTTTGCATTGAAGCGTTTCTCAATATTGGCCTTAGTATTTTTAGAAATATTCGCAGTTTCTAAGAATTCCATTAAGGTCTTTTTGTTCGCAGCCTTTTGTTCTTGAACTCTTACATTCTTCAACTCTTTCGCAACCTTTTGAAGTGCGTTCACCGTGAGGCTATTAGTGCTGTACTTATTCATCATTGTACCTCTGTCACCGTTATTGAGACCAAGTTCCACAAGGAACTTTTCAAATTGTGTCCGCTCATTTTCCTTCTGGTCGACAACTCGTTTGTTTGAGAGTGTCTTCGCCTTGTTACGGTTCATATTGTTGAGGAGACCTTTCTTATCCTCATTTGTGAGACCTGGGAGAGTATTGAGATATGCGGAATATTCGTTTCGTTTCGTATTCATATTTTCCGCGTTGCGTGTAGATTTGAGATCTTTAGCCTCTCGAATCAACTTTTCAACATTGCGATTACCATTTGTAAACTTTCGCATGATGGCATTCTTGTTCACTTGGTTGAGACCAAGTTCACCAAGACGCGTATTAAGTGTAGTCTTCAATTCCAAATTTTTATCATTCTTAATTTTTTGAGCAATTTTAGTCGCCTTATTCTTGAGGGCATTCATTGTCATTTGGTTCGCGTTAAAGTTACCAAGTAGCTCGTCTCGATATTGGTTCGTAATACCTAACCCAGACATAAAATTAATAAACCCCTGTTTACTATTAATCTTAACCTGTTCAAGGCGTTTGTTAGATAGTTGCTTGGCCCGATTACGGTTCATGGCGTTAGTCTTTGTGAGTTCAGCCTTGTCCTCATTTGTGAGACCTGGTAACTCATTTATGAATGCCCGGTACTCCCTCTTTGACTCTTGAAGGTTCGTGGCACCTTTCTGCGCCTTTAGAGCTTTAGCCTCGTCAATCAATTTGTTCACATTACGATTACCGTTGCTAAACTTTTTCATAATGGCATTTTGATTGATTTGATTGAGACCAAGATTAGCGAGGCGAGTGTTAAGTTTTGTTCGAAGATTTTCAATGTTCGCAGAACCCTTGGACTCTTGGAGCTTGAGGGCTTCGGTCCTGATTGAATTAATAGTCACATTTTCATTTCTGAAACGACGCAAAAATTCATCTTTGTTTTTTTGGTTAATCCCGAGGGGTGTCAAAAATGAGAGAAGATTCTGTGCCGTCGCATTCTTCTTTTCCTCCATTCTCTTCTTGACGAAATCATCTGCCATTTTTCGCATAGTATTCGCATTTGCACTTTCATCCACCGTTTGAATGAGAATCTCTTTATCACTGGCATTCAACTTGTTATAGTTTTGAAGAATCGTTCGGAACTGATCCTGTTTGTTTGAAAGTTTTTGACCCTTAACATTGGAGTTGAGTTTTCTGGCTTCTTCAATGAGAGTATTAATATTTGAACCCTCCACACGAGCCTTGTTTAAGAATAAAGTCTTGTTTACGTTACTAAGACCAGTTGTCTTCAAGAACATATTCATCTTTTCTTCGTTTGAACGTATGACATTGGCCTTCTCATCAGCCTTGATCTGCGCTTCAACTTGAATCTGTTTTAAGTCATCGGTAGCCATTCGTCGCTTGAAGGTATTCTTGTTCGTATTTGAAATATCCAATCCATCCAAGAATGAAGCGAATTGATTTTCTTCCTGTTTTGCCGCCTCAGCTTGGGCTACGATATCCTTCCTCTTAGCCTTGCCAAGTTGTATCTGGTTAAGGAATTGTTGTTCTCTCTTGAGACCAAGTTGCTTGACTCTGGCGACAGCCAAGTCAAGAGCAAAATCTTCATTTTTTGGTACGATAGCTGGGATTGGTTTGGTATCATTTATTGGTGGTAACTGGGGTCCTTGAAGACCGCCAGTGTTTTTGTAGTAACCCAATCCCTCATCTCCTTTTCTAAAAGCATAACCCGGTTTAGAATTTTTAAACTTATTCGAGGGAATAAAATTCTTACTTTCCTTTTTACCAAAGAGACTCGCAAAGAATCCTTTCTTTTCAGTGGGTTGTTTCACTGCGTTTATAGTTCCACCAAGAAACTTTGGCTTTCCACCTTTTGTAAAAAGTCCACCAGATGGGAATGATACCCTTGAGTTCTTATTCTTGGGGCGGTTCACCTTGTTGGTGTTCACCCGGTTAGTGTTCACTTGGGTGGTGTTCACCTGGTTGGTGTTCACCCGGTTGGTATTCACCCGGTTGGTATTCACCCGGTTGGTATTCACCCGGTTGTTCGTGTTCACACGATTCACGTTGTTCACACGGTTCACTGTGGTGTTGTTCACGCGGTTGTTCGTGTTCACCTGGTTGGTGTTCACCTGGTTGGTGTTCACCTGATTGGTGTTCACGTTCACTGCTGTGTTATTCATATTGAAATTGTTCACTGCTGTGTTGACGTTCACACTAACCCGTTTCCGCTTGGCGATTTTGACAGGCTCGTGTACTTTCATATATCTAAGTCGCTTACCTATCGCTGTAACAATCTGAGTCTTAGTCAGGCTGTCCACATTTTTCAACTCAACTTTACGAGCAATCCGCTTGAGATCTGCACGTTTTGTAGTTGAATCAAATAAACGGTCATAGTCAATCGGTCTAAGTGGTGATCTCTTGTCAACCAAGTATGTCCGGTCCGAACTCATAACCAAAGGTGGAAGAGGTAATTTGCCTTCCTGTATTTCATTATATGCTTGACAAATTTCATCTTTTGTGAGTTTAATATTGACCCCAGTATTAAGCCTTATAAGCTTTCTGAGGTTTTCTATATCCGCGTCCGGGTCGCACGCGTTCATGGTATATACTAAACTGACAAAAAAGTATTATATTGTTGGTATGAATTCCCATTTAAGGTCATTGCATATATTCTTCCATATGACATCTTGCTGGTAAAGCTTTTCCTTTGATTTAAGTAACGGGAAATACTGGAGATATTCATCTTCACCCAGAAGTTCACAAAACTTATAGAGTACATAAGAATAACTTAAAAAGTTTTTTCTTTCTGAGGGACAGTTATCATCAAAAGGTTTTTGGATATCCTTAAACATGATACGTAGTTTCTCTTCTAACATCTGTGGCATATTTGGGGCTTTTATACCGTTAAGTATGTTTGTTATATAAGGTACGTGCTCATAGTACTTATTCAACCTCAATTTCTTGAGAAGTCCTCGAATCTTCGCGTGCGTGATTTCATCTAACTTTCTAATCTTCATCTTTTTCAATTCGGATCTCAACTGTTCCATGACCTCGTCTGGTATAGTTGTCATCTCCTGTGCTTGAAATTGGGACAACCACTCATTGAAGTGATTCTCTCGTTTGTATGAATAGTTCACAATCTTCTCGGATGTCTCCTGTTCCTCTCTGTATGTTAACTCTTCACTGATGATCGAAGCTATGACTAAACCACACGAGTCACACACCAAATCACTTGTATCGTGGAAATGAAGTATGTTACTCGACGAACAATTGGTACATTGTTCCACGGTACGTTGTTTTGGTCGCGATATATTCCGATTTTCTACATCTATGAGATAATCTACAAATATATCCTTACGTTTGAGTCCAACCGTCTCTTTGACTTGAAATACATTATTCCGATTTGTCTCTTCTTCTGTGTCATCTGTATATTGATTCATATAAGGCATACATTGAATCATATAGTCTGACATTTCAGATTCGTACCTCTTTTTATTAGATGGATCAGTCTCAATAAGAGTATTCCAATAATCAATTTTATTGTTATATCTACTTAAAAAGTTTCCTTCCATTATAGTTAAGAATGTTGTTCAAACTTTTAAGTAGCGTTCTGTATTATTACAAAAAAATTGTAACACCTCAAGACTATCGAATAATTTCAGAAGAACTTGAATATACGATTGACTATCGTAAAAAGTACGACATCGAAGATGACTTCTGGAGAGAAGAAAGCATGGATTGGGATGGTGTGATGCATGAGTTTTACGTATTAGCAACAGGTAAGAACTTCAGGCACACAATCATTCCTCAAAATGTAGACAATGTCATACTCCGAATCAAATACTGGTATAATGGTAAAATATATAAAGTGATTACGAATGACATCAATTATGTGCCATCAGAGCCCAAGTCTAATGATGTACGATTTAGTATCCCTTTGAGTCGTGCGTGGCTACTTGATCAAGATGATAAACCAGTGCGAGACATAACTGAAAAGGTACGAAGATATGCGGGACCGATGAATGATTTCCATGGACAAGACGTAAAGTTGGTCGATTTTTTGTATTACACACGAAAGACACTCAAAGATGAGTATCCCAAATTATTACTTTTAAACACACTGGGTATGAAGAAACTTTTATTGACGCTCGAAGATTCTACAGCTCATCTTCGGATACCTTAGTTGCGAGATAGAACTTCAGTTCACCTAGGTTGGCAACATTGTACTGCAGAATCAAAAAACGATTACCCTCCTCCTGCATTATTTGCACAGACGCACACATACTCGTGGCCTTTGTAAATATATTGAGGTACCGTAACGAATAAACACCGCCAATATCAGGTGCTTCATCTGGGCATTCGATTTCAGTTTCTTGATTGGCAAAATCGCCTTCACATTTCAGATTGAGTTTATACCCAGATCTCCTGATCTCTATATCCGTACCGATATTTGACATATCTCGACAGAGGCGTTGGAAGTCTGCCGATGGGAGTGTCGTAACACTCGTCATCACAACATTTGGTACTTCGATACGACTTTCATTAATATCAAGAAGTTTAAGTTGAAATTTTGTACTTGACTTTTTGAGTTCACTTACAATTTCAATATCCATACACTCTTTTGAATTAATTTCAAACTTGAGTATATCATTATTTGTAATTGTTTTCAAAAGTTTGAATGTATTTGAAATATTTATACCTGCAATGATTTCTTCATCACAGTGATATTCCTCGAAGTTATCAGCTGACAGAAACATGTCAACTAGAGATGTTCGTGCTGTATCAAGTGTCACAATATACACTCCATCGGGTTGAAAGTATATGTTTACATCATTTAGAATATCCTTGAGAACTTCAAAAATAGACTTCACGGCCGAAGCCTGGATTGTAACCAATTTCATATCTATTAAATTATACGCGTTAGATCTTTATATCTGTTCCGTATACACAGTGCCCTTTGCGACATCTCTATTTATCTTCGCTTCTAATTCTTTGGTCATCGCTGGTTGTAACGATTGACCGTAGTTGTCTAACGTGAACATATCGCCACAATTGTCACCACCATCTAAGTTTGTCATAGATGACATATCACCTATACCCCAATGTTGAATCTCGTCATTTGGTAATAGAGATTCTAACCAGTTTTTGATTTCGTTTCCAACGAGAATCTTGCCATTTTTTGTAAGTAGAGTGGGCACACGTGTAATCTTATTACGGTACGCAGGTGGAATACCCTGGGTATTTACATTATGGTAGTGTACAAGTTGTTGAAGTTGTGTATGATTATTAATATATTCAATAATTTCCATTGAATGCTTACACCTTGGACTATAAACCAAAAGCGACATCTATTATCTACATGGTATTTTATAAAAAAAAATTAACGCATAATAATAAAGATGAAGTTGTATTTGATCCTCATCCTTCTTGTCATTGTTATCATGTTAACCAGACGTGAACCATTCACGGAGTCATTTGGACTTTCAGGCTACACTAAACCAACAGGTTTTATCCAGTTGGATGACCCCAGACCAGACCTCACGGGTTACTCCCAGGCTGAAGCAAAAGTGAACAACGACTTGATGCAAGAATTTGTTCTTTTGGCGAACAAGGAAATTGAAAAGCGTACAGGACTCTGCACCTACATTATTGAAACGACCAAGGTTACGATGTATAGAGGTGTTGGTAACAACATATACGAGTGCATGTTTATGGCTGTGAAGAACAGTGGGTTTGCATATGGTGTCTCTGTTGTTGCATCGTTTGAAGTGAAGGACTCAAATGTGCGATTGATTTCATTGCGAACTCAACCACTTGGTGTGCAAACGCCTGTTGACGTCTCACCATACACAGAGGGTGCGTCAGGCAAGGAGTTTATAGACTATAAACTTGTCAAGGAGGCCGCGGTCCCAAAATTGAGTGAGTTAGAAAACGCAAAAATTAAACTACAGTAAATATAATGCTCAGCATCAATGATATTACCAAAATTGATGACAAGAGAAAACAGATTCGTAAAGATATTTACACCAAAATTTACGAACAGTTTTCTCGTAAGATCAAACAGTCGGTTGAACTGGGAAACAAACAGATATTTCTAATTGTGCCAACATTTCTCATGGGATATCCTACATTTGACCGTGCTGCGGCGGCACGATACGTCGCTCGACAATTTCAACTGGGTGGGTTTAAGGTTCAAGTCGTGAGTGACTACGAGATTTATGTAAACTGGGCCACACCCAAAACCAAAAAGGAAAAGACGGCCAAAGAAGACGATACATCCGATTTTCCAAATCTCATGAACCTGAAGAAGATTGCTAACAAATACAGGAGAACTGCGTAGTAAAACTATTATTAAAAAACCCCTTAATCATAAATGGATAACCTCAACGTTTTAGTAGAAGCGAAACGTGAATATTTAGGACAATTGTGTATGATCATGTGTCCAGCTATGATTGAAGTTTTTCATAATATGTACGACGAAGCGTCGAAACTTTCCAAGGGACGCAAGGTTTTGGTGATGTACCAAAAGTTACTCAAGGAAGTTCCAAATTGGTCGAATCAAATGTCGAAGCAACATACCGATAACATCGCAGACCGTTGTGCGTGGTTCAATGACTTGCTCGCGGCTGTATTTGTGGCGTGCACAAAGATTCTGTCCGCCGTTCGCCTCAAGTCTGACAACAAGAAGATCGCTCTCAAGCTCCCCACGAACGAGGTATTCGTTCAGACATGTTACAACAATATGGCGAGAGACTTGTACAAAGACCCTTACATTTTCCATGAGGAACAAAGTGAATACGTGCGTGACGAGAAGTTGACTGTGCGTATATGTACGTGCATCGAAAACAGTGTAAAGGAGTTGATTCCAGTACAACAAATTCTTCAAACCTACATGTCTCAAGACAGTCGTGATATTGATCTCGACTCTGAGGTTCATGACGCCGAAGACCCCGATGTATTTGAGGGTTCAGATGAAATGCCCAGTATGGAGGATTCATTCCCAGAAGAACCAGAAATGAATAACGACGTCCCACCACCTATGGACAGTATGGGGGATTTACAACCCACTGGTCTTGAAAACGAATTCAAAACTGTACCAGGTGTGCAAGCACCCGAGCCCGAAGACATGTATCCACCCCAACCCAGTCAAGTGCCACCACCACAACCCCAGGATGATGGTGTACTTTTTGGCGATGCACCAGAATACCGAGCAAAAAAAACTGCGTATAATTAAATGGAATTGTCCGACTATCTTCGCGATCCAATGAGCGCGGCTCTTATTGGTGGAGCCATCACCGCTGTATACATTCACGCAAAAGCTCAACTTAACAATGAAGGAAAATTAGAGTTAAATAAATATACCAAACCAGCCGTTCTTAATGCAATTCTCGTGTTTTTTATAGTGTCTAACGGCCTCGGGCAAAAGGAGGCCATATCAATGGAACCCTTTTAAACTTAAAGATTACACCCCCAGTATATCAAATGACCTCTGTCACGGCATTCAATGATATGCTCTCACAATTTCTTGTGGAATTGCATAAGACTTTTCCAGATGAAAAAAACGTTAAGAAGTTTATAACTTCTTTCGAAGTCTTGAAGACTGCCAACCCCAGAATGGCTGTAGACACATTTATGAAAGGTGTTTCACCCTACGCCGATAAGATTTCGTCAAAGGATGATACCTTCCTCCTCGAAGAGATTGAAAAGGTTGAAATTCTCCGAGAACTCAATATCAAGAACCTTTGGGCTCAAATGAATGCAAACACGAAGGCCGCTACATGGCAGTACCTTCAAACGCTGTACATGCTTGGTACCACCATCACATCAGTCCCGGCAGAAACCCTCTCTCTGATTGAATCTATCGCAAAAGATTGTGCCGACAAAATGCAAACTGATGGTGGTGAGCTTGATCAGGACGCTATGATGAAGATGATGAGTAGCATGTTTGGCGGTATGATGAAAAAATAAACCTCATCGTATATTAAATGAAGGCCTGGTTCGAAGACCCACGTGAGCTCATCAGAGCGGACAGAGTGTCTCAATTCTGGCCAAACAAAAATCAAACTCCAGAAGATAGAATAAACGCAGCCTCGCGTTTTATCATCTATGCGTGTTCCATTATCTATTTAGTTAGACGTGACCCACGTATCTTTATATTGGGTGCAACTGTTTTGGGTGTTCTTTATGTTATGTACCGATCGAAGATGGTCAGAGAGATGTATGGGGGGCGTGTGATGGAGCCAACGTGTCAAATGCCTTCTTCCGATAACCCAATGGGCAATGTGTTGATCACAGATTACACGGATGCACCAAATCGTTTGGAAGCGTGTTATTACCCAACTGTGAAGCCATTTGTTCAACACCACCTCGATAACCGCGTTCCATATGACGCGGGTCGTTCTCGATCGGCTCTCCCAGCATTTCAGCGAAACGCATACGCTCGCCAGTTTGTGAGTACCCCAGTCTCTAATATTCCAGGCGATCAAACAAAGTTTGCGGAATGGCTTTATGGCTCCAAGGGTGGTGCGATGTGCAAAACACACCCAGGCGCGTGCAATCCAAATGCTCGTGGTGTTCAACTTGAAGCGTTTGGTGGTCTTGATTCTGCGGGCGACATTCGTGGTGGAATGTTTGGCGGTGGTAATGGCCCAGCTTAGATAATAAATATTCTCGTGTAATAATAAATGGCGTACCAACTTCAGCCTGGTTTATCGATTGTCCAAAATACTGGCGCGCTCCCATCTGTCAGAGCTACAGATGAAGTTTTTGTGTACCCTCAGCCCAGCTCACTTAACTGTGGCAGTTGCCGTCCAAACACGATGTTGTACGGTACCGCCCCATACATGGCTGGCAAGGGTTCACCAGCGAACTTTATTGATATAAGCGATCAACTCAGACCTCAAAGCACCACTAAGTTTGGCAAGAACATTGTTCAAACGCACGAACGTAATTTGTTCCCACTCATGAATACGGAATGTAAGGTTCCACTCCGAACCATGACGTACGAACCAACGAGTACCCGAGCTGAACTCCAGAACGGACTCTTCCAACAAAGATACGGTAATAAAAATGTTAATAAGAAATAAGAATGGCTGACCCTATTTCAGTTATCGCGGTTGCCGGATTAATTTATGCTGGTCGCACCCTAAGTGATAAATCTAAACCACCCCAAGTTGCACCCCGAGTTGTTGAACCCGGTCAGGACATTGGGTTGTCTCAAGAGCCCATGATTTACACAGAGTCCATGTTTGAATCCCGTGTCCAAGTTCCAGCGAAGAGAGAAGTCGAGAGTTTTGCTGATATTGGTGTACAACATAGAACGGGTGGTCAGGAGGTGTTATCTATGCGAGACCGTATGTACGATCAAGGTCGCATGAACAACTTGTCCCCAATTGAAAAACAGATGGTTGGTCCAGGTTTGGGTGTTGGTCCAAACGTACCAGCTGTCGGTGGTTACCAGCAAATGTTACGAATAAATCCAATCAATGTCGGTGAACACAGGCTAACGACACTCCCAGGGCGAACCGGTCCAGCGATGGATATCACCGGTGGTCGTTCAGCGGTTGTTGGTCAATTGACCCACAATATGCCCGAAAAGACTGCCTTCTTACCATCTCGCCTTCCAATGATGGCGGGTCGCGCACAGGGTATGTCAGGCGCCGTTCCCAGACAAAGTCACCAGAAAACGATGCGAACAACGAATCGTTCGGAAACTGGACATCGCGCAGATGGTTTGGGTTTCAGTGGTGCGAAGCGTCACATTTCAGCGCAATCGGTCTCCCAAGACCCAACTCGTTTCAAGGGTGATCGCAACGATGAACAATACATGTACAATAACCAACCAGCCCCAGGTATTCATAGTTTCCATGGTGCTTATGTGAACAGCGCGGCCGCTCAAGTGACAACCAAGAATAACGAGGAGTTGATGAAGTATGGTTTCCGCCCAGAAGATCGTAGAGGTAAGGCGAACCGTATGGGTAACCCAGGTCGTATGAATGTCGCTCAAACACGTGGTCATCTCACAACTGTGCGATCGGATACTACACGCATCGATGGTCGTGTGAACGCCGCAAATGGTGCTTGGTCTCAACAGTATCAACAAAAGCCATTCCACCAGTTCAACGCGTACAAGGGCAATGAAAATCCAAACTCCAGATCATTGGATATCGCAAAGAGACAACTCCAGAACAACCCATTGGCACACAGCCTTTCGTAAATATACCATTTCGACCATAGACAAAAACAATCATTAAAATTATATACCCTAATTTTAATGAAGGTTCATACCCTTGATATTGATAGTAGTGAGCGTGATCCAATCATACACCCATACGCGAACAACTATGTTGTTACTTTAAGTAATCCAATTTATGACGTAACAACAATTAAGTTGATTTCTGCGCACATCCCAACACCCCAACTTCTTGTAAATACAACGAATAAAGTGTTTAGTGTGGATGGTGTGGATGTCACACTTGATGAGACGAATTATTCATCTGGGACTGATTTGGCGGCGGACCTTGATATTAAGTTGTCACCCCCAACATCAAATGTTGATTTGGTGACATTTGATGGTGATCGAAACGTTCTTATATTTTCGAATACGTCAGCTGGTACGCACGACTTTACGTTTGAATTCTATTCGGGAACACGTGGATACCTGAGTAATACATTACCGGTAACAACGCCACATCAAATTATTGGGTTTGATTCAAATAACCAAACATCAACGAGTAATGTTCTCACATCAGGAGCTATCAACTTGAATGGACCAAACTCCCTCGTTCTCAAACTTACAGCGGGGTCCGACAATTTTACGAAATCTGTGTATACCATGTCGCCATTCTACACGGGTCATATTCTTCTCAACGGGTCACAGTTCATAAATTACAATGGGTCCGATGACCCAGTTGTACACGAATTTCACACCGGGCCACAAAAACACATTCGAGATATTAGGGTCGAGTTTTTCTATACGAGTCATGGGCGTTTGATACCATACGATTTCAGAAATCAAGATCACATATTGAAGTTTGAAATCACATGTTCTACGGATAAATTAAAGGGGTTGCCTAAAGTACCCCTTGAGGTGGTACACAAGGAACTACCACCGCCTGTAAGCATTCCTGAGTTTGAGAATCCTTATAGATGGAATGAGTATATAACTATATTTATTATAGTTCTGGTTGGTTTACTATTGTTGTATATACGACGACCAAATTATCGGGTAATCGCGAACACTGGTTGAGCTGGCTTGGACACACGGGTAGAGATACGCGCGATGGTCAAGTAGACAACGATAGACAACAACGTCGTCAAGATCGCGGTGAGCAAGTATTGGCTGCCACCGTTCTTTGGCACCTTAATGAGCTGACCAATGATCCAGCGGACGAGGTCCATCCAGGAAAGGGCCGCGGCGAAGGAGAAGCCAGCGACAATCGCGTTGAGAGATTGGGTTTCCAATTCTTGGGTGACAAGGTTCACAGTTTTGACCGCGGTGTCCATTGTAAGTTTTATATAGTATGTAAAGAAAAATTATTCGGGTAATAATTCTTCCTCATGGATCCTCTTGTATTGTTTTCGTCTGATGATTTTTGATTTTGTAAATATTTGTTCATCCTCCTCTTCACTGGAAGAACCGTCCTCGGAGCTACTCTCAGTATCGTCCCCTGATACTTTGAATGTCTTATATTCCGAAATTGTCCATCCCTCTAGATCAGATGTGCCCATTACTATTAATAGCATTTTTTAACATCTCTTCTACCGGACTTTGTGGGACCCAGCTGCCCCAATTTTCATACGATTCATTCATCTTCTGGAAGATAGGATCTTCACCTGCGTATGGCTCAAATGGTGGACACTCGGATTCATCCACATCTTCCAGAATATCATCTTCGTCTGAGGAATCTTCATCATATATCTCTGGAAAGAGTGATCCTGTGTTTCTACCAACGGTGTGCATGGCACAGTACTTGATCGCGTATTCCATATCTTTTCCAAGGACTGTATCTCGGCCACATGCTTTTGCATATTGTGATGCGAGTACCATACTCTGTTCAAGAACTGGCGTTAAAATACCAATAAGTGCATTTGTTTGGGCTTCTTCGTAAAGCCCAGATGATTCTCCGAATCCCGTTTTCATCATTGTACTATTAATGATTAAAAATTGTCTTGGCAATTCCCTCACGTACTCGAAGGATGTTATAACTGAGCGCGTATACACGAGCTTGTCTTGAGGATGTTGTACATGGGGTTAGACTTAGGTTAAGAATTTGCTCTTTTATGACACTAAAGTTCAGTTGTCCGGTTGGATACCATTTTTCCGGTTCGCATGCGAAACTGTACGAATAGAATCGACGGATAAGTTGAGTCTTTGAATGATGAATGGCACCTTGTGCGGCTTTTAAAAAGACATAGTCCCCCGTATCCCGTGAAATGACTTCCTCACCATCAAGAGTGAGTGATAAGTAATCCAAGTTTTCATACAGTATAAACTTATTGTCTACAATTGCCAGTGTATTATCATAATCAAATGGAGTCACAAATCCATCTTTACGTTGAATAACAAAATACAATTCCTTGACTGGGTTTACAAATGATAATTTGAATTGACCTCCCTGAACATTTTGTGGAATATCAAAAACATTCTGCTGTATCTGGGTGATGATAAAGTCCCTTTTTGCATGCTTTGTTTTGACTCGTTCACACGTATCGAGGAACACACACTCTGCACATAATGAAAGACTTTCAATTTTAGGTGTATACGTCAACGGTTTATATGTTCCATCACTTGTGTCGACAATCAAGTCGGTGTAATTTCTCAATTTAATGTGTACTTCGACTTCCTGTTTTGTTATAGCACAGAGTGGTATAGAAAGTTCTGGATTGTTATAAAAGTAAAATGGTACGTCAATGAAATACTCTTGAGATGTTGTCGCTTTTCCCAAAAAACCTATGATACTTGGGTTTGAGACTCGGGTGGCTGACGTTCGGAATGAATATTTTCCAATTAACTTTTCTAAAGTCTTTTGCTTGGTTTGAGTGACGTTGTGTTCTGAATATATCTGAAGATAGTCACTTGTGATGCGTTGAACGATTACATCACCTATCACGAGATCTACGTGTTCAATGAGTGCGTGTCCAATCGACTCGATATACCCAACATCATAGGAACTGTCAAGCTTTGGCAATTTCACACTGAGTGCTACATTCCTTAAAAGGTCAGCCTGATTCTGTGATATTGTAAACTTTATAGTCTTTCCAAAGTCAGCTTCATTTTCTGGATCTAAAAATACATGTTCGACTGAAAAGTTTGAATGTTTTTTAAAACTTTCCAAGAAATGTGTATAATCTGGATCAATCGTAAAGAACCTGTCTTGGGGTCCAGATGTTTCAAGCTGAATACGACCAGCCATTACTACTATAAGAGTCTAAAATTTTAAACCAGCTAAACCACTTCTAAAACAAAGTACATTGTAGTTGACAGCGTATACACGTGTGACATTCGGATATGAACTTTGTGCTGGTTCTATTTCAACTGTAAGTAATTTATGGGCAATACGACTCATATTCACTTGCCCAGTTGGGTAATGAACTTGGGGATTCATTGAGAAACTATACATTGCGAAGTCTGATTTCAATTGCACAATACCTAGATGAGGTGCGAGCGTATTCAAAACAATCGGTGAATTGGTGTGATGTCGTAACGATTGTGCATACACCAGGGGTTTGTTGTCGAGATTAAATACAATTTTATCATTAAAACGGAGTTCCAAGTTCTTGATCGTTGTATATTCATTTGGACAATTGAATGTGGCATTAAAATCATCTGGGCGAGATGTGAAGAACATTTCTTTCACTGGGTGTTTAAAGTTCAACATAACTGACTTTGTAGTCTCACCAGGTTTCATCACAAACTGGGACATCTGGAGTTGTGTAATAACATGCTCGATTGGGCGTGACATGAAGTATGCACGCTCGTCGCCTGTGACGTATACAAACTCTGTATCGAGTGATAACTTGCGTATGGCACCTACAACATTTGGGGGTGCGCCACCAAAAATAAGTTCATTCAGTGGACGGGTTTTAATTCGAACTTCCACCTGTTGTTTCGTAAGAGCGCACGTGGGTATAGCCAATGTTGGGTTACGATAAAAGTAGAATGGGAGATCTATATAGTAATCATAATCACCAGTATACGTCAAAAAGTTTCCATGACCATTCATAAAATACAATGACTGTGTAACATCATCGTTTGTATTGTATAGTTGTTGATGTATGTAAATATACTCACCCGTGAGTCGTTCAATCACCTGACCACCTATAACAAGTTCAGCATATTCAATGAGATGTGAACATATAGATGGTGTCCAGTAGACGTCATTGGTACCAGGCGTGTCAGGTGTTGGATCAGCTAATGTAATCTTCACCGTCATATTCTTTATGAGATCACCCTTGTCACTTGGAATTGATGTCTTGATGATTTTATCGAAATCTATATCACCATCAAACTGGGTTTCGAAATAATCAATCGCAAACTTTGTATGTCTCTTGAAATTCATCAGGAAATACGAAAATTGTGGATCACCTGTGAGCCATTGGTCTTGGACCCCAGTCGTGGCAAGTCTTAAACGACCTGACATTCCTTCTACTTTATGTGAGTAAAATTTTATGAAATAAAACGGGACACTACAATAGAATGAATCTTCAACTGAAGAAATTCAATCCCGAGAAGATATCGGATGATAGAGTGTGTGTATTTATTGGCAAACGAAACACTGGTAAATCAACATTGGTAAAGGATATCATGTACCACAAGAAACATCTTCCAGCTGGTATAGTTCTCTCAGGAACGGAGGAGGGGAATCACTTTTATTCCGAATTTATCCCCGATCTTTTTGTTTATGGCGACTACGACAGAGACGCCATAGAACGGGTTATGGCGAGACAACGGAAATTGGTTGGCGAAGGTAAGTCAAATTGTGGGGCATTCATGTTACTTGATGATTGTATGTATGACAACAAGTTCCTCAAGGACACATGCATCAGGCAGTGTTTTATGAATGGACGGCACTGGAAGATCTTTTTCATGTTGACGATGCAGTACTGTATGGATCTTCCACCAGCACTCAGAGCAAATATAGATTACGTGTTCCTACTCAGAGAGAACATTCTCCAGAATAGGGAAAAGTTGTATAAATCTTTCTTTGGTATCTTTCCAAGCTTTGATATGTTTAACAAAGTGATGGATGCGTGCACAGAAAACTACGAATGCCTCGTGTTAGATAATACCGTGAAATCTAACAGGATACAGGATTGTGTATTCTGGTACAAAGCGTCTATACGCAAGAACTTTAGAGTTGGGGGTCCGGATCTATGGAGACTTCACAACAAGATGTACAACCCCAAACACATGCAACAGAGAGAGGATGACGCAAAGAAGGCTACGAAGAAAACTGCGCTCAAAATTACAAAGACGAAATAACAAATAAGAACTCCGTGACCTTATTTGAACGATTTTTTAAGTTTCGACTTCCCTTATAGCAACTATAGTCTATTTCAATTTTTTCATGTGTGTAGGGTTTTAGGATTTCCTCCCATTGTTCTGGGGTGATGAAGCCTTCATTGTTGTAGGATACTAGGGTATATTTAGCCTTTTGTGTCGCTATACGCAAGGTACGTTCCATAGCTTCTCTAATTTTGTTCTTGTAATTGTACTGACTTTTATTCCAATCTCCAGGGATACCTGATACTTTTGAAAGTGTATGAGGTCTCTCGTTCGTACATAGTAGATTTAGCATGAAGTAATTTGAACCATATGGATGTTGATTGTATGGTGGATCCAAGTAGATGAGGTCAACTGGAGGGAGATTCTCCATAAATGCACACGCATCTTGACGATGTACCTTGACATCTTTTGGCGTTTCAAACCACTTTGGACATTCGACATCAATCCTCCGTGTAATACGTTCTAGGGCGTGACCACCTTTACCACCCCACCCACCTTTGTGAAACCCTTTGAATACCCCAGATGTATTTGTATGTATGCTCGCCTTAACGATGAGGGGTCCGAGACAGTACATCTTTAGATGCGCAGGAACGTGAGTCTCAATGTATGCAATCATACCATCGATACGGTTTGCATTTTCTTTTGTGTAGAAACACCGTTCTCCCTCTTGGATCTGATTCGAATCGCGTGGTGCATAGAGTTCCGAAAATAGTCCATCCGCTATTGGACATGTATTCATGTGTTGTATATGTCTTTGTATCTCTGCTTGATCATCAAATGAGGGTGTTTTCAAAAAACAGTGTGATAACACTTCACAATATCTCTCTAGGTCATTTACATATAATGTATCACAATGTGTAAGTAACATTCTAGACACAACCCCAGACCCTGAAAATGTATCAACGCATGTCTTTGGATTGAGTTTTTTGATGACGTCCTCAATGGTGGAGACGAGTTTCCTCTTATTACCTATATAGGTAATCATGGGTTGATGCACATAGTCATTCATCGTTGTTATGAAAATGGACTATTCCCTTAAGCGATTCGGTCGCCATCTTCGTGGTATGCATGTATTTCCTTCAGGGCGCAAGACCCTTGGTGAACACGCTGTAGGTGAGACTCACGCGAGTCACCTAGGGGTGCGTCACTCAGATTTCTCAAAAACATATGGATATATTAAATGGCTACGGAAGTAAATACCATGAATCTTTCAGACAACGGAGATGGCATGGTTTCCTTAAATCAAAATAATACAACAGCGTTTGTTAACACTGAAAAAAATATAAACTCAAATAAAGAAACGATGGACTCTACCCCCATTCACGATATTATGATGGAACCACCAATGATGACCGATGAACCCAGAATGCAGGGTATGATGCCACAAATGACCGCACCACAACCTCAGGGTGGTTACATGGTTTCCGAACCACAAGCGAAGAAGCCAGAAAGCAAGAACCCACTCAACCTCACAGACGACCAAATGATCGCGCTCGTGGCGGGTGCAGCTGCGGCTCTTGCTGTCAGCAAGCCTGTGCAAGACAAGTTAGTGACCTCTATTCCCAAGTTCCTTAACGAACAAGGGAGTAGAAGCATGGTTGGTTTGGCGTCTACTGGTTTAGTCGCGGCGGTAGCCTTCTACATCGTGAAGGACTACATCGTGAAGCCCTGATTGTTCGATTCCCAACCCATATTACTATAGATTGAATTATCGATACCTGTATAATAGGTAATCAAAGCCCCTGCAGTAAATGCTGTCATGAGCAAGGCACTCAATTTAAGCGTCTTGCCCCTGTCACTCCCGTATTCCTTGACCGCATCCTTCGTATCACCCCACACCGTATTCACCAAGAATGTGATTATAAACGCGATAATGCTCGTCGATATCATAAATAGGCGATCCACTGCAAGACGTGGAATACTTCCAACAACGAGACGAAGTATGTTTGGAATGACAATCGTCATTAAAGCCAAGTTGAGGTTGTAATTGCTACTCATGTGTGGAATGACAGTGACACCATATATTACAAGCCAGTATAGGATAACAGTGAGCACAACACGAAGTGGTGTTTTCATTTAAAGTACAACTAGATTATTTATCCTGGATGTGTTTACCACAAAACTTTGTTCGTTCTGGTATCGTCTCGTATATACCCAAATTGACGCATATGTCACGCAGTTCTACATAGTTGTTCCAAAACTCTTCAGAGTGTGAGTATTCATCGACTGTACAATGAGCCAACTCGTGTATGAGGACATGGAAAATTTGATTTGATGTTCCACTGATGCACAATACAATATTATGTCCCTTGTTTGTGTTATAGCCAACCGTACCTGACATGCGATGAATACCTGTGATTGGAACGCACCGTGTTAACATCTTGAACTTTTCATTCTTTGTGTTTTCCAAATGTTCCCTGAGAACTTGATATTTCTCTTTGACTTGCGTGAGTTCTTCAGGTTCACGTAAGGATTGCAATATCCATAAGTTGACAAGAAGTAATATGATGAATGCAATCATTTCTTATATACAAAGATAAATTTACTATACAACTCCGATATTGGATTTCCCTCGAGACCTTCCCACAATTCTAGGGTAAAGCCCAACTCCTCTAGATGGGTCACGAGAAGGTCTTTGTATGCAATCGGTTCGGATCTAGGGCCATCGGCGTAAAATGGGGTATCCGCTAGGTTTACAAATAACTTTTCACCGTACCCGCCATTTCCATGGGTCTTCATGAGAAAGAAGTTTCCCATAGCATCCTTGAGGGGTGTGTTGAATATAATCTTTTCAGAATCTGGGATGATACCAATCAACTTGCCACCGGGTTTCATCCTCTTTCTAATTTCTCGCAATGCACTAAAAAACATATCTCTGGTCTCAAAAATATAATGAAGTGAAAAGTTATAACACACGATATCAAACTTTCTATTTGGGCATTGGTGTATGTCACCTTCATAAAAGTTGACACGCATGTGCATATTCTTGGCACGGGATCGAGCTTCCACTAGAGCACTTGGCTCCGGGTCACACATACTCATATTTGCCCCACACATGTGCCATTTTTGAAGATCTCCACCAAAACCACACCCAACATCCAATATTTGATCACCCTCTCGGGTCACATATTGGATCAACGCACGCTTCGCGTCATTGTGGTTACGGCGAATCTCTTCCATTGTAGTTTATGGGATTATTATATTTATGTTACTTTCACAATTCAATGTCCAGTCAAATATATGATAATTCACGTAGCCAGATCCTCGTAAAAATCTATGTTTTTTTAACACATCTTCATTGTGTGCGACGTCTAAGGTGTTAAAAACGTCAAAACCTTCATTTTTCGCAATTAAAAATGCGTCATTAAAATTATCACCCGTCATGTAAAATAGATAGGCTTGATTCACAGTCTCTGAATTATCAATCGTATCATAGGGGATGCTATAAAATGAAAGAAACTCACCCGTTTCATCATTCAAATAAGAGTACACCACACCATCTCGTGGCATAAGCCAATGCCTGACCCATGAATCGTTTACAACTGGGGCAATTTTAAACTTTTTGAAGTACTCTTTCAATATTTGTGTGACCTTGGGAACGTCACTGGATACCATCTTTCTAAAATACGATCTACCCCGTATTTCAAAGACTTTTGCCTTGGGTCGGTTTGTCGTATAAAAGCCACACTTTGATAGTTTTTGTACATTAATGAGACGATGCCAATACGATGACTTTAAAATTGATCCCGGAATTGAATGATGTATAGTGGCAATCGATTGATTTCTATTTTTATTTTCCGAAACGCGCTTTGCTTCTGTAATCAGATATTCTACGATTTTCTTACCTCGATACTCTTTGTGTACGCACAAAAAGTTTACTTGTACAGCCCTAACTTCTGCGTCGTTTAGTTTTAGGTTTAATGGTGTCAGACATATAAGACCTATTAGTTCTTTTGTATGTGCGTCATCTATACAAATGTTTTGATGACCTGGAACCTCTATAGCCCATTTCAGGGAATCCACGGTGTATCTTAAATTAAAATTGTCATCTGACACGTAGTTTTCTTTTAAAAAAGTGTAAATTGCATCAATCGAATGCGTCGACCATTCAAAACCATCGGGGAGTTTTTCGGGATCTGCTTTCTTTGTGCGTTGTGCACTCAACCCGGTCGCCCATGATTGTTTATCCCAAAATGTTCTCATTTACATACAGTACATACTTGCTTTTAAGTTGGCTTAAAGTTTTAAATGCAATACAACGTATAATATCATGTCTCTCGAACAAGATTACACAACTGTTCCCGGTCAACTCTACGCGTGCCTCTCTGTGGTTGGTCCAGAAGCCCCACAGAAGAATGATAAGTTTGGAATTAAGATCCGCGGTGCTTTTGCGTCGAAGGATGAAGCCTCGAATCACGCCAAGCGTCTTCAAAAGGAAGATGCCACGTTTGATATCTACGTCGTTGACATGTACAAGTGGTTGTTAATCCCACCGGATCCAACTGCGATTGAGGATGTTCACTACACTGACCAAAAGCTCGAAGAAATCATGGTTGGATACAGAGAGAATCAATCCCAAGCAGCTCGCATGTTCCAAGAACGCAAGCAAGGCATGATGAGTTCTACGTCTCACATGACCCCGGGTGATGACAACTCTCGGTTCTACACCAAGCCGGACGAACCACCAGTCAGTCATCCAGCTGAAGTCCTTGAGCGTCTCCAAAAGGAAAAGCCGGACTCCCCAATTGAGGAGCTCGTCAAGGAAGCGGACGCCATTGTTGCCGCTGAGATTGAAGAACGTCGCAAGTTCCGCGAGCAGATCGTCAACGATGAATCATCCACGGATGCAAAGATTGAAGAGTCCACAGAAGAAGGTGAGCCAGAGGTGTCGTCTGCGTAAATGAAATAAAATATAACCTAATTGTAAAAAGAAATGTTAACTATATTAATCACCGTCATTTTGACTAGTGCATTCTTTATTTTGTTTTTTAATCCAGAACTTAAAGTAAAAAACAAAACAGAGGAAACGGAGGAGGTGAGTACTATAAAGGGTTTTGTAGAAGATACGTATAGAGGTCCGGTGACAGACCGATTCATACCACCAAAGGTTGGTGCGATTGGTACGTTTGTTGGGTACTCAAGTGTATCTGAGTATGACTGGTTGCATGGTTTTCCCCATGAAAAAGCCAAGTAAGAATACCGCGAATGCTATAATCCAAGTGGACTTTTCGACATTCGCGAATATATCATTACTAGTAGCTTGTGGTTGACTCTGATACATCATATCATGTTGTGGCATCTGAGGTTGAAAATAATACGGGTCCTGTTGTTCCCCCCGTTGATATGTATTATCTTCATTCTTATCATCTTTCAATGAATCAATCGATGGATCATAATCAATAGGATTTCCTATATCTGTTTCCATTTTTTAATATAGCACGGGATCTTTTTAAGTCTATTCTTCCTCGCTCTCGTCATCCACAACGAACCCATCCAAATTGCCATTCTCATCCTCGTCTTCGTCGTCGTATTCACTCTCACTCCCAGAATAGATCTCATCGTCTGTGTCGATATCAGAATCAAAGTCAGTGTCGTGTTCGTCTTCCGCGTAATCGTCTTCTAATACAGTTTCAGTGGGCTTGAATGTGACGGGCTTTTTAATAATTCGTCCAGATCTCGTTCTGGTATCTACCATTTTTATATAAATAAAGACTCTTGTTTAAGTATCTTTTCATGTATTTCTTCAGTGTATTCCGGTTCGGCATATAATGCAAGTTCTTCAAGGCTGTATATAGCCTTCTTTAGAAACTCCTTGGACTGTGTGTCTCTGTACAGTTTCATATTGTCAAGATATTCCTTGTAAAGTTCTGGATGTACACCAGAATACATGTGAAACGGATCAACTTGTGGTATCGGCTCTTTATGTTCAATCTCATCAACAAGTTTGTATACCATATATAAAGTAGCACCAATCAGAATAAGTGACATCTTCTGATAGTATTGCTTATTTTTTTCAACTTGGATACAACCCCTTGACAACACTTGTACTTAATATATGTGTTCTCGCATTGGACTTCTTACACTCCGGACATTTCTGATTAATCTTGTTCTTCTTGATTTCATATGACATTGTAATACCATCGTTGTGTGCACCTTTGATATTTTCACAATAACTTGAGGTTGTGAGGGCTATGAAATTATTATTCTGCCTAGAGATACTAATCACCTGTGTGTCTTTCTGACCATCAAGAAATCTTTGGATAAATGATTCCAATTTGGGTTTCACATCAAAATGTTTGACTTTTGGTTTATCTTCAAACTTTTTAATCTCTGGACATTTTTGAATATCACTCTTTTGGGGATATAACTTGTCCACAATTTTAGAATGAAGTTCATGTTTACGTCCATAAAAATCTTTACAAAACCCGTCGCGCCTTCCCCGTATGGTTTCACAACGACAAAAACATTTTTGTGCGATAACACGACCACTGATATAAAACCAAATGTGATTTGAGCCATGGGCTCTCTTAAGATTTTCACAATACTTTGAGTTTGTTGATACGAGATATGTATCTTTGTGTCTAAAGAGTTTTGTGATTATAGCCCCACCTTGACCCTCCATATTTTTCTGAATAAAATCCTCAATCATAGATCTCAACTCTTCATCGTGGAGTTCATCCTTTGTCTGTGCGTCTGTAAACGTACCCTCCTTGATCACAACAGATGGATGTTCCACCACGACATTCTGTGGAGCATCGGTGCGAACCGCTGACATTTTGAGAATATCGAGACACGGTTGCTGATCGATTCGCATTAATGTACTCAATGGTCCGTGCTTATATATGAAAATGGGGAGATAGGCGACTTGAATATTTTTACCCGTCCCATCACACTCTGGACACCCCTGACCATTGCATGCGTTATGCTTTGCCAATTTATGTGACCAAGGCATTCGGAGACCACTCCCCTTGGTTCGTCGTGTGAGATTTCCATATACAGAGAGATCTATGATTTCATTCCAATCGAGAGACCCTTTGGCTCTGGTGAGGGCTACGAGGATGTGTTCCCGGAGTGCAAGTGCCGACGCCTGGTCCACAGCAAGATTTGGCCAATTGAGATGCACACCAGTTTTTGTGAGTTGTCCAGCTTTTTTGGGTGGTGATACAGAGATCACACATTCTTTACCACCGTGTCGCTTCACTTTATCACATATGATTTTACAAATGTCGCGGATTTCATCAAGTGTGAGAGATCTGTCATCTTTGTAATCGATGTCTACAAAAAAGTTATACACTGGACTCTTCTGCTCAACTACGAACAGTTTTTCGCCAGACTTTACAGCTTCTATATACTTTTCATAAAAGTCATTCAATCTATCAAAAGGCACGGAAAGGACTCCACCGTCCATGAGCACATGTGATAGATTGGTTGCATTGTTAAAATTTTGTGATGCACACCAACGTTTAAACATTTAATACTTACCAATGTATGGTGTCTATTCTCTAAACCGACGTGTACAAGATACATCTGGATACTCATAGGTTTCTGAGATAGTCTTCTTAATCGTGAGAAGTTCACACACTGTTTTTTCTTCATTTTCTTTGAGCCATTCTTCCACTTCTTCGTCACAGAGTCCTCTGTTCGTTCTGAGGAGTTCTCCAATCTGCATTAAGATGTAAGCCTTTGACTTCATTCTATTTAATAGAAAATGTTTTTCTATTGAGTGAAGTTACACACGCGTAAAATTCTGGATTCTTCAACACATTATCAACAATCAACTTCCAGCGTTTACGTGTATTAAACTCTTCAAGAGTATCAAAACTCATATAATCGTTTTCGTCAAATGTTTTTTTTATTGGTTGTTTTTGAATCTTCTTTAGGTTAGTCTTTTGCTTTTCTTCATAAAACTTTTTAACGAGTAATTGTTGGTCATTTTTTTTATAGTCGACAAAAAATACAAATACATTGTACTCAAGGTCGACGGTCGGACTTTCTTTAACTGTAAACTTATACGTGGTATATTCACCACTCTTGAGGGCGACTACACCCCGTGTCTCTTCTTCTAACTCTCTGAGGGCACACCGGAGAGGATTAAAGATTTCTCGTCTCCGGCACCCACCCGTCACAAATATCCAATCCTTAAATCGTCGATCTCTCACTGTTAGAAATTTGGGCTTATCATCAGCAAAGCTGACAGGTATTGCAATCGCCTTGTATTTTTTCATTGCGCATTCGCAAGTTACAATAAGTGAATATGTTTATTCCTCACTTTTTCCTTCCTCATGGGGTTCTTCTCTGGCCCCCTCGGTCTCAACTGCTGGTGCGTTAAGCTGACGCACGAGATGCTCTGAGAAGTTCTTAAAGTTGTCAATATCCTGTTTCGTTTTGTTCATTTCCCTGAACAAAAAGATAACAGCGAGTGCACAAATAATAGTACCAACGGTAAGCATCGTCTCGCGATCCATGATTAACATTATACTAATATAAGGTGTCTTGTTTTTAAGTAAGAACACCCATCTTGGCCTTTCCTGGTAAAGGACATTCATAGGGACTCTGGGCAAATTGCACGGCTTCGTAATGCGTAGGTTCACAGGATCGATCGGTTGGTGGTGTGGGCTGACCAACAAACTTTTCAAGCGTCCTGGACTTGGGGTCGTACGACAATACAAAAACGATGGCGAGGAGGAAAACTACTTTCCAAAGCATTATTTATTAATTAGTTAGAATATAAAAGTCCGCCCATACCGTTCTCGATACGGAGGACATTGTAGTTGACCGCGTAAATATCCTTAGTGCATTCTGTAGCGCTGCTGATAATACGGGCGGAGTCGAGACGGGAAAAGTTGAGAGAACCGGTGGGTTGAAGCTTTCCAGATTCAAGGCAGAATGGGTACACGAACAACTTCTTCGCGGTACTACTGCCACCGTTCGACGTGTGGTAGTAAAGGGGTACGGTCGTAAAGTTTGGATCCGCAAACTTGAAGTCGGCGACATCGGTACCGTTAATTTGGAGCTTGAGCTTGTTACTGTCATCGAGGATAGACAAATTCGCAGAATCCGCCGACGCCAAGTACTTCACTGGGTGATTGAAGTTGAGCTCCTGGATCTTAGAACCCGAGGCAATCGCCTTTTGGATTTGGGTCATGATCATGTTTTGTGGTTGACCAGCGAAAACTTCGCGTTCCTGGGTATCCAAGTACGCATAGTTGGCGTAAACATCCCACTTATCAGTCTCCGCGGTGGTACCCCACGTGACACGGAGTTCTACGTCGTGGTACTGGAGGGAGATGAGGGGAAGAGCGGATTGCCAGTTCTCACAGAACGAGAATCGGAGGGGGTAGAATCGGGAAGTCACACCAGAGCCGTTGAGACCACCGCTGATGGACTTCGACGAGGACGTCGAAAAGAGGGTGGGGGCAATGAGCGTGGAAAAGGTAGAATCTTGTTCATCGACAACTTGACCACCAATGAGGAGTTCGACCTTGGCGATCTTGGTGCGCCATTGTGCGTCAGTGTACCCAATGGTCTTAGTCCCGTCATTTGGGACCAAGTAGACATACCCTAAGAGATCACCCTTGCGTTCGAAGCGCACAGTGGACATTCCACCGTTGGAAACATTACCCTGGATAACTTGACGTTCCACGGTTTGGGAGAAGTTTGTGTGACGTTTGTACGTAGATCGGAAAAAGCTGACCTCAGGTTGACCAACAAGGTGGACGTCCTGAGCACCAACAGCTACGAGTTGAGCAATACCACCAGACATTTTATAGTATAGTAAGAGTTTATTTTTTTAAGTTGGGTTTGGAGAACGAGTGACGTAGTCGCTCGGGATTTGTTTACGCAATGTTTGAAGTCGTTGAGGTTGAGACTGGGATTTCGTAGCCCAAGATGAGGGATTCCTTCGTTGGATTTGCGGGCATTGTTCCGGCTTCTATGTGCCGATCTAGTTCGGATTTATAGATACGTTCACCTTCGATCCGTGCCCTGTTATGTACTGCGTTACATATCCAATCCTCCGGGTCTGGGGTAAGACTTTGCATACACTTTGTCGTGACATCGTCCATATGTATTGTAAATATAGAAGAACCATCTTCATTTACAACAAAAGTTGTCGTACAATTAAGGAAGCTCATTTAGTATAAACATATATTTAAATTAACTTATTCTGTGCCCACCAAAATAGGATATAGCAGTACTATTATAATGGACACCCCCAATTCTTATATTGACACCGATTGTATCATTTACTGCTAAATACAGTGTAGACATTAAAACCAATGGTACATATGTATCGTACGTACCAGAACGGCAATACGCTGACCCAATTCTACTTATGTCTGTAGAACCATTTATAATCAAACCAAGTTCACAATCTGGGTCATTTACTTGCGAATACATATGACAATAAACGTAGTAAGTTCCGGCTTCTTGTACTGTATACAATCCAGTACTTGTACTATACCCATTTTTATTATCTATTTCCTTACGATTCCAAACTACGTTACCACTTGTAAGGTTTCCATTATTACCAGCATTAAAACTTACACGCCAAGTTGGTAAATTACCAATTGAAACTGTACCAGATACATTTATATTACCCACGACGTCCAGTTTTGTACTTGGACTTGTCGTCCCAATCCCGACGTTGCCTGCAAAATAGGCCTTCTTTGAAGAGCAATCGATAGCAAATAAGTTAGTCCAACCATCGGTTTTTATACCAAATTCTTGGGTATTTGCTGTATGTATGGCTAAACCTTGTTTTCCAAATACACCTTTTGTGGAACCATGAACACCGATAGATGTGCTAGTAGCACCAAAACTTATTGCAAATAACTCATCGTCTGCAAACGTACTACTCGAACCAATTCGTATTCTCGGGGTATAACCAGATGGTTTAACTATGTCTAATTTAACACCCGGGTTAGTTAATCCAATCCCGACGTTGCCAGCAGTATAGTAAATATCACTTCCAGTTGTACTCCAGACAGAAGAACCCCCACCCCCCGAGAAAGCTGTCCCGTTTTGATAAAGTGTACCCGTAAAGTTTATATCACCCGCAACGTTCAATTTGTAGGTGCTTGGTGTTACACCGATTCCCAAGTTTCCACCTGTGAGGAACATTTTATCCGTATTGTTTTCTCTAAAATATATTGTCTGACCATTTGCCGAGTTTATGTAAGTCTGCCCCGCAGGACCCTGAAGTAGTGCATAATTTGAAGTTGTCCCATGATCATAGTGTGCAAAAGCGGCATAATCCGCGTGTCCCACACTACCCACCTTAGCTCTACCAATTATACCGGTGTTATCTGTATTGGCGTTGACACTGAGACTCGTCGCCGTAACACTACCCGTGGCGAGAATATTACCACTCACATGAAGTTTTTGAGTTGGCGTTACCCCAATCCCAAAGTTTCCAGATACATAATTTT
>Ga0222715_10000730_pt1 | contig 32860 bp, 46 predicted proteins | sample C33_9DmetaG_FD_165056 | JGI IMG/M metagenome (GOLD analysis project Ga0222715, IMG submission 165056) | Estuarine water microbial communities from San Francisco Bay, California, United States - C33_9D | ecosystem: Environmental > Aquatic > Marine > Unclassified | place: USA: California...
GCCTGCAAAGACGTCTTCTTCACCACCACCTGCTGCCGGTGCTTCGGCTCCAGTATCTGCACCTAAGTCTGCGCCTGCTTCGGCTCCGCCTTCTGCTCCAGGAAACTCTCCGCCTCCTCCTTCAGCACCTCCGAATACATCTTCTCCAGATGCTGCATCATCAAATTGGGAGGTAATAGGACCTGATGCTAGCATATGTCCGATCTTATCTAAGCATTGCTGGTATTCTGATACGTTGTTTAAGAAGTATCTTTTTCCTTCTACAGTAGCTTGAAATCCTTTTCCCATCCATTTTAATTGAATGTCTTGTCCGTTTTTAAACTCTACTTTAAATGTAGATGGTTTTGGTGACATCCAACCTACTTTTTCTACAAACTCCTCAAACTCAGGAGTCATTAAGTGTACTAAAGTCTTTTTTAATGTAGGGAATTTAGCTAAGATGTCGGCTGTTGGATCAGCTTCTTCTGCTGCTTCTACTTCTTCGGAATCAGCAAATTCAGTATCAGGAGTTTCTTCTGGTACTTCCTCAGTCTCCTCTTCGTCGCCTTCAGCTTCTGATAAGTGGCCGGCGTATCCTTTAACTACGTTTCTAGGGTCAGCCATATCTAGACCTTTCTGAAGGAAGTCTACTCTCTTTTGGATCACTCCTTTCATTAGCTGGAGAGTCTCTAGGTCAAACTCGTCTTCAACAGCATCTAGAAACTCTTGAGTTTCCATTTCTGCAAGAAGTGTTCTTAGTTGAGTTTCGTTTAGACTGTAAGCTTCTTCAGGAAGAATAGCATTCATTGAAGCTGTTTCTGCTAACAATTCGTAGTAAGCTTCTTCGATAATATCTTTTAAGTCCTGTTTAGTCATCTTATCTTACTCTACAATGATCTTTACCTGTTAAATAAGGCTTTTTACATTCAGTACCTTTAACGTGTGTTCTGCCACATTTACCGCAACAAGTAGCTTTATTCTCAGTCAAAGATTCATCAACCTCGCCTTTATATTCCTGTCCTGCTCCGATACCGGCTATTATCTTTTCTAGTTCAGCGGATAATGCTTTTTTCTTAGTAGTAAGGTCTTTTAGTATAGGTACTACTGATTTGTCTCCTTCTTTGTATTTCTTAGCTAGCTCTTTCATTTTAGTAACGGTGGCGTCTAGTTCTGTACGTACTGTCTTTTCGCCTCTCTTTCTAGCTTCTTTCAAGAACTTCTCGTTGTACTGTCCTAGGTTTATAGTATGTACTTTATCTAGAGAATCTTTAATCTTCATTACAATACCGTCATTCTCGATAACTTTAACTACCCCGTAACCTCTTAGTTGTAACTCTTTACCAGGTTTAATTTTCTCAAACTCTGCTTTTTTAATCTCGTCTAACGTATCTTCTTTTAGATTTTGTTCTCTTCTTGCTTTTTCGTCAGCTGCTAATTTTTCTAAACGTTTTTCGAAAGCAGATTTTTCTTTAGGTTCTGCAGTATCGTAGTCTGGTAAGTTAGCGAGTAAAGAGTCAGCCATTGTACTTAACTCTTCGTCAGGATTAACATCCTTACCTTTTAATGCTCCAAATTGCCAAGCATCTCTCAAGTATTGAAATACTAAATCTTCTTTAGTACGTGGTTCGTAATCCTCTGCTAATTCTTCTCCAGAATGTCCATCTACTGCGGCATCGATTTGAGGCTTCATAGTCTCAAACTCTAAATAATGAGTAGCTTTAGATATGTACTCTCTAGCCATCATTACCTTGTGTTGCCACCAGTTAGGAAAATCTACATGATCTTCCATTTGTTCGTAGTGGTGGAGTAACTTATATAGTTTAGCAGCGTAATCCGCAGTATCAAAAGCAAACTGTTTTAACATACCGGGTTCGTCGTCTATATGACCTATAGAGATATTCTCTTCTTCCATCGGTGCAATCTTTGCACCTTTCTTTTTCATCTCCATTTCTTCTTCAGGAGTTACGACTTGAGCAACAGTCTTACCAGAAGGTCCTGTTACTGTTTTTAACTTTCCTGTGTTTTCTGCTAGTACTTCTTGAATAGCTTCGGTGATAGTTTTTTTATTAAAAGACATGGCCATATTATCTTGTTTCTTTATAAATAGCAATTAGTCGTGGTAGTTAATGAATCTACGTAAAGCCTTAGCTTTAGTACTACCTTTATCTTTCATGCTACTGAGTTTCTGTCTTACTTTTGATATCTTGATCTTACCGTCTTCTCCTTTTAGGCTAGAGTCTTTAGATAAAATTCCTGGGTTCATTGCTTTATGAACATCTTTAGCTTCTTGCATCTCTGCAAGTACCTCTCTTACGATTTCTGTTAATTTTTCTCTAGTCATAGCTGTATAATAGAAACTACAAAAATATTATATTAGGCCTCCTGGTCTCCCTGACGTAGTTCTTCTTCGGATATTTGAGGTAGGAAACTTCATCAGCTACTTTTCATTTCTTTCTTGCCAGTCGTATGAGATGCTATCTTTCTGAATAGGACCTCCTTTAGCCCAAGTTCTACAAGTTCTAGCTGAGTGACATTTAAAATGATGCATCCAACAATACCCTAATCTTCCATCTTCATCAGATACCTCACCAGGCATACAGTTTTCCATTCTTGGAGAAATATCAAAAGCTACACAGTTGCCACACAGTGACTTCTTAGCTGCTTCTTCAGTAGTATCCCAATGCTTAGCAATATCTTTCCAGTAATCGCCGGGTTCATCTACGTTTAATGGACCGTACTTAATGTGATCGGCTTTGATTGAAGCATCTCTATTCTTAGTGTTGATTTCTAAGTCTAAAGTAGCTACCGGACATTCTGTAGCAGCTTCTAATAAGATGTTGGTTAGCTTTCTCATTTTTTCTTTTTCTTAGAGCTGTAGTTAGCAACACCTACGTTTCTACATTGACTAATAGCCATTGATTTGTAGGCTGAGGTTTTCATGCCGTATATGCCGTCTACTTTTTTATGGCAAGCGTCTTTTGGTTTACCGTCTGCTCTATGGGTAGCGGTTGCTTTACCAGGTTTCTTTTTCTTCTCAGCAAGCACTTCACGAACTAATTGCTCTAATTGCTCAGTAGTTACTTTTCCTTTCTTAGTATTAGTTATTACTTGAGCTCCTTTCTTACCTGCTGCTTTTGTATTTTTACTTTCTCCTAAATTAGTAGACTGGGTACCGCCTTGAGGTTTGATATAATCAGAAGCGAAAGCTTTTAAACTGTCGACTGATTGAAATACCGGTGTTCCTTTTTCTTCTCCAGTTTCTACATCAATTAATGAATATTTAGCTCTATCGGAACCTATCTTAATTAACTTAAAGATAAATTCCCCGTATCTTGATTCTAGTTCTTGAGGCCACTGTTCTTTCACTTCTCTAGTTACTTTTGCTTTTTTAGTATTACTTACAAACTGCTTACCTTTCTTGCCACCTTCCTTTTTCTTTCTAGCTGTAGCTGCTCTTTGTGACTGGGTCATTGAGTTTGCTTTTGCTTGAGGTAGACAGCGATCAGGATTACTCTGCTTTTTAGATGTACCGCAAGGACCGCCTATTTCACCGGATGATGTGATTCTTACCCACTTCTTTTTAATCCAGTCACGAAGGTTTTCAGCCATGACAGAATCCTCTTGAAGTATTTCTTCTAGAAGCTCTCTCATGAAAGCGTATGTAGCGCTATCAATGTTCTTCTTGTTGAAAGAATCTTTTGTCATTTAAATCTATCTTTATGACTAATTCACCTTCGCCTTTTATGACTCGGTGCCAATCGTGCCTTTCTATAAATAGTAAGTCTCCTACCTCTAGTTCATATGGTAGTTCGTTGTCGTACTGAAAGCCCCATCCTTTACCGCATTCTAAGATTGTAATCATCCTATCCTCATCATCCTGGTGCCATTTAAGTTCTTCAGGATCTACGTTGGGAGAGAAGCTTCTTATTATACAGTCTTTAGTTACTGAGAGGTTGTGGTAAGGTCTACCAGTATCCTCCAAAGCTTGATTTGAGTCCGAGTAAGCTTGCATATCTTGGTAATCGGCAAGACCAGTATCCTGCTTTAGTTTTATCTTTTTTAGCCGGGCAGTTGTGGCGGTCTGAGAAGGCTTTTCTTGCTTCTTTGTTATTAATCTTAGCTGTTAATCCGCCTTTAGCATCTCCAAAGTTAACTACTACAACGTTTCCTTTATCGTTCTTAGTATATACTTTGTACTTCTTAGGGCCTGAGCTTCTCATTGGTTTGTTGAGCTTAACCTCTTTACCTTTATATTTTGCTTCGCTAATGGTGTCTTCATTCTCTTCTGTGATATCCACTACCCATATATCTGGGTCTGGATCTTCTTGAACTAACGAGGCAAGAACGTCAGCACCGGTAATTACTTTGTAATTAACTTGATCTCCTTCCATGTACTTTAGTACTGTTGGCATTTGAACTTCGTCGGTATCGGAGAATGTTATGTTTGGTTCCGGTAGCTGTCCTAGGAATGTTTTAATATCTGAGTACTTAGTTTTGTATCCTAACCCTCCTGCTGCTTTAGATTTTCCGGCTATATTTAACCATCTGTCTTCACCCATCTGCATTACCATTGGCTCTTGAGAAGCTGATTTCCAGGATGCTGCTGGTGATGGGATTACAACTGCAATTTCGTTTATCATTGGAAAGTCTAAAGGTACTTTCTTACCTTCAAATATTCCGAACTCTCCTACTTCGGTTTCAAATAAAAGCTCCATATCCTCTAAACATAGTTCAGTAAGGATACCTTTGTTTATTAAATGACGGGCTTGCTTGATAGTAGAGAAGTATGCTTCTGAACCTGGACGGTATACGTTTTCGTATAACGGTGTTTTAGTATCAAGATGGTATTTCATACCTTCTGTTAATACTTCTGTTAGTTTGGATTCTGTTAAAAGCATAAAGTATTTCTTTATAAATAGTTACTCCATATGCTCCTTGAGGTGCTTGAGGTATTCGTTCATACCTGTGATCATTTCTTGCTTCTGTTTCTGAGTGTTTCCTTTCCAGTCTTCTACATCTCCTTCTTCGGTAACAAATGTCATTGTTTCATTAACTTGTTCTGTTACCCATTGTTCTAATCCTATAGCCCAAGCTTGCATATTGCCTTGCATCATCTGCTTTTCGTACTGCTCGTATAATCCAGCTTTACGTAAGTCAGCTTCCATATCAACAGTACAGTTAAAACAGAATCCATGAATCTTGTACATCTTCTTAGATAAGTGATGTTTCATTGATCCTCCGCATTTGGGGCAAGTCAGAGGTACCTGCATAGATTTTTTAGCTTGATCTAACTTAGTTATATTTTGTTTAACACCGTTTTTAATCGTCCAGGTTCTACCATCTTCCTCCCAGATGTCACCTTCGCTATGCTTTTCTTTTCTTTTAGAGTAACCGGTTCCGATTGTGGTACGGCTAGTGAAATCTTTCTTAACTAAGTTTCTAACTCGATTGACTGCTCTAGAATCAAATTCTTTCTTCAGTTGACTCTCCTTCATCTTCTTTATATAACTTTCTTAATCTTTCTAAAACTGATGAAATATCAGATGCATTCTCTGGGTGATGTATACCGATACCGCCTGCTGCTTCCCAGTTGGAGATGTTATCTCTTCTATCATCTATTAATATAGGAATAAATCCTTGAGATATATCCTTTATTGCTATTTCTTGCTTATCTTTTGATCTCTTAAATATAACATCGCTAGAACTTAATCCTAAGTTTTGACCTGCCCATTGAGTTTTCCCTTCAGTTGCTGTAGGGTCAAAGTTGCTAAAGTCTCTGTAAGCTCTAGGAGGTGCTGTTAGTAGTTTGGGATCATATTGCTTGATCGATGCCCATAATTGACGTCCTGATGGAGTCCATGGCATACCTGACCAGAACTTAGCTCCTACTCTTCTGATCATTGCCCAAAAGTAAGGTGCTCCTTTTTCAGCTTCAATCTCTCTAGGACTTTTGCCGAATAAGTATTCAAAGCGATACTTAAAATCGCATAATACTCCGTCCATATCACAATATAAACGGTACTTTTTTAATTCAGGATTCATATCCTCCTTTGTAACTTCAAACAAATCTAATAAACTTTGCATTATAACTCTTGCCTAATACCTAACGCAGGTAATCTCTTGCGCCATAAGTTAAGAACTTTTTCTTTGTTATCCAATGAAATCATCGCTTTATCTAAATAATCATTCACTACATCGGCAAACGGTTTTTTAGATTTTTTAGCTTTATAATATAGTCCTTGAATCATAGCATCCACTTCTTTTGGAAGAGAGAAGTAAGAATCTTTATCTAATAAACCTGAGTCGATCATATCTCTTAAGTCTTGATCGTCAGGTAGATATTTACCGCTTCTAATATTCTCTCCGTCTTGAGTGAGGTGTTCTAATTCATGACGAACTACATCCTTAATATCCATTGATACTTCTTGCCAGTTTGGGTTTTTAGGGATTTGGAAATTAACGTTAATCATCGGTTGAATTTCTTCTCCATCGTCGTCGAAGCCGGCATTAGCGCCTCCGTCTACTTTGTAAGTATCTTCTGTAAAGTTTACTACTCCCATAAAGTCAAATTCGAATTGAGTAGATTCAATATCTACTTCATCGTAATCTGGGTTACCTACTCTAAATTCAAATTCTGCTTTTTTATCTCCTCTATCGTAAGCATCTTTAAATGCTTCAAAAGCGATACGAGATAATCTGTTTGTGATCGTGTCGTATTTTCCTTCTGCCAAAACTGTTTCTACAAATCTTTTACCAAATGACACTCCGGTTGATCTTAATTTATTTGAAAGACTGGCTGGTAGTTGGAGTCTTGCAGCAATCTTTTCAATATTATCTCCATGATCTCTCTGCAAGCGTATTACCTGTCTTATTAAATCCTCTTTTTGTGCTCTAGATAAAGATTCTATAATAGCAGACTCATCGAGAGTTTCTTGCTCTTTATTTGAATTTTCCCAATCCCTAAATAAGAAGCTGCCTTTAGCGTGAGCTTCTTGCTCAATCTCTTTTAATTTTTCATCAGCATGAACATCAGTGGTATAGAAAGTTAGATCTCTACCTTCTAAGTTCTGCATATGGTGTATAAGTTCATGACAGAAACTTCTTAATACATCCTTAGGATGACGTCCTGTAACATATAAAACTATCTCTTGAGTCTCTGGCTGATAGTAACCTGTTCTACCGAATAGGTTTTCGGCGTTCTCTTCATCTTGTCTGATTTTAACCTCTGGAATAGGAGTAACTTTCATTCCTTTAGTCATACAGTACTCTAGGATTGAAGCAATATGAGGTGCAAAATTAAATTGACCGATTGTTTCTTCTGCTACTTCTGGTAGTTGTCTTTGATGAGGAGTCCAGTCGTCTTGGTGGTTCTTATTCTTATCAAAATACGGTACTGATACTCTAATATGATCTTGTCTATACTCTACATCGAATTCATCTGGTAGAGCGTCTTGTAATATCTTTGTGTAGTTTTGAAGCTTTTGTCTTTCTTCGGAAGGAAGGACTGCAATAGGTGCTACAGGAGATCCTTTGGTGATTTCAGCTACTGCTAATTTAGGCGATGTAGCATTGGTTCTGAATTCAGGTTCTTTAGGAGAATTTCTTTTATATGCAGTTTTAAGTACCAAATCTTTTAGGTAATCATCTCCATACCCTTGATTTACTGCAGCGATATCTACTAGTTTTTTTAAATGAGTAAATACTCTATTCTCTCCTGCACCTAGAAAGTCTAGTTCATCGGGATACTTATCGTGTATCTTCTGCATTAGTTCGATAATATCTTCTTCAGTCAAACCTCTTTCAACTACCCTCTCTTTAAAGTGAGTTGTGAAGTTAATATCAATATCAAGATCAGCGAACATACTATCAAGAGTTCTTTCTAACTTGTTGAAATCTACTTTTTCCTCGTACATGAAGTTGGTAAACAGCTCATCGATAGCATCTGCCATTTTAGTTTCTGGTGTCTTCACAATATCGTATACTTTATCTTTATCTACTCCGTCAGGCAGTGCTTGGAAAAATGCTTCCTTATCTCTTGCCTTTAGTGCTTTTCTTGCTGCCGTACCGCTAACATCTGTACCGGTTGATTCAACAACCTCTACATTTAAGTTAGGGTACTTTTCTCTATTCTTCTCTAAGTAAGCAGTTCTGTCAGCAATATCAGCTTTATCTTCTTCATCTCTAGCTCCTAAAAACCAATACACCTCATCTTCCGGATTCTTTGTAGCGTAGGAGTACACATGTCCGATAGGAGGTTTAGTTGCCGGTACTATCTCTAGATTACCGTTTAAGTTATCTTTATATAGGTTCCAGATAGCTACAGCTTGAGATTGATCGATACCGTCTCTAATATTCTTACCGACAAAGATAATCATCTTATCTAAATCGGGTACTTGAGCTAAAGCTTGCTTAACTAATTCATAGTGACCTTTGTGCGGTGGTTTGAATCCTCCTCCAACTACTCCTACTTTCATGACTGTACGAATTGACTGAGTTTAGATTGTGCTTCTTCAAAACTTACTGATTGTTGCACTCTTTTAGAAGACTGTTCCTTAGAAAGCAAATCAGCAATTTGTTGATTGAGTTCTGCTTTTCTCTTGTCAGACTTAGCTTGTTCTTCTGGAGTCTTAGGTTTACCTTTCGGAGAAGGAAACATCTTCTTTATAGCCTCTACATCGTAACTCTTATCAGCATCAGCAGGATCATTATCGATTACTACGATATTGTCCCCAAATGCTTCCATATAGATATCTAAGTTCTTAGCTAATCCTGACCAGCTGCTTAGTACTGCAGGTGTTGGTAAGCTTCTATCTCTCTCAGCGTTCCTCTTTAACGAAGTCATTGGAGAGACATAAAGAGCAAACATAAATGTATTATATCCAAGTCTCTCTAAATCTGCTTTCTTTTTCAATAACGGTTTAAATGCAGCGCCTGTGCCGTCAATAACTATATTAAGTTTATCTTCAATAGCACTTACTTCTTTCTCTCTTGTAGTCTTTCTAGCACTACCCATCATCTTAGCAGCTTGAGAGAGTTGGTCTGGTGTCATATCTTTGAACTTAATCTCAGGACCGAACTCCTGTTTCAAAAGCACTTCATAATCATCATCTACGTTTATTATCTTAAAATTCTCTAAATTAAGTTTTCTTAAAATAGTAGACTTACCGGAACCGGCAGGCCCAGCCATAAAGATGGCTTTTGGTGTAGATGATTCTTCAGAAAGAAGAGCTTCGATTAATCTCATAGTTTTACTTTGGTAGGATAACTATTATAAATAGGTTCTGTAACCGGGTTATCTAATTTGTATAAACTATAGATAGTCTGGAATAAGTCAAAGTTTTCATCAATCTTATCGATTTGTTTTATCTCCCAACCTTTTCCCTGGTAGAGTCCTTCTTTCTTAGAAGGACCTCTCTTAGAAGATTTTAACCATAAGATACCGGTTCTGTCAATCTTTTGTCCAAACATCTCTTCCCAAGCTTTAGCGTAAGCTGCTAACTGCAAGTCATAAGAACGGTGGAGGTTATTTGAAGTCTTAACATCTAATAACCATCTTTCACCATCCATCTCTACAATTAAATCAGCAGTTCCTGCATACTTATATTTGTCTGAGAATGTGAATTCTTCAGCAGCAATAACGGTCGGTTTATGCTTTTGAAAGAACTCTGCAGCTCTTAAAATCATCTGCCATACTACTAAGTTGTACTTCGCATTACCAAAATCATCCATCCAGGTAATCTCTTTACCTGCAATTAGATCTTCTACAGCCTCGTGCACAGCAGTACCTTCGTTAGCTGCTTTTCTCATAATAAGGTCAGCGTTATGACCTACATCTTTTAGCCAGTTATCGAAGAATTTATTCTTAGGCATGTACTGTAGTACAGTAGTAACAGAAGGGTAGTATACTCCTTCTTCCTTTTTGTACACGCGGCGGTCTAAAAACGTTATCTGTTCTAGGGTACCGTCATACATTAAGTTCTTTCTTTTATGTTCATTCAGAACATTAGCACCTTTATAAATCATGCTAGTTGTAGTTTGTGCTTCAAGAGGTCGCTGAAGGTTAGCTCTTGTGCGGTTTGTACGTGATGGGTAAAATTAGAGAAACCCATCTCGCTTGGATCTTTGTCTACCATATCTACTAAGAAGACACGTTTTCCCATTGATAAAAACTGCTCAGAATAGCTTAGCGCTTTCTTTAATGCATCCTTATCTAATGCTATATAAATGTCTTGAACCTTAGAAGAAACTAATTTCTTCATTAAGCTCTTAGATAATGTCTTACCTAAGATTGGAACGGCATTACGCTTAACAGCTATTGCATCAAATACTCCTTCAACAAGTATTATAGGCTGATTCCAGTTAATCATATTTTCAAATACGATAATATCTTTAGAGGCGGATGGATTCTTATACTTCATAAAAGCATCTTCAAACGACCTACCTACAAAAAAGTTTAGTTGATTATTTTCGTTATACGATGGGATAATTATTCTTCCTCCATAATCACCGGTCATACAGTATCCGATGTTATATTTAATAAAATCGTTATCAGTTAATCCTCTTCTATATAAGTACTTTCTGATCTTATTAGCAATAATCGAAGTAGTTGAGGCTGAGTATAATGGTTGAAACTCTTTCGGTAATTCAACTACTTCTAAGTCGTGATAGGTAATCTTATCACCTTTCTTAACGTATTTAAGTACAGCGATAGCTTCTTCTTTACCAATTTTTAATTGACGGAGAAGTGACTTAATAGTACGGCCGCGTGTATTACATACCCAACACTCCCAAGGATTATGTCCTTTCTCGTCGGAAGTTATCTTGATTTCAAGCTTAGGTTTACGGTGATTGCAAAACGGACAGTGAAAGGCATAGTTATCCCTTGCTCGTTTGTGAGATTTACCCAAAACATTTTCGACTGCATTAAGCAGTAATCCATTCTCCATATAGAGAGTCTAACTAGTTATAACTAAATATAAGAAATTATTCCTTAGGAATCAACTTTAATAAAGTCTTTCTGATAGAACTTACCTAAGATGTTATCATTTAGAAAGTCCGGATCTTCTAGAGCATCGTTGATAAAGATATGCTTTATCTCGTAATAAGTCAATAACTTTTTTGTTGGAACGAAATCTAAAATCTCCCTAGACCAGTCTTCAGGCTTTGAAGATCTTACTAAAGCTTTGATCTCTGCTTGAGATCCATAGTAATCTTTCCAATCAGATTCTTTTACTACTTTTTTCTTAGCAGGTACTCGGCCGCCGATACCGGCTGCTTTTCTTTCTTCTTTTAGGGTTTCTAATTCTCTTTTACCTAACTTAACGTTACGTTCGAAGAATAGTACTTTCTTCCCTACATACTTTTTTTGAGTTGGTAGATGTGTAACTCTATAGATAAACCCATATGTGCCTTCGGGCATGTCTGAGATTTCTGTGATGAGCTGCTCTTCATACCTCCAACTTACTGGAGTTAGTGCCATTATGCATCAAATTTTACTGCAAACGTCATATCGTTGTATTGTGATTTAGGTACAGGTTGTCCTAGTTTTCCAACTGCTATGAGTTCGTTTGCATCGTTATACAGTCCTACTGTTGTGACATATGGCTGGAAATAACTTCCCGATACGTTGTCGTTAATAGAACCGCTTTCGTTTGTATTATTAAATGTTGATGGGTTTAGTGAGTAGTTTAACTGTGATTGGTTAGATCTACAATTATACGTATGTTCGTAGATAGTATGAGATCCTTTCCATGATAATGATCCAGAACGCAGTACCTGTTCTTGAAATCTCTTAGCTACATCGGATTTAGTTAAGGTTAGCATTCCGTGACTGTAATATATATTACCTAGTAGCTCGTTATCTGTAACTGTACTAGCGGGGTATATTTCGTAATTTGTGGTTGTTGTTTGTACGCTGGAGCTTATAGCAGTTATCGTGATACTTCCTTCATCGGTGCCTGTAGTTGCTTCAAACTTTACCTTGTCAATATCTCCTGATTGAAGGGTTGCACCTGCATCGATGAGACTAAGTACTGCAGTTAGTGATCCTGTTATTGATACTACTTGATCGTTTCCTTCGTTTATGTAGAAAGGTGATGTGTTTTCCGCTCCGCTATATGATGCTGTTGTGATAGTATAGTTACTCGGTACTTCGTTTGCGGATGAGAAAGTTATTTCAGTATCACTGGCGATAGATTCGATATCACTGCTTTCTCGGGAATCAAACGATTGATTTGATGAGCTAACAGAGCTGCTTATCGTTGCATTATAACTTACTGCTCCTGATGCAAATAAATTTCCTTCTCCATCATCTATAATATGAAATACTGATCCAGAGTTGAATTCGAATGTACCTGGTTTTATATTCTCTCCAAATAAAAACTGAGGTATAGAGATAATAGCTACATTACTTTCTAAACTCTTTGTAAAGTGTAGAGTCGATTGATTGTAATTCTCAAAACTTCCGCTCTCAATAGAAGAGGTGTAGTTTGAATAGTACAATTGGTTTACCGAACTGTGGAATCTGTTTAGATTTGATACCTCTATATCTCCAGTTCTAGATCCAGTAATTGCTTCCCCTAATCTAAATCTAATACCAGCAATAATCCGCTCCTGGTTTGTATTGTAGGAGTATGATTTATGCGCTGTATACGGTGTTATAAACGCATCTTGTTTGTTGAGTTTTATAAATGCACTCATTCATTAGAAGTCTAACTTGATACGTACTAATGCTTCTTTGGTGAAGTCTTTTAATAATGGTTGTGATAGCTTTGCTACAGCTAAGAGATCGTTATTATCATTGTACAGTCCTACAGTTGTAATATACGATTGAGGAGCATTGATCATTACGCTATGTCGTAGATCTCCTGAACCTGTAATATTTGATGGATTCGTTGAGTAGTTAAATTCCGAGTTTTTAACTCTAACGAAAGCGTACTGTGAGCTAACTGTTTCTTCTGAGTTAAGTCTGAAACTACTTATTCCATCAAAGAGTTTTTCAGCATTTTCTCCGTTAGCATTACTTCCTACTGTAGTCGCTGTAGCGATACTACTTGTGTGCAGCAAGATTGTTCCGATATCCGGTAGGAAATATCCTTTTTCAGTTGTGTTGTTAATTCCATCTGCAATACTACCGGATACTACTTTAAATATTCTTCCTGCATCTCCATAGCTAACAGTTGCTAAATCTGTACTGTTATCTATATACACTCCGTTATCAGTGTTCAACTGGAAAGTACCGGGAAGTAACTTCTCTTTATATCTCGCTCTATCGATCGATATTACGTAGAATTCATTAAGAGTTGTACCGCTTAATGAAAAATCTGTATCCTCATCTCCTAATACTAGGTTTCTGTACTGTCCATAAATTATTGAAGAAGGTGATTTTCCGTCTACTGCACTATTTAGTAATATTGATCCAGACCCTACTTTATTAGCGTAGGAGATAGAGAATTGTACTTCTGCGTTTGTCAGGTTTGAACCAGTCTGGTAGATGTCTACATAGTATTGATTGTTAGATGTATACTGTGCAGAAGATGTATAGAAACTTGTTAATGTAGGTGCTCCTGTAGACCATACCGGTGCTGTGATTGCTTCAGCACTGATTGCGATGTCGTCGGTTTCGAATCTCTTAAATGACATAATCTATTAGAGTTTTGTAATTGTTACCGGTACTGTGACTCTCGCTCCTGAGTCTCTACCAACAATAGTTAGGGATGTTGTTAACGTGGTATTAGAGCCGAATAAAGTGTTCACTGTTGTACCTGTGAAGTTTAATGTGGTTCCGATCACTGTTTTTGATACGTTAGTACCTAGTGTCGATGTTTGATTCAATCTCTGAGCTTCATCAGTGTTAATTCCTGCTCCAGTGAATACTGATGCTACTCTAGCGTCTGCAATGGTAAAGACGTAGCCGTTTGTTTCCGTAGTATTACCTCCTCCTAAATAGTTCAATGTCTCAGGAGTAACTGCTTGTGATTGACCTTGCTTCAATGAAATGCTTGCTACAGAAGCTAGGATTGGTAATCTAGCTGTACCTCTTGGTAAAGTAGTGAGCTTATATTTCATGATTTGATTTTCATCAGGAAATGCTTCTAATAACGGCATAGCTTCGATTGCTTCTCCATAGTATGCTGAGCCGTCTGGATGAGATGGATTGTATAATGTATAATCAATCTCGTCGTCTGCTAGAGCAAACTGTGTAGGATTAAAAGAGCCGTCCCCTCTAGCTAGAAGCTCTCTACCTTTTTTTGTTAAGATAGCATCAACTGTTACTACCGAATTGTCTAAATATCCCATTGCAATGATTTTAGTATATATTATAAATATGTAGTTATAGTATTCTTCTTCGTTCAAGATCATCAATAATACTTTGAATCTTCTCTTCAGAACCTTCTGGCATGTATTTTGGTTTTATTATACCTCCAGAGGTTGCTCCTCCTGGTTTATTCTTATTGAGTAAGATTGTTCCTGCGGCATCTACGAATCTGTAAATGGAGTAACCTTTTGGTTCATGGACGGATAAGTCTATCTCTTTATCTAACTCCAGGTGGTATTCTGTTCCGACTAATCTTACGTCCGTTATCGTTGCAGTCCTATATGAATTGTTGACCTTTAAAAAAACAATTTTATCATATAGCTTGATTTCAAACGGGAGGGAGGGTGTTTGGTACCCGGTACCGGACGGTGATACGGGTTTATATGAGTTATTAGTTCCGTTATTTATAAGGTCTGTTTCATCTATATCGTCACCTTCTATACCTAAGAAAATACAATCTCCGTTAACAATATTAACTCTATTAAAAGATTGAGTTACTAAGTTCAGGTTGCTCCCTTGTCCCCAGCCCTTGTGTTCTGTTCGAGTTTCTTCTCCGCTTGAAGCGGAAGTAAAGTATAGGTATGAAGCGGTTACTGCGTTAGCATAACTTCCATCTAAGGTACTTATTATATTCTCAATACGCTTTCCTGCTGCTAGTACTTTTGCATCTCCTTCTAGACTTGACATGTTGTTACCAGCAAACTCTACGTCGTTTAATGAGATTGTGACATCTTTATTTGCTCTAAAATTCTGCTCTATTATACTTAATGTGATTTCATCGTTTGTAGGTTTTATTACGTTTCCGTCTAGGTCTATATAATACTTTATTGATGCTCCAGTTTTACGTTGAATGTCTGGAGAGGTTCCTCCTATCCAGTTGAAGTATGCGAAGTATGTTTGAGTATCTGATACAGGTGGTACTCCTGTTTGAGAGCTTGCAATATTAAAATCAGTAGATGTATGTTTAGTTCCTTTGTACCTAGGTCCGCTATAGCTTTCTACTTCATAGTTACTGTTTTGGATTTGAGCATAACCGGCAGTCCTATTATTTATTGCGTCAATATTTGTAGGTACTAGTTGAGAAGCGTTGTTATCTACAGTCAGGAACCTGTATGTAGGTTCTCCAACTATAGCGTTACTTAATAGCGGTTCGTAATCGCTGTTCTTAAATTTACCTGCAATATACGGGGTGAAGACTGTAGCGGATGATACACTGCCTGTTGGTATAGTTGGGTGTTCTTGCTTTACAGCTAGTAGGAATGCGTTGGAGTCAACTGGATCTACTTCTATACGTCTTATATTGTATTCGTAAAATCCATTGTCATGCTGCAGGTATATAGATTTTATATTAGGTATTTGATCAAGTGAACTTACTCCTCCTAAGGATTCTCGATGTATCCTGATATGTGCTATACCGTCTCCTTGTCCTTTTATTGGCATAATTTTAATCTTTATTCCGTTGCTCCTGCATCTGCTTGTCCATCTTGAATAAACGCTGGGGCGCTAAATGGATCTGTATAATAGTATAATTTTACTTCTCCTTGTGCTAACGCACCTGCTTTAAATTCATTGAAGTTCGTATATATTGAAGCACTATAATTCAATTCAGGTTGATTATATGATAAATATGGATTACCTGGATTTAGACTCTGAGTAGTTACTGTTAATATAGTACCGTCCAACTCTCCGTTGTATTGCGGAGAATTATTATCTATCACTTTTTGAACGGTACCAGATTTACTGCTAAAAGATGCTGTATAAGCTGTGCTGACTGTTGATGGGATTACCCCTCCTTCTGAACCGGTAGTGAATGCTGTATCAATTGAACCGCTGTATTCGGGTCTGGTCCACTCTGGTGTCGGTACTTTTATCTTGCTCCTATTCAGTACGTGTGGTTTTATAGCTATACCTGTTGTAGTTACAGCTCTAGCAGGAACAAAATCCTTGACCATTTTAAAGAGTTGGTTGTCGTAGAATTTAATTAATCTTACAAAATCAAATATACCGTAACTATCTGATCCGGATAATGCTGTTGTAGCGATCTTATTAAGGTCTTCATAGCTGCCTGATGATAGTAGCGTAGGATCTCCGATATACTCATCGATATTAAATCCGGAAGGATAGCTTCCGGTGATCTGGTTCTCAATATGAGTATTAAGGTATCTGGTAGGTGTAAACGATACATCTATCTGATGAGAATCTTGAGTATACTTCTCATCGTTATTTTGGATCGATGTATACTGGCTTAAAGTGCTTCCGCTTACTAGGCTACCTGTATTATCTAATCTAATCTTATCAACAGTTTCAGCTCTATTGAAAAAGTAATCATCTTTTTTGTAACCTCCAACTTCAGTAATTTCTAATGAACCTGAAGGTATACCGAAACAGTTTATAAGAGCTCTTAGTCCCCTCTCAGTACCTTTCGTCTTAATAAGGTACGGAAGGTTGTGGTAGATTCTCTTATAAGTTTCTGATAAGATATCTTTATCAGGAGTAGGATCGTTTGAAGCAGTAACAAAAGTATTGATCTGCTCTGAACCACTTTGATAGAATTCTCCAATAAAACTTGCAGCTAGATTTGATACTGAGAAGTTTGATGAGTATAGTTTTACACCAAACGACTTAAGTACGTCTCTAATCAGATCCTTTGAGACACCAACATCAAGGCGGTTATCTGCATCGTATTTATCAGTCATTGCCTTTGAATAGATCCAAAGGTTATCAAAATGCTGTCCAATCATATCCAAGAATAGATTGTATGGAGCATTAGAAGAATCTTCTCTGATAAATTCAGGTACCGTGTAAGTTAATCTGCTTTCATTTAACTCATCATATAAAGAAGCAGAAGCTACTTGCTCAGTAAACCAGCTTGTTGAATTTGATACCGTATCGTTTATATAAGGAATATTAGCGTTGGTTTTCGGCCAAGCTTTACTTCCTGATTTAAAATACAAGTACTTCTCATAATCATCAAACTTAGAGATAATACCCTTAGTTAGATTATCGTACTGAGGTTGGTATGTTGCTGAGATTGAAGCACTATAGTTGTATGCTTCTAATAATCCCATCTTATAGTTAAAGTTTCTTAACCTCTCTTCAGCAGATGAGAAGTGGATAAAGTTTGAGTAGTCTGTATAATCGATACTTAACTCAACACCACTTGAAGATAGCTGAGTAATAACTCCGTGTAGTGAGCTAGTTACTGGATATGAATATAGATCGTTATAATCAAAATATTCAGTAGGCTGTACTTTTTCTTCGCCAGTATCTAAATTAAAGTTAGCTCCTCTTAATGTCGGGTATACCGGTGCATCAGGAATAAACTCTGCTTCAATTTCAAATACTACGCTATCAGAAACAATTTCATCGAAAGTGAATCTTGACTTAGTAGAATATTGAGAAGGTAACGGTTCGTATAATTTGATAAGAACGCTATTATTAATATCGATATTCAGTCCTATTAATAAATCGTTACCTCCGAAATTTAATCTAAATTCGTTAAAGTAGGCTCCGGTAGAGATCCCGTCTTTAATCTCTGCTACTAAATCGGTAGCGTCGAAAGTTGGACTTACTGGTAATACTCTTACCTCAGTTCTATCAGCAGAAATCTCTTGAATGAAGAATTCTTCTGGTGAGATGTTGTTTAGGAAGTTGTACAATAATTTAATTCCTCCTTGATCGTATCCTGATGCTAAAGCATCTCTTTCTGGATCGATAGATAGATTAGCTCCATTTTCAGCTCCCTGTAACTGCTGGGCATCTCTATAGTTTATATTTGAATCTAAGAGAGTACCGTCGAGTCCGTATATGTGTAACTCGATATTATTACTAGCTTCATCAAAAGCAGAGTTAATTACAAACGAATCTACTACCGAGCGATCTGCTGCAGAGTAGTTTTCATACCCGACTCCGTCTAATGTAGACTGTACTACTGTATACCTAGTTTCCGCCATCTGCTAATTTAATATTAAGGTTAGCGATTTCTTGATTCGCTGCTAGTAACTCTGTTCGTAAGTCTGATATTTCTTCTAGTAGTGGCTGTATAGCTTCGTTGTCTAGATCTACATTCACTAATTCAGAACTTCTTGCAATAAGGTATTCGTGAGAGTTAGTTTCTCCGATAACGGGTATTTCTAAATACAGTTTATCGTATAATCTAAACAGTTCATCTACAGTATCTGTATCTTGTTCAGGTATTGGCTCAGCAAATGCTTTAAACTCTCTGTCTATAATCTTAGAAAGCCCGGCATTATTATATACGGTTTTTTGTATTTGAATTTTCTGATTAGCCATTACGTACTACCTTAAATACTAAATCTTCATCAATAACGTTTGTTGATCCGTTGATCTCAGACTTGATTAATAATCTGTAATGTCTTTCTGGTTCTATTCCGTCCATGTAAACATCGAAGTAGTTACCGGTACTGTTTCTACTAATCTTAGTATATGTTGTATCGAAATCGATAACCATCTCTTCGGTATTCTCATCCCTTAATCCCCAGTATGAGGATGTTGGGAGGTAGTAGTTGGTTAGGTATGCTGAACTTGTTGTAAACGTTCTAGTTGGGTACTTCGGTCTAACGTGTAGTTCAAATCTCTGTCTACCTTCGTCAGTGTACCTTCCTCTATTGTTCTTAATCTTAATTACAGAATTAGGGTCTGTTGTTTCACTTAACGTAGAGTCGTTTGTAAAATCGTCCCATTTAATCTCTAGGTATGGAGGGTATATTGTATGTGTATCATTACCGAAGTATCTTAGATACATCTGGCGATCTGTTTGAAACTCTAAGCTATCTTCTAACTTAACAATAAATCCAGCGTTAGTAATCTGTCCGGCGTAATGAGCTTTAACTCCTTCTGTTATATTGATATTAGTGTCATGAGTTGAATTTACTGCATGAGATTGAGTCATGTTGGTAAAATCATAAGCTCCCGATCCTGTGTACCATGCTCCTCCACCTATTGATGATCCACTATATGATGCAGTGACGGAGTTGATTGTTCCCCAGTTTGTTGTATCGTCTGCATCGATATAATCCCAGGATACTCCTGAGGTGTTCCTTGGTACGTCCCCGTATTTACCGTTTCCGACAGTCCAGGTCGTATTGCTTGCATATACCGGGTAAGCTTCTAGAGCGTATCTAGTTGGGAGTTCATTAGCACTTGCTAGCATTAATCTTAGTGAAGCGCTAAAATCTGTCACTGCTCGATCAGATGAGGATACGTAAGTTTCTAGTATACTATTTACTTCAGTAGTATCAAACGCAATAACTGAGCGATTTACGTATTTTAAAGCTCCTTTATAGTATGATGCTATTTCTAAGATCTCATCTCTACCGGTGTTCATGTTTACATACTCTGAATATAGAGTAGCGTCTTTTTCAGGAAAAATTTTAAATATTGCCATCTTACAATGTTGTTATTCTACCGGTTATATCTGCATCAGGTAACTTAACTTCAAAGATACATGGATCGTAAGAAGGGTATACGATGTTGTTCTTTGTTGCTCCTTTTACGTCGTAGGCATACTGGGAGTAGCTTCCTCCTACCTTGTTCACAATCTCTATGTTCTGTACTGTCTGTACTCCTTTGATTCTATCCAGCAAGCTATAGATTACACCTACGTTAATAGGTTGGTTGATATTCCATTTTCTGATATCAAAATGCTCCTGTAAGGCTTGAGTACATCTTAGGAGTACCTCTCTACCCACTGCTCCTGGTCTTAATACAATATCGTATTTAACTCCGATATTAACAACGAATGCATCTTTAATGTTGATTGCATCTGTTAACATGCGGTACTGTGATAGGTATTGCTTGAGGTTGTTCCTAACGTTCGTACTTGCTGTGGTTAGCTTTCTATCGTTATCGTAAGTTAGTATATACATTGATAGAGAAAGCGGATTACTATCAATAATATTATCAGTAGTAGATTTCGTACTTGTTAACTGATCTTGTAATACGTGCACCTTAGCTACTGATCCGAACTTACTTGGCAGTGATAACGCTCTAACGATATAATCTTCTCTAGTTACTGCTCTTAGTTGTTCCGAATAAGCCTTTAAAGAGTTCTGTCTAATTTCTTCAGCTGTATCCCCATCTTTACCTCCAGAAGCTGCTCTAGGGTTATTATATGCTATAGTAGCGGCTTTAGACGCATCTGTAGCTGTAGCTGTACCTTGATTGATTACCGTAGTAACTGTATTAGCAGGAACGTTAGCTTCAACTCCGCCTCCTACTAAGTATCTAATGGTTAAAGTAGTATTAGCTGGCGCTAGACCGTAAGTACTTGTGAACATAAAGTTTGAAGGATCGTAAGCTACATCAATCTTACTAATGCCGTTTGTAGTACCTAGTCCTACGTTTGTAGGATCTGGTGTGATTACTGAGTCATCTTGACTGTTAGTGCCTGCTCCAAACTGAATCTGAAGGTTGCCTGTGGAAGTTACTCTAGTTACATACCTCCGGGGTGCTTTCTTTAAAGTTAGTAAGTAGGGAGCTAAATTAGCATCTGCACCGCTATTTGAAGTCTCTTCAAAAATAGTATCTTGAGCTAAATAAGGTACCTCGTACCAATCGTTAGCGCTTCCGTCGGTAACATCTAAGATGCCGATGATATTAGAATCTTCTAAGGTAATCGTCTTAAATCTTTCTGGTGATCCTATTGATACTGTTTTAGTCTTAACTTCACCTGAAAATGCTCTTACTGTCTTTTTTAATAAGAAGGTGTTAATAGTGTTTCCTGATGAGGCGTATACTGATACGTCAGTAGGACTGTATGAGCTTGAAAATCCAAAGTTAACCTTTTCATCTATAAAGAATCTAGCTTGACCTCCTGCTACTGATTCTAGTTGAGTGTTTTCGGGAATAACTAAAGCTTGATCCCAGTCAGGGGCGTTTGTAATAGCATCTACTTGTTGGAATACGTCAATGTCAACAGTTGCTGCTGTTGAAATCTTTGGACGGTATCCCATCATATAAGCTAAGCTGTACAGATTACCTGGTTCTTGAGCGTACTGGAGTAATGTCTCCTGTAGCTGTATATCTTGATAAAATGATAATACGTCTCCCACATACGCTGCCATCTCCATAAACATCATACCTGGTGATGTTGGTGAGAAGTCGTTGTAAGTATCTGGGAAGTAATTCTTAGCGTAGTCAATCAACTGTTGACGTAGATCGCTAAAAGTCTTATTAACGTACTTAATGTCTCTTTCTTCTGCCATTATACTTCAAAGTTAATTGCTACTTCGTCTTCTATGTTAGTCTCAGATACAGCGTACCTTAATTGGAACTGTACTAAGTTTTGATCTGGTGCTGAGTCTAATGTTAGGTTCCTAACAATAACTCTTGGGAAGTATAACTGTAGGTTCTCTAAGATTAATTCTCTAATCTCGTCAATCCTGTCTTGAGTGATATTTTCAAATAGTAAATTTCTTAGTCCTGCTCCAAAATTGAGGTTAAACACTCTTTCGTTCTTTCCTGTTAGAAAGAAGTTGATTAAGTTGTTTCTAATAGCATCTTTAGTCTGGTACGTAGAATTGAAAACAGCTCTACCTGAGAAAGGTAAAGCTATTCCTACAGCTTTTCTTGGCTGTAGATCAAGTGGGTCAATTTTACGTCTGTTATAGGCCATTATACGCTAAACTTCTCTTTTTGTTTTCTATCTGCTGTGTTTACAATAGCTGCTGCTTTATTCACAAATCCTAATTGTGATAAATCTAACCCTACTTTTGGTGCTGACGCTACTGCTGCTGCTACTGCGTTTGGATCATCAGAGATAGGTTTGGTTGCTCTACCTTGGGGCATAAATGCACTTCTGTTAAAGTTTTTAGCCATATCAGCTCTAAAATCACCTCCTCCGATGTTCTTATAATCTTCTGAGGTCATGCTGCCTTTTGTCTCGTTTAGAGCGTCTAAGATAGGATTGCCGGTGGATTGGGTAGTCTGTCTTGTAACCTGTTCCTGTACCGGCTGTTGCATTTCAGAGAGTTCTTCTCTAATAGCCTCTCTTACTGCTTCTTTAATAATGTTTTTAAAATCAGATGCTTTCATACTTATAAATAGTTTTACTGTAGAAGTTTGTCTATTTCAAACTTGGCTTCGTCTATTAATACTTTTGTTGTTGCTGAAAATGATTTATCTGTGGTAAATAATCTTTCTCCTTTTGTGCCATATACCACTGTATAACGGCGAGTAAGTTTACCGATCTTCTCTTCTTCAATCTTAATTGTGTACCCTCTATAATCTGCTTGAATAGGGTTATCGCTGTCTTGTCTTTGTTGATTCTCAACCAATGCAGCGAACTCAGGATCTTGTTCAATAGCATCGGGTGCGCATTTTTCAATTAGTGCATCGAGTTCTGCTAACTTAGTTAAGATGTCTTGAATAGTTTCATCTACTCCATCTATAACTGTAGTTCCGTTCTTTATTTCTTGTCTGAAGTCTTTTATCTTGTCTTTCAAGAATGCTAATGTATCTCCGAATGTTACGACTAGCCCTGCTGTTGTAGCAATTCCAGGGATCGGTAATAGTTTTAATGTTGTAATTATAACTTGTATAGTATCTAAGATAGGAGGTACTTTTTCTAAGAATGTGTTTAAAGGTTGTACTCTTTTATTGAGATTCAGGATAGGTTGTTTAATCTGCTCTCTTATCAAAAGTATTCGCTGCAGTTCTGCAGGTGATGGGCAAGGTGCTTCTTCAATAGAATTTGGTATGTATTCGTCCAATAGACTGTTGATACGGTCTTCTGCTTTTTGTCGAACAGCGTGCTTGTTCTTAATTATAATCTTGTACAAACCGTCTAACGCCATTACTCAGTATATGTTTTAGTTGACTTAAGTCTCTCAAGTCGAGTGGTGAGTGTTGTAGTTTTCGTAACAAGACTTGCTCCAGCATCTTGAACTGATATAATAGGTCCTCCAGCGTTAGCTGCTGCGATCATCTTAGTACCTAAGTTTTGTAGTTCAGATAAAAGGTCTTTCAGTAATTTAACCGTATCGTCTCCTTTCAATACCGGTTGTGTGTTCTTCTCTCCTAATTGGATTCTAGGAGCGTTGATAGTAGTATTTGAAGTCCCTTCTATATATACATCAGTTGCTTTTAATCCTATTTGATTAACTGCTGTACCTAAAATACTATCTCGACCGTTTAGTACTACTCTATTAGTATTTGCTAGGAATTGACTTTGTTGATATAAATCTACTCCTTCTGGTGAGAATAGAGCGAAAGTCTGGGAAGGTGTCAACTTGACTTGTTGGTTTGATGTTAAATACAGTGATGAGAAATCTTCATTTACATCCTCAGTAATCGTTGTGAATCCTTCATCAGTTGTAATTTGTCCGTTACTTAATATAGTGATTGGACTACCTTGCTCTCCTATCCAAGGAGTTTTACTTGGAATACCTGTTGAGAACCTTAGTGACTGTCCTTGACGTCCTTCAAAGATAACATCTCCTTCGAAAGGTCTCATTGGGTTAACATCAGCTAGTTCTTGGAAATCTTCCCCTAATTCGATATCTTGTTCTGTATTATCTGGAAATCCGTTATGGTGTGGGTGGTTCCATAGATTAACGATATCTAAATAATAGTTCTTAACGTTGTTAGTAGATTCATCTAGTAGTTCAGAAGGCGAGCTTACCACTAGTATAATTTCATTCTTTAACGGGATATGTTTAATATGTGACTGCAGAGGGAATGCGATAGGTAGGTTTTGAGAGTTATTCTCATCAATATCTCTATTTAGTACTCTGTACTTTACTGCTCCAATAGAAGCCCACTTACCGTACCTTTCAAACTCTGGATGAGAATCATCTAAGATTACATCTACAACTCTAGCAGGTACTATGATTTCAGTACGAGCAACGTTTTTAGCGGTCTGCATTATAGACCTTAAGTTGTAGTTATATCCAGCCATTATTCTTCTTTCTTAGAATCTTCTTCAGCTTCCTCCATTTGCTCTAAGATTTGAGCAAGTTCTTCAGCACCTAATTCAAATCCATCGCTGTCTCCGCTCTTAGATGCGTTCTCCATACGTTGTACAACAGCGAGCATATCGATTAGGTGTTTATCGTTCTTAACACCGATTTCTAAATAGTTAGCAATCATAGGAACAACAAGAGTAGCGTCTCCTATGTTTTCGATAAGAGGTTTAAGTTCTCCGATGAGAGTGTTGATCTGCTTTTCTTTCTTCTTAGAATTGCTGTAGATCTCTTCTAGTACGTCAGAGAAAGATTTTTGTTTAAAGAGTGTTTTATCTAACCCCATACTTTTTCTTTTATAAATAGAATCAGTACTTTTTTAGGTCGATTAATCCTTTTTCGTAGTACATATTATACATGTCGTAAAACTCATCCTTAAGCACATTAATCACTCTAGTTAGATAAGGTGTCTCTGTCCCGGTCATTTCTCGAATGTATATATAGAGTGCTTTCTTTTTGAAAATATCTAAGTCGTTACGCTTTTCAAATAGAGTTAGTACAGCGTCTGCTATCTGTAAGTCGGATTGTTTGGTGAACATGTTATCTACCTTGTTTCTCATTTCAACAATGTACATATCGAAAAACTCTTTTAACTTCATTGCGTTAGGGTGTACCTCGGGAGTATTTAGATCATAACTACCTTCCCAAGCATCCATAGAGGTTTGCTGCTTAACTCTTTTATAGTTCTTGTTATTATAGTTAATTAAATGACGTTTTACAATAGTTCCAAAGTACGAATATGCTTTAGCTCCTCTGGTGGGGTCAAACATATGTAGTTTCTCTTCTACTAACAAGGAAACGACCTCGAGTTTTAAATCCTCAAGATCGTCTACATCTGTATAGTAAAATTTAAATGTATGGATTATGTTTTCTGCTAGCTTATATAAAGGGAAATAAATCTGATCGGTAAATATCTTATCTCTAAATACGTGATCTTTTGAATTATTATAAGCTACGATTGCATCTTCTGTCTCTTGTGTGAAGTAATTATTCTTGCTCTTCTTTCTGCCCATCGGTTACATTGAGGTTAAACTCATCGAGCACTCCTTGAACCTCTTTTAATGTCTTAAAAAAGTAACCCACTTCGTCATCTGCTTCGAAGGCGCCACTTCCATCAACTTCCTGTAACCTTTTTGAGGACTCTCCAATAATGGTAGAAATGTTCTCGATATAATTTTGTTGATACTGTGCTATATCTTCGTATTTTTCAACTTTCCTCATTAAATTCCAAGTAAAGTATCCGAATACAATCAGTAATATAGCGAAAATAATTGATAAAACCAACATTTTAAATATTTTTTATGAAATTAGTAAGACCTTCTGATGATTTTACTGACTGCCCATTGGAAGCTTTGGTCTTCTTAGTAGTTGGAGTAGTATTCCCACCGTTTTTCTTCCATATATCATACTCAACCTTGGAAGCCATGTAGTCTGCCATGTGTAGAACGTTAACGATATTGGTTCTCATACGAGAATCTGGGTTGTGACTAAAGAAATACGGTTTGTTCCCGTCGTCAAAGATACCGTCATGCAGTTTTATACCTAAATACTCCTTATGAGACACTTGAATACCGAATTTCTGAAGTAAAAATAGGGATCTATCGGGGATCATCATGAAATCTAACTCAGGATTAGGTTTGTACATCTCATTTAACTTGTCTCTACGCCAATTATCAGTCTGCTCAAGGTATCCAGCATTATTTCCATCGCCGATCTTACCTAAATCATGGAAAAGTCCAGCAAAAACGAGTTCTTCTTGGGTAAAATCGATAGTACCGCCCATAGACTCCCAAAACTTCATCATTTTAACTGCAGTTTCAACAACTCTATTGACATGGTCAACGTATCCACCAGCAAAAGCATTGTGGTACCAAGATTTACCACTAGCAGGCGACATAACATAGTTCTCTCCTAAGGATTCTACCATTGAGATTACTTGATTCTTACGATCTCCGGTGATAGATTGGTTGATAATAGCTAAATGCTTGTTATATCCCTCTAAAATCTGTTCAGCAGTAAGCATAGGCTAAACTTCACGGTTAATCATTGTTTGTAAATCACTAAGCAATGCTTTCGCATTCTCTAATTGACCGAAAACTTGTTGCCGGTCGTTTAAAGATACTGCTCTATCTATATTATTCACAATAGACTCCAAACGAGTAACTTTATTTTGATAAATTTCTTTATTCCTCATAATTGTAACTAAGTATTAGTATTTAATATTTAAATTATATGTAAAGTATTATAATTACTTGGATACTATTCTTTTTATATTATATAACATATAGAAGATATATAAAATATCTCAAAGAAGCAACTTATTTAAGTATATTTTCTTTCTTTTTATTTTTCCACCGTGCTTTATACTTCTGATCCACGTAATAAACTTTTAAGTCCGCTTGATACTGATAGCTTGTAAAGTACATTGTAAAATCTGCTTCATATGAGTTTTTAGTAAACAGCCAAAAGCAATTATCATCTCGAAGCTCGTATTTTTTATCGGTAATGTACACAAGTACATCTGCTTGGTACTCATACGGTACTTCACAAACAATTAAATCTGCTTGATAAGGAAAATCTACCTCTCTTACAATTTGAGCAGAAAGGGGTAGGGATAGTAGGTATAGTAAAACGAATTTACCACGCGCCGCGAGCGCGCAAAAGTATGACACGCGCATATTAGTAATAGGTTGGTTCTCCACGTTTAAAATCTTTAGCCAACATTTCAATAGTTTTTATTGCTTTCTCAAGAGTTACATCAAAGAACTCTCTCGAAGATCCTTGATCAGTACCTCGTCTAAATTCAGATAGGTAGCGGTGTACGCTATTTTCTATCATATAATCATTCTCTACCGGTAGTGCATAGGATAGTTTCCATTCAGAAACCACTCCAGCATTATTAATCTGCTCTAGGCGTTTTTGAGGATTTACTGCTTTTCCGATCTTTACGAAATCAAAAGCCGGGTTAGTTAATACGTAAACGAACTTGCCTTTAGAGTGGTACTGTTTGAACTTCTTAAGATCTGCCGTTATCTTGCCGTACAAATATTTCCAGGTAAAAGTACCGGTCTCTGGAAGATACGGCATCTCGATCTCTATACGGTAGTCGCTATTGATCATCTTAGAGACCTGATCTGGAGAGTACTGTCTAAACTTATAGAGCATCTCTCTGTAATTATCTATCCATGTGATATGATTGTCGTGTAAGAGCGTATCTGGGTAATCAGAAGAGTAATCAAAGAGAGTAATGAGAGACTCAGATTCATACTCTAAAGCTTCTTCTAAAGATATATTCTTAAACATAATTAATCACCTAAAAGAGTTTTAACAAAATTGTAGATAAATACTATTAGAGCTATAGGCCATAAAATAGTAGTAATAACTCTTTCCCAAATAGTAAATCTATTAGCTTCATCTTGGATGTAATTGATAAGTATATCAAATAAGAAATTACAAGCAACACCTATAAAGATGTAAGTAAAAATTGTAGAAATCATAACCGTTTTATTTAATACTTAAATATACGAATTAAAAATCATATATGCAACTTTCATCTAAAGAAAGTTTAGTGAATATAGACTGGATCTTAGCACACTTCTCATACTCTTCTAATTCTTCAAAGTAAGAACGTAGTGATATAAGAGCGTAAGAAGATTCGGGTACTTCAAACCTTTTAGCTTCGGCTATGAAATCATTATCATTCTCATCGAATCTCTCTAAGAAATGATATAGTCTATTGAAGTACTTACTCTTAACCTTCTCCTCTACTCTCTCAAATTCCTCCTTATAGTGACGGGTATACATCTCTCTTACGATATAGAAGTTCTCTACTCCTCGTATAACTGATCCGAATAGTAGGTAGGGATGCTCAAGGTAATCTTTTAGTGAATCAATCATACCTGCTCTTTCGAGATCCTCTCCATCGGAGTAGTCAAACATATCAAAGAAAGTAGGGTCTAATGGTTTCATAACTATAAATAGAGAGTAAACATACTCTTTATATATAAATATATACCTATATACTTTCCTATATAGAAAAATCCGTCAAAATTTTTTCCTCACTATTTCTTGTCTCTTACCCAAAAAGTTCTTATATTATTTTTATAGGTGATTTGGTACCGAACGTTCTTTGACATTTAAAAACATTATTATGGAAATAACATCATTTATTTTAGGTGTGTGTGCTGTCATCATTATATTGATGGTTGCGGGCACGTCTGTGAACTACATGACAATCAAAGTCCTTAGAAAGGATATTGACAATTTAGACATGGCTTCAAGCCATTCATTTGAAGATACCTATAGACAACTTGAGAAACTTCAACAAGAAGTATACTCTCGAATTGATACTGTTGAACAAAATACCGTTCGACATACCGACTCAAGAGCCGATAAACTGGGGAATAAGTTAGATGAATTAGATAATAGGCTTATGGGTGAGATTTCATTACTACTGCAAGATATGCGATCTTTACGTCAAGAGATTAGCAGAGTAGAAAAAAGTTATAAAGAAAAGATCAATTATTAATTAACTAGAGAGCTAGTAGGTACCAATTTCTCTTTAAATATATCCATATATATCCCCTATATTCAAAATCTCATCAGAAATATGCAACCTAGTATGGCTCAGCTAACCGTTGAGAAAACCGTCTAGTGAAATTTACTGGTAGTTTTCTGTCACAGTGCTATCACCTTGACGTCACCTTGCTATCTAGATGACCGATCTAGAAAACCGTTTCTATACATAAGAAAAGGGCCCGAAGGCCCTATCTCTATATACCATGTATCTCTATCTTAGAAGAGTTTAAGCTGCGGATCTACCGTCTCTTCTATCACTCGATAAGCACTCTGGACCTTTCTGGTAGGTCTGAACTCCTCACCTTGATTATCAATCAGTACACCATCCTTGATTGTGAAAGCGTGATTAGCTACCAAGACGATGAAAGTCCCTCTGGCGTTATCTTTGATAAAGCTCTTCACTGTCTTCTGACGATCGATCAACTCACCGTACAGCTTGTAAGTATTCTTGATCTTATTCTTAGGCAGCTTCTCGAACTTAACCTTCACCTGACCGAACTCCTGAAGCTTACCTTCTAGCTCTAACATAGTAGAGTCTACAAACATAGTACCCTGACCGTCCTGACGTTTGAAAGTCTCCTTAACAAAGCCGTGAGCTGCATCGTAAGATGATCCAGAAGCAGATGCTACTGCTCTAACAAAACAATCGTTCTTCTCATTCTTAGCCTTTACAGACTCGCTGTAGTTAGCGATAACTTGAGAAGCATACTGATAATCTAAAACCTTTGACATAACCTTTATTTCTTTCTTTATTACTACGTAAATATACGAACTATAAGCCGGGGAGGCAACTACCTCCCTAACTTTTTTTCCGGAATGTTACTTCTTTGTAACTACATGCACAACACTCTCTAACTTACCTAGCAGGATGCTAAAGCTCGCTTCACAGTAGCCGATGTGGCCATAAGGCGAAAAATCCTCTCCTCTATTCACGAACGCGTCTTCCATCTCCTTAAGCTTATCAGTAGCTTCTTCTGCGATCTCAGTCATTCTCTTGAATGCGTAAACCAAGTCGTCTTTGTCCATCTTTTCAATCTGATCGTAAGTCATATCTCTTTCTTTTTATTACTTCGTAAATATACGAACTAAATCTCAGACTACCAACTATTCCGGAAACCTTATTCCTTCTCTTTGGTGCTAAAGATCATCTTCATCTATTTCAATCTTTATTTCTTCAAGGCTCTTTGCATGTATCATAAAGGCATCGCAATCATTTAAGTTGGTCGCTTCATAATAACCTGGAGCAAAAATAGATTTTCTTATCTGCCAATCCTTATAAATTTCCATTCTCTTTCTTTTTTAAATGAGTGAAATTTCTTCAACCTCAAACTTAAAACCTCCATACTCAGCAACATTCTTATAGTACTCTACATCATTTTTAGAGTAAGCAGTTGCATACCACCTTCCGTTGAAATAGATTTTGTATTCTTCACTTGGCATATCTCTCTCTTTATTAACTACACAAACAAGTACCCCATGGATTGTCAGAGCTGAACTCAGTCTCCACCTCACAGATATCACACCAGCGTACTTCCCATACTACCTTCTCTTCTTCTTCATGACCGAAATCATGAACACAAACCTCTTCACCGTCCATATCCACAATCATTAACTTATCACCTGTTAAATCGCAAGTAAACCTTCTAAGAACTTTATGACCCATATCTCTCTCTTTTTATTACTTCATAAATATACGAACTATATTCCAGGGAGACAACTATTCCAGAAACTTTTTATAGTTCTGGATAGCCTCCTCTCTGGTCTGAGCAACTATATATGTGCCAGTGAGCTTACCATTCTTCTTGATAGCGAACATACAATCGCCATTAACATCCTCTCTTGCTACTTGAATCGTCGTGTACATAACCTATCTATTAAAATTTAACATCATCACAGCTTACCTCACCCAACGTAATGTCGAGCATATAATCTAGCTCATCGTCAGTGATAAGGCTATTTGCATACCCTCTAAACAAACTATCCATTTCTAACCTTCTGTACTGTGTCAATTTAAACATATCTCTTTCTTTTTATTACTACGTAAATATACGAACTATTATTCAGACTAGCAACTCTTAACCCAGAAAAGCCGGCATAAGCCAGCTCTTCCTTCGGTAATAAAAATAAAGGCGCCAGAGGGAGGACCAAAGAACAAGGTCAACTACGACCTCCGGCACCACCAAAAGCCGCACTAAGGCGGCCTAAGGCATTTCTATTCTATCTCTTAGAGAAGCAGTCCTTGTTGGATCTCGAACTTCTCTAACTCCGACTCAACTTTATCTCGTAAGTTAACTTCTCGGTTGATGAAGGAGGTAAGGTTATCCATTCGGATAGTTTCTACTTGGTAAGTATGAAGACTTCCATCGTAGTTCTTTCTACTAACCTGAACCTTAACACTCTTTCCGGAAGCAGACTGACCTACAACCTTGATAAGAGCTGGGCTATGAATCTCCCAATCCCACTTCATCGTAAGACTAATAGACCTTGGCCATCCGTACCCATTGATAGGCTTGGCAATTACAGGTACAAATCCTTCATCTGATTTCATAAGATCTAAGATAGCATCCTTCTTAGCCTGCTGACGAGCATTATCAATCTCTCTCAACTCTCTTTCAATCGCATCACGTACCTTTCTAGCTTCAATCATCTTAGGACCGAAAGAGAGATCAATGTCAACAAACAACTTACAGATCACATCAATCTTCTCAGAAGCAATAGTAATAAAGTCAGCCATTGCCGGAAGGAACTTAATCTCTTCTTTACCTCCGCTATTGAATCGGTAACCACCTTCGTATCCCTTCTGAGTGTAGTCTTCACTATAAGCAGTATCTACTGATAGACGAGCCAAAGTATTAGCATAGCGGCCATCAAAGTGTTGAAATTCAATACTCGTCTCAAGAATAGTTAATCGAGTATTTTCCGGAGCATCAAAGCCATCGAATGCATTTGATAATACAGTCTTACGAGCAGTCTCCTTCTGGCCGTAAAGTAGACCGTAGGCGTTCTGAGCTTCTTTCAGCTCTAATTCAAGTTTCATTTCTCTTTCCATAACCTTTATTCTTTTATCATTTACTTCGTAAATATACGAACTTTATTTCAATTAAGCAACTATATTTTCGGTAATTGAAATATATTTAATGTACTTTTTAGAAATTGATTAGTAAACACTAAATCAACCCATGCTAGCTCGCCGTAGGAGTTACTCTTTGCGTAATGACCTTTCATAGGCTGTTTGCCATCAACTTTAGGAATCTTAGCTAATATTTCGCCGGTGCTCCTATACTGATTAGCATTCTTAAACGTAATACGAATAATGCCGCTTCTACTTGTAACCTTATCTTCCGGAAAAGCTTCAGACACTATATCAACGTACTCTTTTAATGCATCCTTAGATCTAACCACTACTGCCTTCTCATATTCCGCTTTCAAATCATTGTATTCATTCTGCAGCTTAGCAATAGTCTCAAGAACGTGATATGCGTTGTTGTATTGAAATTCTAATTGACTCTGTGACATAACCTTTATTCTTTTATCATTTACTTCGTAAATATAAGAACTAAATCTCGGGGAGCCAAATTAACCTACCATTATTTCTTGGAGATTATCACAGATCCAAACCTTATCTCTACCATATTCTTTGATAAGGTATTGTTCAATTTCGTTTGCTCTAGCGATATCATTAGTGTTAATCACATTTCTAACAACATCCCACTTGAATAATTTAACTGTGTAGCGCATAACCTTTATTCTCTTATCATTTACTTCGTAAATATACGAACTAAATCTCTAAGAGGCAACTTATACAGTAAAAAGTTTATACTTTACTTCATCTTGGAGATCATTAATCTCTACTTCAATTCCAGCAACATTACTGACATGTGCTACTCCTTTACCATCCTGGTCTATTAAGAACTCATTTAAGTAAAATGTACTACCGCCATCAGTAGTGAAGAAAGCATCACCCTCCATATCAAATTGTATCTCTGCAAATCCTACCATCTAG
>Ga0222715_10000735_pt1 | contig 32727 bp, 41 predicted proteins | sample C33_9DmetaG_FD_165056 | JGI IMG/M metagenome (GOLD analysis project Ga0222715, IMG submission 165056) | Estuarine water microbial communities from San Francisco Bay, California, United States - C33_9D | ecosystem: Environmental > Aquatic > Marine > Unclassified | place: USA: California...
AACCGCAATCCGGGTTTGGCGTTGCCGTTGATTGCCCTCCAGTATCACGAAATCCGTCTCGACTTCGACCTCTCGTCCGAATTCGGCACCTACACGGATGGCTCCACGTTCAAGGTCTGGGGTAACTACATTTTCCTCGACACCGAAGAACGCCGCCGTTTCTCCCAAAAGGCGCACGAATACTTGATCGAACAAGTGCAACACACTGGTACGGACACCGTCGATGCCGGTGCCACCAAGCAAGTGCGCTTGTCCTTGAACCACCCGGTCAAGGAATTGGTCTGGTGCTTCGGCTCCTCCAGCCCGGCGGGTCGCGGCTTGTGGAACTTCGCGTCCAACGTCGCCGCGACGGACGTCATCCTCGAGTCCAACCCGACCGCGCTCGCGGACTCCAACTGCTTCGTGCCGATCACCCAAGGTACGGGCGCCCCGCTCTACAAGGTTGGTACCGACGGTTCCGCCTGCCAGTGGGTTGAAGACGGTGCCGCCGGCTCCACCCGCTCGGTCGGTCCGTTGTCCATGTTCAAGTTGGTCCTCAACGGTCAAGACCGCGCCGCCGAACAACCGGGTCGCTACTTCAACCAAGTGCAACCGTTCGTGCACCACTCCGGTACCCCGTACCCGGGTGTGTACTCGTACTCCTTCGCCCTCGAGCCGGAGTCCCACCAACCGACGGGCACGTGCAACTTCAGCCGCATCGACAACGCGCAAGTTGCCGTCACCCTCAAGGCGGACACGGGCAACTCCACGACGATGCACCTCTTCGCTACTAACTACAACATCCTCCGCATCCAATCAGGCATGGGGGGTCTTGCCTTCTCCAACTAAGCAGTGTGCTGTTTTTTGATAACAATAACTACGTCAATTTTCTGATTTTTGTCAACTAAAATCATAAAATTGAAAATTCAAAATCTATTTATTATCTTTGCTGGAATTATAGATGGTAGCGTTGAACGTCAGCACCAAATCACTCGCAAAGAAGTACGGCGTGCGTCTCACGAAAAACGTGGGTGGCAAGCGCGTACCCAAGACCCCCGATGAAATTCGTGCCAACATCGCGAAAAAGGTCGGTGGAACGAACGCGCGGAAGATCAAGAGTTCGGCGACGCGCGCGGTGTCTCGGCAAAACAATTACAAGGACGAGAACGCATTGAACAATGCGTTCTTTAACGCGAACAACGTCCCGTTTGAACTTCGAAACAACGCGAAGAATGCGATCAATCATTCGTTCAAGACTGCGCTAGTCAACGACGTGAACGCGACGCCAAAACTGAAGCGATCGGCGGTGGCGTTCGCGAGTCGAGTCAGGGGGTTCATCGCATCGGGGCAGTTCGCCAAGGCTGTGGCTACGATGGCGAGTTTATTTCAGGTCGTGATGCTGTACCAGAATCCCCGTGCGGCGGACGATTTACTGAATGAGTTCAGCAGGACCCCGTGGATCCGAGCCGTGATGCGATCGGACAGCGGCGCTCGCAGTGCGATCTTCGCTCGGTTGATGAGCGCGTTCGGTTCGAGCCCGACGGAATCTCAGTTGACGTACGAATTCTTTATGGCGACATTACCCTCGAATGTGCACAAGCGTTCGTTAGCGGGAATCGCGCTCAACTACTTGGGTATGGTCGTGCTCAGTCTCGTGTCCATGCTTCCGTGGGAAGGTACTTCTCGAGCGACATCGTTCCGACTTTTGTCGTTCATCTTCAGCGTGCTTGAAAAAATGTTCCCCGAAGCGGCGCGTTTGGTGTTCAAGGTGGTCGTCGAGCGCAAGAACACGTCGCAGAGTCGGGCGAAGAATTTGATGAGCGTGGTGCTGCCGTTGATTGTAAAACAATCTCTCGGGTAATATTACAAATCATGCGAGACCTAGCTTTACCGGTGGCATTCACAGTCGTCGGGGCGTTGGGCATTCTGAACATGCGTGCCGCGAACGGGTCCAACATTAATTTTTTCCCAGGGGTTGAGAACAGGTTCCGCGATCCCTTAATTTTGGGAATCCTGTCCCTTTTGCTCACGCGTACGTCGGCTGTGACCGAAACACCCAGGCGTTTGACAGCGATCATGCAAACCGTCCCAGCTCGGATCTTCTTAATCTTCACGTTAAGTTTCCTCGCGAGTCCGGACATCGAAAACGCGGTTTTCCTCTCGTTCCTTTTCTTGGGACTCATTCAATTGCTTCGCACGAAGGAGGAAAGAGAGCGTCACCCGTACATTCTCTAGAAGACGACAAGATGACGATTTCCGACGACGCCTTACTGGAATTCATGCCGTAAGTCCACGACACGTCGACGATGCGATGATCTTTGTAAAGTTCGCGAATGTACGGGGTGTCGTTGTATGTCAACACCCAGTCGCGTTCGACACGATCGAGCGCCTCGCGCAACCCCGAGTGATCAAAGTTTTCGTGTAAGTCACCGTTTTTACCATACAGTTTCGATTTGGACTCGAGGTAGTATGGTGGATCGACGAACACGAAACCTTTCCTACCCTTCCCGTGGACGTTCAAAAAAGACGCGAAATCGTCCTCGTGTATCGCGACATCGGACAAATTCAGCGCCCGCACCCGATCGATCGATGACTTTGTGAATCGTTTCTTGGATGACTCCTCGGAGAACCCACCGGAGAGTGTGGAGCCACTGAACGAACACCGATTGATGACGAAATATTTCTTCGCACGTTCGAGTGTATCCGCTTCGTCCATGATCGTGTCTCGCATGCGTTTGAAATCATCTTTGGTGACACCTTTCGCGCGTGCGTCTTCGAGCACCGCACACAATCGATCCTTGTCGTGCTTGCACGCGGTCCAGAAAGTCGCTAAAGGTGTAAACTTGTCATTGAGTACGAGTCTCGCGCCTCGTGTTTCACGGAGGTAAAACTCGAACGACGCCCCACCGGTGAATGGCGAGACGACTTCGGAGGTGTCGAGCCCCTCTCGATCGACGATGTCCAGTAGGGTTTTGCACGCCCGTGTCTTCCCACCTGGATATCGCAGTGGCGATTTCATGTCATGTCCACACCTCATTCCTTTAAACCCTTTGGTGTTTTATCGGGCTCGTCCAGTGTGTATGGACTTAGCGTCAACTCTCGAATGTTCACGGGTTGGAACGCACACGTCACCGAGAAACTGGTCTTCGTGTGCGTCTTGACTCGAACACGCATGCGTTGTTTCACTTTGAATTCGGGCACGCCCAGGTTGGCTGGATCTCGACCGAGGTGGTACAGTCCGTACCCTTCGATCTGAATGTACGCGTTGCCTTTGTTTTGATAATACTTCTGGATCGAGTCGTCGTCCACGTCGATGTATTGATCTTTGTACAGGGGGTTCGTCTGCTTCAGTTTCATGAGTTTGTGTCGGGTGAGATCAGGTGGGAGTTTCGGGATTCTAATTTTGTCGATGTGTGGAAACGTGCCGGTCCACCGCCCGTTTTGAAACTTCAGCTTCTCCTGTCCCCAGTCGGGTGTCATGGCTTTTTTGATCTCGATGTCTCCGTACCGACACCGAATGTCGTTCCCCTTGCGACTGTGTCCCTCCAGGGCGCAAGTGTTGTGGTTCACGTTGTCGAAGCATTTGCGCTCGTAGTTCCTTCCCGACTTGGATGACTCAGATCCATTCCTCGGGAAGAACGAATGTTTAAGGGTGTTGTGTATGGAGGTAATTTCTTGTCTCAAGCTTCGTATCATGCTTTCCATTACCTGATCGCGTTACTTCAGCAACTCTTCTTTTCTACGTACTCTGTAAATGTCTAAGCAAGATCAGCGCGAAATCGAAGAAGGTGAAATCGTTGAGGATGATGACCGATCCATCGAAGACGACGAAGAAGACTTTTCGGACGACGACGTCGACGTCGACGAAGACGAAGAGGAGATGGTGTACGACGACGACGACGAAATTCCGGACGTCACCGACCTCCTCGGAAGCGTTTTGATGACTCCGGACGGTGACACGGTGTGCTCTGCGCTCTGCGCGATCGCCCAGGAGATGAACACCCAAAACAAAATACTCATCAAAATTTTGTCAAAGCTCTCTTAGAGGAATAAATTTAATGTGAGGTAAGTAGGTCATGACGACGGCAGAGGAGGGAAAGATGCATTTCGTCGACAAAGACGCCGACCGTGAAGAGTCTGAAATGGAAACGTACTACACGAGGATTCAGACTCTTGACGCTGAAACACTCTTGAGGTATGTCTCATGGCTCGAGCACAAGTGGTGGCTCACGAGAGAACGCGCCGACATTCACTTCGCGTGTCGACTCGGGTACGAGCAATTCTTCGACGGTGCCGAGCTTTCACCCGCGGGGTTTCCCAGACACGCGGTCATCACGACCGTGGATGAGAAGCGATCACGGGAGATTCGCATACTCAAGAGCGTCGGAGCGCGCATCAAGGCGTTGGACATGGCGGAGTACAGACTCCCTGACGACGATTTGGAGCTGGGCGAGCGCCACACGCGCTTGATGAAACAGGTGAACGATGCGTTCAAGAACGTTCGGCTACACGTGATGCACGCGCAACGCATCACACAGCCTCGTGAGAGTCCACTCAAGTTCGACATCGACCCGGAATATTTCGACGGCACCCCCATGCCCATGTTGGAGTCGTCACTGAAGGAGATGTCACCGTATCAGCGAGCCATCGTGGGGTGCTTGTCGAAGCTGTACGAGAAGGGGATGCGGCGATACAAAGACAACGTGTGCGTGCAGAGACTGTCCGAAGGAAAGCCGACGCGGGCGTGGATGCCGGTGTACACGATCCAAGAATTCGTTTATCACTGCGCGTCGAAGGAGGACAATTACGAGATGTGGAAAGATTTGACGAGCAAGGGATCGGGTTTCAAAGACGTCATCAATCACCTGTCCAACTGCGTAGATCACCAGTTTCCGGAGATCCAGAAGAATCGACACGTGTTCGCGTTCAAGAACGGACTCTTCAACGCCAAGGAGTGGCTTCCGAATAAGGGCGTGTATGGGTGTCGATTCTACCCTTACGAGTCTCGGGAATACATGGCGTTGGATCCCACGATCGTCGCGGCAAAGTTCTTCGATCAGTATTTCGAGGAATACAACGTGCTCGATTGGTACACGGACGTTCCGACCCCGCACATGCAAAACATCATGGACTATCAAGCCTTCGACGAGGACGCGTGCAAATGGTTGTACTGCATGGGTGGTCGCTTGCTCTTCGACGTGAACGATTTGGATTCGTGGCAAATCATCCCATACCTCAAGGGCGTCGCGAGGTCGGGGAAGTCCACGCTCATCACGAAGATCTTCCGCAAGTTTTACGACTCCGAGGACGTGCGCACGCTCTCGAACAACATCGAGCGCAAGTTTGGGCTGTCGAGTATTGCGAACGGCTTCATGTTCATTAGTCCAGAAATCTCCGGCGAGCTGCAGCTCGAGCAAACGGAGTTCCAGTCGCTCGTGTCAGGTGAGGATGTGTCGTGTGCCGTGAAGAATAAGGCGCCGATGAACATGACGTGGAAGACGCCGGGTATTTTAGCAGGGAACGAGGTGCCCGGGTACAGGGACAACAGTGGATCCATTCTGCGACGCCTGCTCACGTGGAGCTTTGGGAAGACTGTCAAGGACGACGTGGTGGATCCGCATTTGGATCAAAAGTTACACGACGAGTTGCCCGCGATTCTCTACAAATGCGTGTTGGCGTACATCGATTACAGTCAGAAGTACAGTGGGAAGGACATTTGGAACGTCACCCCGCCGTACTTCAAACGCGTGCAGAAGCAAGTGGCGATGAACGTGTCGAGTTTGACAAATTATTTGGAACAACCCGAGGTGGTGTACGGCAAGGACTTGTGCGTGCCACAGAAGGTGTTTGTCATGCAGTACAAGAACCACTGCACACTGAATAATTTGGGCAATCCCAAGTTCAACCCGGATGCATACGCGGGTGCGTTTAATTCTAGAGATCTGACGGTCCAAAATATGACCATGGTCTGGCAAGGCAACCATTACAAGAACGAACCGTTCATATATGGACTGACCATAGAGCTACAAAATTAAAAAACTTGTCTAATTGTAACTTATGAAAAGTAATCTGCAGAACTTCATCAAGTCGTCGGGTGTAACAGTCGTCAGAGACGTGCACATGCGACCGTCGTCGACGCCATCGAAAACTCCATCTCCCATGACGAACAGCCGTAGTCTGAGCCTGTCCCCGATGCGTCAGCAGAGCCACCTGCGTGCGAAGAGCATGTCACCTCCGCGCGTGATCAGGGGGAGCTGCGTGGTATCGCAGCCGTCCCCATTCAAAACGCCGCAGAAGACTTCGACGGCACCCATGTCACCGCTACGTCCGAAGCCCGTGACGGGCAAGCTGATGATGACACCGTTTGAGTACAAGCTCGTCAATATGAGTTCGAAGCCCGCCGTCGCGGACACCACCGTGAATCTCCGGTCAGCGTTGGTCAAGAAACCCAAGCTTTCGTTTGAACCGATCGTTCATGGAAATAGAAATTACCGCGTTCGCATGGTGACCGTGTTCGCGATGCGAGGCGTGAAGGTGCTCGCGAAGCACGACGCGGGAATCGACAAAATCGCGGGTAATGCGAGCGAAGCCGACATCACGAACGTGCGCTTCAGGGTCGAACTCGTGGACGACAAGTCCAAGTCCAGGGTTCACGCGGTGGACGTGTACGCATACAAGACCGGCACGGTGAGAATCACTGCGGCAGTTCCGAAGGATGACGTCAACGTGCTGGTCAAGGTTCGCGATTGGGTGGTGTTCAACTACCTCCCAGGTCGGAGAGTGTTCCTAGGTCGCGTGGAACTCAAGAGCGTGAACGCGCAGTGGAAGCACAACGGCACGTTCACCCCGTCCACGGCGCTTAGATATTTACACCAGTCGAAGAAGAATGACTTGAGTTATGAACCAGAGATGAAACAATATTTCATACAGTTCAAAATACGAGAGCACACCGTGCAGTTGTATGCGGGAGGCACGGTGACGCTGACGGGCGCGAAATCGCTCGAGGCGGTCAAGCGTGGATACGCCGCGGTGAACATGGTGTTGTATCAGATGTTCTTGGACGGTATCATTCGCACGTCGAACGCGCCGTTCGCGTCACCGAAGAGACCGGTGAAGAAGGCTGTGGTGAACGCGCCGAAAATTTCGTGGGTTGGGTCTACGCTTTACGTCGGCTCAAAAAAGTGTTCGTCGAAATTGATAAAGAAAGGGGAACTCGTCGCGGTGGCGAAGAGTCTGGGAGTCATGCACGAGAAGTTGAAGAAGGACGCACTCTGTGCCGCGATTCAACGGGCGTTCCCGAAAAATGGATCGTCGCCGTCGAGGAACACCCGAGTACCGTCGCGACCAGACCTGACTGAGAAGGGGATCCGGAACGATTTGGTGCAGATGTTCGGCAAAACGTGGATGACGACGTACGGGAAATTCGCGCGAAAGGATCTCGTGTCGGACGTGAAAAATCTTCAAAAGGCGATTTCGTTTCTGAAGGATGATCAACTGAATGTGTACGGACAGCCAAAGAAGACGATCACCGACGGGCTGAAGAGGGGCTTAGTGAACATGTGGAAGGATTTGAGACGAGATAGATACACCAGGGAAGTTTTATACGACTCCATGCTCAAATACGTGGTATAATTTCACAAATATTTAGTTTTATGTATTACATATGATGTTTCGACGCGTGCGCAAGGAAGTTTTGACCCGACTCAGAGACCTCGAATTTCGTGGACGACCGTTCGTCGTCGACGAAAATCCAACAGTTTGGAGTGAATCGACGCGCGAGAAGTTGATGGAGTGTCTGATCGAGACGACGTGTGACTATATCGAGTGGGGACGACACGGGCGCGACGACAAGGTGATGTCCCGACTCGAGCGAAGATACATGTTTACGCCAGATTTCTATACGTGTGACAATCCTCGACAATGGCTCGAAGAACATCGAGACTCCAACGATCACGATCTCATACTATTCGCGTTGGAAAATTATAGGGACATGGAGTCGATGCGATATCGAGATAAGATCACTTACATCCTAGGTGCACTCTTCGTGCACGATTTCGAGTTTAATTTTTCATAGGTTCCGCGATCCGGTTCAGTATCGTCGTGTGGAAGCCCCAGTCGTACTCGGGAAACTCTTCCTTGATCATTTGGGACACCGCGAGCGCGCGCGACAGTTGTGACACTTTCGTGACGTCACTCTCCATCTCGAGACGACGGAACTCCGTGTCGAGTTGCTTGAAGCGACGAATGCGTTCGGGTGTGATTCGGTCTTGTTGCATCGCCTGTTCCGGGCTGGAGGACGTTTGATCTTTGTTCTCCAATGCCAGGAAAAGTGCGATAGCGATCAGTATCAGAGCCAGCATGTAATATTCACATGGTTATTTTTTTTGAATCACGTAGAGATGCGAATCGGTGTCGTCGTCCTTGATGAAGAACGTGCTGGCGACGTCCTTGTTCTGGCGCAGCATGGAATCGATGATCTTCCAATTCTCGAGAATGCACACGTCTTCGACGACGATCGCACCGCCAGACCTGACCCGTGGAAGCGACGAGAGTACGGAATTGACGTCCGCGGTCACTTGGTGTAAGCCATCGATCACGACGAAATCAAATTCCTGCCCTGGAAAGATGGCGTCGACGGTCGGTCTTTGTAATTGGTCGACGAATTGCGTCTTGATTCCCTCCTCTTCGAAAAGGATGTCCTTGTCGATCTCGACTCCGAACACCCGACTGTCTTTCACGAAATCTCTGAACGCGCGGAGCGACGACCCGGGCGTGGAGTCGAAGTTCGCATCTTGTTTATAAAAGTACATGGTCGACGCAAACGCGGGATTCTTCGTGCCCAGACCGAATTCGAGAATGTCGATGTCACGCTTGTCTTGGAGTGCGTGCGCGTAGAACTTGTAGTACTTGTGGATGAATTTATCGGATCCATGCTTTTCGAACAGTGCGCGAATCTCTTCTTCACGCTCGCTCGCGAATTCGGTGATGTCGCGAATGGTCGGTTGATAGTCCGTGAGAGACAGGCACTCGAGGAAATTGTCGACGATGTTCGACGCGCCTTCGATCCAGAACGAGGCGTGATCTTTCGCACCCGTGGATCGAAAGTATTTGGCGAGACCGTGGAGGGAAATCTGTTCGGGGTACATGGCTCTTGAATTACACTATTGCAAAATCTTTAAGAGGTCGTTCACCTTCCACACGTGGTTGTAAAACTGCTCCACACAGTCCACGCTCGACGGGTGAATGATCTCTAATTCTACTTGATAACTGACGTCTTCCTCGGCATCCGGGTCCGAGGCATCGCCCCGAGACATCGTCATGTCGATGGACAATCCCTTGCGAACAAACGAGACGCGCTGCTTAATCTTCTTACGATTCATCTCGTACTGCCCGATGACCGGGGTTTCCGTGCTGATGGCGAATCGAACGTCGAGCGGTGCGCCGGTGTGTGTGAAATCTTCTTTGAGCACCGCGACTTTCTGGACCATGGACTGTTGCCCCGTTTGTCCGTCGACACTGATTCGAACCCCGTACTCGTCGTTGTAGTACACATCCGCCGTGGACGCGACGTGAGATTCCCATCCGTCGTACTGTCGAAGACTTTCCATGAGACGATTGAACGTATCCACCCCGACGTTCGTGTCGAAAAATGTGCCGTTCTTTCGCCCAAGTCGTATTTCGACCTCAGTGTTTGGGACGTCTTTATACTGATCAAACATCCCGTGTGTGGCATCGACGATAGCTTGGACGTCCATTTTCTCTTGTGATCCCATGTCACGTGGTGTTTAAGTTGCATTTGAAATTTTAATTTACATCAATTCACCCGGACGGAGACCGCCTCGCCCCCGTTCCCACCCACGCCGACCACACCGCCACGTCCACCGAGACCACCGATAATGTTCACCTTTTTGATGACGTTCCTGTTGTTTCGCGCGGCGTTGTTGTTGCGAAATTTGGGAACGTTGTTATGCATGCCACTCCCCGCGACGGAGACGCGGACCGGTTGTCCAATTTTTCCATTCTTGCCTGCGTTCCCCCCCTCTCCGCCGCGACCACCGTGAATGTGCACTTGGGTGTGCACGCGATTCTTCTTATACTTCCGAAGTGGTCGACCCTGCTCAATGAGTTTTTGATTCAGCTGTTCGTTACTGAGTCCCGCAGAACTCCCGTTCAAAAGTCTGTCGCGAACGTTTCTGGATTTGAGCGCGAGGAAAATTCGATCGTCCTTGTTGCTCGCATTCGAACTCATGATGCTTTCGAGTCTCGCCCTCGTACCACTGTTTTGACCAATCAACATACTTTTGATTTTTCTAATGTCTGCGTTGTCCGGTCTGTAGTAATTCGTGATTCGAGTGATGAAATTTGCCGCGGTCTGGTCCCGCATGCTCGGCAGTAGTTTCATGTGCGCCTGACTTTTCAACGCACGATTAATCATAGCATGTTTTTTGTTGTTGGTTAACGACGATGTCCCGTACCAGTTATACCACTGTTTCAATCTCTGCGCGTTCACGACGAATCGATTGGGTTTGGCGGTCACCATGTCCGCGAATTCCCGGAACGTTTTCTTGCTCGTACCAACCGCGACGTTAGAGTATGAGCGACTAGTCATGACTTGTCATTACATTTTAATTTTAGTGTGACTATCAAACGGTGTACGCGGTGCACGTGTAATCGAAATCTAATTTCAGTGTCTTGAAAGCGTGTACAAACATCTGGGGTCTAATACCCTTTGTAAAGTCTGCTTTGAACCCTTTACGATATCGTCTATTTATACATCTCACAGCAAGGGTGACTTTTCTTCGCAGAGATTGCACTGTCTTTTCCAGACTGCGTTTGGTATTACCCCCCTTATAGACTTGGTAATATTTTTGTACATAGAACTCCAATCGAAGCATAAGACCGCTTTTACGATCCCACCAATCATCCGTGGCATTTTCAACGATGTGTTTCATGAATGCTTCAACTGCTTCGTTTTCATTCGACACATCGATTTGGCTTTCACCCAAGGTGATCGATGTGTCGGGTGAGTGTATTTGCAAACCTTCGGTCGATTCGACGGCGCAACAGATGCCACGAGTGTCCCAGACGCGTTTCCCGTGTGTGGTGAACCCTTTCTGAATTCTAACGAATGGCGTGTTGTCGCGTGGATTCCAATGGTGACCAAGGTACACGTACGGTGACCACAGGAGCGTCCACTGTCGTCCTTGCATTTCAGATCTGACGTCTTCATATTTTTCCATAGCCCTGTCCAAGAGAGTATCATATTCGACGCGTGTGGTGTCCACGAGCATGTTGATATAAAATGGGTCACCGGTCGTTGGGTACACCTGTATGCGAATCCTTGACTTGCTGAAATCGCCATTCATGGGGGTTCTCAGAGAGGCTCCAAGCATGCGTGGACCACCGTCCCTCGGTTCCGGTCCTTCTGCGGGGTTTAGACGCCGAGGGAGGAATAAATCTTGATAGTCCCCCGGAATACCGCCCCTGTGAGTGATGAGGTACGCGACGGCACCACCGACACACCTTCTGATGTATGCCGCTGGGTCGTCGAGTGCGTTCATGTGTGCTTTGATTTCTTCCCACACCGCTTCCTTCGTGGGGTCAGCATTCACGACTTGAGAGAGTGGGTCAGTGATCGAGCCCGGTAGCGTTCGCATGATATTCATTTTTGATCTGATCAAATTCGGTATGACTTCCAATAATAAACAAGCGAACAGCTTGCATACGTATTGCTGGCACATGAACGCCCTCGGAACGCCACCAATTTCTGACAACTTAGTTGCATCATATTTTTCCAGCAATTTGTTGCATATAAAACCCAAATTATGCTCATCAACATGTGGTGGTACATATTCACCAAAAGATTTGGCGTTGTGAATAAACCGGAGACACTCCACCACTTTTGCGTGGGTGATATCGTTGAAGGTCGTGTAGAAAAGCCATTGGTCTTTCATGATTTGTTGTCGGAGTTTGTCGGATTGCATCTCTGAAATCACGTCCTCATCGTCGTCCTCATCGTCGTCCTCATCGTCGTCCTCATCGTCGTCCTCATCCGCGATCGAGGGAACGTATTTCCGGTCCGTCGGATCGTCGTCGCTCTCGTCATCGGACGTCTCGATGTCAGAGTCAGAGTAGTCGGGCTCTGCGTAGGAGATCACCGTTCGTCGTCTTTTCGATCGTTCGATGACAACCATCGGGTGTCGCGTGCGTCGCGAAGTGACGCACGCCCCGTCGTCGGATGATTCACAGGGTCATGATATAAATTGAAATTTCAAATTCATCGTATTATGTATATCATCAGGTAATGACCGTCCATCGTCGGCGTCGTTGATTTTCGCGTCGAGTCATCGTCGACGAATGACCACTCATCGTTTGAGTCGCGAACCAGTGCGACGTAGTGTCCACCCCACTGAACGCCCCCGTGTATGGCGGACGCGACGAGCATGTACGTGAGTCCTCCGACGTGTATAGTACACACGGGTTTGACCGTACTCTTTTTATCGAACGACACGATGAATATCTTTGGCATTTTGTTGAACACCGAACGAGTGGACGCGACGCGGTGCCCGTCGTAATCGTCGAGGATCGTCCACTCGACCGTCTTCGCGAGCATCTTCTTCATGTCCTTCGAACCATCGTCGTTCAGTATGTGCACGCCGAAGGTTTCTTCCTGATCCGATCGTCCACCCGGCCAAACGGTTTCTTGTTTCTTCACACCGTAGAACCAGTGTTTGATGCTCGGGACGCTTCGTTCTAGGATGTCTATGACGCAGAGCACCGCCTCTTGCACGTCGTGTTGTCGTCCGGCGTCGAACCTTGGGAACTTTTCACGGAAAGATCGCAAAAGAGGTTGGGCGCTGAGGGCATACGTTTCACCGTCATCGCTCCAGTACCCGCGAACGAACTTTGCGTAGAGCGAGGTGAAGGCACAGTCTCCTTCGTATCCGATCCGCAAGAAGTGATCCGTCAGGGGTGCAGCGTGCAACAGACATTGGAGTGAGGTGTTAAACCAACACGTGTTGCCGGTGTTCAACAAGCCGCGGGTCATCTTACAAGATAGATCTAGCTAACTCTTTAAAGTCATCGAGTTGGAGATTTTCTTTTATGTTCACGAGCGTGCGATAGTACGTCCGTCGATTGTTTGGGAAATTTTTGTCGGTCCGTTCAAACTGTGGAATCCACGCGTCCCGCGAGGCGTCGTATCCACACTCAACCACCATGCCGCTCTTGAACCACGGCTCGTTCGCGGGTGTGTCCAGTTCGTACACTGGTCTGCCCTTATCTTGCAAATACAATCGCCAAATCGTTCGAGTGTGATCCCACTCGAGTTTGAAATCAATCGTATTCTTTTCTAGATTTTTGTATTTGAACATCGTCTCGTGGGTGCCCATCTTCACCATTTCCCTAACGGGTATGAATATCACGCCGTCTACCTTGACGTCCGATGAGATCGAGGGTAAGTACTCGTCCACGAAGCGCGCGAAATCGACGAACACGTGAAACTGTTTGAGTCGGAGCTTGTACGGGTCACCCTTCATGCATATGACCCGGTTCATGAAGCCTTCGAGTCGTTCGAGTCTGGACAGAAAGTCCAGGTGTCCACACGCCGCGCCGTCCATGTAAATCGCGTCGAAGACGTATAGGTGTGCGCCAAGAAGTTCCGCGTCGAGGATCGTCCCGTCATACGCCTTCGGACCGAGTCGCAGCGGCACCTCGATCACATCGAACGCCCTGTTGACTATGAATGTCTTGCGCTGCTGACCGATTTTCAAAGCGACCACGAACTGTCGAAGTCCGTCCGTCTTCTCGGTCACGACGTAATCGTTCGACGTCAACGTCCGAAAGTGTCGACGCTCGATGCTGATCGGTTGACACCCCGGGAAGCGGTCGGGGTTGCTTCCGAACACCCACGCGATGAAGGCAGTGACGTGCGCATGCACGGGGGAATCGCGTGTGATAATCATGTGTGTGTCTTACAATGACGTCATGTCTCTAAAGGTCTCGCGTGCTGTTCTGTTCGGACACCTGAACTTTGTAAAATATTTGACACGCACTCGTGTGCGAAAGTCATAGTCACATTTGCGGCTGTGTACGCGACGATCTTTACACCCTGTTCCTTGAATTTTTCAAACATGCGCCCCGATTTACCGACGAAGATCTTGTCGACCTTCTTGCGAACGTTCTTGCAGTTCATGACCCATGATTTCGCCTCCGTGGCGCTCACCGACCAAAGACTCTTGGACATTTCCTGGCGAACCTCCGTGTCGAAGTGAAGCGCGCGCTGGTGGATGGGTTCGGTCGTGCCCCCTTGCGTCGTCTGTGTGAATCTGTCCCAGTCGATTTTCTCCTTCGCCGCGGGAAACACGAGCACGCCGACGCCTTCGAGTGCGCGATCGCCACAGAAGTAATCAATCGTCGCCTCGTCGATGTTGACGCCGTAGTGGATCATGACGATTCGATCGCACGTTTTCATGCGATCTTGAATCACGTCTGCGATCTCGAACGGGTCGTCGTTCACGAAACAAAGTTCATTCTGAATACCAGCCCGGATCGTTCGGATGTTTAGCTTGAGCACGGTGTGAAGCGTTTTCACATGCGCCGCGGAATTTCTGGTGACGATGACCGTGGTGAACTTCATTTACATCATGCTACGGTTTCGCTTTTAAGCCGGTCATCCATCTTAGCAACGAACGGTAAATTTCCCACGTGACCCAGTGTGGTGTGCACGTGGGCGTACACCTTTCCACCGATCTTTTGCCAACGCCTCGAGAAACTGTAATCCTCGCTCAGGTATCGCTTGGAATCGGGATCAATCATGCAGTCGAACAGGGCGTAGTAGTTTTTGAAATCTGCGTTTTGATGATCATTGACGCAATACAGTTCCGGGTACGCCGCGTGCATCTGCGTGACGACGTCTCTCTTGATGAGAAGAAAGCCCGTCGCGGCGTCGAGCACTTCGACGAACCCGTTCTCGACCGGTCGCTGTGACGCGCCGAAATTTATCACGAGGGATGAGCTCAACATGATGGGCGATCGGGTGTCGTTTTCTTTGACCGCCTTTTCCAATTGATCCCACATGATGACCTTCTTCGGGTAGACCGCGCAGCTCACGTCGTGCCCACCTTCGAGCAAGGCGATGACCGATTGTGGATCGAACTCGATATCAGCATCAATGAAAAGGAAGTGCGTCGCGTCTGTTTTTTGATAGAATCTTGCCAATGCGACTTGTCTCGCACGCTGCACCAGTGACTCGTTCTCCGTCGTGTCCAAGTACATTTGGATCCCCTTCTTCATAAGAAGGATCTGAAGACGAATCATCGACGTGAAATATTTGTCGAGACATTGCCCGCCGTAGCACGGTGTGCTCACAAATAGTTTGATTTCGGACATGCTTTAGTGAAATTACATTTTTGACTCTAAGTGCTTTTTGATGATGATCTCTATTTTATTGAGTGTCGGGACACTCAATCCGCACATTTCACACACACCCGCTTTCGTCACTTGGTCGCTCATGGTCATGTAGATGCACGTCGAGGCGACGCTTTTCGGCGTCTTCGACATGAGCTCGACACAATCTTCGAGTTCCGTGCACAGCTTATTACACGCGTATCTCTGTTCCCTGTTCGTTTCAAAATTATTGAGCAGACGCTGCATGATGTCCCGCGGTTTCGTCGCCGTCGACGTGTTCGCGTTCACCGTCTCCACTTTGGTATCGCCACGCATGACGTCTCGAACTAATTGTGCCGTCCGCGTGACGTCCTTTATGTCGATGTGGAACATATTCGCCACCTCCTCCGCACTTCGAGGGAACGAATGGTGTTTGCAACTAAGTAACACGCAATTAGCCTTGACTCCCTTCCTCACGCCACCTCGCGTAAGTTTTTCTTGTGTGAAAAATTTGTAGAATCGTTTCGCGTCGGAAAGGATGTTATCGGGAAGATGTAAGTGACACGCCTCGTCGATTTCCTTATACGCGTGATATAGCGTGCGATCCTTGTGATTCATGCTCATGTGTAAATTGATTCGAGACAAACGCCTGTTCTCGTATCTCGACACCTTCTTCGCCCTGGTCGACATCACCGTCGACTTCCCCCACGACGCACTGAAGAGATCAGGATTCGCATTCGGGTGTATGCATCTACTCGGGTCAGATACCCGACCGTCGTCCGTGAGTCCGCTCGTCCACTCCGGTGATTGGTCGATGTACGAGTCCTCGATGAGACCACACGCCGAACACGTCGGCAATCCTTCGGGTGAGATCACCTTCACCCCCTGACATTCCACGCAGAAATTCTTCACCAAAATGTGTTGTGCCGGCTTTTCGTTTTCGTGTTCATCGTTGTGTTCTTTTTGAAGTTTGTCTAAATCAGACCAGATTGCAGCCAGCATGTTGGTAATTTAGTCGGGTATGTAAATTTTCGATCAAGAGCGCACTTGGGGGTATGAGACAGTAATTTCCTTAATGTTGTGAATACAAAGGATAGCGATGTTTAGGAATAGTGTAGAAATGTGACATACTATGTGTCATGAGGAAGTACTGATATAAGAGTAAAGGCGATATGTAGATGAATTGAGGGTGATCCAGCGCTGGCAGCGAGGTGTTATCCACGGGCGGACCCGGAGACGGCTCGTCCGGCGCCTCCGTGTCGTGGCTCTCGGACTCGGGTAGTTCGGACATCTCCCGTGGTGTGAGACACGGACTTTCATCCGATCCCTCAACGAGCGCGGTCTCAAATACGCTGTTGGGTCGCCGTCGTCGCTTCCGTGGATCCGATTTCTTGCGCTCGTAATATTTTTGTGCATGGGACGCGACCTGTACGCACGTTCTCGAGGGCACGTAGTGTGTGGATATGTCTTTCCATCTGCCCTTTCCGAAGGTGCTCAGACCCATGAGGAACGCGCTGTGTTCTTCGCAAGTCCACGGCTGCGGACGCTTCTTCGGGCGCACGGGTGATCGCACCATGACGCGCGCGGATATGGCGCGCCTCAAGGGGCGTAGGGTTGATCTTGTTTTTTGGCGGGAAAATTTTGAAATTTCAAAATTTAAATAAATCCAGTCTTTTTTCGCTCCTCCGGTGTTTTGATGACGTACATGATCAAAAGGAATAAGAACGTGGAGACGAGCGCGTATTCGATGTCTTGCGTCGCACTTAACGCGATCGCGACGATCGAAATGTAACGGAAGATTCGACTATCGAACATTCTCTGAAGATTCTTCGGGATAGAGATGGCGTTTCCAGAGAAGAGACCTTGGTAGAGAATGATGAGCGTGAACACGATGGGTTGCGCTCTGAGCACGGACTCCGCAGGCGCCGTGATCGGTGAAAATATGTTCTTGATCTGCATTTATATAGCACTTGAAATTAAATTCATGAGCGTCTCAATTTTCCGTCGGTGGGATTCACTCTTCACGAGCGACGGGCACTCGAGGAGTTCGAGGATTCGGTCATTATCGTCGTCGCGATCACTCGGTGCTTCGAAGTTTCGAATGTAATCGGCGACGATGTACACCACGCCGTCCGCGAATTCTTCTTCAGCCATCTCGAGCCAACTGTCCTTGTCCGTGCCCCACGTCCTCGGATTGTCGATCGTTCGAACACCGTGTCCATATTTTTCACGTCCCAACGCCAAACGCTTGCGAATGAATTCCATCTCACATGATTACGTGATCACTCTTTAATCATCTGAGCATCATCACACCGAGTCCACATGCTATCGCGGTGAGAACGTGAATCGAGTCCACCGTGAACGGTCCGATTCGAAACAGTCGATACGCCAAGGCGTGGCACAGATTCTTTTCACCGCGATTGCCCTTGATTTTCACCAGCGCGTCGGGACAGTATCGGACATTCCTGTTTGTGCTCTTCTCTTGGGTCATGACATTGTCCTCGTCGGTCCAAAACGAATTCTTGCCGTCGATGATTTTCCGCACACCCGGGATACGAGATGAATCCATGTCGAAATGATCGGAATATTTGTGCAGTAACGCTTTGCGCGCACCGTCCCTCGTGACGAAATACGCAGCCGCGGATGCGGACATTCGACCCGGTGCACCACCACCCTCTGGACAGAACCCGTCGCAGTGAAGGAATAAGAAATCCCACTGCAAATCGTCGCCCCTGAGTTTGTCTTCGAGATATCTTCGATCGATGAAGAGTGGGTACGCGTCGTCTTCGAGAATGAGCGCGACGGGGCTGATTCCATGCGTGAGAAAGTGTTCCAACGCCTTCAGGTGCGAATAGCAACACCCAATGTTACTCTTCGGCATGATCGCTCGGGCGTGTGGTTTGAAAAATCGTTCGAGTTCGGGTTTTTGAATCTCGTGGTACGCGTAGCCGTGCACGCGTATTGGCTCGATTCCAGTCTGTCTGAGATATTCTCTCTGAGTAAGGAAACGTTCGGGCTGTGTGTCCATGTTGATCGCGTACGTACTGAACATCTTATTGTTACAACAGGAAATTACTCATCGTCTTCCATGTCCACGAATTCTTCATCGTCCACCGCCTGATCGTCGTCGTCTTCATTCTCTTCGACGTCCATGCCTTCAAAGTCTTCGTCCTCGTCTTCGTCGTCGTCGCGATCGTCTTCGCCCACGTCTTCGGCGATGATATCTTCATCTTCAGTCGGAAGCGGTAGTTCCTCCTCTTTTTTCGCCTTTTTAGCTTTGGGCTTGGGCTTGGCTTTCGGTTTGAAAACCTTGTCGAGGTCGAATTTCTCGCATACAGACCGAATTCTATCGTGTCGTTTGATGATTTTTTTCAAAAAAGCATCATCCGCCCCAAGTTTTTTGAATGCAACGACGAGCTCTTTGAGCGGTGGTTGCTCGGACTTCGACCAGTACTGTGTGAAAAGATCGTTCAGCACGCTGCCGACGACGATCGTCACGTAGTCGGTCTCTTCATCGACGACGAGCTGTACGTCGAGTTGCACGGCGTCGTGAAACGTTCTCCATGCCAATTTTTCGCATTCGACCGTTGGTGGCGGTGGCGACTTTTGCCGGTACACTTCGGGGTCGAAGCGCGTCGGATCGAACGTCCGTCCCTCGGCACGAGCGTGTCGCTCGTAGAGCGCGATGTAGTCGTCGAAGCGATAGATCGGCGCCGGCTCGTACTTGTAGGAATCAGTTGGCGGTGGGTTGCATATCGCGTCGAGGTCGAGCGTCGGCATGTGAGAGTACTTATTTATTGCATATATATCGTTCACTGGAGACTAAAAAGTCTTTAAAGTCGGAATAACCCTCGTTTTTTGGGTGTCACATTTTTTCGACTCATGTTCGCGTGATTTTCAATCATGCGTGCGAAGTTCAGGGTCAGCCACTCGTGCAGTGCGGCGGTTTTTTTGACCGAGTGATCGACGTTACGCCCACAGTCCGCACCGTGCGACCACTTTTCGCACCAGCGCGTCTTGTCTTCCGGTGATAGACCCTTCCAGCCGATGAGCAAGAATTCTTGGATCGCACTTTTGAAGATGAGTTTTTGCGTCGTCAGATCGGATCTCACGAATTCCTCAAAATTTTCAAACTCGTTCATGAACCAATCGAGCACGACATACAATTCCGTGATCGAATACAGATTTTTCTCCTTGAGTTCTTTCTTACCGTCGGCGCTTCGTTTCTTGATGTTGGCGTTGACGTATTCAAGTCGGCGATCGAACGCGTGGAAGAGGGCGTTGAGAAACTTGATGATGTCGTTCTTTTTCTTCGTCTGCCATTCCGATGAAAGCATGAGCCTCTCACACTCCGGAAGTGCCTTTTCGAGAATGTCTTTGTTTGATTTTGCCGTCGTCCCCGGGTTGAGAATGCGATTCACGAGTCGGAAGAGTGTAAAGAATTCCTTCTCTCGTTCGTTCATCGTCGACGACACTCGAGTGAGAGGTGCGTGAAACATCGGTAACAATTCATACTTGAGGTACTTGACGAACGGAGACGTGAACAAGCGAGAGTTGAGTTGTTCACCATCGCACATAGTCAGACCTTGGTTTCGTCGATTGAAGAGGATTTGCCTGTGCTCCGCAGTGAGGTCGTAGTAAAAGCACAAATTGATAGATATTTTGTGTCTCCAATACGAGATTTCCTTCTTACTCATATCCTTCAAATACCGCCCGTCCATCGCCGGCAACTCCGATCGGTCAAACATTTTGACCGTTTCGAGACGGTGCCCAGCGTCGAGGAGTTCGTACGTATCCGTCGCGGAGTTGACGTTGATGAGCCAATTTTGATCCGCCGTGAGTTTGCATCGAAGAGACTCGATGTATTCCTGGCGCTGTAAAGTGCTCCACCCCTTCGTCGGATCGCGCTGCGCGTCTGGAAGAATGAACAAGTTTTCATGTTCTTCGTTGTCGACGTGCTCCGCCATGATGGTGGCGATCGTCTTGGAGCCGTGGTCGATGCGCAGATTCCTGAATTCCTTCGCGGGGATGAAGGACGGCATGATGGTTGTGTGGTTGCGCGTCGACGCGTGCGTGTGTTGCTTTGCGTTTTCACGGGCGTGGTCGCGTCGCGAAGTAGTGTCCCGGTCTTTCAAAATTTTTGATTTTGAAAGGGTGGGGGAAGATTTTTGTCTGTCAAATGTGACGAGCTGTGACTCGTCGTTAGAAGCCACCGGCGAGCGCCTGGGCACTTGCGTTTGGAAATTGGCGGGAAAAGAAGTCTGGATCGTCGTGTTTTGAATGCCCTATTGTAGACGACTTTGACCTATCTATAGAAATATACTGACGCAAATCGCGGTAAAAAACCCTAGCACCGGCGGCGATCAAATCTTCAACCTTGTGATCGATGTGATTGTTTTGTGGTACATATTTTGAAACGTATTTCTCCATATTAGGGACGTGCATCAGGTAACATTTCATCGAACTGATCCATCGCAACTTTTCGAAGCCGGGTCGATGCCCTTCTTGGTCTGGGAACCGAGAAAGGCAGTGGAAGAACACCATCTCGAAATCATCACCGAGCGCGTCGATTGTGTTTTGAATTTCACCAAAAAACGACGAGTCGTGAATCATCACGTTGTCCTCTATGACCAATGCATATTTCACGCCTTCGCGACGGGCGCGGTCGAACACGCTCAGGTGTCCTTGCATCGCCCCGATCGCGCCGAGGTTGAAATACGTGATGTTCGGGCGACGAACCGAGGGGTTGTAGTGCATTTCCACGGCTTTCTTCATGTAGGCACTGTCGACCTGTCGTTCGAACAATCGCGCCTTGGCGATACTCTTTGTGTCGACCCCGTACACGACATCGATCGGGACGCCGTGTTGATTGTACTTCGCGAAAAACTCTTGGTGCCGGTCTGTCGAGTCGCGAAGGGTCAAGAGGTAGGGTTGATACACGAGACGCGTCCGGCGTCGCAAAAGTAGGATCAACGCGACGACGAGGAGCGTCACACCAACTCTGAGCGCGATCATACTGTACCCTGAGAGGAAAAATCACACGCTCTGCCACCCAAGTCGTAGTTACCGTTGTTACTGCCGAGCTCGGCGCGATTTTGGTTGATGAACGCCTTCGTCGTGACACACTTGAACATGTCCGTGTCCCGGAGCCAGTCGGAAAGGGTGTGATCGTTCCTGTGCTTCCAGTACACGACACCGTCCCGTTCCATGTACCGAGTGAGGAATTCCTTCTTACACACCAGGGCGTGATTACACAGAAGCTGAGCCTCTCTCGGCGCGCGCCACACGTGTTCGGTGATCTGTGTGAACGGCTTGTCACAGTTGGACCAGCAATACCCAAGAAACAAAATCTGACCCTCTGTGGTCTTGAATTGTCGAACGGCTTCGAAGATTTGTGCGATGGATACCTGATACTTTATGTCGTCCTCGACGATGAGGATGGTGTCGAATCCGTTCTTGTATGCGTCGTAGTAGCACATGAAGAAGGAAAGGCACACACACAGTTTAGTCATCTGTTTGTACAGGTGTTTGTTCGCGGGGTTGAACGTCTGCGATAGATTCCTGTAATCGTCCGGCGTAAGATCGTCCGGTTTGATCGCGTCCAAGAGTTTATACTTTTGCCCGAAGGCTTTCAGCTGCTCGGTGGCATACTCCACGCGAGTCGGCATGCAGATGCAGTAAATCATGTCCAACTCGTTCGACGCGTTCTCGCCCACGGGTTTGAACTTATGCTTGAATCGCCTGTAGATGCCTTTCGGTGTGTACGCGCCCGTGTCCGCCAAAGGCACCACCGTCGGCGCACACGCCTTCCGAGACGCGTTCCAGAGTTTCACCAGCTTGGTCGTGTAACTGATGGTGTTACACGTCTTCGCCGGATCCCAGTTCTCGCGCACGGTGTCGTAGTACGGATCTTCCTCGGCGCTGTGTACGGTGAGGTCCGGAGGTTTGTCCAACTTCATGCTCGCGACGTACGGCACGAGGTAGTCGCCGTTCTTGCCGATGATTCGTCTGTATTTTTCATTCGTGGTCTTGTAGTCCGGATCCGCGAACTCCGTGATGGTCTGGTTCATCCATTGTTTCAGGAACGGGTGTCCCTTGGGTGACTTGATAAAGAAATTTTCGAGACACACCACCCCCTGCTTGCTGAACCGATCGGCGCGGAAACAGAAGAATCCTTCGGGGAGCCAATCGATGGGTTTGTTGCAGAACACACTCGCGTCGATCCACACCCCACCGTACGTGTCCAACAGGTGAAACCGAATGAGATCGCTCTTGTGCGCCTCGGTCGACGTGATGGATGAAAAGTAAGACAGCGTGCCCCATGGGATGTATTTGTGTACCGTGAAGGCGTTGAGCACGCGAATGTCTTTCAGCTTGCCGACGTTACGCCAATTTTGAATGCACCGTTTCACAATCTCCGGCTGCATGGGGTTGTGCCAGTACGTCCACACCGTGTCGGGTGTCACCGGTCGAGTGTCTGGAAGGAATATGTAGAAGATCAACGCGATGATGGTGGCGAGCACTAACGCGATGCCACTCATGCCTACTGTACGCTCACAAAAAAACCTGGTGCGTGCGTGAAATCCAGGCAAAACATTTCAATGTCGGTAATGTAGGCTCCCGTGGTGTAGCGGTAACACTATGGACTTTGAATCCATCACGTTCGACCCCAGGCAGGAGCTTCACCCGACCTTAGCTCAGCTGGAAGAGCAATGGATTGTAGTCGTCTTCACAGTTCTCCATGGGTCGCCCGTTCGACTCGGGCAGGTCGGACCAATCCTCTGTCATATAATGGTCATTATCCCCGGCTGTTAACCGGGTCATCTGAGTTCAATTCTCAGCGGAGGAGGTTCTTTTTAGATGTGTCTTCGATCCACATGTAAAAAGAATTAATTTCTACGCGTTCAGTATATAACAACCATGGCGTCTCTCGGACGAACCGTCAGTCTCAATCTCGCCGCGATCATCGTGTTCGCGATGTTGTACTTTTTGCTCGCGCGCATGGGTGGTGCCGATTTCACCGGTCTCTCCGCGACGTCCACGCCGTTGGATGCCTTGTATTTCTCCACGACCGTCCAGAGCTCCGTCGGGTTCGGTGACGTCCACCCGACGAGCGGTCGCGCGAAGCTTCTCGTCATGCTTCAACAGTTCGTCTTGATCGCCGGTGTCGTCGACTTGATGTCGTCCGGTGGCGTCACGAGCGCGATCAAGAGCAACTTTAACAAGAACAAGACGCCCCCCGCGACCATCAGCACTACGATCTCGAACGTCCCGACGTCTAGCGCTGTCTAAGTTTGTTGGCGATGTCGTTCGAAAGTTTCAATAGCGATTTGCTTTTATTATCGTTCCCGACCAGGGATACTTGAAGTCGTGAAGCCACGAATTCAAGTGATCTCTGCACCTGTTTCAGATCTCGAAGAACTCGAATGACTCGATTGCGATAGGCGGTCATGCCCTTGATCGGCTTTCGAGGTTTCGAGATGTATTTACTTCTCATCGCTTCGCAGATATCATCCGTCTTGTATTCGCTCCACAATTCGCTTCCTTTCTTGAAATCTTGCGTCTTCGACCTGTCGAAAGGTGCGATGTCCATGTCCTTCGCCATCTTCATCAACGCTAATTTCGGTACGTATTTGCACTGTCGCTGCGTCGTGTATCGACCTCGCACTCTCGTCAGGTCCGGATTATCGACCATCGAACCGTTGCCGTACTCGTCGGGGACGTACCCTGGTGTGAGTTTGCCCTTGGAGCCGTACTTGTTGTATTTCCGACGAAGGCGCGGGTGGTAGTTGGTCTTGTTCCCAGGTGCGACGTGTCGCACGCGCACCGCGCGGTTGTTTTTTCGCACAAGGTTTTCCTCGTCGCGTATGAGACGATTCTGGCGCATGTACATGTTGTTGTTCACTGGTTCAAAATTCGGGTCCAGACTCCCGACGAACCGTCGCGATGCCATCCTATATTATTATCACCATATAAAAATCTGTTCGCGGCGTGTCCAACGTGGTCGGGTTTCTGATCGGGGCACACGCGCGCACGTTTTTTCTGCGAAGATACTACCTATGAACGCCGAAGAAATCACACAAGCGCTGCAAGAGAAGGGATTTATCGTGGACACGTTCAGGAGTGAATATTTATCGGTCGCTTGGTCGACCGACCACGAGGTGAACATGGCGCGAAATGTTGAATACATGACGGGCAACCACTCGACGGAGCTCGAAGAACTGTTTGCATTCTTAAGTGACAACGGGTGGAGACACGAGCCTCAATTCGTTCCTGTGGAATATGGATACATCATTACAACACTTGATTCCTAAAGTAATGGTCGAGTTCACAGCGTATCACGTGTTCGCTCTGTTTGTTCTCGTGGGTGTAGAACGGACCCCATAGTTCTAACTTTTTTCGGGTCTCGTCGTACCACAGATACGAGAGTTCTAGGAACCTCGTCAACCAATACATTCGATGACCCTTCTTTCCGATGAAATCATACATCATCTCCGGATCGTAGTCAGAGACATCCATCTCCGAATAATGTGTATTGAGTGGCGGACTGTACGGCGCCATTACACTAAGATTTCATGTTTTCTTTAACTGCGTGCCGCGCAACGCATGACGACAAATCCGGTGTCCGACGAACACGCGAACACACCCAGCGTACACTTGTACTCATTGGGCAGCGCCCGGAATTTCCTCACGTTTTCATCGTACGAATCCACGAAATCTTCGTCGACGAATTCTATGTGATCGTTGCACCGACACGTCGGGCAGTTGCGTGACCAGCGTTTCAGACATCGAACACATAGATCGTGTCCGCATCTAAGAGTTGTGACTCCGACATTTTCGTAGCAAACCGGACACGACAATACACTATGTAATTCCACAGGACGAACATCCCCAGACTGAGCCGCGTGATCCTCCGATGTAGTCTCCGAACCCGAGTCGCTTCGCATTCCATTATTATGTGGTCTTATTTTAAATGGACACGCTCAAGAGATGGGGCTTTCACTACTTGGAAATGTACTCCGTGCGCCCGAGTGATGCCGTGATGTTCGACATAGACGACACGCTGATTCGAGCGAGCGACGGAGTCGTCATCTTACCGATGCTCGACGTCTTGCTTCGTGCTAAATCGCTCGGGTACAAGATCATCATAATAACGGCGCGTCCTAGATTACAAGAAGTCGTTGACTACACGGTCGAGCAGTTGCGTGACTTGGGTATCCCATACGACGACCTTGGATTCTGTAACCCAGAGGACAAGGGTCGACTCAAGATGAAACTCGGGTACAATTTCGTACTGTCCGTCGGTGACATGCCGACCGATCTCACGCACACCCGACACGCACTAAACACGGTGACGTACGAACACTTCTAGCATTTGAAATTTTTCCCACACGTCATGCACGAGACGAACGTCGTCATGGGTTCATCCGCCGACCGCGTCTGCGCCTGTTGGTATGTCGTCTTATTCGATCCACACCGACACTTGAAGAATCCTGCCTGATTTTTTTGTTCGTTTGCAAACCATTCCTTGCGAAGCTCCTTGTGCATGCGATCCTCGAGCGCCACGGCGTAGGGTCCGTCTGGTAGTGCTTCCCAAGGTTTGAGATTGATCACGTCGGACGACTTGATCACCTTATTTTGAATTTTTTCCTTCAAACCGTCGTTCTTCAACAGACTGTTTTTCACAGACAGAAATTTGCACTTGTACAGTGTCCTAAAGTAGTCGTTCTCGAACGAGGCGGCGTCTTCGGCGACTCGTTCGACGGCGTGGTTAAGGATGTTCTTTTCGAGATTGACGATGGTGACATCTTCCTCGGAAAGATTGAGAATCTCTGCAAATTGTTTGACGACATACGCGCGCGTGGCGTGCATGGTTTCACTCTGTTCACTAACGGTGCTCGTCTTTAAGCGATGGGCAATCCTTCGAACCCCGTGCGACCGCGCTTGCAGTCTTCAAGATTCTCCGGCGAGCACCTGTCGAAGAATCCGGAGACGCGGCGAGCGATGTTAAAATCGATGCGATCCGTCTTCCACTCGTCGCGCACACTGGTGTATCCTTCGCCTCCTCGCCTGAACCAGAAGAATGCGAGAATCAAGAGAACGGCGATGACGAGCCAGCGGTTCATGTATATTATTGGGTCGCGAGAAAAATTGCCGCTACTGGGATATTCATTTTGCCCAAGAGAAAAATCAGACCCAGACAGGCGAGACAAGCTAGAATGATGAAGATCGCCGTGGATGAATGTAAATATTCAAAATTTTATTCATCTATCACGTGGGTATCCAAGCTTCACCGTTTAGCACCGCGGTTGTATATTTCATAGCGACTTGAAAGTGGATGTATGGCATAGCTGGTACCTCGACCACGACGTTCAAAGGATTCATCTCCATGACCTTGACAATATCGACGTCGACCTTGCTCCCCGACGTCGCCTTCGCCATGGAGTTCGTGAAATGCTTCAACCACTCCACGTGTTCTCTGTTTTTGCAGTCGAATTTCTTGACCAATTCCGTCATCTTTTCTTTCATTACACTCGATCGTTTTCTATAAGTAAACGCGCACTGGGATCCGTCTGTGTCGTCCATCGAGGTCGCCAATACTCGCGAATGAGCGAATCGTTCATAGAACCAAACTGTGACCAAAAATTTTCCCTGTAAAACGCCTCTTCCTTCGTCCGTGGTTCGTTCTGTCCACGACACATGAGACGAATGTTGTCCATCATCGTGTCCGAAATCGAATCACCCAAATCCCGAAGTCGCCGAACCCAATCCTCGCCCACGGCGTCGGAAAACGCGTCTTTCTTCCGGTACAGGATGAGATCCGGAAGGTAGCCGTGAAATGCACGACGGATCACGTCCTTCTCGAGTGTCGTCATTTTCAATTTTTGTGGCATGGTCATGCACGCCTCGATGAACTCCTTGTCGAGGAATGGCACGACCAAATCCAGCCCCCATCGACCGGCGCATCTGTCCGCGCGGAGTCCGTCGAACTGATGAATCAGTCGCAACCGTCGCATGTTCTCCATGGCGAAATCGTTCACGTCCGGGGCGTATCGAAAATAATAATATCCACCCAAAATTTCATCGCTACCCTCTCCACTAAATATGTACCGAACGTCCGTGTTTTCGCTTATGTACTTGCACAAAAGATAGTTTGGCACGCTCGCTCGAATCGTCGTCGTGTCCCAGCTCTCGGTCGTTCGAATCACGTCGGGTATGGCGGCGATCCCTTCCTCGACGGTGAAATTGATCTCGGTGTGATTACTTCCTATGTAATCCGCGACGACCCGAGCGGCTTCGAGATCCGGACTCCCTTCGAGACCTATGGAGAACGTTCGTATCGGTCTGTGTGACATTTTCTGTGCGATCGCACACACCAGGCTGCTGTCCAAGCCACCCGACAGAAGAAACCCCTTGGGACGATCGCTCATGCTCAGCCGAATTTTCACCGCCTCCTCGAGCGTCTTTTGTAGTTCGATCCCAGATGATCTCAACGCTCGGTCAGATCCGTTGATCCTCCAGTGGGTGGTGTAGTAACACACGAAATCATCGATCGTCGAATCGTAAAAGTGCCCGGGGGGGAACACGGAAATGGGCGTCGCCAGAAACCGAAGCGCCTTCGCCTCCGACGCGAACGCGATCGAATCGTCGGCATATCGCGTGTAGAACAGTGGACGCACACCCACCGGATCTCTCCCCGCGATGACGTGCGACCCATCGGTGTACACGAACGCGAAATCTCCTCGAATCATCTCCAATGCATTCTTCGCACCGAGCAGACGGATCACGTGCATCACCGGTTCGCAATCACTCGAACTCGTCTCCTCGCCGACCTGAAGATCTTTGTAGTTGTAAATCTCACCGTTACAGGCAAACATGACCGAGTCCTTGTACTCGAATGGTTGCATGCCCAACGCGGTCAAATCATTGATCGCGAGTCTATAATAATCAATCCTACATTTTCCCAATGTCACGGACTTGAAATCGTCTGGACCTCGGTGTGTCAGGAGCCCGGGAGGGACATTTCGTTCTTCCCCAAAAAGGGAAACGATGCCACACATGACTGTCACGCTCATTTTATTTTTAATCGCATCTCTAGATGTTGTCTAAGAAGTTCAGTGTCTTCCGTGCCGTCTATGTTCTGCCCACGGACCGACACGGACTCGAACAAGCTCGTGGGGGAATACACGAACGTGTGCACATAAAAGAATGACATACCCGACTTCAGTGCGATTGAGTCGAGATCGGACTCGTACAAGTCGACAATGCTCATGTGGCGTCGAACGATTTCTTCAGACATGGATTTTTTCGACTTATTGCTTCGAATGAAAATGTTCTTCTTCGTGAGGTCGAGCACTGGAAACGAGCCGTGCGCGTGTCGAAACCGTGCGAGGTACGTGGCGTATTTCTCCGCGACCTCCTTGTCCCTAAACGTCAACATCCTCGGCTTGTCGTCGGGGTCGGTCATCGTGACAAACCCCTTCGTGACTTTGAACTGTATCGCATGAAACAACTGCATACCTTTCTATAGTTTTAATATGTCATTTTCTTTTATGTCACATTTTCCCAAGACAGCCGGTCAGTGTAAATATCTCCTCGCCCTTCAGTCCTCGAAACCGATCGTCGTCGGAGTCGGTCCAGCGGGGTGTGGGAAGACCATGCTAGCGTGTCGAGAGGCGCTGTCATTCGTCGGTGGCACCAATCGAGGACGCATCGTCATCACGCGTCCGATCGTTCCCGCGGATGATCGCGATTTGGGGTATTTACCAGGTGATCTCGAGCAGAAGATGCTTCCATTCACCATGCCCATGTACGACGTTTTCGAGAGCACCTACCCGCGAACGACGATCGACCGTTTTCTGTCGGTGGAACCACTCGGATTCATGCGCGGTCGCACCTTCTCGAACACGTGGCTCATCGCGGATGAGATGCAAAACGCGACGAAGGAACAGATGAAAATGTTACTGACGCGCGTCGGACCCGACACGAAACTCATCATCACGGGCGACCCAGACCAGAGCGATCTCGGTCCAGACAACGGCTTGAGCGACCTGCTCTACCGTATAGATGGCTTCGACCTCACACACATCGACGTCGTGCACTTGGACAAGGGCGACATCTTGCGTCATCCGAGTGTCCAGGAGGTGATTAAAATTTATGAGATATAGGTAAGAATGTCGGGTGTCGTCATCACCCTGCTATGTCTCGCGAGCTTCGTCGTGAGCGTTTCCGCGCCGTTGGGGTACTTACCCGGTACGGACCTGTATTACATTCGAACGTACAAAGCAGACGAGTACGTCAAGAAGGTGAGATATCTCGCCAATGAAATTAACAAAGGTCGAATCGTGACCGACGTCGGGTTTGAAAATTTCAGGGAGTTGTTTCAGAATATTGAAAAGGTGATCGACACGGACACGGACACCGTGGCGCGTAAAGTCACGGACCTGGGACGCAAAGTGACCGTCGCGAAGGTGTTGTTCGATTACACCGAGCGTGTGCGGGACGATCGAGATCTGATCATCAGACACTACTCGGTCAAGTGATACGTAGATTGAATCGCTTCTCGACGAATTTGATCGCTTTGCTCAGGCTAGGCTGACTCCACAGGAGCCATCGAGACCAGAATCCAGGTGTCTTGATGCCTCGTGTGCTCCAAAACTCGCTCCTACTCTTATCCACTTTCAACATACCCAAGTGCACGTTGGTCGCGTCGGTTTCCTTCTCGAGTTTCTTAGAAATCAGTCCGCCGTGACGACGGACGTAGTTTCGCATGCGTAAACTGTTTTTGTGTGTGGTGTAGTCGTCGTACCCGCGAGCACCGAAGTCGACCGTGGTGCCGTCGGGTAACGTGACGCGCCATTTCTTCGTAGAGATTGGACTCGGGTTGAGACGTACCGCGCGCATGTAATATAGTGCTATAATATTATGCTGAGATATGCAGCCCTTAATCGTGAACTGTGTTCGGTGATCGCTCGGTGCCGCGACGCGGGTGAACGAGTCATCGTGGATTACGCACGCGAAGACGTCACCCTCTGGGACGTGTCCAAGGTTCGTCGGGTCACGGAGATAATGGTCGACGCGTTACCACCCGAATACATGTGTGCCCTGAAAATGACGAGTTTCGGCAGTCGTCAATCCGAGGACATCGCCGAGAAACACGTCGACGGTATCATCACCCAAGCCAAGGCGCGAGGCGTTCGAGTGTGCATCGACGCCGAAGACGTCTTGTATCGAAACGTGTGTTACGACTTGATGCGACGACACAACACCCGAGAGAATGTCGTCGTGTATGCCACGTATCAGATGTATCGACGCGACGCGTTCAACGAACTGTTGTCCGACATGGAATCGTCCCAGCAGCATGGATTCAAGTTGGGTGCGAAACTCGTGCGAGGGGCGTACTTGCGAAGGCAGTCGGGTGTGTTCGACGTCAAGGCTGACACGGACCACTCGTACAATAAGGGCTTGACGTACGCCCTGTCGGCACCGCACGTGCACACCATTCTCGCGACGCATAACAAACCGTCCCTTCGCATCGCTCGTAAATTTCCAAAGGAACGGTACACGACCGCACACCTGATGGGATTCGGTGGGAACCCAACGTATCGGTACGTCCCGTTTGGAAATATAGTGGAGTTGACACCGTACCTGTGGCGTCGATTTAAGGAGCGTTTGTCGTGGGGGTGACTTGGAACTCACCTCTTGCAACCTGGGCAATACCCAGAAGCCTTTTGGCGTCGTTCGTTCCAAAGGAGACCGGCGGCGATCAGAGCGGCGGCCATCAGACCGTTTCGCCCGAGCTTTGCGCGTTGGAAGTACGCAACGGCAACGATCGCGATCGCAATCATCTGCGTCTGTGAGAGTGGGAACCCCTGCGCCGGGGCGGCGATGGGCATTTGTTCAGGCGTGGGGGATGGACCCATCATCACGATCATGTGGTACTCTATGCTGAGATTTTATTCACAGGAAGAAGTCGAGATCGTAAAAAAAATCTCCCTATAGTTTATAATACAACACCATCATGGCCGTCCAGACCAGACGATCCAAGCAAATCAACGCGTCCAACATGGCGCCGAGCGTCGCTGCCATCAAGATCCAAGCGCTTGTCCGCGGTATTCAAAACCGCGAGCGCGTCGCCAACATGAAGGCGAAGCGCATCGGACAACTCCTCAACAAGCGAGGACGCGATACCATCGCCGTTAAGGGTGCCATCCCGAAGGCGAAGGGCGGACCACGTAAGGTCCGGTCCAACAAGGGCGTCACGCGTGGTCCGCGACCGGCGACGATCGAAAAGCGAAAGCTCGCCCAAGCTGCCAAAAACGCCGCCAAGGCGAACAAAAATGCCTTGAAGGCGATGAAGATCGCCAAGGATGTCGAGGCGAAGGCTGAAAAGAAGCTCAACACCGAAGCGGCGCGCATCGGACGCGCCCTCAACAAGCGAGGACGCGATACCATCGCCGTGAAGGGCGCCGTCCCGAAGGCGAAGGGTGGACCGCGTAAGGTCCGATCCAACAAGGGCGTGATGCGACCGGCGACGATCGAAAAGCGAAAGCTCGCCCAAGCTGCCAAAAACGCCGCCAAGGCGAACAAAAATGCCATGAAGGCGATGAAGATCGCCAAGGAGGTCGAGGCGAAGGCTGAAAAGAAGCTCAACGCCGAAGCGGCGCGCATCGGACGCGCCCTCAACAAGCGAGGACGCAATACCATCGCCGTGAAGGGCGCCGTCCCGAAGGCGAAAGGTGGACCGCGTAAGGTCCGATCCAACAAGGGCGTGATGCGACCGGCGACTGCCGAAAAGCTCCTTGAAAAGGCGAACAAGTCTCTTCAACAGGAAGCCAACAGACTCAACCGTGTTCTGAGTTTGATCAAGAAGCGACGCAGCCTTACGCGCAACCAAAAGGACCGCGCCCTGATCAACGCTGCGAAGATGAGCGCGAAGAACCTCCGCGCCAAGTACATCATCGTGCAAAAGCGCGAAAAGAAGGCGATGGATGCGGTCAAGAACGTCGTCAAGAACGTCGTCAACACCATCGCGCCGCCGGCGGCTGAGAAGCCGACGAAGAAGCGACGCTCCGCGAACGCCAACATCTCGGCGCAAAAGGTCATCACCACCGGTCGCCGAACCCGATCCAAGGTGAACAACTTGAACTAAATTCACAAATCAAAACGATTCGTCGTCATCACATTTTTACAAACACGCATTTGTAAAAATATGAGTAAAGTAAAAGCGCGCGTGGTGTGGATTTACGAGCCGTACAAGACACCGGCAAGACCGTCCTTGATTTTGAGGATGTTCCAGTTCACAGCGTAGATGCGATGTTGGGTGTTTCCGTTCCCATGTGGGTTGTAGATTTGGAGCTT